>Ga0315277_10012875_pt1 | contig 10457 bp, 10 predicted proteins | sample YL17G05_15_MG_FD_203695 | JGI IMG/M metagenome (GOLD analysis project Ga0315277, IMG submission 203695) | Sediment microbial communities from Yellowstone Lake, YNP, Wyoming, USA - YL17G05_15 | ecosystem: Environmental > Aquatic > Freshwater > Lake > Sediment | place: USA: Wyoming | collected... | reverse complement strand
CATCCACCGCTCGCGCCTCTCGCTCTTGCTCCGTGCAGTCGGCGCCCAGATGACGCGTCAACGCCACTCCGGGCCCTGAAACAGGCGTCTCCACCTGACAGTTCGAGGCAGCGGCACCGAGCGGCAGCCAGAGAAGAGCCAGCCCTCCCACCATGGTCCATGCACAGATCCGATTCATACGGTGGCGCGTCCTTCGACGTGGCTCAGGACGGTGAGCCTGTCGAACCGTGAAGCGCGAGACATGCGAGAAAGGCGCGATCCGTAGTTCGAAGTTCTGGGTTCGACGTTCCGAAAGCCTCGAACCCTCCCCCGTCTCGCCAGTCGCGCTCGTCTCACCCGTCCCGCCTCTCTCGCTTGTCTCGCTCGTCTCGCCTTTCCCGCCAGTCTCGCGGGCAAAAGCAGTTTTTCGGCAGCCTGTTATACGGAGTGCCATGGCCCAACGCAAGACAAGAACCGCCAATTCCCTGTACTGCTCCACCGGATTTGCTACACTTTCGCAAGCCGTGAAACGTCAAACGTGCGAGGTGAAAGGTTTCGGAGAAAGAGCACTCGGCAGTCCTGCGTTTCACCTTTCACGTCTTACCTTTCACGTTTTTTGAGATGGGAGCCCCACGATGCCACGCCATTTTGCCGTTACCTCCACATTGGTCATCACCCTCCTCTGCGGAATCCCTGTCTCGGTCCCGGCGGACACGGTCATCGAACTCCCGGTCCTGGCGGCCATTCGCCAAAACAATCTTGGCGTATTTGAACTCCTGGTGATGTGGTGGGACAAGAAATCGGAACCGATTCCCGCTCAACTGCAATGGGGCCTCGCCGGCGTGCAACTGGGAAAGGCTCATTTAGGCGCCATGGCTCAGGCCTTTGCCTATGCCGTCGAACGCACGCCCTCGGTCCATCATAGCGGAACCGTCTCTGTGCAAGGAGTGGCCTATCGACCAACCGACAGCGACGGACCAAGCGCCGGCGCGGCTATGGTCGTGGGATTTATCGCCATGTTCAAGGGTGAGCACATTCAGCGAGGCATTGCCCTGACCGGAACCATTGAACCGGGAGGACAGATCGGCCCGGTGGGCAGCATCCCGGATAAGATTCGTGCCGCCGCACGAGAAGGCTATCGCACCGTGTTGGTTCCACGCGGGCAGATTCATGACGCGCGATGGAACCTGAACGATCTGGCATTTCAGCTCAATGTGACGGTGAAGGAAGTCGATACGATCGATGAGGCGTATCAGCTGATGACAGGCCAACGGATCTAGAGCGGGATGCTGAAAAATCCCGCCAGCACAACGACCGTGAAGCGTCCCTCGTGAAACGTATCTCGCAAGAATTCCGCATCTGAGTCTGCGACGAAATACGAACGACGCTTCACGAACGACGCACGAAGAGGCCAGCTTTCTACGCCGTCTCTCCAGTGGCTCCCCGCATGATCGCGTCATACTCCGCTTGCGTCAACCGATGCATGCCCAACGTCAATCGTCGAGTCAGTTCGGCCTGATCGGCAATCTGCAACACGTTGAGCAACAACGCCTGGCTCGCAGCGGACGAACAGGCCAACCGGCGCACCCCGTCGATTCGCACAAAGCCAAATCTGGTTTCAGTTCTCAGCTCATCGCGGAGGAACGCATCCAACGCGGAGAAGTCCAACACAGGCGACAGGATCTGAAACTCGGCACAGAGCCCAACCTTCAGCACATACACAAGCCCACGGGACTGCGCATCGAGATACGTGTGTAGATTCGTCCGGATCAGCCCAGTGCAGAGTCCCCAGAGGCCGTGCCCGAGTTGCAGCTCGGCACTTTCCTCCGAGGTGCGTTCTCGCAAGGCCCCGGCCACGAACAAAAAATGACTCATTGGAGGTTCATTACAGAGTAGTCAGCGGGAGGATGATACCCATGTGGAACGGACGCCATGGTACATGCCCGCATTACTCATGACGGTTCGTGGCGACATGGTGGAGTGGCGCGCGGCAAGCGCGAGGACCGGCTGGTCTCTCTTGTTTATCTGGTCTTTCTCGTTTGTTTGGTTGAACCAGACAGACCAGACAGACCAGATGAACCAGATCAACCCTCGCTCGTCGCGCTTTTCCCGCCAGTCTCGCTTGAGTCAGGCATCGGCGATTGCAGCAGAAACGTTCATGAATAATGCGGGCTAGGACAGACTCTCAGCGTCATCCGGCCGGACGACTCGGGCGAGTCGTCCAGAATAGGCATCCCATGCGTGTATCAGTGCGTGTGGTATTCGTCTGCGTCGTCTAACAGGCCTTCTGGTTTTTCAGGAAAATCGGTGTCTCCATCTTCCCCGTCCAGCGTAAGTTCTTCTTCCACATCTTCATCGGCCTCAACAGCTATATCCACATCATCCTCGCCCAGCTCCTCGTCAAGATCGGAATCTTTCAGCATCGGCGACCCCATCGGTCGCGATAACACGGGCTTGGGGGGCTCCTCCTCCACGAACGGCTTTACAGATTTCTTGTCGAGGGCTGGGGCCTCCACTGGCTTGGATGAAACGGCGGAAACCGTCTTCACCACCGGCTTCTTCTGAACCGCCTTGGGTGCCGCTGCAGCAGGCTTCTTCGAAGCACTCTGTGCAACGTTCTTCGCAGCTGATTTCTTGGCTGCCTTCTTCACCGCGGGCTTTGCTTTGGCTTTGGCTGTAGCCTTCGCAGGTATCTTATTCGCCGGCTGCTTCTTGTTCTTCGCAGCTTTCTTCGCAGCTGATTTCTTGCCCCCCTTCTTCACTGCGGGCTTTGCTTTGGCTTTAGCCTTCGCAGATATCTTATTCGCCGGTTGCTTCTTGTTCTTTGCCATCGAATTTCTCCTTTCTCATCCATTGGATGTCTGACGCGGCATCCATCTAGCATGAACCTATAGGGTCTTGCAACTCACCCCTCTACCGACTCTGACAGGGTGGAGAAAGTCGCTCTTCTCACCTATCCAGCCCCGCCATGTCCATCACTGGAGGGGCAAAGAGTGAGGCAGGAGAATCCTACAAACAGACCACGGCGTCAAGGGGAAAGGCCAAGAATCTTGCCTGGTTGACACTACTTCCCCCATCTCGACACTCGTGAAGCGTGAAATGGAGGATATCTGATGATCTGTCGATCTGATAGTCTGATGAATTCCGAACATTCAACAGATCAACAGGTCAACAGATTCCGGAAATGTGTCACTTCGGGTCTTGCGAGAATCCCAGCCCGTCGTGTAGGCTGCGGCGCACTCTAATCCGGACTATTCATCCTAGAAACGGCAGTTGAAACTCACATTCAAGCGCAAGGTACGGAATCGAAAGATTTTTCAACTGCTCCGCAGTTCACCAAAACGATGAATTCATCAATGGCGTCAAATGGTTGACATATATTGTGATTGCTCGTTTTCGACTACCGCAACTGCCGTTTTTAGGTTCATGAATACCTACTACTTCGTCCGATTCTCTCGCCCGGCGGGGCTGTTCTCGTGCGGCCTCCTCGACGGACTGAGCGTTCGCCTCCGTCGGCCTTACTTGCGAGAAGCCCCGGCGGGCTTCGGTCTCGAACGCCTCGCGACGGCATTCATGAATAATCCTGGTTAACAGGTCACGTCGATCATGAAACCAGCTGTCGCCGTTCACGCACCGCTCAACCTCACCGGAGAGACACTCAGTCTCTTGGCCTGGCACATCCCCGATCTCGTCGCCTATCAGCACCACGAAGACGAATGGTGGTTCGCCCCTCTCGATGACAACCTGCCGATTGTGCGCCTGAATCGCACCGGCCTGGAGATGTTACAGGCGATGAACGGCCACACGGCAGTCAAGGCGCTGGTGGAAAAATACGGGGCACGGGTCTGCGGACCGGACGGACAGCCGGGACAGTGGCATTTGGAACATTGGGCCCTGCCCACCTACTCGCTGTGCTACTACGGCACAGAGCCCCCGGGCGGCCACCGCCACAAGGCCAAGTGGGATCTGCTCCTCCAACAAATCAGGGAAGGCTGGTCAGGACAGGAAGGGTTCGAGGGAGAAGAGCATCTTGAAGACTTTCATCACCACGAACTGACCGACAGCGGTGAAGACGACGGCCACTTCGACTTGATCGAAACCACCGTCTCGCATCTATTCCGGGAGCCGAACGACACGCTCAACGGCTTGACCTATGGCCGGCTACTTATGCGGCAATTGCGGAAGCTGGGCTGGTTCACCCCCAAACCCCACGTCATCGTGGAAGTGGGCGGCGGACTCGGCTACCTCGCCCGTGAGTTGGGCAAGGAACTCCTGCCGTTTGAAAAACAGACCATCCGGTACATCTCCCTCGACATCACACAGCCCTTCCTCAAGCTGCAAGTCACCCGTGCCAAGGCCGGAGGCTGGGGCGGCATTGGCACCCGCGCCAACGGCGAATGGCTGCCCTTTAAAGACAACTCCGTCGACCTCGTCATCGACAACGAGAACATGGCCGACATGACGCCGGTGAAGTTGACCAGGAAAGAGCTCCAAGAGGGAACAGGCGACAGGCCGCAGCATCAGGAAGCGTTGGATTGGATCAGGCGCGTACGGCTGCCGCTGGGCACGGACCTGCCAGAGGACGCGATCTTCAACCTCGGCCCCTTTCGATTTGTGGCGGAACTGTGGCGGGTATTGAAGCCAGGCGGCAGGGCCTTTCTCACTGAATTCGGGATCGAAGAAGGCTGGCCGGCGCCGGTCAAGCTGCCAGGCCACACGGAGTATGAAGTTCAGTACAGCCACCTGCGCCAGGCCATCCGCTGGCTGGGCTTTCAAGAGCGCTATCTCTCGCTCCCCCAGTTCCTCGCCATCAAACCGGACAGCAAAGTGCTCTGCACCGGCGCGGCCTATACCATTCAGCGATTCTGCCAGGCCATGAACAAGCCCTTCCCCCTGCGTGCCTACACGGAAAAAGAATTGCAGCAGGCCCTGGGCGATATGCTCCCGAAACTCCACGGCTGCCACTACCACGACGTGGCAGATCCTGCCTGGTTCGGCCTCCTCGACTTCAAAGTTTTGTTACTCGAAAAACCAGGCGGGGCTCCGAAAGCCAGCTTCTCGGAGAACAAAGGCTATCGGTGGTATTCCCAGAAGTAAAACGTGAAACGTAAAACGTTAGACGTGAGTCGTAGCAGATCGCACGCGGGTTTCCCTGAATTGCTCGCCCAGGTAGGCTCGATCATCGGTATGACACCGGTCGAGATGCATCTGAAACTATTTTGCTACCATCTTGAATTCATACTGAACTCCATCGGGCAGAACGGCGGTGCGCCTTTCGCCCGCGATTCCTGATTCACAGTCTCTCCCACTGAACCCCCCCCGAAATCTAGGACACTGGAACGGAAAAGGCAATTGCCCACGCCGCATTGACGGCTTTCTCAAAATATCCTAGATTTCGGCATCACAGGTTCCAACATCCCTCGAACAAGCATGCATCTCGAAAGGCAACGTGCCGACAATTAGCACCTTCTTTGGCATCGTCATCCGTATGTACTATGATGACCATGGCCCGCCGCACTTCCATGCCTACTACGGGGAGGACATGGCTTTGATTAGCCTCGAAACCCTGGAGGTGCTACAGGGACGATTGCCGCGGCGAGCCATGTCATTGGTGCTAGAATGGGCTCAACAGCACCGGCGCGAGTTACGGGAAGATTGGCGGTTAGCCGAAGTCCACGAACCATTAAAGAACATCGCTCCCCTCGAATAGAGGGGCGAAGGGGAACCTGATGAGTAAGATCACACGAGTGCAGGTTGAGTCGAACTATCGACTCCGCGTCGAGTTTAGTGATGGAATGGCCGGAACGGTTGATTTGTCCACCAGACTCTTCGGCACAGTCTTTGAGCCGCTGAAAGATCCGGCTCTCTTCGCACAAGTGAACATCGACGAATTTGGGGCGCTCGCCTGGCCGAACGGAGCAGACCTGGCTCCGGATACTCTCTACCAAACCCTTGTCGGAAAGGATCAGCGAAGGTCCCCGAAGGTCGCCACGTCCTAGAAACAGGTATCACCAGCTCCACCCAGCCTGGTTCGGCCTCCTCGACTTCAAAGTCTTGTTACTCGAAAAACCAGGCGGGGCTCCGAAAGCCAGCTTCTCGGAGAACAAAGGCTATCGGTGGTATTCCCAGCGGTAAGACGTGAAACGTAAGGGGTGGCGGCACTTAGACAGCGCAGGCATTCCCCGCTATAATTCCAACCATCATGAGCACACGATCTTCTGCGCGTACCAGATCCCCAAAACGTGGCAGCCAACGAGGCCGCTCTCTTAAGGCCCAAAAGCCTCGCCCTATCTGGGAGGAATTGCTGCGCATTGCCCGATCTATTCCTGAACCAGACCTCCACAAACTCTCCACGGATCTCGCAGCCCACCACGACCACTACCTCTAGCATTCAGCTATCAGCCACGGAGAACTTTTCATTCTTCCCTCAGCACTGAACAGTGCGCTGATCTAAACGGATCGCGATAGTGGCAGTCTGTGCCGTTTGGAGGAAACAAACTCTCTTTGAATGACCATCACAAGGTTTTGCAGAGGCGAGAAGGGGGCCATTAGGCAGGAAGGCCAAGATGCTGCTCGATGGTGCGAACTCGTTGTTCCAAACGCTCGACTCGTTCTTGAATTTGACCATAAGAAAGTTGGATGAGCGCGCGGGTTTCCCTGAATTGCTCGTCCAGATAGGTTCGATCATCGGCATGACGCCGGTCGAGATGCATCTGAAATCCTTCGGCGACGAGCTGGAGCTCATGGCTGAGTCCTTCGGTCAGAACGCCGGTATGTCGCTTGACATCGGCAATCTCAACTCGAAGAGTTTCAGTGGCAGCGCCGACGATCTGCTGAATTTGCGCGAGCGACTCCTTGTCCATGCTGTATCTCCTTACGAGGTGGCAAAGTTTATGGCGTTCCCAAAAGGAAGTCAAACTGCACTTCCCCCTCCAAGATGGTCGCTCCCGCCAGGTTCGGTTTCATCGGCTTCAACGTATTGTTACTCGAAAAATAGGAGAACAGGTGGCAAGGCCAGTCCCTGTGCTCCCGGAACAGAGGAAGGGATGGAGCCTGATGATCTTCTGTGCTCGCGCAACGCGCCCGGGTTCGTCTGTCTGGTTGGCTGGTCTTTCCGGTCTGTCTGGTTCTTCTGGATGAATTTCCGGTCCGACCAACCAGATAGACGAGATAGACCAGATGAACCAGCCTTCGTTGGACGTGCGCAGTGGAAGATCACTCAGCCCCCATCCCTGAAGAAATAACGAGCAAGCTTGGAGGGAGCATCTGTAGCCTCGCTCGACGGCCGCAGTGGGGACTAGCCTCGCCACCCTGTAATGAGAGAGTGGAAAATAGGAAAGTAGGACGACCTAGGTTTCCTGTTCGCGCAACGCGCGGCCTAGGAAGAGCGATACGGGACAGTCTGGTCGCCCTGCTTAGGAGAGGATAAGGGAGAAAGATCGAACTGAATACTCGGTCAATGCACCATAGGGGGATTGCTCAGTCCGAAAAAGTAGAATGTCCCCGTTTATTTCTTCCGGTCCTTCGAAAACTTCTCACTCATCGTGTCCGCATTGCTAAGTCCAGGAGGACACCTTCTCGCAACCCCAGATCACTGACGAGTACCGCCGACATCCCCAACGTCTCCATGATCGTCCGGATAATGATGGCGCCGGCGGCGATGACTTCTTCGCGGCCTTTTTCTAAGCCTGGCAGACCGGCTCGGTCGGCTTTCTTGCGGCTCAATAGCGTCTGTTCGATTTCCTGAATCGTGCCGAGCTGCAACTGATAGTTATGGATTCTGGCTGGTTCGTAGGCGGGAAGTTTCTGCGCCATCGCTGCCAAGCTCGTGATGGTTCCCGCTGTGCCGACGAAGGTGGCTGCCTGATAGTGGCCTATGTCGGCAGCTGCTGTTTTCGTTTCTCTTGCAACCCACTCGCGGGCCTGACGGATTTCCTCGTCGGTCGGAGGGTCGTGGTGCAAGAGCCGTTCGCAGAGCCGAACCACTCCGATATCGATCGATCGCACGACCGGCTTCTCGCCAGGCCGGTCTAAGATGAACTCGGTGCTGCCGCCGCCGATGTCGAGGGCCAGCACGTCGGTCACACCAAGGGGCAAGCCGGAGCGAATACCCAACAATGTCCGCCTGGCTTCTTCTTCTCCTGAGATCAGTTCGACCTCGAAGCCAACTTCACGCTTCACGCGATCGAGAAACTCATCACGGTTCTCAGCATCACGCACTGCGCTCGTCGCGACGGCCGCCGCAGCATCGACATGAGAGGCATCGATCATCTCCCGCCACTCTCTGAGGCAGCACAGCACCCGATCCATCGCAACAACACTCAGCTGCTTTGTCTGATCGACACCCTCGCCCAGCCGAAGGATTCGCCGTTCAGATCGTACTTCTATCAGCCGCCCGCTAGGAAGGAGATCGGCAATCAGCAACCGGCAGGTGAGCGTGCCGATATCCACGCCGGCGAGACGCATCGTGCGTGACGAGTCGTTCATACGTCGCTCCGAATCTCCGCTATCTCCGATTCTAGCTTCGCTCGTGCGTCTTTGAACTGTTGGATCTCTTTGACGAGTCGACCGATTTCAGCGTCGTACAGGACCCGCTCAACCGGTTCGCCTCCCTCGCCCAGGCTGACCGCTCGCTCGCCGACATCACGATGCAGCTCGCCCAATTGCTGGTCGAGCTTGCGGATTTCGAGCCGGATTCGCAGCAATTCCGTTTCTTCCAACGCACGGATCGCCGCCTGCGCCGTGCCATGGCGCAACGTCGCAAACCCCGCCTTCAAATCATGTTTGAGTCGCTGTAAAAGACCCATGCCACCACCCGGCCAGGGGCCAGAGGCGAGGGGCTAGAGGTGGGACCATACAGCCCCTTGCCTCTAGCCTCGTGCCTCTCGCCTATTGTTAACTAATCGACCCTAGATCCAACTTCGTTTCCCACCGCCGCAACATTGTCTCTCGCAAGGCACGGTGCGCCGGCGCTTTCAGCTGCGGGTCCTGCTTCAACAGTGCAAAGGCCTCCTGCCGTGCCTGCTGGAGCAGATCGGCATCCCGCACCAGGTTCGCGACGCGAAACTCCGGCATGCCCCACTGCCGGAATCCAAAAAACTCGCCAGGCCCTCTGATGCGCAAATCTTCTTCAGCGATCACAAACCCGTCGGTCGATCGCACGAGCGCATCCAGCCGCTCCCGGGCCGCCGATGCCGGTTCGCCGGCCGCTTTGGGCTTCGCCGATCGAAACAGCACTCCGCCCGAGGCCATCAGCAGGCAATAGGACTGGTGTCCGCTTCGCCCGACCCGTCCGCGCAATTGGTGCAACTGCGCCAACCCGAACCGCTCGGCATGCTCGATCATCATGACCGTGGCATTGGGCACATCGACCCCGACCTCCACCACCGTCGTTGAGACCAATACCTGGATCTCCCCCTTCTTATACGATGCCATGACCCGTTCTTTCTCTTCCGACTTCATCCGACCGTGCACAAGCCCAACGCGAAACTCGGCCAACTCGTCCGCTTGCAGCTGTTCTGCGCCTTGCATGGCCGCCTGCAGATCGGTCTTCTCCGATTCTTCGACGAGCGGATACACCACATAGGCCTGCCGGCCGCTCCGCAGTTCATCGCGGAGAATCTGATAGGCCCGCCCCCGCTGGCTGTCGCTCAAGAGAAAGGTCCGCACCGGCTTGCGCCCCGGAGGCATCTGGTCGATCACCGAGACATCGAGATCCCCATACACCGTCATGGCCAGCGTGCGTGGAATCGGTGTCGCGGTCAACACCAACACATCAGGCTTATACCCCTTCTCGATGAGCGTCTTCCGTTGGAGTACGCCGAATCGATGTTGCTCATCCACCACCGCCAGTCCAAGCTTCGCGAAGGTGACGCCTTGCTGAATGACCGCATGGGTCCCGATCACAACCTGCGCGGTCCCGGAGGCCACCTGCTCGCGAACGGTTTTACGCGCTGCCGCACGGCCACCACCAGTCACAAGCGCCACGGAGAGCCCGAGCGGTTCCAACAGCCCCTTCATCGTCCGATAGTGCTGCTCGGCGAGAATTTCCGTCGGCGCCATCAGTGCTGCCTGGTAGCCCGATCCACAGGCCAACACCATCGCCTGCACCGCCACGATAGTTTTGCCGGAACCGACATCGCCCTGCACCAGACGGTTCATCGGTTTGCGCGACGTCATGTCCGACAGAATCTCGCGAATCACCCTCTCTTGCGCTTCGGTCAACTGAAAGGGCAGCGCCCGATCCAGCTTGCCGAGGAGCGGCGTCTTCGGATTGAACAACACCTGCTTGACCTCTTCCTTCATGACTCGTTGCCGCGATGCCAACGCGAGTTGGAGCACAAACAGCTCTTCGAACGCCAAGCGCCGATGCGCCGGCGTGAGACCACGATCGAGCTGTCCCCCATCCGTCCCTGGCTGTGGGAAATGCACATCCTGAATCGCTTGTTGAATGGGCGGCAATCGATAGCGGGCACGAA
>Ga0315277_10012873_pt1 | contig 10458 bp, 13 predicted proteins | sample YL17G05_15_MG_FD_203695 | JGI IMG/M metagenome (GOLD analysis project Ga0315277, IMG submission 203695) | Sediment microbial communities from Yellowstone Lake, YNP, Wyoming, USA - YL17G05_15 | ecosystem: Environmental > Aquatic > Freshwater > Lake > Sediment | place: USA: Wyoming | collected... | reverse complement strand
GGACTGACCTCCAGAGCATCATCGATGCATCAGAGAAGGAAATGATCGATGCAGAAGTTGTTGTGGTGATCAGCGATACAAAAGACGCGTTTGCATTGGACCGGGCAAAAACGCATCATATCCCAGGGTTTTTTGTTGATCCAAAAGGAAAAGATCGCGCTGCGCATGAAGACGAAATCGATGCGGTTCTTCGAGCTCATCAGGTGGAGCTTGTCGTTGGTGCTGGATACATGCGGCTCCTTTCACCCTCGTTTGTGAAAAAATGGCAGCACAAACTCATCAATATTCATCCCGCTCTTCTGCCGTCCTTTAAGGGAACAAATGGTCAACGCGATGCACTGCAATATGGAGTGAAGATATCTGGGTGTACCACGCATTTCATGGATTCAGATATGGATCACGGTCCGATTATACTCCAGGCTGCAGTAAAAGTGCTCCCTGATGATGACCGGGAGTCTCTTGCTGCCCGGATTCTTGTTGTCGAGCATCAGGTACTCCCCCGTACGGTACAACTTTTTGCTCAGAAACGTTTATTAGTCGAAGGTCGCAACGTTATTATCCTTCCTGGTGACTCATGGAAAAAGAAATACAAGGAAATCCCAGGTGTGCTCTATTCTGAAGGATACTAGCACCGTCACCCATGAGAATGCATTTGAATGGTTGTGTAACTTTGATAAGTACGGGTGGATCTTTGGTCTTGAGCGGATTACATCCCTTCTAGAACATCTCGGGAATCCTCACCGCGAGTTGAAGGTCATTCATGTCGCAGGGACCAATGGGAAAGGCTCAGTCTGCAAATATATCAGCTCCATTCTTCAGAAAGCTGGGTACACCGTTGGTGTGTATCTCTCTCCTCATGTCGAGCGGTTTTCAGAACGTATCGTCGTCAATGACCAGGAAATCCCCGAGGACGACCTCGCGATGCTTGTTGCGCAGGTCAGACCGCTTGTTGAAGAAATGAAACAGAACAACAATACTCCAACGTTTTTTGAGATTGTAACTGCACTTGCGTTTCTGCATTTCAAAAACCGTAACGTTGATTATGTAGTTCTAGAGGTCGGGCTTGGTGGGAGGTTTGATGCGACAAACGTGGTGACCCCGCTCGTATCCGTGATTACAAATATTTCGTTGGAACACACCGATATCCTTGGAAAGGATATCGCATCAATCGCATTTGAAAAAGCAGGAATCATCAAAGACAATGTACCATTGGTTACCGCGGCGACGAAGAATGCACGTGAAACCATCAAGCAGGTTGCAATGGAGAGGAACGCACCGATTGTTTATATTGACCGAACCATGTGGAAACGGATGTCTTTTAGGGGGGAATTTCAAGAGTTTGTTATTCAGGGGTCCTTCAAGGATTATACGATGAAAACCTCGCTGCTTGGCTTGCATCAGGGTGAAAACATAGCGGTATCCATCGCTGCGGTTGAACGATTGCAGATGGGTGGCGTTTACATCACCGATAGTGATATTCTCGATGGCATCGCTGCTGCGACCCATCCTGGGCGCATGGAGATCGTTTCAGAGAAACCGTTGATTCTCCTTGACGGGGCGCATAACCCTGATGGCATGAGCATGCTAGTCAAAACATTGAAAGAGGATTTTTCCTCCTATCGGCTGATCCTTGTTCTTGGTGTGTTGAAAGAAAAAGATATAAAAACGATGATGTCAGCGATTGTTCCACTCTCCGATGTTATCATCGTCACGAAATCAGCAAATCCTCGAGCGTGTGATCCACTGTTCTTAAAGGAGACAATTGAAAGATTTGACGCAAACAAAAAGATATATGTTGAAGCTTCAATCCACGAAGCAATCGACCATGCAAAACGCATAGCGAAACAAAAAGACATGATCTGTGTATCCGGGTCGTTGTTCACGGTCGGGGAGGCACGAAGTTATCTTCTCTCCGGTAAAACCACGTCTTCGAAGTCGATGTCCTAGAGATTGATTTCCCTAAGAATCACGGTAAGGTTTTTCATCGCCTGTGTTTCTGCGAGACGATCAGCATTTCCGATTGCTTCCTCCAGTGTTTCATCAAAATGGATTTTCCCGAGATACCGTACCCTTAATTTCTTTACTTCCTCTTCTATAAACGAGGAGTCTGTCATCGTCATATTTTCTATCACACCAAGCACCGGTTTCTGTAATTCTATTAAAATTTTCAATAGTTTACTGACTGCGCCCATCGCCACCTTCGACGGTGTTGTCACCACCAGAAACTCGCTGGTCTTCATATACCGGATCACATCAAGGGTTTCATCACCAATGCCCGGAGGCATATCAATAATCAGAAAGTCAAGAGACCCCCATTGGGTGATCGCGAGCAATTCAAGGATGATATTTGAAATATCAACGCCTCGGAACGGAGATGGTTTTTCCTGCGTGAAATAGACAATAGACATGAAAGAAATCCCGTGGACAGTTGGTGGAATGAGTCCCTTCTCCTCTGTTGGGAATTCATCTGTTACTCCAAGGATAATGTGAGACGATGGTCCGTATAAGTCAAGATCCAGAAGCCCAACCTTATACCCGTGGTGTGCGAGATGGAGCGCGAAGCTGGAGGCAACAAGGCTTTTCCCCACACCGCCTTTCCCGCTTGCGACCGCGATGATTCTTTTGATGTTTTTCAGCCGTTTCTCAATGACACTGGTTCTCGGCTCCATGATTATCGTAATCCTTTGATAGAAGTCAGCATGACCCCTCGTCCTTTCGTAATCTCAAAATCTGGACTCCCACAACTGAGGCAACGCGCATGAACAAACACGACCTCAGGGATGAAATGAATCGATTCAGATTCTGTTTCATTCAACTTCTTTTTCATGTCGCTGTATTTCCAAGTATGACCACAAGTTTTACAGGCCAAGGTACCTTTTTCTGTTTTCAGATGAAACGCATCGTTTTTTATTTTCGGTTTCTGTGATTTGGCAAGTTCGTTGAGTGCAAACAGGAAAATCTCTTTCTCTATCTGTTGTAATTCACCGATGCGGACCGTGACTTCGGTGATTGTCTTGAGATTTTCTTTCTGCGCTGTCTCCACGGCAGCCATGACGATTGATTCAGCAAGCGCCCATTCATGCATATAGAAAACGGATACAGGAGGCGATGGTTTAAATGTTACGAAGAGGGAGCGGATCTGCTAGCTAAGAGGTTTAAATAGAAACAGAGATTCTCTTTTTCTGGAGGTAGGTCGCTCTGGAGAAAAAATTAGTGAAAAAATCTGAGGATGAATGGAAAAAGATCCTCACACCCGAAGAGTTTTTGGTTCTGCGGAAGAAAGGAACAGAACCGCCTTTCAAAGGAAAATATGTTCATCAGACCACTGAAGGAACGTATGTCTGCGCCGGGTGCGGAAACACACTGTTTTCCTCTGAGACCAAATTTGATTCAGGGAGCGGATGGCCGAGTTTCTTTGTTCCTATCTCAAACGATGCTGTTCTGCTGAAAACTGATACAAGCCTTGGCATGAAGCGAACCGAGGTGGTATGTGCTCGTTGCGGAGGGCATCTCGGGCATGTGTTCGATGATGGGCCCAAGCCGACAGGTCAGCGATACTGCATGAACTCGATCTCGCTGCACTTCCTGGAGAAAAAAACGAGTGGTCCCTAAAAATACAGTACCTAAAGTTCTTGTATCCGATCGACGAGGGTGAACGCAAGGTCGATTAATTGATCGTACCCCTCCTCTGTCTTCACCACTCGGGGGACCTGAACAGTCATCCATGTTCCTTCAAGGCTAATACGAGGCTTCTCCTGCTTCATCTCTAAGAGTTTATTTTGTAGTGTAAAATTTACGAAATTTCTTGCGAACGCTTCATCCTCTGTTTTTATTAGAAATTCCCTGTCAAATTCATCACTTTCCAGTTGAACGTCTGCTGCTCCCCATGCTTTTCCCAGACGTGTTGAGACTGATTCTTTCCGGATGGTGAGGTTTTTTGGTACTGGCTTGAGCAAGGTAACGCTGACCTCTGTTTTTGCATGACGGTATTTACTCCCCGGCACCGACGTAACCAAGACGGGCAGAGCACGATAGGAGAATTTGAGCAGTGGTAGAAGAAACGTTCCGACCACGGTTCCGCTTCGCTTCGTTGCCTGTTGTTCCATGAGACGTTTGATGGTCCTGTATCGCCAAAGCGAAAGAACAATTACCAAAACGATAGTGATGATTATGATGAACACGTAGAGAACAGGAAACAAGGATTGTGTGATATCCATCTCAGATGACCTCTTTTTCAGCATCATCTTTTCCTTTAATAATTTCTTTGTTTCTCCCCATTCTTTTTTTTATTTTCATCGTAGAAAAAAAGAAAAACTCAGATGAAATACTCCTTGCTGGTTATCTCAATGAAATATGAAATCAAAGACGAAAAAAAGGAGTTACTTTCAGAACAGATCAAGCACATTGACATCAAGACGTTCAACGCTATTCCTTTGATCGAAGCCTTTGATCATATGGCTTTTCAGTCACGAAACCTCGCGAACGCCTGTAAAATCTACAATACGATGCTTGCGGATACAGAGTGCTCGGTCATCCTATGTCTCGCGGGATCACTGGTCAGCGCAGGGTTAAAAAATGTTATTGTCGATATGATACGTCACAACATGGTGGATGCCATTGTCTCCACAGGCGCGATCGTGGTAGACCAAGATTTCTTTGAAGGACTTGGGTTTAAACATTATCGTGGGGAAGCGCAGGTTGATGACACAAAACTTCAGAAGATGCATATCGATAGAATCTATGATACCTTCATTGACGAGGATGATCTTCGTATCTGTGATATGACCACGAAAAAAATCGCTGACGAGCTTCCTCCGCGACCGTATTCTTCTCGGGAATTCATCTATGAAATGGGGCGGTACCTTGAAAAATACGGGAAGAACCCTGACTCGTTTGTCCTTGAGGCGTATAAACATGAGATACCTATCTTTGTTCCTGCGTTCTCAGATTGTAGCGCTGGATTTGGTTTGGTGTTCCATCAGCATGAACGCAAGAACAACTATGTGACGATTGATTCTGTGAAAGATTTCAGAGAGCTCACTGAGTTGAAAGTAAAATCTAAACAAACCGGATTGTTAATGATCGGTGGTGGTGTTCCAAAGAATTTTGTGCAAGATACCGTTGTTGCGGCAGATATCCTTGGTATCGACGCACCCATGCATAAGTACGCGATACAGCTCACCGTGGCAGATGAACGCGATGGAGCATTATCTGGTTCGACATTGAAAGAGGCGAACTCCTGGGGGAAAGTTGACACTGGTTATGAACAAATGGTGTACTCCGAAGCGACAATCACATTCCCTCTCGTGGTAAGTTATGCGTACCATAAGGGTGCTTGGAGGAAAAGGAAACAACAGAAACTGAATCAGCTGCTCAAGTAAGAATTCTCAGATAATCATTATATAGGTCAGACATTTCTTGTCCCTCCTGTGAAAACAACTTCGCAAGCCAAGCTGAAACAACTGCAACAGATGCTTACGGTCATGAAGAGTTGTGCGATAGCGTATTCTGGCGGGGTGGATAGCACTTTTTTAATTAAGGTCGCGTATGATACTCTTGGTAAAAACGCTCTTGCGGTCACTGCAACCTCTTCAACCTACCCGCAACGCGAACTGCAGGATGCGAAACGCTTCGCACAAAAGATAGGAATCCCCCATGTTATTATTCATTCTGAAGAACTTGATATCACCGAGTTCTCAGACAATCCCCCTGATCGGTGTTACTATTGTAAAAAAGAATTATTCCGTAAAATACAGCAGATCGCAAAAGAACATCATCTCAACACGGTCCTCGACGGGTCGAATGCTGATGACGCATTTGACTACAGACCTGGGGCAAAAGCACGCAAAGAACTAGATATAAAAAGTCCATTGAAGGATATCGGGTTGACCAAACAAGAAATCAGAGACCTTTCCCAAACCATGCAACTGGAGAGTTCTGAGAAACCAGCGTTCGCCTGCCTTGCCTCCCGATTCCCCTACGGGGTAAAAATCACCAAAGAACGACTCAAGCAGGTTGAATCCTCAGAGGAGTTTCTTTTTTCCTTAGGTATCAGGCAATGCCGGGTCCGTTACCATGACAACATCGCCCGAATCGAGGTGGCATCAGATGATTTTCAAACCATTTTTATGCATGCTCAAAGGATTGTAAAACGTTTTAAAAAACTTGGATTTACGTACATCACCCTTGACCTTGAAGGGTACCGCACCGGTAGTTTAAACGAGGTGCTCAACAAATGAAGAAACTTTTACAAGATTACAAAGCAGGAAAAGTAAGTCTCGCAACCGTCCTTCAGAAACTTAAGTCATTGCCGTACGAGGACCTGGGGTTTGCAAAAATCGATACGCATCGGGAAATTAGGAAAGGATTTCCTGAAACGATTTTCTGCCAAGGAAAAACCTTCTCTCAGATTTCTGAGATTCTTAAAAAACTTCCAAAAGACCAAAATATCCTGCTAACAAAAGCAAACAAAAACGTCTATGCTTCAGTAAAGAAATTGTATGATGATGCCGAGTACAATAAATCGGCAAAAACCATTGTTATCCAGCGATACCGACCAAAACAAAAGAAAGGAACAATCCTGATTCTCACCGCAGGAACCTCTGATATCCCTGTTGCAGAAGAAGCAGTAGTCACCGCGGAACTCATGGGAAACAAGGTTGAGAAAGTCTATGACGTGGGGGTTGCTGGTGTCCATCGGTTGTTCGACATCAAAGAAAAAATCTTTCATGCTAATGTTATCATAGTGATTGCAGGGATGGAAGGTGCCCTTGCAAGCATTGTTGGCGGCCTTGCCTCAAAACCAGTGATCGCGGTTCCGACCAGTGTCGGATATGGCGCAAGTTTCCAGGGGATCGCACCATTACTGACCATGTTGAATTGTTGTGCGGAAGGTGTCGTGGTCGTCAATATTGACAACGGGTTTGGTGCCGGGTATTTCGCCAGCCTTATCAACAGGTGAGAAAAAATGAAGATCGCGTACTTTGATTGTTTCTCCGGGATTGCTGGAGATATGATTCTTGGTGCTCTCATCGATGTAGGAGTTGACGTAACATTTTTAAAAAACGAGCTAAAAAAACTCCCTCTCACCGGGTACGACATCACAGTAAAATCAGTCGAGTGCAACCATATTGCTGCAATGGATGTCACGATTGCTGTCACTGAGGAGCAGCATCATCGGAGCCTCTCTGATATCATCGGCCTTCTAAAACGCAGCACCTTAGATTCAGAGGTGAAGAAACAAAGTCAAAGCATCTTTTATAACCTGGGAAAAGCAGAAGCAAAAATACACAGGATTGATGTCGAAAAAGTACATTTTCATGAAGTAGGTGCGGTTGATTCCATCATTGACATCGTTGGATCAGTCATAGGGATTACCAAACTTGGCGTCGAAAAGATATATTGTTCGCCCCTCCCCTTTGGTCATGGATTTGTCTCGTGTGACCATGGAATCCTTCCGTTGCCTGCCCCGGCAACCGTTGAGATTCTCAAAGGGATTCCTGTGTACTCCGTCGATAGGAAACAGGAATTGGTCACCCCAACCGGTGCGGCAATCATCGCGACTCTTGCACAAAAGTTTGGTGAAATGCCGCCTATGAAAATCAGCAAGATCGGGTACGGCAGCGGGAAAATACCAAGCGAGTATCCGAACGTGTTGCGTGTGTTTCTTGGAGATCTTGCACAGAAACGGAAAAATAAAACTACGAAAGAAAAAACAGGGGAGAACAAAAAAACAGCAGATTCAATGTAAGCAGTAAACGGAAGAAAAGCAGGGAGAGATATTACTCACCAAAACGTCACTGTAGGATTATTTTTTCTGTAATGCCAGATTCAAATCTTTTACCAATGCTTTAATGTCGATACCATGGACTGTTGCGATATCCTTTACTTTTTCAAAGGACGCGGCAAGACAGCCGATGCAGCCGACATTGTATTTCATGAACACCATCGCAGTCTCTGGGTAGGTATCAATTACTTCCTTAATGGTCATCTCTTCAGAAATCTTATTTTTATTCATGATTTCACCTATTTGTATTGCCTCGGTATAAAGACCTCCCATATAAGAGTTATTATCAAACTTTGGTGAGGAGAACCGGACGGTGGGATCCGGCAAAAAGAAATAAGCTTCAACTAGGAAGGCTTCCCGTCCGGTATATGCTTCCTAAACCGTGAACCGCCGTCTGAGTATTTAAATAAAAAGAAAGGGTCGTTGAAACTATTCGCAACGGCCTATCAAATCTCTATATTCTTCTCATTTATTGGTTGCTGGCGGGAGTGTTTCAGGTGATGTTGCCTCTGGAGCGATTTTCTTAAGAAGTATCGCAACCGCTGAAATCACAGAAATAATCGCCACCACCATCATCAGATACCAGGCATAACCCGGTCCCCCAGAGACAGTCACTCCAAGAACAGACTGACTGAACCAAAACCCATTGCTATTTTCTGCAAACCCCGTTGACATGACATACAAGGCAGGCACCAACGCAAGGAAAAACGTCAGAAACCAAAAGCCACCACCGAGCCATTTCATGGTCTTCGGTTTCCCTTTGTTAAAAATAAACGCAATTATGCCAATAACAGCAATAAGAGCAGTTATAATAGCACAAAGTGTCAGATACATCGCGGTGTTAATCACCGCAAAACTCTCTATATTCACCCCTACCATTTGTGCGTTTTCTTTTACATCTGTATAGCTCATGGACAAAGAGATATCCTGACCTGGGATGGTTCCTTTTGCTTCCATCTTCGTCAAATAGAACCCTACATTATAATTCACTCCCAACGCTCCTGAACCATTGATCGTATACCATGGTCCGAGGAACGCAACAAAAAGAAGAATCAGTCCAAATATCATGCTTGCACAGGCGACTATCCCTTTTCTCATAAAACAAAAATCTTTTTTCCTGTATTTATACTCCACTTTATTATTTATATGTCAAACAAAACCTGCGCAAAGATCGGGTCTTTCTCAGTAACCTTTACCATGTGATAGGTCACTGCTTTAATCTCCACACCCATTTTATGCTTCTTATTATTGTACTTTTCACCAAATACATGGGCGGAGAGACGATTTGCATCAATAGTTACCTGGAATTTCCCAAAAACAAGATTTTCTGCACCATTCAAAAAAAGGAGTTTTGAGAGCCAATCAACCAGCAACTGTTCAAGATCTGGAGCTTCCAACTCAATGTCATACTGACCCACAGCTTGAATGGTTGATGTATCGGTGATAATATCAAACATCGCCTCTGCTGCATGCTCAAAAGCCTCTGCAACAGTTTTTCCGTAGGCTTTTACACCGACATCGGCAGTATGTTCAATTAACTCGTAATGTTTCATAATGTTGCCTTGGAGACATCGACAGGACAATGACAAGACCGTTTCTGATCAAGAGACTCAATCGTGAATTGCAATACTTTGGAAATCACCGGCTCTTTCTTTTTATACACTGATGCGATCTCATCGGCAGTCAACCTGTTCTGCAGGCCGGCAGCCATATTACACACCAGACAAAGGGAAGCAAAACAAATCCCTTTCTCTCTAGCGAGGACAACCTCCGGAACCATGGTCATGCCAACAATATCAGCTACCATAGAATACAATTTGATTTCCGCAGCAGTCTCTAAACGAGGCCCCTCAGTAACAAGATATACACCTTTCTCATGAAACGTAACGTCTCTGGTTTTATCACAGCTTTGCAACAATGCTTCTCGTAGTGAGGAACAGAACGGTTCTGTCATATCCACATGTACCCTCTTCTCATCAAAGAACGTCAGCGAACGAGACTTCGTCGCATCAATAAAATCATGAGGAATCACCAGGTCTCCTGGCCGTATCTCCTTTTTCATAGACCCAACAGTTCCTACAGAAAGGATACAGGAGACATGACTTGATGCAAATGCTTGGATATTCCCCCGATGATTGATCCGGTGGGGTGGAAGATTGGATTGTTCTCCATGACGATGAATGAAGAAAAGATCATGGGCCCCGAGTTTGGAAGCATACACCATAACATCGCCATAGGGTGTTTGCACCTTGATTTTTTCCGGTTTTTTCATCAAATCCGGCATGTGATTCCCACAGAGTATCCCAATTTTCATCAGCGCAACCAAGGACAAGAAATGTTTATTTGTTTAAAACTATATGGTAAGAAATACTTTGATGGATGTAATTACTATTACAAACCTCTAAAACTATATAAAGTAGTCCAAATTATAGTATTGATAGTCTTGTTTTTATCTGGCTATCATAGTTGGAGGAACTATGTCTCGACGTAAGAAATCTGATTTGGTTAGTGTAAACTTTAATGATATCACTTTCAGCATTGGGAGAGATAAGTTTAGTCAACTCTCCAAAGAGCACATCAATACGATAATTCGTTATGATGCTCAAAACAAGATTAACGGTGCAGGAATCATATAGAACCAGACGAGTGACAATAATCTTTAACACAACTAC
>Ga0315277_10012872_pt1 | contig 10459 bp, 10 predicted proteins | sample YL17G05_15_MG_FD_203695 | JGI IMG/M metagenome (GOLD analysis project Ga0315277, IMG submission 203695) | Sediment microbial communities from Yellowstone Lake, YNP, Wyoming, USA - YL17G05_15 | ecosystem: Environmental > Aquatic > Freshwater > Lake > Sediment | place: USA: Wyoming | collected... | reverse complement strand
CGGCCCTGCTGAAGGACATCATGACAAAGGAGGTCATCGTGTTGAAGCCGGACAGCACGCTCAAGGAGGCGTCCGCGATGTTCTCGAGATACAGCTTCCGCGCCATCCCCCTGGTGGACGAGGCCGAGAGGCTGCTCGGCGTGGTGCCCTACCGCGACGTGATGAACCTCACGCACCACTTCCTGGAGTGAGCGGTTCCTATTCGCAGAGCGCGTATTCCGCGGGATTCGGGACCCTTATCGTGAACGACGCGAGCTGGTTGGTGAACCTCACATTCACAGCCACCGCGAAGCCCGCCGCCTCTTTTTCGTTCACGACCAGATTCTTGCCGTCCTCGAGGACGGCCACGTCCTTCGGAAAGATGATTATGGCGCGCTCGTCATTTCCATAGGTTGAAACACGGTCAAAATACATCCAATATGGTTTTCCGCCGTCCGGATAGAACGAGCCAAGCTGCCCTTCCCCGAGCCTGAGGGTGAGCGGGCTGCCCTTGTCCTGCACCGGATTGCCGTCCCTGTCGAAAACGCCGATCGTGGCGAAGTTCCCTTCCGGGCCTTTTTCCAGTTTCGTCAGGACGAACGTGAAGCAATCCTCGGTGTGCCTGTCGGTGTCGACGTGCATGGCGATGAACTCCCCTGCCTCGTCCATCAGGACCACCTTCTTATTCGGGATCTCCGTTGTTGACATGTAATTATAATAGACGCCAAGGATGGTCACATAAAAATCATAGACGGCGGTACCCGCGGGGACTCCCTGCAGGGACGAATCAAGGAACCCGAACGTGTAAAGATAAGAGCCGTCGGGGTTTTTGCTCAGCGTGGCATTCGTCCCGTAACATTTGTATTGCTTCGCCCCGAAAGGACCGCATACCGCGGCATCTTTCACGGCCAGGTTCGCCGGGTCAACGCTCATGGTCCTGCACGAGGGCGCAGGATTGACGCACTTGGCGGCATCCGCCTGGCTATCCATTTGCCTTGTCGCGTCGACGATACCCGCGTCCCTCCTGGGGATTGGGTCGTAGGGCGGCTGGCTGCAGCCGGCCGCATGGAATGCCGCGAGGGCCGTGCCCGTCATGAGAGCGGATCTGACAACGGATTTGAATGTCAAAATAATCATCTATAAAATACATTAAGAGTAACAATTTAAAAAAGCATTCCGCGACGCCTGGGCGCACCGCAACCTTTATATATTAGTTCATGCCATTAACTATTCATTAACGAAACAATCAGGGCGACCCATATGGACATGAAACGGAGCGGGAGGATAGCGGACAGCCTGGTGTCCCTTGTGCGGATATTCCACATAATGAGGGATTACGGCGAGAAATCCGGCCTGAAGATGCTGCCGCTGGACCCTAAGTACGCGGCGCTGGGCCTCCTGGCCAAGGAGGGCCTCACGATGTCCGAGCTCGGGAGAAGACTCGAGAGGTCCGGGCCGAACATGACCGCGATAATCAACGGAATGATAAAGGGCGGGGCCGTGCGCAGGCTGCCGGACAAGAAGGACAGGCGGGTGGTCAGGATATCCATAACCCAAAAGGGGGTGCGCCTCCTCGAGGAGAGGAAGCGGGCGGTGAGGGGCAGGATAGCCATGAACCTGAGCCGCCTGAGCGACCGGGACCTCGAGACCCTGTGCGAGTCCCTTGAGAACATAAACACTATAGCGGCCAAGCTGGAAAGGAATTGACATGAGAGCGAATGACGAAATCAAGGACATTCAGGCTAACCCCGTTGCGGCGGCTTCCCCAGTGCCGGCTGCCCCTGCGGCTCCGGCCGCATCGTTTGGCGAGCACACTCCGGGAGGCCATCCGGCAACGCCCCATCCCGGCACTCATCCGCCGGCGCATGAGAAGCCCAATATCATAACCATGATAAAGAAGCACCCGCTTGCCGCGGACGCGGTTTTCGTCATCGTGCTTCTGGCGGCTGTCGGAGGATTCCTCTGGTGGCATGACTTCCAGGGCAAGATATACATAGAGAAGGCGGAGATAAGCGCCCCGGTGATATCCCTGAGCCCCACAACGGCCGGGCAGATAGACAAATTCTACGTGCAGGAGGGGGACGAGGTCTCGCAGGGCCAGAAGCTCGCCAAGGTCGGCGACGAAACAATAACCGCGAAGGTACCCGGCACCGTGATATGGCTCCAGGACACTCCAGGCCAGTTCGTGAGCCCGCAGCAGCCGGTCGTAAAGATGGTGAACCCGCGCGAGTTCAGGGTCGTCGGCCGCATACAGGAGGACAAGGGCCTCGCTGACATCAAGGTCGGCCAGAAGGTCGTGTTCACGGTTGATGCGTTCCCGGGCAAGCAATACAATGGCGTGGTGGACTCCATAGGCGCGAGCGCGAGGACGTCCGACATCATGTTCAGCATATCCGACAAGCGCGAGGAGAGGGAGTTCGACGTGACGGCGATCTTCGACACGCGCGCCTATTCGGAGCTCAAGAACGGCATGTCCGCCAAGATGTGGGTCTACAAATCATAGCCGCGCCTGATTGCTGATTCTTATGGACAGGAACGACGCCCGCTGGCTGATACTGCTCACGGTCATAATCGGCACGTTCCTGGGCAGGCTTGACCAGACAATCGTCAATCTCGCGCTCCCCAAGATAATAAACGATTTCTCGATAACAGTGTCGCAGGCCGGCTGGATAGCGACCGCGTACATACTGGCGAACGCCGTGTTCGTGCCGGTCTGGGGCAAGCTCGGGGACACGATAGGAAGGAAGAAGGTCTACATCTGGGGCTTCCTGATATTCATCCTAGGCTCGGTGCTGGCGGGGCTGGCCTGGGACCTCAATTCCATGCTCCTTTTCAGGATAATCCAGGCCATAGCCGGCTCGGCCGATTATCCAACCGCCATGGCGATACTCGCGGTCACGTTCAGGGAATCCAAGGAGCGGGCGGAGGCGCTCGGCATATGGTCCGCGTCCTTCGCCGCGGCGTCCGTGTTCGGCCCGCTCATAGGCGGCCCGCTGATAGACATGTTCGGGTGGAGGTCGGTTTTCCTGATAAACCTGCCCGTGGGGATATTGGGGCTCGCGATGGCGTACATGTTCGTGAAGGAGTCCGTATCTGAGAAGAAGACCGTGAAATTCGACTGGTGGGGCGCGATAACGCTCGGCATCACGCTCTCCGCGCTCGTGCTCGTGCTTGACAAGGGCCTTGACTGGGGATGGCTCTCCAACGAGGCGCTCGCGTGCTACGCGACCGTGCTGTCCTTCGCTTATATCTTCTACCGCATAGACTCGACGCATCCCGAGCCCATAGTGGACTTCAAGTTCTTCAGGATAAGCGCGTTCAACGGAGCGCTCATCAACAACTTCATCGTCTTCATGGGCATGATGGGCGGCCTGTTCCTCATGCTGGTGTTCGCCCAGACCTATCTCGGGCTCGACGCCACGCAGACCGGGTTCCTTTTCATGCCCATGGCGTTCTGCATGCTTATCGCCGCGCCGCTCGGCGCGAGCCTTATGGGCAGGGTCCAGCCGAAATACGTGATATTCGCGAGCACGGCTGTCGCCGCCGTTGGGCTGATCCTGTTCACCGGGCTGGACCCCCGCTCGACCAGCCTCGACATCGTCCTTCCGATCTGCGTGTTGGCCTTCGGCATGGGCTTCGGAATGGCGCAGAGGACCAACATCATCGCGGTCGCGGTCCCGGCAGAGGAGATAGGCATCGCATCGTCCGTGCTCGCCCTCGCGCGGAACATAGCAGGCGCGTTCGGGATCGCCTTGTTCGCCACGATACTCAACGAGACCGTGAAGGGCAACCTGCTCGCCATAGCGCAGAACAGCCATATCTGGACCGACAATCCCCTGGTGGTGGCGCAGTTCACCATCCTCATGACGCTCAAGGCGCAGATGCTCGCGTACCATACCGTTTTCATAGTCGCGGCGGCAATACTCGCGCTCGGGGCGGTTGTCGCGCTGTTCACGCTGAACGTGAAGGAGAAGAAGAGCGGGGTAGAGATCTTCATCGAATAACGCTGCGGCTATCTCCTATGGGGCCTGCGGCGGTTCGGAGACCCGTAGTTGCCCCTTCCCCCGCCATTTTGGCTTCTTTGCCCCTGATTGCGGGGGCTTTGACCGCCCTGGCTCTGTCCGCCTCCCCATCCATGACCGCCCTGCCTTTGCTGTCCCTGGCCATGATATCCCTGGCCTGGAGGCGGGTAACGGTTGTTCCCCCCGCGGTGCGGCGTCCTCGGAAGCGGGTCGGTCTCATGGAACGTGGTGGCCTTCCCCGCCTTGCCCATCCTCCCGGTCCTGCCTATGCGGTGGGTGTGGGTGTCCGGGGTGTCGGCCTCGTCATAATTGATGACATGGTTGATATCGTCGATGTGGAGCCCCCGCGCGGCCACGTCCGTCGCTATCAGTATCCTGAACCTGCCCTCCTTGAAGTCCCTGACCGCGCGCTCCCTCTGGCTCTGCGACCGGTCCCCGTGGATGTGGCACGCCTGGATTCCTTGGGTGACGAGCTTCCTGCACACGAGCTCGACCGCCCGCTTGGAGCGGACGAAAACAAGCGTGCGCGACTGGGGCTCCCGCAGGAGTATCTCCTTGAGCTTCTGGAGCTTCTCCGCCCTGGTGAGGTGGATTGCCTCCTCCTTTATCTCGACGACCTTGCCCACCGGCCCGACTTCCACCATCTCGGGCGCCCGCATGTAGCTCCGGGACATCGCCTTTATCCTATCGTCTATGGTCGCGGAGAAAAGCAGCGTCTGGCGCTCCGGGCTCACCATCGCTAAAATCCGGTCGATGTCCGGCTTGAACCCTATGTCGAGCATGCGGTCCGCCTCGTCCAGGACCACGCAGTTCACCTGGTTGAGCTTGAGGGTGCCCTGTCTCACGTGGTCCAGCAGCCTTCCGGGTGTCGCCACGAGTATGTCGAATCCCCTGCGGAGCTGTGCGATCTGCCCGCCCATACCTGCCCCGCCGTATACCGCGAACACGTGAAGCCCGTGGCTGCCTGCGATGGAGCGTAGCTCCTTGGTTATCTGCACCGCGAGCTCCCTGGTGGGAGCGAGTATGAGGCACGTCTTGCCCCCGTCCTTCGAGAGTTCCTCGATAAGCCCGACTCCGAACGCCGCGGTCTTGCCGGTTCCGGTCTGGCTCCTGACGATCACGTCCTTGCCCCGGAGGATGAGCGGTATCGCCTTCTCCTGGACTTCCGTCGCCTCTTCATATCCCATATCATCGAGTGCGGAGACAGTCCTTGCGCTGACGCCCATGTCTTTGAATTTCATCCTTTCATTCACCTTTCTTGAAAAATTCGATTTTGATTATCGCCTTTGATTTTTAGCAGAGAGGATAAAGAAAACCAGAATTTTTGTTTTTCTTCTGAATATCATTATGTTTTCGCCGATTATTAATTGTATGCTTTGGCGGAAAACGCATTACCGGTGACAATAGTTTATCGCTATTCTGCCGTCGGAAAGCCTTGCTCCGGTCTCAAAAGGCATTTTCGGATGCACCCGTATCACAACGTCCGAATCGGGAGATTTGTTCGCCCGGGCGTAAAGGTTTGCCGGCACGCGTTGGAATTCATTCGGCACGATTATCGCGAAATTCCTGTGGCCTGCGGCGCACATCGCCTCCAGATAGGTGCACTTGCCCATTGGCAAAGACGCGAGATCGATTTTTTCCATGGCGGCTAGCCGGGCCTTCCGCATCAGTATGGCCGAATGGGAATGGAATCCGTAACGGCGTTCTATCTGCGCAAGCCCCTCGATGGCGCCCTTATCTGCGAAAACCAGCCGGCCGTTCACCGCCCTTGCATGGACGCTGTCGACAAAGCCCCTGGCTTTGCGCTGGTTCTTCAGATTGTCCAGCATCGAACTGAAAGACCGTACGTTGTCTGAGGTAATCACTCTTTGGGCCATAATCGATACACCTATGGATAATTCATGCAACAATCAGTTTATAAATGCATTTTTAACAAGAAATTGCAACTAAAAACACGCCTAACCTCTCTTCAGCCTTCCATCTTCTTCCCGCGCCTGAGCCTGTGGAACGAGATCGCGAACCTGTGCGCCTCGTCCCGGCAACGCATCAGAAGCACCAGGGCCGGATTGTTCTTCGCCATCCGCAGCGTATCCATCCTTCCCGGCAGATATATCTCCTCCTCTTTTTTCGCTATCGCAGCCACCGGAAGCCGGACGCCTGCGACATCCATGCCGTCCATCGCCGCGTGCAGCTGACCCGCTCCCCCATCTATGAGAACGAGGTCCGGAAGCGGGCTTCCTTCCCTCAATAGGCGGGAGTAGCGGCGCGAGACGACCTCTTTCATCATCGCAAAGTCGTCCTGCCCCTCCGTTCTCTTGATTTTGAATTTCCTGTATCCGTTCTTGTCCGGCTTCCCGTTCACGAACCTGACCATGGAGCCGACCGACTCTTCTCCAAAGAGCGTGGAGATGTCGAATGTCTCGATTACGATTGGATTGTTCTCAAGTTCAAGCTCATCCTTCAATTTCAGGACCGAATTCTCGATTTCCCCGAGCTCGAGCGAGCGGGACGCGATTTCAAGGACTTTCGCCTTTTCCTTACCCGGAACATGGAACGCGCCGGTTCCGAGCGCGAGGTTGAGTTTTTGAATTTCAGTTTCCTGAATGTTGCTGTACACATGGTCCGGAAGCTCGGCATAATACTGTAGGCAGAATGAAACTTCGGGGTCCTCCTGCTCCTTTATCGCCATCGCGTGCTTCTCCGCCTTTCCGATGACTCCGTTCCTGCTTTTCAGGATTTGGACGTGCAGAGTGCTTCCGATGCGCTGGAACCATAGGTAATCCTCGTCGGTCTTCCTCACCCGCTCCACCCTCTGCCGGTCGAAGAAGATGCGGAGGGAGGTCATCTGGTCGCGCAGGGCGGCCGCCCGCTCGTAATCCTGCGTTGCAGAAGCCTCGCGCATCCGCTCGTTCAGCGCGCTGATTATCATCTTCGCCCCGGACTTGCCTTCCAGCACGGAGCACAACGCCTCCACGTTCTTTCCGTAATCCTCCCCGCTTATGTTCCCGATGCATGGGGCGTCGCAGTTCCCGATATGGTATTGCAGGCACTCCCTCTTGGGCAGCTTGGTGCATATCCGGATTTTGAAGAGCTTGCGCAAATACCTGGCTGAAATCGCCCTTTTCGTGCCTTCCACGAACGGACCGAAGAACCGCGCCTGTTTAATCCGGAACTTTCCGGCAGGGCTGCGCCTAGCCAGAAGCAGGCGGGGGAATTTCTCTTCCGTGACAGCCAGATAGGAATAATGCTTGGCGTCCTTGAGCGCCATGTTGTACTTCGGCTGGTAGCTCTTGATGAGGTTGGACTCCAGGACGAGCGCCTCGCCTTCGTTTTTCACCACTACGAAATCGATCGAGGCGATCTGGGAGACGAGCAACTGTGTCTTATGGTCCTCCACCCTGCCGAAATACTGCGAGAGCCGCGAGCGGAGCGAAATGGCCTTTCCTACGTAAATGACCTCGCTGTTCGCATCCTTCATCAGGTAGACGCCGGGCAGGTCGGGATACTTCTGCCTAAGGAATTCCATCAAACCCCGTCCTCTTGCGCTTCTCCTTGTACGCCCATTCCATGAGGTTTTTGAGGTTGGAGATGTCCGCCGCGTTGTACCGGACGAGCTTGTCAAGGGCGGCCTCGTTCCCGCGCCGCTTGAATTTCTGCCAGAGCTTGACCGCGTCATAGCCGTTCAGGCCCTTCAGATCGTCCTCCCTTTCCATGCCGAACTTCTCCTCGATTTTCTTCAGCCCGCCCGTGATGTCGAGCGAGGCGAGGAGGAAGCGGAGGTCCACATGGAGCCTCGGCAGCCTGGTTCCGGGCATGTCCCCCTTTATGAAAGGAAGGTCGAACTGCGAGCCGTTGAATGTGACGACCATGTCGTATTTCTGGATATCTGCCTTGAAATCAAACAGGTTGTCGCCATGGACGTATGAGTGGACCTTCTTTCCGTCATAGACCCCGATGACCGTGATGTAATCCCTGCCGTTTCCCAAGCCGGTCGTTTCGATGTCTAGGTATGCGGCGTCCCTGAAATGCGGGAACGCGCGCCATGTCTCGTTCGAGGGGAGCGCGTCCGCGAAATGATTGGCGTCCCCGAGATTCAGCGCGTATCTCGAACTAGCCACTTTCCTGCAATGGTGCCGATGATTGGGTGAATCGCCGTACCTGGCGAGGAAATCCTCCCAGGTCTTCACGCCATCCTCCCAGAGCAGCCGCTCGCGCGTCGGCCCGATGTCAGGCAGGTGGATGAACGTGTGCTCGAGCATGAGGCTGGTTTGGCGGAAAATGATTATTAAGCTGAGCGGAGAAGGTGGAAGCGGTGTGTTTATGGATTATGATCTCATGGGAAAGCTTTCTGAGGCGGACGGAGTGAGCTCCGAGGAGGGGGAAGTTTCGGGATTGATGGCCTCGTTCTTCAAGAAAGCCGGGCTGAAGACCGAGATTGACAATTTCGGGAACGTCATCGCGTACAAATCGCTCGGAAAGAACCCGCTTGTTCTCGGGGCGCACATGGACGAGATCGGGCTCATGGTGAAGCACATAGACGAGAAGGGTTTCATCCGTTTCATCAAGATAGGGGGGATAGACGACCGCACGCTCATCAACCAGCAGGTCACGGTCAGGACCAGGAAGGGCATGCTCGCGGGAGTTATAGGGAGCAAGCCGCCGCATCTGCTGAAAGACGAGGAGAGGAAGGCGGCTGTGGACGCCAAGAGCCTGTTCATCGACATAGGGGCGAAAGACCAGAAAGAAGCTTTTGCGATGGGCGTAGAGATCGGCAACACTGTCACTTTCGACACCCGGTTCAGGCGCATGGGCAAAAAAACATTCTCAGGAAAGGCGATGGACAACAGGATTGGATGCTACGTGCTGCTCCAGCTCGCCAAAGGGCTTGCTCCGAACGTGGTCCTCATTGGAACCTCCCAGGAGGAGGTCGCCACTTTCGGGAAAGGGGCGAAAACCGCGAGCTACAGGCTCGATCCCCGCGCATTCGTGGCAGTGGACACATCCATAGCCGGGGACCACCCGGAGATGAGGCCTGAGGAGGCGCCGGTATGCCTTGGGAAGGGCCCTGTGCTCACGCTCGTGGAGGCCGGCGCGCGCGGGAACGTGGCGAACAAGAAGCTGGTGCAGAAGGTTCTGGATTGCGCGAAAAAGGAGAAGATCCTAATCCAGGTCGAAGTCATAGACGGAGGGGCGACAGACGCGGCTTCGGTCTATAACTTGAAGGGCGGAATCCCGTCCATCGCGGTCTGCGCTCCCACGCGCTACATCCATTCCACTGTCGGGGTCGGGCATGAGGACGACGTTGAGGCGCACGTTAAACTGCTGAGAAGGCTCGTTAAGGAGTTGTAGGCTAGATGTTGTAAATAGTGTCATTTTGCATATATTTAAAAAGGGTTCCTGGCATAATATATTTATGGCGAATGACCGAGGCTTAATCAGCGGAAAACAACCAAACGTACCCAACAGGAGTGCGTCAAACGATGCCATCGCAAGAGAGATGAGGCGCTACCTCCTGGACAACTTCTGCCCTCAGGAACTCAGCCGCTGGAAATTGAACTCCAGATTCTTTGACCTGGACTCACGCGACCCTGGTGAGAGCCACCGGATTGATGACAAGGTGCTTCTGTACCATGAGGGTGAGGTCTACCCCGGAATAGGGCGCAGCGTGCACCGCCAGAACAGGCAAGGGAACAACTTTATCGTGCTCCGGATCAGGACCACTGATGAGACGCCCGACCTCCAACTGATAGCGGAAATGCAGGAACATGGAATTGACGTCATGACCGATGAGTCCAAAAAGCAGGATTATAATGGCGTCACCGTCTCCCTGGAAAAGGACGAGGAGGGCAGCTACTACCAGATAACCGCCCAGGGAGTGCGTGATTCCAACCTCGGCAAGGTCAGAACGGCCATGGAGCGCGTCGGCAAGACCCTGCTCCAGGCAAAGGAGCTGGTCCAGAATAAGGATAAGGATTCCGAGGAACTGGCCAGGAAGCTGTGCTCCGGCAAGCTGAACTTGCAAGTGCTGCTTTATGACGAATCGCATTCAACAGAGGTCGCGCAATCCATAAGGGGGCTCGCCGCAAGGTACCTCTCCAACCCTGGCATTCTCGACAAGCCCCTTATCTCGCTTTTCGAGGCAGGCGACCTCGCCGATTCGGCGTTCTTCACTGACAAACCCGACGCGCTCAGGGAGTGCGTCAGGAGGCAGGTCGGAGCGGCGATACAGGGCACCAGCCTCACGGTCATGGATTTCAGCAAAGTATTCCACAGGATTTGCGACGCGATGGGCATACCCACGGAGATGACATATGACGGTTAAGACCATCAAGGACCGGAATGACGGCTCCGGCCAGGGCAAGCTCGGCAGAAGGAATCCTTTTCGCGGGTACGACTTCGGCGACGGTACGGCATCAAGCTCCAGCTCGTTCCGCGAAGGGTGGGTATATCATGGAACC
>Ga0315277_10012871_pt1 | contig 10460 bp, 4 predicted proteins | sample YL17G05_15_MG_FD_203695 | JGI IMG/M metagenome (GOLD analysis project Ga0315277, IMG submission 203695) | Sediment microbial communities from Yellowstone Lake, YNP, Wyoming, USA - YL17G05_15 | ecosystem: Environmental > Aquatic > Freshwater > Lake > Sediment | place: USA: Wyoming | collected... | reverse complement strand
GTGATGACGAAGGCAAGCGCATCGCCATGGACGTCAAAAAAGGTGATGTGGTCCTGTTCGCCAAGTATTCCGGCACCGAAATCAAGGTGGATAGCAAGAAACTGCTCATCCTGCGCGAAAGCGATCTATTAGCAATTGTTGTGGATAAATAATCACAGGTTTACTGAAGGAGTAATGAACTATGGCAGCAAAACAACTGCAATTTTCTGAAGAAGCCCGTCGCAAGCTGAGCAAGGGCATGGACGTCCTGGCAACCGCGGTTACCACCACTCTGGGCCCCAAAGGGCGCAACGTGGCATTGGACCGCAAGTTCGGTTCCCCCACCATCACTCATGATGGCGTGACCGTCGCCAAGGAAATTGAGCTGGAAGACCCATTTGAGAATATGGGTGCCCAGCTCCTCAAGGAAGCCGCCACCAAAACCAACGATATTGCTGGTGATGGCACCACCACCTCCACCGTGCTGGCACATGCCATCGTCACCGAGGGCATGAAGAACCTGGCCGCTGGCTTCAACCCCATGCTGCTCAAGCATGGCATCGAAGCCGCCACCAAGGTAGTCGTCAAGAAGATTGGCGAAGATGCCATCGAAGTGACCACCAAAGCCGAGATCGGCAACGTGGCCTCCATCTCCGCCCAGGACCGTGTCATCGGTGAGCTGATTGCCGATGTGATGGACAAGGTTGGCAAAGATGGCGTCATCACCGTGGAAGAATCCAAGGGACTGGAATTCGAGACTGAGTACGTCGAAGGTATGCAGTTCGACCGTGGCTACGTCTCACCTTATTTCATCACCGACCCCGAGCACATGGAAGCCTCCATCGACGATGCTTATATCCTGGTCTACGACAAGAAGATCTCCGCCGCTGTCGATATCGTCCCGCTGCTGGAGAAACTGGTCCAGATCGGCAAGCGTGACCTGGTGATCATCGCCGAGGACGTGGACGGTGAAGCGCTGGCCACCCTGGTACTCAACAAGATCCGTGGTATGCTGAATGCCGTCGCCGTCAAAGCCCCTGGCTTTGGTGACCGCCGCAAGGCCATGATGCAGGATATCGCCGTCCTGACCAACGGTCAGGTCATCTCCGAAGAGACCGGTCGCAAGCTGGATGGAACCACCATCGCTGACCTTGGTCGTGCTGTGAAAGTCGTCATCACCAAGGACGATACTACTATCGTGGGTGGCAAGGGTGACGCCGCCATGATCAAGGGACGCATCGACCAGATTCGCGTCGAGATTGATAAGAGCACCAGCGATTACGACAAGGAAAAACTCCAGGAACGTCTGGCCAAGCTCTCCGGAGGAGTCGCCATCATCCGTGTGGGTGCCGCCACTGAGACTGAGCTTAAAGAGAAAAAGCATCGCGTGGAAGATGCCCTCTCCGCAACCCGCGCCGCCGTCGAAGATGGCATCGTGCCGGGTGGTGGGGTTGCCCTGATCAACGCCATGAAAGCCCTGGATGGCTTGAAGATGGACAACGATGATGCCCAGATCGGCGTCAGTATCGTGCGCAAGGCATTGGAAATCCCGCTTCGCAAGATCGCCGAGAACGCCGGTAAAGACGGCTCCGTCATTTTGGAGAACGTCCGCCGCGCCCAGAAGGAAAAGAGGAACAAGAACATCGGCTTCAACGTGATCAGCGAAGCTTACGTGGACATGATCAAAGACGGTGTCATCGACCCCGCCAAGGTCACACGGGGTGCCCTCGAGAACGCGGCTTCCATCGCCGCCATGATCCTGACCACCGAAGCGCTCGTCACCGATGTGCCTGAGAAGGAAAAAGCCCCCATGATGCCACCCGGTGGTGGTGGAATGGATTATTAGAACCAATTTTCGTACCAATGCATTTCAGGGACGGTCGAAAGATCGTCCCTGGTTTGTTTAATACATCCAATTAATTGTAAAGACACCCCGGCTGGGCATTTCTTACCAGCGGCGGCTATTGGTAAAGCCCCGCATTCCAATTGGCCTTGGGTTTCACAAATTCTAAGCCAACTTAATACCCACCACCATCTACGCAGATCATTGTATTAAGAGATATCTATGCAAAAAGTCCGCAACCAAACCACCTGCGGGCACAGAAAAGTGGAATAAAGCTTGCAATAAGGTACTGATATATAATAATTCTAGGTACTGGATCACATTAATGCAGGTCTTTTGGCTCTCATATTTTTGTAAATCATTTGATAACACTCTCATAATCTGATGTTGCAAGATTGGTGATGGCATGTCTGTTTATCTGGTGTGTATTTTTTTGTCCGCACTACTGTTGTTTCAAATCCAGCCAATGATTGCTAAATATATTCTGCCGTGGTTTGGTGGGATAACGGCAGTATGGTCCACGGTGATGTTATTTTTTCAGGTATTGCTGACGGGCGGATATGCGTACGGGCACTATCTTGTCGGTCGAATAAAAACACAACGGCAGTGGAAAATCCACGCTACCCTGCTTGCTGTTTCGGTTGGCTTGATTCTCATCCTGGCATTTTTCTGGGCTTCACCAATAACACCTCCTGCAAGCTGGAAGCCACAGACAGTGGAAAACCCCATTTGGCATATATTTTTATTGCTGGCAATTTCAATCGGGCTGCCCTACTTTATGCTGTCTACAAACAGTCCACTCATGCAGGCGTGGTACAACCGTGTTTTCCCAGGAAAATCTCCTTATCGACTGTATGCCCTTTCAAATTTTGGCTCTTTACTAGCATTGATATCTTATCCTGTGATCATCGAGCCATTAATGTCCTTGCGGGCTCAAGGCTGGATGTGGTCTGGTTTGTACCTCGTTTTTGCTGGGATTGCCGCTTATGCGGCATTCTCCAGTCGGAGATCAGGATCAAACCCGCCTATAGCTTTACCAACTGTTGATTCTGGATCGAATTCCCGCTCAAAGGTTGGTTTGATCATGCTCTGGATCGGTTTGAGTGCTATTGCATCAGTTATGCTTTTGGCGGTGACGAATCAGATTACCCAGGAAGTCGCTCCCATTCCATTTTTATGGATTTTGCCTCTGACAATTTACTTGCTTTCGTTTGTCCTGGCTTTTGAAAACGAGCGCTGGTATAGCCGCCTTCCCTTTACGGTTTTGTTATTGTTAGCCACGGCTGGCTTCGCCTACATGGTTGCACATCCTGGTATGAATTACCTCATTCAGCTGGGGCTATACGCAGTACTTCTGTTTGCCTGTTTTATGATTTGTCACGGTGAGTTATATCGGCTACGGCCCAATCCTTCAAATCTGACCCTGTTTTATTTGATGGTTTCTATTGGAGGGGCAGTAGGTGGCATTTTTGTAAATTTCGTTGCACCGGCAATCTTCAATGGATATTGGGAATTGAATTATGGGATGGCATTGGTCTGGGTTCTTTTAATGGTGATGACCTTTGTGCGTCCCACCTCCATTACCCAGCCTCGTTTAAAGTTTATTTTTGACCTGGTCGTTGGTATAGTAGCAATATGCATGCTGATAATTACGGTGTTTCTGGTCAACGGGTTGTTTTCCGATGCCTTGGTGGCAGAACGCAATTTTTACGGCATTCTACGCGTCAGACAGTCTGATATTGGCAATAACCAACCGGCATATACACTCATGCACGGTATTACCTTGCACGGGTTTCAGTTCCTAGACCCGGCAAAACGTGACTTGGCGACAGGTTATTACTCTGAAAAAGGAGGAGTGGGGTTGGCCATCCTTAACCATCCGCAGCGTGGAAAAGGCATGCGTGTCGGTGTGCTTGGATTGGGGGCCGGCATGCTGGCTGCATACGGGCAGCCAGGTGACGAATATCGTATGTATGAAATCAACCCGGCGGTGGTCGAGCTTGCTGAGGGCCAAGGTGGTTATTTCTCCTTTCTGAAGGATAGCAAAGCCAATGTGACGGTTGTTCTGGGCGATGCGCACATTTCGCTGGAGCGCGAGCTTGCAGAAGGTCAGAGCCATCAATTCGATGTGCTTGTTTTGGATGCCTTCAACGGTGATTCGATCCCCGTTCATCTGTTGACCAGGGAGGCTTTTGAGCTGTACCTCCAACAGCTTGCCGGAGACGGCGTCCTTGCTGCTCATATCAGCAACAGGTACCTCGACTTGTTACCCGTGCTTTGGAAGTTGGCCAATCATTTTAACCTTGAATTGACCGTTATATCGACAGAAAGCGATATCGAGAATGTTGTATTTCAAACAAAATGGGTCTTAATGACGCGTGACCTTGCCTTGTTGGAAAATCCGGCGATTTCGAAGTACGCTGACACACTGCTGGGCTACTCCTCAAAAGTGAGCCTTTGGACGGATGACTACAGCAACCTGTTTCAAATTCTGCGCTAATCCAGCCTTTTCGGATACATGGGAGGCTGCCAGCCTGACGCCATCTAGAACGCGGCTTCCATCGCCGCCATGATCCTGACCACCGAAGCGCTCGTCACCGATGTGCCTGAACCCACCATGATGCCACCTGGTGGTGGTGGAATGGATTATTAAGAACAAGGGTGATTTTTACCCGCAGCCTCGCGAACGCTCATGCAGCGTGAGCGAGGTACCACATTCAGTACAGACGCCCCGCTGGGGCGTCTCCCAAGCAATTCGAGCAGGGACGGTCGAAAGATCGTCCCTGCTTTTTTAATTGTCTTCACGAACGAGCGTTCTGTGCGGGTGCCTGCCCAGAGCGAAGCGATGGGAAGCAATCTCATTCTGCCACTGTCATTGCTTCACGGATCTGTACTCCTCTGTCGGGTCGGGCTTTGTACGACCTTCTTTGGTTGAGGGTATCCCGCGCACTCCAGCCGGTCCTATCATTACGTGCCCCAGGAATGGGTGGGATCACCCCAATGCGAGACGTTCACGACGCCCCAGCCACCTGATTCCGGCGGGTTCGACGGTTCCAGGTGGAACTGGTGTTTCTCGCGAGTGAAGCGGATCCACTGCTTGCCATCCCAGAACCCCAGGCTGAGCGGTCCGCCGGCTGACTTAGCCTTTGCAAGGTCGCCTGCAGTGTAACGCACGCGGACCTCGATGGGTGGATCAAACACCAGCACTTCATTGTCTGGCTGTTCGGCATCGACCAACTTCAGGTTGATCACCAGGCGGAAGGGTCGAAACCCCCCAGGGACAGGTTCCATCGGTATGTCCTTGGGCAGGTCAAGCCGTAGCGCCTGGATGGGCTTGGCTCGGGGAGGAATATTGACGACGACTTCTTCTTCCGGGAACATCATGCGGGTGGATAATTTGTTATCGACCATTGTTATCTCTCCTATCTACTCCTGACTCGTTTCGGTGTTTTCCTGCTGGCGGGTCTGGATGCGGCGATGCTCGGGCACCCGCTCCAAGAACGACCGGCGCCACTCCAGTAGGCTGATCCTACCGGCCCTTGCCATCAGCTCGTGGTAGCCTGCCTCGATAACGCGGCTAGCGAGCGATGCCTGACCGGTGGCAGTAAAGACGTCAGCGCACGTCTCGTAGGCAAGCAGGGGAAATTCCATGCCAACCCCGGCTTGCCGTTGCAGATAATCCCAAAGGGGAACTGCGTAGCGCTGGGCTGCATCCAGGTTGTTCAGTGCCAGCAGGCAGCGTGCAACCCCGGCCTCGGCGTCGTGCGCATTGCCAAGTGCGCCAATCTCGCCAAGGGTGGCTGCAGCCTGCTCAAAACCAGCCAGCGCTTCATTGACCCGCCCGCTTTGCTCCTCTGCCAGCGCCATGTAGGTCTGGCCAACGGCATGGTCGAAGGCGTCATTCATGGCATACAACTGTGGCAGGCATTGATCCAACTCCGCCAGGGCGGCAGGCGGATCGTTATGTCGCCAGTGCGCCAAGGCAAGATTGAGCCGACTATTGATTATAAAACTACGGTGTCCGATGGACTGCGCTATGTCTATACAAAGCCGGAGCATAGAAATGGCCTCCTCCGGCATGCCAAGCAGGATATAGACGTAGCCCAGGCTGGACAGTCCGATCGCCTCGCCTTCGAGGTTGCCGATGCGGCGATTGATGGCCAATTGACGGTCGAGCAGTTGTGCGGCGCGAGCCAGGTCGCCCGTCTCGGTATGGAAGGCGGAGACGTTAGTTAGGTTGCGGGCTAGGACCAGGTCATCGGCCACCTCCTCAGCGCAGGCGAGCGCAGCGGCGGATGTCTGAGCGGCCGCCTCCAGGTCGCCGTAGCGGACCTGGCTCACAACTTTCATGCCCAGGATCAGTGCCTCGTGCAGGCGGTCGTGGGCACGCTCCGCAGCCGCTAACCCGCGGTTGTAAGCCTGCAGTGCCGACAGGTACTCTCCCCTCACTTCCATGAAGTGACCTTGCCGATAATAGGCTTCAGCCACGAGGTGGTCATCGCCGGTAAATTCTGCTAAAGCTACCAAGGCAACGTCGTCAGCCATGCGTGCCTCGGTATCGCCGAGGATGCCGAGGACTTCGTCCCGTCCGGCAAGCGCCTGCCAGCGCCGCGTCAAGTCGGGAGCCGCCGGGGACGGAGGCAAATCAGAAGGAAGGAGAGCCAGGGCTCGGTCAAAAAAGGTGCGAGCCTGGGCAGGGGCACCCTGGTTCCGGGCGCGTGTGCCCGACTGTGTGTACCAATCAGCGGCCAAGACTCGCTCGCCGGCTGACTCGTAGTGTTCGGCGATGACGGGAGCGAACTCACCCGTCCGACCGTACGCCTGGGTTGCACCGATCAGCCATGCAGCAGCCTGACCATGATATGCCTGCCGGTCAGATTTGATGAGCGCCTGATAGGCCACGTCGCGCAGCAGCCCGTGATGAAAGCGATACTCTTCGGTCCCCGCAAAGGTCGATGTCTCCTGAGGATAGAAGAATCCACGCCTGAAAAGCGACTCCAGCTCAGCATCGGTGATAGGTTTATCACCTCGTACTGCTTGGAGAGCCGAGCGCCAGAATACCCGACCGATAACCGAAGCCTGTTGCACCAGAACCCTCTGAGCTGTGTTCAGACTGTCCAAACGTGCCTCCAGCAGTGCAATTAGGGTTGCCGGCAGCTCCAAACTACCCAATCGTTCGGGATCCAACCTCCAGGGACCGCCTGGCTGGCTCTTGCGGATAGCTTTGGCATCAACAAGTGCCTGAATGAACTCTTCGAGGTAAAAGGGGTTGCCGTCGGCACTTGCCAGGATCCGCTCGCAAAGGGAATCGGGCATGTCTTCGACGTTGCGCAGGATTTCGTTTAGCAGTTCCAGGCTAGCCTGCCGCGAAAGTGGGCCCAAAGCGAGATGGAGCCTCCTCGGAAGGGGTGGCTGCACGGGAAGAGACTGGTCACCGGAAGGCATCTCCTGGCTCCAGCTTGGAAAGCGTTCGGTTAGGGTCGGGCGGGCAAGGCACACCACCAATAATGGAAGTTGTGGGCACTCACGAACCAGATGAGTGACAAAGCTCACCGAGGGGGCGTCAGCCCAGTGGAGATCGTCGAGCATGAGGATAGTGACCGTTTTGCGTGCGACGGCTGCAAAGTATTGGGTGAGATAAAGTTGTGCCCGCTCGTGCAACTGCTTGGGGTCATTCTCCACTCCCTGAAGGTAAGGGCTGTCGGAGAAGTCAAAACCGAGCAACGAGCCCACGAAATGAGCCTTCATCTCAGGTTCTTCGTCAAGAAACGCCGAAAACGCCTCCACCAATCTCTGGCGAGTGATATGGACTGGATCGGTGGTGAGTACGCCCAGGTGATAGGAAATCATGTCGCGCAGCAAACCGAATGGCACGGCCATCATCTGGGGTGCCGCGCGCGCTTTGAAAGTGATGAGGTGGAAGGGTTTGTGGGCGACCCAGCGGTCGAATTCATCCAATAGGCGGCTTTTGCCAACCCCAGCCTCGCCGACTACAGTGACAAGCTGGGTCTCCCGGCTTTGGATGGCGCGGGTCAAGGCTTCCTGGAGTTGACGTAACTCAGCGTCGCGCCCGATCAAGCTGGTCTCGATGCCCTCCACACCCCGCGTGATCGTACGGAAGGTGCGAGGCCGTGCGGCCAAGACCCGATACACAGCGACTGGCTGTGGAAAACCTTTAGCTTCGATGGGGGGCAGTGACTCGACCTCGAACGCGCCGCGCACATGCTGGTGGGTGAATTGTGAGATGAGCAAAGTGCCCGGCAGGGCTGCCTGTTCAAGGCGCGCCGCAAGATTTACCGTGAGTCCCATGAGGGTTGATTCAGCCTCTGAGAACCTGCCTGCTACTACCCGGCCTGTGTTAACGCCAATGCGAATGTTAAAGCCTCGAATCTGGAAACGATGATCCAGATCCTCAGCCACGGAACGTGATTCTGTCAGGATCGCCAATCCAGCGCGGATTGCCTGGCGGGCGTCGTTTTCGTGGACTCTGGTGAGGCCAAACACTGCCTCGAATCCGTCGCCCATGTACTGGGTTACCTGTCCACCATAGGCTTCGATCGGTGCCGACAGGCGCTTGAGGGCACCACCCATGACCTCCAGAACTTCCTCCGGCTCTAACCCCTGGCTCATCAAAATCGAGTTGACGATGTCGACGAACAAAACCGTAACAAGGCGGCGTTGTCGGCTAACTGGTTGGCGTTGTTCCAGACCAGCCAGCTGCTCTCGCAAAGGAGCCAGCGCGGCATCGACGACGCGGTCGCCCAATACTGTGCGCTGGGCTTCCAAGGCTGCGATTGCCTGCGATAGCTCATCGATCTCATGCATATTGCGTTCCGAAGGTCAGAATCGGGATGTCCGGCCTACGCAGGATATCAAGATGGATTTTAATCACATGCATACTTCCGGTTCCAATACTATACAAACTTCCGGCGGTTGCGCCGCTAATCGACTGGTCTGCCGGCCAGGTGTGTACACACACGATGATAGATCACATCATTGATGGCTGCAATGGAAAATCTATCCCCAAGAAATATGTTGAAATTTAGTTTAACACAATTTGAGATATTTGCGATATGAATTGTTCTATACCAGTTTATCTTCCGTGCCTCTCCCCGATGACGTTAATCTAAAAATTTCGCCAATCCTTTATAAACCTCTATTGAAATTATAACGTTTATGTTGTAACGTTATCAGCTAATCTCTTGTATGATCCTGACTACCGAGGCGCTCGTCACCGGCGTGCCTAGTAAGTACCCTCCCGCCATGATGCCCCCAGGGGGTGGTGGGGTGGATTATTAGAACAAGGGTGGACCAGGCAAGCGCAGTTGAGGACGTTCTATGTCCGAAATATCGCGAGTGAATTGTACGAGCGATGCATAAGCAAGCGGCTTTGGTCACTCGTTACCGTCTAAATCCATGGTTTCAATGAATGCTACTGCATGAGGAGCAATTTTGATGTGGGTAAACCAGCAACCACTTGATCCACATTCTAAAAGTGGTTTATCCACCCTGTACATAGGGTGGTAGTGCGTCTATAAAATACTACCTACGGGGGTATTTTTATCTACTGTGTCCGTATTTTCCATCCTGGTTCTTTGTATCTGCACCGAAACTGCACCAAGTATGAAGCGAGGAACGCCTACCTGAAGCCCTGCCCATAGGGGGAGATCAAGGTATAAGAATAATTGCACGATGGTGGATATTGAGTATCTTCGGTACTATACCTGACTAATATTCATTACAAACAGAGTCTCATACCGATCGAATTTATTCTTTAATGGACACTATTATGGTCTGTGAAGACACCAGATTAATAATATGCCAATCGTAACCATTTCCTAGCATTGCAATAAAGAATAAAAGTATGGGTTTTCCTCACCTATATGGGGATTTAACCAAATTAGTCATGACATATGGCACATATGTGCCATCTAAGTGGTCTAAAAATGGCCTGCTGCCCACTTGTAAATGGGATATTAGTACAATGCTATATTAATGAATTACTAATATAATCATAGAGGTGGAAATACAGGAGAACATTTAATCTTCCACCCTTAGCTATTGTTCTGTTTTTCCTTCGATCGCCCTAGGTATAAGCAAAGTTAATTCAGTTTTATATGTGACTAAGGATATATTTCAATTTATTAACCCTGTTCAGAGGAATCCATTACATGTCCAGGTGAAAGTTATGGCGGGGCAAAAGGAGAATGCCATGAATCCGAGAATTAAACCGATTAAACTTAAGGTTTTGGCTGCAATCTTCATCGATACCTTTTTATTTTTATTACTGTTGTTAGTAGGTTATGCATTTTTCATCGTCCCAGCCAGGGCAGAGAATGTGGACTGGCCAACGGACACGGCTGTGCCAAGCCCGACATGCGCTCACAAACCGAGTCCTACCAGCACGCTTGAGCCGAGTGCTACCAGCACGCTCGAACCGAGTCCAACCAGCACGCTTGAGCCGAGTGCTACCAGCACGCTCGAGCCAAGTGCTACCAGCACCCTCGAGCCCAGTGCTACCAGCACGCTCGAACCAAGTCCAACCAGCACGCTCGAGCCAAGCGCAAGCCCAACTCTGGAGCCGACCAACACTCAGACTAGCACGCTCGAGCCAAGCCGGACACCATCTCCGACCATC
>Ga0315277_10012868_pt1 | contig 10462 bp, 7 predicted proteins | sample YL17G05_15_MG_FD_203695 | JGI IMG/M metagenome (GOLD analysis project Ga0315277, IMG submission 203695) | Sediment microbial communities from Yellowstone Lake, YNP, Wyoming, USA - YL17G05_15 | ecosystem: Environmental > Aquatic > Freshwater > Lake > Sediment | place: USA: Wyoming | collected... | reverse complement strand
CTGCACGAACCTCAGAAAAGGTACCGAGACCGCACGCAGGATCACCGAGACAATCAGGACGAATTGAAGCCCCTGTATCTGGATTCCCGGAAGGTTCCAGGACACGTCCTGAGTCAGCCGGGCAATACCCATTCCCATCAGGGACCCGATTGCGCTCGAGACGCCTGTCAACACGCTGAACGCTGCAGAATAGCTGTGCCGCACCTCTGCCGGTGGGAGCGCTATCTGGAGATTGAGCACCGCAAGGTTGATCCCCGCCCAGGCTGCGCCACTAGATATTCCCATGAGCGCCAGCAAGAAGCTTGAGTTAGGTCTGCAAAGCACCAGGATGAGAGGAGTCAACGCGTTCGCCGAGGCACTCAGTATCAGGATCGGCTTGTTGCCGAACTGGTCAACGCATACCCCAAACAGCCACGAGAACAGGATGTAGGCTGCTGCATGCAGAACCGTCATGTAGAACGCGATCTGGAGATAACTCAGCGCAAGCTCGCGCATGAGATACAGGGTGAAATAAGCGCCCGCTACGCCAGTCCCGAGCCACATCGCGATAACGAAGATCATAAACGCTCGAAAACTGCGGTCCCGTGCCGGATCAAAGATGACGTTCAACATTTTCCTGGGTCCGTTTGGCTGGTTGCGCATCGGGACGTCGGGAACCCGTCTGTGAATGAAAATGTCAGCGAATCCTGCGATGCTCGCGACGATGAACACGATCCCGAGCTTGGACAGAGGCGGATCTTTTACAAGATACTGGCCTGCAAGCATTGCAGCAAGCATCGAGCTGATCCGACCGAGCACCGCCCGGCGTCCAAAATAGTTGCCGCGGCTCTTCTCGGGTACAAGCTCAGCGACCCACGAGAACCAATACGGACCGATGAATGAGCCGAGCAGACACGAGACTGCCAGGATGCCCAGTCCGACCGACAGAGACAGCGCCGAGTTGCGGATGAACAATGGTGCCAGAGCCAAGGGGATCCAGAGCAATCTGTGCATGCAACCGAGCACGACAAAGACAGTTCTTCGGTGCCCCGCTCGCTCTAAGGTGTACGAGCCCAAGGGCTGCATCAACGTTGCGATCGAAGGCATCGCACCGACGAGTCCAAAGAGTACCGTCGAAGCACCGAGCGCTTTGAACAGACCGACAAGGGGTGCGCCAAACACAATTTCCGACCACATCGCGCCAAACACCCACGCCACAATTACCCTGTTCAACGCGCGATGGATCTCGAGCTGTGTGAGTTTTTGAGAGGGAACTTGAGTGTCAGACATTCTGCCACTGTACAAGAAGAATACCTGCCTCACATGCCGAGCAGGTATTCAATCAGGTTGGTCTTAACCGATAACCGCCACCACCGCGTATGCCGCCACACTCGCGAGCCTTATAGTGAACATCCCTTACTGCGATTCCCATGCTACCATATTGCGCAACTGGCTGTCAAGGTTCAGATTGCGGCAGTTGTTCGGCGGAGGCCTGAGATTCTCGCGCGCTGGGGCTGCAGACAAGGACATCGGCGCTGCCAGACGTTCGCTCATGCGAACGGTCGGGCGGTGAAATCATATTGACACAAGGGCACGAGCGGTGCTGTAATGAAGCTTGAGAGACTGCGGGGCTGTTGAAGAAGCGCCACACCGACTGTCATTCTGAGCGAATCGAAGAATCTCTGACCACGAGACGGGTTCGTGAAGCCTTTCGTTACGCCCGCCAGGGGCGCGTCTGCGACTCAGGGTGACAAAAGGGACGCGGCGCCGCTTTCTTTCAACAACCCCACCGCGGGTTCTCTCTCATACCAAGGGGAGGAGATGTTTGGCACACGTGGCGACGGCGTGAGATGGAAACGGTTTTCGGGTGGTAATCGCATAGTATTCAGGAGGGGAAGGAACAATGGATAAAGACCGCAAAGGATTTACCTTAATTGAGCTGTTGGTCGTGATCGCGATTATCGGAATCCTTGCAGCGATTCTCTTGCCTGCACTTGCGAGAGCGCGAGAGGCTGCGCGGCGGGCGTCGTGCGCCAACAATCTGAAACAGATGGGGCTCATGTTCAAGATGTACGCGAACGAGTGGAATGGAAAGTTCCCACGCAGCAGACAGAGCTTGGCGGCAATTGATGGGCCTGCGCTTTATCCAGAATACATGACGGACGATAAACTGATCGTTTGCCCGTCAGACCAGGATGGGCTAAGCTATCTCACGAGCGGCGGACCCAATGGCGTCGGGTTTTGGTATCGCCTTGATTCGAACGGGGCGCGATACATTGACCCTAAAAGGTTCAGTACGCTGAGCTATCTTTACTTCGGGTGGGTAACGATGCGCGAGGTCGAGCTGATGAACTTGGCGGCGATCCAACGAAGTGTCCCGTTCCCGAACATAGGGTTCGACAGAAATATTGATCTCCCGATTAAGGATGAAGACTTGAATGTCACCGACTCCCGCTTTCAAGGGCTGGGTCCGGGTACGGGCAACGGTGGCGGGAATATGCTGTACCGGCTGCGCGAGGGTATCGAGCGATTCTTGATAACAGACATAAACAACCCGGCATCGAGCGCTGTCGCGCAGTCGGCAGTGCCGGTAATGATGGATACGGTTACAAGCCAGGCAAGGAACTTCAACCATGTTCCAGGCGGAGGAAACGTGCTCTATATGGACGGACATGTGGAATTCAAGAAGTATCCAGGTTCGTATCCTCTGTCGGGCCTCTCTGCGCGGATTATTAGGGACTACAGTTTCTAGAGAGAACTGGTCGAATCGGCGAGCTGTTGTCCGGCGGCAAGACGCAGTGTCGCCGATACGGGAAAACGTTGATTTCCGGTTTTGGGAAGTTACAGGAATTCCCCAGGTAAGGCAGATGGGCAGTGAGGGGCGGTTAAGGGTCTGCGACATAAAAGTGGGGTAGACTATGCCGTACGAGCCGGAGGTTAACGTGGGCTTGCTTTTTTGACAGAAATGTGCTAGACTATGATTCACTATGTGGTGGTGTCTAGACAGAAGTTTAACATAGTGTCATTAGATCGCGTACACGAAGGAGGGCAGTGATATGAAATCACGATGGATCTTGACTCTGGTTTGTGTACTTGGTCTGACCACGGCGCTCTGTGCTGTTTGCCTAGCGTCGGCGTCCGCCGCAGAAAGCGGCAGGAAAATCGGTCCGCTGACCAAACTCTTGATAGATAAGGGGACGATCACGCGAAACGAACTCGAGCTTGAGGACGCAACGTATGAGCCGCAGGAACTGCCAAAAGGTTCCGCGGTCCACCACGAGGGCGGTATTGTGACGAGCCTGCTTAAGAAGAAAGGCGTCATAACACACGAAGAGCTTATGGATACGATAAGAGAGGCTGTTCAGACGGGCGAGATCGGGACTAAGGGAAGCCCGCTGGTAAGTCTGCTTGTCAAAAAGAACGTTATAACTGAGGACGAGGCAGCGAAGGTGCTGAAGGCACTCGGGATAACGCCGCCAGAAAAACCGGCTCCAGCGCCTGCACCGGCAGAAGAGAAACCTGCGGAAGAAAAACCAGCGGAGCAACCGACGGCACAGCCTGAAGCGCCCGCAGCAGAGCAGAAACCTGCTGAGCAACCGGCGGCTGCTCAACCCGAGGCACCAGCATCACAGCCCAGCGCGCCGGCAGCGCAGTAGTAGACGAGGGGATATCGAGTTCCCCAAAAAGAGTGCGGAGTGTATGCGTGTCCGCGTACGTTGTTCGTGCGGGGAACGCTTGTTGGGGTAAATGAAGAGGGGTAGGGAGAAGGTGTTGTAACGACACCTACGGTAATGAAAGGATAACACTATGAACCTACACAGAGCGATGATCGTGCTGGTGCTTGTGCTAGCAATCGGGTTTGCTGGCGCGTGCGCGAAAAAGGAGGAACCAATGCCGGCGCCAACCCAGATGATGACGCCGCCGACGATGCCGATGCCAATGCCGATGCCGCCAGCGCCGATGGCACCTGCTGCAGAGCAACCGGCAGCTCCTGCGCCTGAAGCACCGGCACCAGCGCAGTAGCAAAGTCAGCAAGATAGCGCAAGTCGCGGGCAAGCAAGGTTTGAGATCGGTCCGCGATCCTATAGACAAGTGCTGAAGGCGCTATCCTGCGACGAAACCAGGATAAGCGTCCATGTTACAAACGCGGTATGGCGCGACCCTGTGTACCTCCACAGGAGTGCCGTTCCGCGTTTGTGCTCAAAGGGGCTCGCGGGCGCGGATGGAGACGCACGTTTCCTGAGCTGGCGTGCAAGGGGCAGTTCAATGTATAAAGTCGTTATCGCTGACGACGAGAAAGAGATCGCTGACATCGTTGCAGAGGCACTCGCTGAGCGAGGGTTTGAATGTCACCAGGTGTATCGGGGTGACGCCGCGTTTGAGAAGGCGGTTGAGGTCAAACCGGACCTCCTGATCCTCGATATATTCATGCCCGGCAAGAATGGGTATGAGGTCTGCCGCGAAGTCAGAAAACACTCGATGCTGTATCCTGTGCCGATATTGCTTTTATCGGCGATAGGGAGCGAACCTGAGATCCTGTATGGGCTCGCACAAGGCGCTGACGACTATATACCGAAACCGTTTGACATCAATGAGCTGGCGTTTCGGGCTGCGAAACTGGCTGATCGGTATGTCCGAAGCAGAGAAGCAGGTACAGATGGCAGGCTTGCCGAACGCGACCTCACGCTGAAGACGATATCTAACAAACTTGCGCGAGGCGACGATTTTGCGCTGTGTTACGTCGAAGTTGCCGGACTGGCAACTGTCAGCCGCAGATTCGGCGGGGAACTGCGGGATGCCATAGTCAACCTTGCAGGCAACATTCTGAAGGACAGCGTTATGGAGCTCGGAATATACGAGTCGTTCATCGGTCATCTGGGGGCCGGACATTTCATTTGTCTCGTCGAAACGGGCAAGTACGAAGTGTATTGCAGACGGGTTATGGAGGAGTTTGCCTCATCGTTGCAGAAATTTCGCCCCCTGCTGGCTCAGCCGTTGCAGTTTGTTCTGCCAGAAGGGACAGAGAAGCGACCGGTGTCCGGCTTGCCGGCGGTTCAGATGTGCATTGGCGTGGCGACAAACAGAAAGCGCGAGTTCAAAACAGCCCTTGATATGCTCAGAGTAAGCGACGAAGTGAAGCGTAAACCGCTGCGAAGTCCCAAGGACGCGCCTATCTTCGTTGACGAACGGTACTGATATACGGTAGAGTATCGATAAAGCTGCCGTTGCCCCCGGAGATGCGGCAAACGTTCCCGGGTGCAACGGCTGATTTTATAAAAGGGAACCGGTTTCAGGGGGGTATGATAAGGAGGCTGAACGTCAGCAGTGTGTCCTGAACATGACAGCATAGACAATAGGACGCAAGTATATCCGTTTCGCAACATCGAGCCAACGTGGCAGCAGTATTGGGAGGATGAAGGGCTGTTCCGCATGGACCCGAAGTCGCCGCTCCCAAAGTTCTACTGTCTCATGATGTTTCCGTATCCATCTGCGGAACTGCACGTTGGACACGGTCGGAACTACATTCTCGGCGACGTGCTGGCGCGGTACAAGAAAATGAAGGGATTCAATGTCCTCGCGCCGATGGGATGGGATGCGTTTGGTCTTCCTGCGGAAAACGCTGCGATATACAAAGGTGTACATCCTGCTGTCAGCACGTGGGAGCATATCGAGCGGATCAAAGGGCAGCTTCGTCGCTGGGGAACCTGTTACGATTGGGCGCGAGAGATAGCGTCATGCGCTCCGGAATACTACAAGTGGACACAATGGTTCTTCCTGAAGTTCTATGAACGCGGGCTGGCGTACAAGAAGATGGCGTCGGTCAATTGGTGTCCGTCGTGCGCGACTGCGCTCGCGAATGAGGAGGTCATTGACGGTTGTTGCGAACGGTGTTCTGCCGAGGTTACCACAAAGGAGCTCGAACAGTGGTTTTTCAGAATAACTGCGTACGCTGAAGAGCTGCTCAATGTGGAGACAATCAAGAATTGGCCCGAACGCGTCAGGATCATGCAGACGAACTGGATCGGCAAAAGCCACGGGGCAACCATCAACTTTGTCCTCGAGGAGACCGGCGAGTTGATACCCTGTTTCACGACGCGTCCGGATACCATTTTCGGCGCAACCTATCTTGTGCTTGCTCCCGAGCATCCTCTCGTCGAGAAGACCACGAAAGGGACAGAGGTTGAGGCGCCGATGCGGACGTTCGTTGAACGCGTTCGTAGGATCAACCGATTCGAACGAGCATCCGCGCTGCTCGAGAAAGAAGGGGTCTTCACTGGCAAATACGTTATCAACCCGGTCAGTAGTGAACGGATTCCGTTGTGGGTGGCTAACTACGCGCTAATGGAGTATGGGACAGGTGCGGTCATGGCCGTCCCGACGCACGACCAGCGAGACTTCGAGTTTGCGAAAAAGTACGGGCTCCCGATGCGGATCGTGATCCAGAAACCCGACCGGTCGTTATCCCTCGATACGATGACCGAGGCGTATGTTGACGAAGGAGTACTGGTGAATTCCGGTCAGTTCGATGGGATGGACAATGTTGAGGCGATCCAGAAGATTACCGACTGGATGCAGGAGAGAGGCATCGGACGCCATGAGGTGAGTTACCGGTTACGCGACTGGCTTATATCGCGTCAGAGGTATTGGGGTGACCCAATCCCGATCATATATTGCGACAAGTGCGGAATAGTTCCAGTGCCTGAGCGCGATTTGCCGGTGCTTCTCCCGGAGAATGTTGATTTCCGACCGACCGGCGAATCGCCGCTCGCGCGGTGCGAAGAATTTGTCAAGACGGCATGTCCGAAGTGCCACAGACCCGCACGACGCGAGACAGACACGATGGGTACGTTTGTTGACTCGAGCTGGTACTACCTGCGGTATCTGTCGCCGCACGACGATGCTCGCGCGTTCGATAGCGACCTGGTTAATACATGGCTGCCTGTTGACCAGTACGTGGGCGGTGTGGAACATGCCATATTGCACCTGCTCTACTCGCGGTTTTTCACAAAAGTGCTGCGCGACATTGGTCTTGTAAACTTCGATGAACCGTTCGGGAACCTGTTCACGCAAGGGATGATCTGCAAAGATGGCGCGAAGATGTCGAAGTCCAAAGGGAATGTCGTTGCGCCAGACCCGCTTATAGACAAGTACGGGACCGATACCGTGCGGTTGTACACGCTCTTTGTTGGACCGCCCGAAAAGGATGCCGAATGGAACGATAGAGCGGTTGAAGGATGTTTCAGGTTTCTCAACCGCGCGTGGCGCTCGGTTATCCAGATAATCGAACGGAACGATGGAACGAACCATGTCGGGTTCGAGGATGTGAACGAGAAGGAGCGCGCTTTGTACCGTGCCGTTCACATGACCATCAAGAAGGTCACGGAGGATATTGAAGACAACTTCCATTTCAACACGGCCATCGCGGCCATGATGGAACTGCTCAATACGTTGACCGACGCGCTCGAGGACGATATATGTCCAGCGGTGTTGAACCATGCTGCCTCGAAACTTGTGGTGATCCTCTCGCCGTTCAGCCCGCATATATGCGAGGAACTGTGGCGGCGTCTCGGGCATTCCGACAGCGTTCTGAAAGAATCGTGGCCTGAATACGACCCGAAAGCTATCACGGTTGAGGAGATCGTTATCGTCGTTCAGGTGAACGGTAAGGTGAGGAGCAAGCTGACCGTGCCGGTTGATACCTCCGAGGAGACGTTGCGCCAGTTTGCGCTCGAGGATACCCGCGTTAAGAAGTACACCGAAGGCAAATCGGTACGTAACGTCGTTGTGGTGCCGAAACGGTTGGTCAATATCGTCGTGTGATCTCGCCGGAGAGCTTCATGTCAGGAACTGGGCGGTTCCTCTTGACGTCAGCGCTTCTTATCGGAACAGCGTTGCTCATGGGATGCAATTCGGACGGCGTTAGGCTCGATGAAGGTCAAAACGGGAGCACGGTAACCGTCCGTTCAGGACAGACTTTTACGCTCCACCTCAAAAGCAATCCGACGACTGGCTACCGATGGGAACTTGTGGAATGCGATGATGCCGTGGTCTGCCTTGTGAAGGAACATTTCACTCCGTCATCGGAGGTTGGCGAAAGATCCGGTGCACGGAAAGTGGGAGCGGGCGGCGTCCAGACGTTCGCGTTCATAGCCTCCAAGCTAGGGCAGACAACGCTCAAACTCGTTTACAGACGATCGTGGGAAAAGGATGTCGAGCCGCTCCAGACGTTCATCGTGACCGTTCGCGTGGAATAGTAACACGCAGCGTCGTATCCGTGTAGCGAGGATCACGTGGGAGCAGACAGCAATGTCTGCCCTATGGTCGGCGGGTGCGCCCCCAATTCGAATGGAGCCATGCCCGGTCACCTGTTTCCCTCTCCTGTGGGAGAGGGTTCGGGTGAGGGTCCCGCGGTAAGAGATCGGGCGCGTGCGCCGCAGCATGGCAGAGCGAGCACGAGATGAACCGTCCGCTGGTATGGGTAGCTGGTAGTTTCGCAATTGGCATTGTCTGTGCCGCACACCTTTCTATTCCTATCCATGTCTTGCTGATACTGAGCGCTGTTGCTTTGCTATCCTCTTCAATCGCCTATCGGCTCAAGTGGACCTATGTCGTTAATCCTCTCCTCTTGCTGTCAATCTGTTTCGCTGCCGGATTGTACTATACCGTCCGACGCCCTGTTGTGACAGACGATGCGCTCAGTCGCGAGCTCCAGAAACGTGTCGGAGAGACGGTTTCGCTTGAAGGTACTGTTATCGAAACGTCCCTATATAACCCGAACATAGAGAGAATATCGTTTGCAGCAGCCGTCGAGAAGATGGAGGATGACCAAGGGTCGCATCCCACGAGCGGTATGGCGCAGGTGATGTGGTATTCGCCGAACCTCGACCTGCGCATCGGTGACAGGATCAGGTTTGAGGCTGAAGCAACGCCGTTTCCGGGTCATCTCAATCCGGGGCTGACCCAGTTCCGCGATTACCTGCACAGACGTGGGATTCATACTGCGCTTGCTGTCTTCGGTCCTGGGAAGGTCGAGAAGGTCGGGTTTGCAAGGCCGGGTCGCCTTGCGCGTCTTGTAGAAACGACGCGGAGAAAGATTCACGATACGTTCCGGCAGACGCTTCCTGAAAAGTACGCAGGTTTTCTGAGCGCAATGTGGCTTGGTGAAGGCACCATGGTGCCGTGGGAGGTGAAGAAGAAGTTCATAGAGAGCGGGATATATCACATCGTTGTCGTTTCGGGGCTTCAGGTGGCGATTGTGTTCTCGATGATCATGATCGTCCTTGGAGTTCCTGCACCGATCCGTAAGAAACGACTCGTCATCGCTATCGCGCTTGTCGCGATCTACGCGCTCGTTGCTGCTGCGAATCCGCCTGTCGTGAGAGCGGCTATCATGGCTATCGCTTTTCTGTCGGCAGGTGTGCTCAAACGCGAACCGGACGCTCTCAGCACGCTTTGTCTGGCAGGCTTAGCCATGCTTCTGTGGGAGCCGGTTCTCCTGTTTCAGAAGAGCTTTCAGCTTAGCTTTTTGGCGATGACCGGTGTCATAGCGGTTGCGTTTCCGCGCGAGGCTCGTTTTGGGACACTAACCGTTCCATCGGGACCTGTGCAGCTCCCCCAACCGGCCGCTGTTCTGGCGTCGCCGAGCAGAACGCCACTGCTCACTCGTTCTCTGCCAAGGTTTGCGAGGACCATTGCACGCGTGGTCGCTGTGACACTCTTTCTCCTGCCCGCGAGCGCACAGACTTTCAACATCGCACCTCCAGCGGCGCTTCCCGCAAATCTCATCATGATTCTGTTGACCGGACCGCTGTTGAGCCTTGCAGCGCTCACGTTGCTGACCGGGTTCTTCTGGATACCTCTTGCTCGCATATTCAGTGCGGCGAACACGATTCTCATCTGGGCGATGTTCCGGACGGTAGACTTCTTTTCGGCACGCTCCTGGGGTCATTTTCACGTTCGATCGCCGTCGAAACTGTCAATCCTATGCTTCTACGTCGCCATGGTGCTCGCGCTTTTTCACAGACATATTCCGTTGCGTAAACGCGTTCTGATTCCCATCATCGTTTGCCTTTTCCTCGGCTCGATCATCCCGTATCTGTTCGTCATTGTCCCGCCGGAGATGGAGGTTGTGTTTCTTGATGTTGGTCAAGGCGACTGCATATTCGTCCAACTGCCTGAAGATGGCGCAATACTGATTGATGGCGGACCACGCCGCATCCGCCGGGATGTCGGGGAGCAGATCATCGCGCCGTTTCTGTGGAAAAGAGGGGTCAGAGTGCTTGAAGCTGTGGTGTTAAGCCATCCCCATGATGACCACATGGGCGGGTTGCCGTACGTGCTGGAGAACTTCCACGTGCGATACCTGCTGACAAATGGCGCCCGGAGCGATAGTAAGACGTATGCCAAGCTGATCGAGGCGGCGGAGAGACGGCATGTTCCGATACATGTCCTGGCAAAGGGTTCGGGCATCGAGGCTGGTACG
>Ga0315277_10012867_pt1 | contig 10462 bp, 4 predicted proteins | sample YL17G05_15_MG_FD_203695 | JGI IMG/M metagenome (GOLD analysis project Ga0315277, IMG submission 203695) | Sediment microbial communities from Yellowstone Lake, YNP, Wyoming, USA - YL17G05_15 | ecosystem: Environmental > Aquatic > Freshwater > Lake > Sediment | place: USA: Wyoming | collected... | reverse complement strand
TCCTTACTGCTCACGTCTATGGTATACTGGGTCCAAATATTACTAAGAGTTACATAATCCAAGGAAGCTTTGGGCGAGGAATCGGGATATGGTTCGGTAGGATTTCCGGTTATTGGATCTCTTCCACACCAAACGCAAAAAACTCTACCCGTTCTCCGCCCCTTTCTCCTCGAGCCCAGAAGGTAAGCTGTGTAGCTCCTCTCAGGTCGATGCCTGCGTTGGGCTGGTCTCCCCAGTTTGGCGTGGGTTGTGTCTCTTCCTCTTCCAGGACACCGTTCATAAAGTACCATCCACCCCAATTATCCCCGCTGGTATTGAATCTATTTTCGGTGCATGTACGCCCAGAAAGTGGGGAGACCAACGAGCCGGTATCGATTGCGACCTTATCATCATCTCCAAAACTTGCCATCCTGCCGGGGGTCACAAAATGATTTCCAGCCGCCGATAAGTCGGTGTAGACATCAAACGACTGGTGATATCTATCCATTACTTCATAGATATGCTCATAAGCCCTGTCCTCATCTGCAAAGGAAAGAGAAGATACAAGGCTCAACACCAGTGGCCAGATTGGGGTGTTTATCGACTTTTTAGCAAAGTCTTTCATAAATGACCGGCATCCCAGAGGCGCAGGGGCCTCCTTCACTTTCTCAAAAAAACAATGTACAGAACATAAATCTATTGTCTGGTTATTTGTTAGTTCCATCACAATTTTTATGCGTTTTACAATTTCCGGCCTTTGTGCCAGTTATCCGCAAAGACCATCAGGTCCCAGACATCTACGTAACCATCCTACTGCCCAAACTCAGGACCTATTATCATATTTTTTCTCCCAATTTGCGTCAGCCACTTTTGAGCGCTGATAATCACTATGGTTGTGTTCCTGGTTTAAACTTTTGAGCAGATGAATCCCAGTAATAATGACCCGCAGCCCATAAATTTATTCCCTTAACAACGTCAGAAATGCTTACTTCGCCGGCAGCCCACTTGTTTATATAGCTGACGATTTCGGATATACCTATCACCTCGTCACTATTTTTATCTGCGGGGTGATAAACACCGCTCTGGGTAAAACCAGCGAACTTAGATAAATGACTAACCTCAAATATAATAGTTGAATTAGCCCAGTTAATTCGCACATTGGTGATTCCGTCAGTTTTCCACAACTGGTCTCCTGCATCAAAATACCTTACAACCAAAGTATCCTCGAACTCCTGCTGCGTCATTTCCGCCGGCAATTGAAAACTCATAGTCACGGTAAAGGTGTGATTCTCGTCAACCGAAACACCGTCTTCAAACTTAAAGTCATAAACCGCAGTAACGCTGTTGGCCTCCGTTCCCTCAACGGGGTCGCCGGGATCACCGTAGCGCTCTATAGTAAGCGTAATCGCCTGGGAATCACTATCTGCGCCGGCTATGGCAAACGGCGGCACATAGATTTCGGTATTATCCTGGGTGCCCATTATCCTTGCGGTGCCGCCGGTAGCATTTGTAACATTGGTGCTGCTTGTCATTACAAGGTCGGTGCCTACTTCGAATGAGAAGGTCTTGCTGGCCGGGCTGCCTGGAACAAGAGGGGTAGTCTCATCAATCTTAATACGAACTAAATTGTCATTTGCGTTGGCAGTATAATCAATTTCAAAGCGGTTCAAAGCAGTATTCGATGTCAAGCTGCCTTTAACTCCATTACCATCTACAATTTCCACAGAAGGCGCAGCTAACAAATTCCGGTCTGAATAAAACTCCATCGAAAGAACGACCGGCTCAGTGTCACTCGCAGAAGAGCTAACTGTAAAAACAGGAGGTTTAGGCGCGCCAACATTAATAGGAATACCAGTAATATTCTGGTTCGCCAAAAGTGTGATCCTGTTAGCACCCTCGGGATAAACGACCACGCCGTAAGCATCCGTGTTGACAGCCAGAATGTACTGACCGGGCGTAAGCTGCGTAAGAGAGAACACTCCACCTACGGTTTTGCATGTATGGGAAGTCTTATCGGTCTCATTGTATGCAGCCACAGTTGCTCCATTGATATTGGCATCGCTAATATCCTTAACCGTGCCGGAGATGGAACCAACAGTTGAGCTTAGGACAAAGTCCTGCGTGGTAACAGAGCCTTCAGTAACCTGTACAGTTTCTTGAGCATCGGCATAACCCAGAGCGCTGGCTTTTACTGTGTATGTGCCGGTGTTCATTCCTTTAATTATGTAGTTACCTGAAGCATCGGTGACTGCCTGTTTGCCGGTCTCTATGATAGTCACGACGGCTCCGCTGACGGCTACTCCATCAGTAACTTGTCCGGAAAGTGTACCACCGGCGGTGAACGTAATGTCTTTAATGGTCGTTCCGCCAACGGATACGGTTACTGAAGGAATGACCACACTTGCCAGATTTCTGGCGTAGGCCTTTAACATGTAGTCGCCTGCCGGCAGGTTCCGGAACTCGTATGTTGTTGTCCAGCCGGGAAATGCGACTGCATCACCGAGCGGTATGGAATTTATTGTATTACCGTTGGGATCAAGAGCATAAGCGTAAATACTACACCATCCTTCGGGGAAATAATCATAACCTGCAGGTACTGTGATATCACCCTTGAGCGTTCCTGTGCTGGTGGTTACCGCAGTGAAATCCAGGTTGGAGACCGAATCGCCTTTCGTAAGATTAAATCTCTTCCAATCATGCAGGATTGCACATCCTCCCTCGCCCGGCAAAAATTCATGATAAGTGTACATTCCGATAGCAGTATCTCCGGAGGTTAGCATCATCTGGTAACTGCCCAGGGTTTCATTAGGATCGGCCTGGAAATAATCACTGTAACCATCATTGATGTCTTCTGTACCCAGGTTGCCGACAAAAAGACTATCGATATCTAAATAATCACTCTCGGTGTATGTGCGCTCCATCGAGATAGCCAGCAGACCGAATTCGCGGAAACCAAAATTATCGTAGTCACTTTCTTCATAGCAAGGCAACTGCACCTTGTCTGAACCATCCGAATCGTACCAGGCTATATCTGCATAGTTAGTAATACTGCCGGATAATGTTGCACCTTCATTGGCGCTTTTTAGAATCACATCATCAAGATCGACATGCTGACCTCTTGCAACTGCTATATTGGTTACAGTTGATGGCAAGAGGCCTTCTTTTGTGGTCCGTAAGTAATAAGTTCCGGGGGCAACGTAGTCTATTGTAAACTGACCGAAAGAATCAGTAACCTCATCTTCTCTTTCAGAATAATTGCCATTAATGTCTCTGCCTTCTATCCATACCTCTGCAGCAACTACCGGCACACCAGATTCATTGGTGACGATTCCGGTAACCATACCCGCCTCGTAGATTGTGAAGGTGCCGACATCGACAGTTCCTCCCGCTGTGATATCTATCGGCCCAGCGTATGAATCGCCTACCATATACTTGACACCATCTTGCTGGATTTCTCGCCAGCTATTATCAAGGTAAATGTAGTTAATCCCAGATGGCAGACTTCCGAGCGCAAAATAACCATTCGGGTCTGTTACGACCCACGGCTGAGTCGCGCTTCCATATTTACTCCACTGACCTTGTATCTGCACATCATTTATCCCGACGTTGGATTCATTGACCACACGGCCCGTTGCTATACCGCCCTCTTCAAGGAGATAATCAGGCACCTGTGTACCTTCAAGGATCGCTTGATAGAGATTCCCATCCCATTTAGACTCGTAATATACACTACCCAATTGTGCCAGCCTTACCCAAATAGGATAGAACTTACCTGGTGATGGAGCCACCCAGAACTCATACCTGCCGGCTGAATCAGTCCACACATTGTGCCAGCTTTGTCCTTCATCCGTCCAGGGTGCTTCAGCGATCAACGCGGCATTCGGTATAGGAATACTGCCTGCTGCCGTTTTTACATAGCCGTATATCAAGCCTGCCTGCTTCAGACTATAATTCATATTAATTGTCTCTGAGCCTGCGAGAACCTGGACATTGTAGAGATCGGTTTCGATGTAATGTGTGCCTTCGACTTCCTGGTCGTAAATATGGACGCGGTATCTGCGCTGCGGCAGCAGGTCGAATCGGTATTGGCCATTGGGGTCGGTAGTAGTCGAGCCGTAATAGTTCCAGGCATCCTTATCTGCGATATTTTCATCATCTCCTATGTAGAGCTGAACATTAACGCCGGCCAGTTTACTACCATTCGGATCAGCAACCTGCCCAGAGATTGAGCCTGCATTGGAGATTGACGTAATTACACTCAGGCTATTCCAGTATCCAGGATTGTCAATAACCACGAAACCTCTAAATGTACCTCCTGAAGCCTGGTATCCGACTGTAGCATAGGATCCGTCCGGCGGGCCTGTTATGTTGTACTCATTGTAGGTATTGCCCGTCGAAGGGGATCCGTAATAATACTGATCACTTGCACCGTAAACACTATCTATGTTAATTTCCTCATGGACGGCGATGACATAATAGGCATAATTTCCATTGAATAATTCACTTCCACCGGTCGATTCACCTAACTTCACATAGTCTTGTTTGTCGATGTTGTAATAGTATTCCCACCAATTTGGCTCTGAGGTATGATCGGTGTCGCCGCCCCAGACTTCGTATCCGGAGGGCATCGAATCTTGTTCAGTTATGCGTAACTGGTACGTTCCACCGTCAGGCTGATAATAGCCGTTAGATACGGTGATGTAGTATGTGCCGGTTTCGGGACAAGTCCAGTCAATGTGCTGCCAATTCCCTCCTCCCCATGCCCCTTCCAGCTCGGTGTGCCCATCGCGGCCGTATAGAGTCATACCTGCATATTGAGACGTTCCTCTGGCAAGATCTAACGCATATACCTTACCTTCTTGAGCTTCGAAGGTATACCAGTCTTCAGCGGAGGTGTTTGGATCGATCTGGCCCTGGACCCAGGTACCTTCTGGCAGTGTCGTCGGGCCGCCAAGGACGAGGTTAACACCGGTAAGCGTTGAGCCGGTCAATGTTACAGCGGTTGATGCCTCTATCGTCAAAGCCTCTGGGTCAAAGATATTAAAACCGAATAATGGGGTAAAGGCCCTGACATATCCTTCAAAGCCGATGCCTATACCTGTGAGCGTATATGCTCCCGGAGCGGCTCTCATTGTGCTGGCAACAAGACTGCCTTCGGGATCCCATGGATCGGTGTAAGCCTGCACAAAGATAGGTTCACCACTGATGTGGTCTTCGTAAGTGACTATTCCGCTTATCGTACCGAGACTATTAGTACCTAAGCCTGCAATTTTCAGATGTGTCCCATTCCACTCGCCATCGTCTTCATACGTGCTTGAATCCCAGCCCCAACTCTCGAGTGCAATAAATCTTCCTGGCCAACCTCCTGGAATAATTGCCAGCGGAATCCTGAACTCTACCGCATTTAGCCCTGCCTGTGCCTCTAATTCAGGAACGTCAACCAAACCATCGTTATACCACGAAATACTGGCAGAACCGCCAGAAACAAAAATCTCAGCGTATAAACCTGAATCATCGTTTGGCGAATAACTAAGATTAAGCTCATATCGATAGTCGATACTATTGTCGATATCGTTTAGAGTTATAGCACCATAGAGATAATTTGGATCGTATGACAAGTAGAGCTTGTCTATATCTACTCCTGTTAAAGGGTTTTCCTGATTTTCGGTATCGCCGGAGATATCATCAAACACCAACTGTGAGGGAGTCCATTCACCTATGTCGCCATCTACATTTGCCGTCTTCGAGGTAAGAATGACCAATCCGCCCGGCTGCAAATCTAATTGAACCTGCCAGTCATCTTGTTGTGTCATATCTGGCAAAATGCCGCCCAATGTGGCATCAGCACCCAGCCCGTGGCCCATTGTCCCGGGTTGTGGCCCATTCCATTGGTCAAATTCAGGCAGCAAATCCCGGGGATTGACCGGATTGGGGTACCGGGGCGACGAACCGAAAATAGGATTCAGATCAACATTCGCATCTACGACTTCGCTGCTATCGAGTTGACCCGATAGGCCATTTACGGTAACCCAGTTCCAATCGAGGTCGTGGTATTGAAATGTTCCTGCTGTGAAGGAAGTCCCGTCTGCGGCCAAAGTGGCCTCTAAAAATCCGAATCTCCAGCCAGCCTCATAATTCTCAACATCGACCCAAAGTGTATTGCCGTCATTTATTCCAAACGCATCGACCTCCCACTGTGATGGGGTAATGGAGCCAGTAAAGTTTAAGCTGCCCTCATTCCCTTCTACACCACCGAAATTATATACCAATACTAACTGGCCTATAGGTGAAGAATTTGCATCATTTACATCGTATGTTTTGGTTGTTACCATCGGGTACGTTATTACGGTATCATTGGCGAGGGAATCGCGTAGGATGGTCAGCCGGTTTTCGATAACCTCGAAATTGTGCTCTTCATTCGGGTCTATGTACAGCAGATCGTCCTCTTGTGGGTCTCCCTCGTTGCGAATATAATCTATCGCATCGAAGTAACAGTTTATTGAGTCAATCAAATCTTGCCGTGCCTGGGCCAGAATCGCTTTCCCAATGTTGGGATCATTAGCAGTCGGTAGAACCTTTAAGAAATCCGGGTAGCGACCCAGCAAGTCAGTATTCATATTGAAAGAGTTGTTATGCAACTTCTCTACAAGATTATCATTTGGATCGACATACAAATCATACGCTGACCGAGCCTGAAGCTGCCCCTTTAAGGCTATAAGAAAACCTTTCAACAGGAGAACCTCACCGTAGTCTACCTCCAAATCGTACTGTAGCGGCGGCAAATTCGGGTCAAAGAAGGCGCGGGTCTCATTTGGGTCTAAAAGTATTGTGAATGGAGGAGAATCGCTAATTAACTTCAAGTCATCAATGAGTGAATTGACATCTGGAATCATCGAGGTATCGAAAATAGCGCGGATTTCATCGGCATTTGGTGCCCCGGGAGGTATCTCGTACGCATCATGCTCATTGAGGGGTATGCTCAATTCAAGCCCTAAAGGCTCAAAGTAAGAGGCCCAGTAATTACCCAAAACGTTTATCCCAAATTGCTTTGCCAGCTCAAGCACACTGTTAACCGAGCCGCCATCATCTCTGATGGCCAACATCGCCGTCCCCGCAGCAGCATGAAGAAATCTTAGCTCTCTGTTATTACTGCAATTTGGATCATTTATTCCGTTAGTAAACATTTGATAAGCTTGTCGCACGCCGGATAACGTTCCATCAAACAATTTTGCCCGCCCCGGAATGATGTAATCATTGGGATTGCCAGCCAATGTAAGAGATGCAAAGAAAACAATTCCCAGCAGGATAGCGGTTACAGTTTTGCGATACATTTTTGCTCCTTTCGTTCAAATTTGGCGTATTGTCCTTTCACGCTTTTCAATTGAGCGTCAACACAAAGGCCTTTACCCGTTGTTATTACCCCACCGCGATTGAGAACGTAGACCCCATCTACGCTGAAATGCTGTTTTTTTACGTCCCACTTGATGTAATTGCTCTCAAGAGTGCTGCTGTCTGCTATTGTTATCTTCGCATGACCGTGCAGTACTACGTCGGACTGTCCGTAAGAGACTATCGCTCTTTTGCTTTGTGCGGCAAAGAACAAATCATCGTCGTGGAATACTCGGTAATCGAGATTGTCAACACGCACTTCAGATACATTGCCTAAATCAATATCAACGCGCCATCCATCCGCAAGAGTTGTCAAGCTGCGCGTAATCCTCTTAACGAGTGCTCTTGTATCGGTGGTTATGTCATCGGGAACGGGAAAAATATCAGGTGTGGTTGATGCCGTAACTTTGTCCGAGCTGTATTGATAAACCTTGAGCTCAAGGTCTCGTATTTTTACCACTTTGTGTAAAGCCGTACTAAATAAACCAAGCTTATTATTCTCTGCACAAAGGTTCTCAAAGCGCACAGAACAAATAGGCCTGTAGTTTTCTTTAGGGTCAGAACGCAAATAGTTGAAAGCTCCTATTTGGTTCTTGGGCGGCCTGAGATCAGGCCAAGGGCTTTGTGCCACGTCGGGGTAGAGCGTGCCTAAGTCATTGTTTCCAGCGACAATTATCAATATCAGAGCGGATACAGTCCACGCGATTGACAGAGCGCTCCACTTGAGCCAGAGGCGTGGTTCACCGATTATTGGTCGTCTATTGACCATTCAACACTCCCGCTCGCGTCGCCATGCAAAAATCACGTGCAGCAAGCACGCTAGCAGGTATCATCACGCAGCAGCTAGTTTTTTACAGGACTTAGTTGGAATAATCAAAGCAAATTTCTCTATATTACTAGATTCTTTTGCGGCTGTCGTCCGGCTCATAAGAATCGCTGACTCCGACATTAACAAGCCCAAATAGTGCAGACCAATCGCCAGAAAACCCGTCCCAATCTGCAATCTGGATCTTGTAATAGTAACCCGCTCCTGGCTGTCCTCGCCCGCGGCTACAAGGGCGGCAAAGAGATTCTCACTGAGAAGGTCGAGACGACCGGCGCTCCGGCCGCGATCCAACTCACGCCGCATCGCGCCACGATCAGAGCGGACGGCGAAGACGTCTCAGTCGTCACGGTTCAAGTCAACAACGCGCAAGGGCGGCTCGTCCCGACGGCGGGCAGCGAGATCACGTTCGAGCTTCAAGGGCCGGGAAAAATCATCGGCGTCGGCAACGGCGATCCGTCGTCGCACGAACCTGATCGTTTCGTGGAACGCGTCAGTGCGGCGGCCTTGACTTACTGGCGCGTGAGGGCGGTGGACGGGATCGAAAACCGGCCCGAGGTCGCGTTCGATTTCGACGATGCCAACTGGCCGAGCGCCGGCGGCGGTTGCGGAAACCGGGGCGGCGGCAACGTGGCACCCGCCCAAGCCAACGTCTATCGCGGCGCGTTTGAACTGCCGGCGGCCACAAATGGGATGACGGTCTCCGTGGCGTTGCGCAGCCTGGGAGAACAACAATGGGTTTACCTGAACGGGCAAGCCATTGCGCAAAACGTGGCCCGCGCCGCTGCCGGGCACGAGTTCAAGCTCGACCCGGCCCTGCTGCGCTCCGGCAAGAACGTCATCGCGGTCGTGGCCACTCCGTTGGCCGGCGGACGCGGACGAGGCCAAGGCGGGCAGGGAGGTGCCGGTAACACGCCGACGGTGAGGATGGTCACTGCGCCGGATAACTGGAAGCGAAGTGTCTTCAATGGACTGACGCAAGTGATCGTGCAATCCACCCAACAGTCGGGAGAAGTCACGCTCAAGGCCAGTTCACCGGATTTGTCGTCAAACGTGATCAGACTCCAATCGCAACCCACGGCCTTGCGTCCCGCCGTGCAAGCTTCACAACCATGAAAACCCAGACCATTGATGAGGTTCACCACATGAAATCGAAACCGTACTTGTTGTCGGGAGCGTGTCTTTTCCTCGCCATCACCCTGCGGGTTTCCGCACAGCCCCATTTTCTTGCCTTCTTTCCTCGAAGGTAAGATGTATGACCGGTAGGTGCTATAAGCAACTCAAGAAGTTTTGGCAGGGGCTGGGGGGAAAGCCCCAAAGGATCGCAACGAACAGAAAGGGACCTGGATTCATCTCCAGGTCCTAACCTAACTTTCGCAGTTAGGGGTCAAAATCGCTGATTTCAGCCCAAAAACAAAGAAAGTCTTCACTACATCCGCTTCATCTTACTTTCGGCCGACGGTCTTGGCTGCGACACAAGATGAACAATTCATTTCCATCCGGGGATGCACACATCTTGATTTCCAATCCCTCGTGGACCTGCTGCCAATCATCCTTCAATAATGCCTGCTCATACCGCTTGAGCATGGACTTGGCCGTTCCCACAATGTAACGACGACAGCCTTGTTTGAGATACTCAATTGTTTCCTCGCTGACCATACCACGATCCATCACCCATATCCTATTGGCCCGGCCATAACGGCTCTCCATCGTCTGGACAATCTCTTCAACGGTGGTCACATCCGCCCGATTGCCGGCAAAGACCTCGTAGCCTAACGGAAACCCGCCCTTGGTCACGACCAGGGCAATACAGACCCTTCGACAAGCTCAGGGCAGGCTCTGCTTGCAGTCACCCCGTCGATCACGGGAATAGCCATACTGAGCCAGCGGATTGCCTTTGGCCAGACCCTCAAAGTAGCTACTGGTAACATCGTACAGCAGCAAATCATAGTCCAAGTCAAATAGTTGTCCCATACGCTTCTTCAAATGCGTCTCCAAAGCAGCCTTATGCGGCAGAAGCCTATCCAACGCACGATACAACCGATCGTCATCGATCTTCTCGGCTGGAACAGCTAAAAGCTCACACAGGGCCGTACGTTTGTAGAAGTGCTCCGCAATGTACAACTCGCTGGATGGATCACAGAAGCGGGCCACCACCGGCACCATTGCCATCACCGACCAGGGAATATCTTCACGACCTTCGGGCAACAGTTCCTTCAATACAGACCACAGCCCCAATTGCTCAAGCAACTGCACAGCCAACCAGGGTCC
>Ga0315277_10012866_pt1 | contig 10462 bp, 13 predicted proteins | sample YL17G05_15_MG_FD_203695 | JGI IMG/M metagenome (GOLD analysis project Ga0315277, IMG submission 203695) | Sediment microbial communities from Yellowstone Lake, YNP, Wyoming, USA - YL17G05_15 | ecosystem: Environmental > Aquatic > Freshwater > Lake > Sediment | place: USA: Wyoming | collected... | reverse complement strand
ACGTTGTTCGCAGAGACCCGGCGCTCCCGGACGCGGGCATCGCCGCAAATCCGCGCCGGTAAAGGCGAAGAAGCGCGTTCGAAAAAATGTAGCGCGCCCGCCTACGGGTGCGTTAAGAACACGCGAGGGCGCGTATGCTCCACCCGTCATCACCAGCTCCGACCTCGGCTCGACCCCGCTGGCGTTTATATTCCAGGTGGACGTCAGCCTCAACCCGAAAGCGGAACTGAAGGACTTGTTCGATCTGCGGGATAAGATCGACGCGGCGATTCGGGCGAGGCTGGAAATCTAATGGAAACGCCTTACGGAAATTATCTCGAGCTGATGAAGGCGCGAGTGGTCGCGGCGACTTGCGCGGGCCGCGACCCGGAGCCGTGGCTGGACAAATCGAGGAATTTCGTTCGGGAGGGGCAGGAAGAGGCTGTGGACGGCGGGTTCTACTCGATGTGCCAAATCAGGCAACTGCATGTCTTGTTTGATGCGCCGGAGCGAATACCGGCGGCGGCTTTGAGCGCGCTGATGCGCGCGCGAGGCAATTTTGCAGCGGCGTTCGAGCAGCTGAAAGAAGCCCGCCGGGTTATAGATGCGGAATTGGGTACCGCCGCCGTCTCGGCGGCATGCCAGCCGGAGGCTATCGCTACGAGAGAATATTCCAAACCCGAAATAACAAACAACGGCAGGCCCGAAGGGCTTGCCGGGAAGGAAGAATAAGATGCCGAGCAAACTACATTGCGACCGATGCGACATGGTGGATTCTCCGAAGAATCCGGTGTCGCAAATAAAACTGACGTTAAAAAGCCAGAACAATAATCTGGTGGATCTCGAGGGGTCGAAAGACCTTTGTTTGACATGCCAGAAATTCTTCGAGACCGCCGTCCGTACCGTTTTTAACGAGCTTATAGATCGTAGCCCCACGTCGCCTTCCCTGATACCCGAACGCACATTCGCCAGGCCAACACCCGAGACAAACGGTAAAGCCGCTGCCATCGTCGGCGATGACGATATTCCGACACCAGAAGAGGCCAAATTGGCGGCAGCCGAACTGAAGGAAGAAAAACCGAAGGCAAAACTAAAGAACGTCAAATAGGGGGAATCATGACCGAGAAAAAGCATTCGGCGGAATATCTCGAATACCGGCGGCGCTTGTCGGAGATCATCAATCGCCACGTCGGGGTTCAGGCCCGGATCGGCGCTGCGGAATTGTTCGCGGCGGTGTTTGGATACGCGCCGGACAATAAAATCAACGCCACGAGGGCGCTGAGGAGCCTTGTGACGGATTTGCGCAAAGACGGCATACCGATAATATCGAGCACCGCATCGGATGGTGGATATTATCTCTCCTCCGCCGGCAGCGATCTCGAGGCGTTCTGTAAGCGGTTCCGAAGCCGGGCGCTTAATACTTTGAAAATCGAGGCCCGGCTCCGGAAGATAACGCTCCCGACTCTGCTCGGCCAGATCGCAATGTCGTTCGCCACCCCGAAAGAGGATGTAACGCCGCCGTCTCAGCGGCCTTGAAAGACAAGGGGTTTAAACCCCTTGTCTGGAAAAGAGGAGAATGAAAATGACCGATAAAAAATTAGAGACTCGCCAGGAAGCCGATTTCATCCTGGCGGCGCTTGCGGTATCGAGGGAAAAATGTATGGCGCTCGAGGGCGAAGCGGAAAGTAAAATTACCGATATCGTCCTCGCCTATACCGACCGCATAGATGCGGCCCGCGAGCAATATGACAAGCTGGACGCCGAATTAATTGCGCTGGCCAAAAAGCATAAGCGGGAATTATTCGATTCCGACGATTGCCGGCTCGACCTCGAAAACGGATCGCTCCTGTTTAAACTCGAAACCAGCGTCAAGCACAACCACGATGCGCTCGAGCAGATCAAAGCGCAGGGATTCTCCGGCGGGATTAAAATCGAGGAATCGGTTGATTGGGATAGTGTGGCGACTTGGCCGGACGAAAAACTCTGGACGATCGGGAGCAAACGGCAGAGCAAGGAAAAATACGAATATGAGTTGCGACTCGGTAGGCCCGACATTTGCTCTTGCATCCCTACGGGACCTGTCGGGCCGGATAGGCCCCTATCGGGGCGCGGGGCAAAAATGCCCCGCCTACCGGGAAAAGGGCGCGGGAAGAAGGCGGGCAAATGAACGCAATCGAAGAACTAAAAGAGCTTGCGGGAACGGTTAAAATCTCCTGCTGGTTTACCGGAGAGCAACTGGCGCTGATACGCGATTATTGCCAAAAACAACTGGGGTATACATGCACGGGCGGCGTGGACGAACTGATTTCGCTTGGCTGCGAACTATGGCTCGAATGGAAATCCGGATCATGCGCGGAAAATGATTTGGATTGTGAGTCGCTCTGGGACTGGGTGACCCAATTTGCTGCGCCAAACAATCTGTATCATCGCGAGGTGGTGATAAATAAAAAGCATCTCGCGGTTATCGAAGACATAATCGCCGTCTTGGAAATCTCAAAACGTAGGAAGATGACGCCCCGAACTCAGGCAATCCGCCTGCTGGTTTGGCTTGGATACCATGCTTGGAAACAAAGCGCAGACCGTAGCGCTGCCGTCCCGGCGGCATTAGGAAGCTCCTCAAAGGGCGCTACGGGCCGGAATATGGGGACACGATCTGAATCATGTCCCCACATTCCTTAAAGGGCTTGACAAAATAAAAAGAGGTGTTATGCTCGAAATATCAACTAAAAGACGAGTGGCTGGAGAAAGCGACCGGTAAAGTTTGCTTCTAAAAATAGGCTCCTCCGGCCCGGACGTCAAAACCCTCCAGGATAAACTCGCCTCCCTCGGATTTTTCCGGGGCATCAACTCCGGCATTTTCAATTCCGAAACCGAAGAAGCGATCAAGCAATTTCAAGTCCGGCATATCGGCCCGGACAAACAATTCCTCGATCCGGACGGCATCGTCGGCCCCGCCACAGCTTGGGCGCTCGAGCACCATTCGGGAGACGACCAGTGCAATTTCCTCGACCCTGAAATCCCCGAAGGCCTTTCCCCGTTGCGCGAGCAGACTCTTCGGATTGCAAGAGCCGAATGGAAAAAAGGTGTTCGGGAGACATCGAACAACTGGGGCCTTGAAATCTCCAAATACGGTGGCCGCGCCGGGTGGAGTTGGTGTTGCCTATTCGTCACATGGTGCTGGCGTCAGGCCGGCGTCCAGATCGGCAAAGAACCTTCGACATTCGATCTTTGGATGGCCGCGATCCGCAACGGTTGGTTTTATCCGCTCGAAAGCAAGGAACCCATCGCGTTAATCCCCGGCAATGCGCTTTTGTTCCAACACCAATCCAACGGACATTGGACAAGAACCGGGCATATATCGCTAATCGCCCGCGTAGGTTCGGGGGTGGCCCCGATTGCCGCAATCGGGGCGCCGAAGGCGCAAGAGGTTTTGGGTATGCAGTTCAACACCTTCGGCGGCAACGAGGGGAACCGCGTGAAATTCGGAATTCGTTCCGACAAATCAAAAGACCTGATCGGGTTTATAAACCCGTTTCCACCGGACGAGCAGCCGCTCGATTTTGAGCGGGGAATTATATTGAATGCGAGGTCGGTCGAAAACGACACGACCCGATAGCGCCCTCAATCGGGGCGCATAGGGGGCGCTGCTTGCCGCGCCTCTAAAAATAGGAGGAGCGAAATTAATGTGCGATGAAAAGAGTACCCATGAACTCAAAAAAGCCGTCTTGAAATTCATAGATGTGGAGCCGGAAAAGGACCTCACGCGTCGGCAACGGCGCTGCATACAGGCGGCGCAAAGATTACTCGGCTACATCGAGCTTCTGGAGGCAACCGGATTTGCGGACGAGTCCGAAGAGGCGGAACTCGACCTCGGCGAATTGTTCGAGGCGATGGCGGATCTCGAGCGTGCCGGAATCCTGAAAAGCGCCATCTCCCCCAAAAATATGGGCCTTATGAAGCGCATGTTGCAATCCGTCAAGGAGGAAAGCGAGTCCCTGGCCCTGAAGGCGTTCAGGAAGAAAAATCAGGCGCGATTTCTCGATGGCGACGCCGAGATAGACCTGGAAAAGGCGGAGCAAGAACGGCTTGAGAAACTCAGGGAAAAAATAGGCGGCTGAAATATCAGGGCCATGAATGGAACAGTTTATAAATTTTATTTTGAACGCCCCGGAACGCGACCGGCCGTTTGTTATCTGCCTGATTGTGATCGCCGGCCTGGTCTATGCCGTCCGGACGTTATGGAAACGTTGCGAAAAGCTCGAGGCGGAGCTTGACGAAAATGCGGAGCTGCAACGGCAGCTTTTAAAAATCTGGAGTCACGGAGGGTCGGATGATCGAATCGTTAAAAAGATACTGGAGAAACCTGAAACTCGAAAAATGCCTGAAGCGGCTGAACCGCGCGATAATTCGTGATCTGGTGTTCGTCGGAATCGAAGTCCGGAAATGCGCGGTAGTAAAATGATACCCCACAAGTGGCCTCGGTGGACGAGCATGAACGTCGCACCAATCGATGAGGCGGCTATTTCCCTCGGGTCTGTAATGGCACGGCATGCCGTGCCACTACAGAACAGTTAAGAATGAATCACAGAGACTATATCGACAGCGCCGACAAACGCGCGAAATTCGGGTTCCTGAAACTCCCGGAGGAATTGCAGGACGAGATATTCGATGCGTTGGACGAAGAGCGGATGACGCTACAGCAGGCCAGCGCGCTGGTCAAGGAACGTGGTTATCCGCTATCGCACGAGGCGATTGCAGGCTATCTGAGGGCCGTTCGGCGGGAGCGGCGGTTGTATGATTTGAACTCCGAAATATCGCGCCTGATCGCCGATTTCGCCAGCCAACCGCTCGAAGAAAGCCTTCACTCGCTCATCCAGATGGTGATCGCGTCCACCGCAGTCGGGATCGCCGACGGGAAGGTGGGCATCAAGGACATTGATTTGGGTAAATTCTTGGCGGCAGTGCGAAATAACGTCCCAAAAAATGGAGCGCATCCGCCCTCGGATGCAGATGCCACACGCGATGGCGCGTATGCTCCAAAGCCAGAAGGCCTGACCGACGCCGCCGCCGAGAAGATCAAAGAAGCGATTTTATTAGGGAGATAAATGCCGGAAGCCACCGAAAATAGATCGAACCGTTTACCTGCCGCGTTGCTGCCATATCAGCAGCTATGGATTGCCGATAATGCGCAGGTAAAGGTCTACCTGAAATCCCGCCGGATCGGTATCTCCTGGACGGAAGCCGCCGATGATACGCTTCTTGCGGCGTCTCAAAACGGCATGGACGTTTTGTATATCGGATATAGCCGCGAGATGGCGCTCGAGTTCATCGAGGATTGCGGCTCCTGGGCGCGGCATTACCAGAAGGCGGCGGAAAAAATAGAGGAATTTGTTTTTAACGACGAGGATAAGGATATCCTCGCATACCGGATTTCGTTCGCATCCGGATATAAAATTATTGCGCTTTCCAGCCGCCCCCGCAGCTTGCGCGGCAAGCAGGGTAAAATAGTCATTGACGAGGCCGCGTTCCACGACGATCTTCCCGGCCTTTTGAAAGCCGCCATCGCGCACCTCATGTGGGGCGGCCGCGTGGTCATCATTTCGACACATAACGGAGAAGAAAATCCGTTCAACGAATTGATCTCGGAGATTCGCGCCGGCAAGAAAAAATTCAGTCTGCACATGACAACCCTCGATGATGCGCTCGCCGCAGGGTTTTATCGGCGGATATGCCTTCGCACCGGGACAGAATATTCCAAAGAAGCCGAGATCAAATGGCGCGAGGACCTTATTGACGATTATGGTGACGATGCCGCCGAGGAATTGTTCTGTATCGCGGCGCGCGGCTCCGGGATTTACTTCCCGCGAGCTCTTATCGAAAGTTGTATGGATGCCGCAATCCCGGTCATCCGATGGTCTCCGAAAGACGATTTTGTGGAGTTGCCGGAAGCGATCCGGAAAGCCGAAACCGACAAATGGTTTTCGGACAATCTTGATCTATTGTTGAAACTTCTCCCCAAAAATCAGCCGGTATATTTCGGGTTCGACTGTGGTCGCACCGGCGACTTATCGGTCATCTGGCCGCTGGTCGAAGAGCCGCTCCTGAAATATCGCGCGCCGTTTGTCATCGAGTTGCGTAACACGCCGTTCAGCACTCAGGAGAAAATCCTGTGGGACCTGATAAACAAGCTTCCCCGATTCGGCGGCGGCGCGCTCGATAGTCGCGGGATCGGCGCGCACCTGGCTGAAACCACGATGCAGAAATACGGATCGTGGCGGATTCATCAGGTGATGCTCACCACCGAAACTTATCGGGAGTATATGCCGATTTATAAGGCGGCCTATGAAGACCGCATGATCTCCGTTCCGCGCGATGGCGATGTGCTCGACGATCATCGCCTGGTGCGTATGGAAAAGGGTATTGCAAAAGTCCCGGACGATAAGCGCGGCAAAGGCCGGGACGGCAAGCAGAGACACGGCGATTCCGCAGTCGCGGGTATGCTCGCTATTTATGCGATTGTAAACGACGAGGGCGGCCCGGTGGAATATGCGACCGTGACCAAAGGCCGCCGCGCGGAATTCGGGCAAGGAGCTTATTGATGTTATTCGACCAGTTCGGCAGGGAGATCGAGAAGATACCGGCGAAACCCGACGGCAATGTCATCGCGGCCGTTAGCCTTAAGGACCGATATTCGAGTTATCCCAGCTCCGGGCTGACTCCCCAGAAACTCGCTTCCATTTTAAAAGAAGCGGACACCGGGGTTGTTTCCCGGCAGGCGGAATTATTCGAGGAGATGGAAGAAAAAGATGCGCATCTCGCTTCCTTATTCCAAACCCGGAAGCTGGCGGTTCAGGGTCTCGAGCATCAGATCATCCCCGGTGACGAATCGTCAAAAGCGGCGGATATCGCAGAGTTCTGCTCGGATGTTATAGGCCGCCTCGACTGGGATCATATAATGCTCGATTTCCTGGATGCGATCCCAAAAGGCTATTCCGGTTCCGAGAATATCTGGGACATCTCCGAGGGGCAAGCTGCGGTCGCCGACATACGCTGGATTCATCCGAAGCGGTTTACATGGAAAGACTCACAGGTTCCGCGAGTAATCCCCAACCCGGAAGACGCCAGCGTCTCCGTCGAGATGCCCTGGTATCAGTTTATTTTTCATCAATACAGAGCCCGCAGCGGCAATCCCGTCCGGAACGGCGTCCTACGCACCTGCGCATGGATGTACATTTTCAAAAATTATGCGATCAAAGACTGGGCCGCATTTGCGGAAGTTTACGGCATCCCACTTCGGCTCGGCAAATACGATCCGTCGGCATCCAAAGAGGACAAGGACGCTTTGAGGGTTGCGATCCAGGCGATTGGCTCGGACGCCGCCGGGATCATATCGAAGGCGACTGAGATCGAGTTCATCGAGGCCATGCAGAAAACGGCCTCGGTTGACGTGTTTAAGCTTCTGATCGCTTTCACAAACGGCGAAATGAGCCAGGCCGTTCTCGGACAGACATTGACCAGCGATGTCGGCCCGGAAGGGGTCGGATCGCGTGCGCTCGGCGAAGTCCATGCGGACGTCCGCCAGGATATCAAGAAAGCCGATTGCCGCGCAATAGATAGGACGATCACAAATCAATTGCTCTGGCCTTTGACAATTTTCAATTACGGCCCGGACGCGCCGAAGCCGAGATACAAAAGCGTTTACGAGCCTCCGGCGGATATGGTATCCGAGGCGACTAAATACAAGACGATCAAGGAGCTGGGCTTCCCGATGAGCCAGGAGCATATCTCGAAAAAATTCAATATCCCGATGATTGGTGAAGGCGAAACGCCGCTCGAACGCGTTGCGCCGTCATCCCCGTTTGCCGCCGGCATGTCCGCGAAGACCGCGAACCTTGCGGCCAGATACGGGTTAGATCCGCTTAAAGATTGGCGAAAGATTAGGGACCTGGAAGATAGGCAATTCGAAAGCGACGCATTACGAATTACTTCGGCGGCACTGGCCGCAAATGATCGCCGCGTCCCTGAGGAGATTGCAAGCGGTCTCGAAGGGCGCGGAAAAACAAAAACCGAAGCGGCGCTCGACACTCTTTCCGGGATGGCGATCGAGCAGGCCCCGGAAGTCATGGCGGACATCACCGCGCAGATATCCCGGATTCTTGACGAATGCAACTCGCTCGAGGAGTTCCGCGATAAGGTGATGACTCTGGCGGATTCGATTGATTTCGGCAAGTTCGAAGACCTCGTCAAAAAAGCCATGACTCTGGCCAACTTGACCGGGAGGTTCAATGCCCGGCGCTAGCGCATTCAGCCTGCCGTTTGACGAAGCGATGCGGTATTTTCTGAGCAAAAAAATCGTCACCCCTTCGCAATTCGCGGCGATGGATTCGGCTCTCAAACAGAAAGCATTCACCGTCGCCGGGCTGGCTCGAGACGATATGCTCCGGGATATTTATGACGCCATCGCATCCGGCCTCGGGCAAGGTACCGGGATCGAGCAGTTCAAAAAGGATTTTGCGGGCATTATCCAGAAAGCCGGCTGGGATCCGACCGGCGGGAGCGCTTATCGGGTATCCCAGATATTCGATACGAACGTCGCGGTGTCTTACGCGGCGGGCCGATACCGGCAAATGCGCGATCCGGACGTCATCAAAGTCCGGCCGCTTTGGAGATGGGTGGAAAGCACTGCGATCAATCCCCGCCCCGAGCATCAGCAGTTCTGGAATCTGATCTTGCCTCATGATGATCCGTTCTGGGGTAAATTTTATCCGCAATCCGAATGGGGTTGCCAGTGCGGAATCGAGTGCCTATCCGAACGCGAAGCGGCGGAAATCGAAGGGCAACATAAGGATTCCAATCATCCGGTTCAAAGCGCCGCGCCTGATTTACCGGAGCCGGCGGTGAGATTATTCAATGCTCAGGAGTGGGATTTCTGAAATGGCTGGGTCAACCATATCAATCGAAGTGAAGGATGAAGGCGTGAAGAAGATGTTTGGAGACGCTTTGAATCGCCTGAAAAACCTTCTGCCATTGATGAAGATATTCGGCCAGGTCGTGGTCACTTCGGTGCGACATAATTTCGAGCAATCGGGCCGTCCGGCAAAATGGGCGCCGAACTCACCAGTGACTTTAGCCCGCAAAAAAGGACGTCGGATTTTAATCGGGAAAGGCGGGCAACGATCCGGATTGCTCGGCTCAATCCATTCCCAGCCGGAATCGTTTCAGGTGCGAGTCGGCACCGATAAAATTTATGGGGCCGTCCAGCAATTCGGCGCGGCCCGAGGAGCCTTCGGGCAGACAAAACGCGGCGCGCCGATCCCCTGGGGAAACATACCCGGTAGGCCGTTCATTATGGTGCAGCCGGAGGACTGGACGGAAATGACAAAGGAGGGCTATGGCTACATCACCAAATAACGGTAGGCCCGACATTCCTGTCGGGCAGGGTGCGCCTTTCGAGGTGCGCCTATTTAAGTTTGGGATAAACGAATATTTGGATCCGAAAACTTTAGGCGTGCATCAGGCGCTCGTGGATCAGCAGGCGATGGAAAATATCATGGCTGTTTTCAATGCGCGCGGCATCGATATGGTTATTGACTATCAGCATCAAAGCATAACCGGCCAGAAAGCCCCCGCAGCCGGCTGGATAAAAAAACTGGTAAACCGAGGGTTGGACGGTTTGTGGGCGATAACCGATTGGACGAAAGAAGCTGCCGACCATATCGCCAAAGGCGAATTCCGGTACCTCAGCCCGGTCATACTGATAGACGAAAACACAAAACGGCTTCTCGCGATTTTCAATGTGGCGCTCACCAACGAGCCGATGACGCTGAATTTGGCTCCGTTAATCGCATCGCGGGACGGAAATTTCTCGCCCGAAAATACGAAAGTTTTTGAGGCGCGAGTTGAGATATGTGGCGCCGCCGTCTCGGCGGCACAGGATGGCCAGCGAGACGCTGGCGCTACAAAAAACCTAAAGCAAAAGGAGGAAAAAAGCATGAAGAAAATTCTGGGATTTTTCGGGCTTCCGCCCGAAACCACGGAAGAGGAGGCGCTTGCCAAGTTGGAGGCGTGGAAGGCATCGAGCAAGGCCGCGCCGCCGCCTGCGGACGCACAGGCCGGGACCGTTGCGTTGGGCATTGTGGCTGCCGAACTCGGCTTGCAGCCGGCTGCCACCGAGACGGAAGTGGTCGCCAACATCCGCGCTTTGAAAAGCAGGCCGGGGCAGGAGGCGGTTGATCGGATTGCCGCGCTGGAAAAAGAGAGCAAACAGCGGAAGGCATCCGACCTTGTCGCGCTCGGAATGCTCGCCGGAAAAATCACTCCGGCGCAAGTGCCCTGGGCGACGGATTACGCAGGGAAGGACCCGTCCGGTTTCGGGATATATCTCGATAAGGCCGTCCGGGTTATGGCGCTCGGCGGCGCCATAGTCAAGGCCGGCCAGCCGCCTGCCGGATCGGGACAGCGGTCACTGACCGACAAGGAACAA
>Ga0315277_10012865_pt1 | contig 10463 bp, 7 predicted proteins | sample YL17G05_15_MG_FD_203695 | JGI IMG/M metagenome (GOLD analysis project Ga0315277, IMG submission 203695) | Sediment microbial communities from Yellowstone Lake, YNP, Wyoming, USA - YL17G05_15 | ecosystem: Environmental > Aquatic > Freshwater > Lake > Sediment | place: USA: Wyoming | collected... | reverse complement strand
GATCTTTCCGTCGATATAGACGTCTCCGTCGATGATTTCAATTTTGTCTCCGGGCAGAGCAACGAGCCGTTTGATGTAATTTATGTACGGCTCATCCGGATTCTTGAAGACAATTACATCCCATCGCTTAGGCTCGAAGAACTGGTAAATGCACTTCAGGACAAGTATTCGGTCGCCGTTTGCGACCGGCATTTTATCGTTTGTAGAAAGGTGATTTCCGCAGTTGGGGCAGCGAGTCTGCGGGGGGGTAACGCCGGAGTGCGGGACGGTATCTTCCTGGAGCGGTCTTCCCGCGCGGTCCCTGTAGGCGCCGGGGACGAAACCATGCTCGTATTGGTGTCCGCACTGGAGGCATCGGAGGCGAAAATGGGCGCCTTTGAGCGTGTCGGCCATGCTTCCGGTGGGTATTCGGAAGGCCTCCATTACAAATGCCCTGAAGACAAAGGCGAGAATGAAGGCGGTTATGAGCCATTCGAAGGTGTCGGCGATTTCGGCGGCTCGGTCTTTCTTCTTGGGCGTCGTCTGCTCTTCGGCGAGCGTTGATTCTTTTTTGGCTGGAGGCATATTCACGGTTTCCGCCCGAAGGCCGGTTTTCTATCATTGCGCTATAATTTGACTATTGTGCGTTGCCGCCGATTCCTGCCTGGGAAGGCCCTTTTTTCATTGAAGGGCCTGCTTATGCAGCGGAGATCAGCCGAGCAAATACAAAGCACGGATTATGCCGGGAAATCTCAGACCGGTCAATAGACTATTTTCTCAGCAGTTCGGTCCTGCAACAGCGACGTGGGGGAACATCTCGGGCTTGTTTTCATAAAGTCTTGCAAGATAAAGAGTTATGACGAAGGCGGCTGCTTCGCCAGACATTTTGTCGCGGCGCGGCCTTTCGTGAGGTTGAGGCTTGAACGCTTGTCTGTGAAGGCCCATACAGCAAGCCGCTGATGGGCAAGATTTTTTTGCCGGCGCACCCGCCGGAGCACGCACAGAACCAGTTTTTTTGAGTGTTGTGGATTTTTGTAAGAAATTGCTTGCTGTATGGAAGTCTTTGTAGTATAGTGAGTTGCAGTGTTTTGTTATTATGTTTGGTGCAAGCGGGGTAGTGTATGGCGACAGTTACAAAGAAAGAACTAATCGACCGAATCGCAGAGCGTACTCAAGCCAAACGAGTTGCAGTCAAGGAGATAATCCAGGTGTTCCTGGATGAGATCGTAAAGGAGCTGAGCGAGGACAACCGTCTGGAATTCCGAGATTTCGGGGTATTCGAGACAAGAACTCGCGTTTCTCGCGTTGCTCAGAATCCAAAGACTCTTGAGCGAGTAGAGGTTCCTGCAAAGCGGACGGTGAAGTTTAAGATGGGCCGGGTGATGCGGGAGAATCTTCATGCTCGCGCCGCTGCGCCGGCCGACGTCGATTAGTTGATTTGCACAAAGAATTATCGGGATTTAGCAACGGGGCCCGCAGGATGGCTGGCGCCACTTATGGCGAGGTTGCAGAACACCGAACGGCGTGCTTTATTGTGTGACCTGCCGCGCCATGCTGTCGTAGGCACGGCGGGTACGAAGCTGCTGTGCGTTTTGGCGAAGAAGCAGTAGTTCGAAGGGGTCTTATATGTCTGACGGTACGGTAAAGTGGTTCAACTCGCGGAAGGGTTTCGGATTCATAGCGATGCCGGACGGCCGCGACGTATTCGTCCACTACTCAGATATTTCAGGCGACGGATATAAAGCCCTTGAAGAAGGCGATCATGTAACTTTCAAAATCGCCGAGGGTGAGAAGGGTCTGAAAGCCGAGAACGTAGTGGTTGTGACCGGCTCAAAATCAGAAGAACAATAAGTGGAATACTCAGTCCTGGAGCTGAGGGTAGGTTGTACACATTCTTGGCGTTTCGGAGCGACGGCCTTCTTAGACGCAATACGAGCTTATGACTGCCGGTGGGTCACAATCCGGTCTTGATTGCAGCGTGCTTGTTCTGAACAGGCATTATATGGCGATCCGCATAGTTGAGGCGCGGCGCGCATTTTCGCTGCTATGCCGCGAGCTTGCGGAAGTGGTCTGCCTGGAAGATGGCAGCTATTCCAACTATGATTTTGAGAGCTGGTGCGAGGTCAGCCAGCTTCGCCGGCAGTTCGAGCCTGACGGGCACGACTGGGTATCGACGGTGAATTTTTATGTTGCGGTGCCGCGGATAATTCGGCTTCTTTTTTACGATCGGCTGCCGCGGACGGAGGTTAAGTTCAATCGACGCAATATCTTCGCCCGCGACAAGAACAGATGCCAATACTGCGGCAAACGATTCCCCATGAGCGAGCTTTCGCTGGACCACGTTGTTCCGCGGAGCATGGGGGGCAAGGCGGTCTGGTCGAATATCGTCTGCGCATGTGCGGCGTGCAACGTCCGGAAGGGGGGCCAGACGCCGAAGCAGGCCGGCATGACGCTGATCCAAAAACCCGCCCGGCCCAGGCACAACCCGCTCGTCCACATCCACTTGGGCCACGAGCGATACCGCTCCTGGAAACAATTCCTCGACCACGCTTACTGGTCGGTCGAATTGAAGTAACTTCCGTCAGCAGCGGCGATTGTAAGAACTTGGCTTCAGACTACCAACAATTGGGTTGGCGTGACCAATATCTCCTGGTCGCCGAGCGCCTCAATTCTCTTGATCGCGTCGTCCACTCTCTTGCCCAAATCCTTTGGACTTGAGTTTCGGACTGTACGTACATACTCAAGCACACTGAGAAACTCCCTCGTGCAGTGGCGGTAGTCAAATATCTCCGCTCTCGATTTGGCATGTTGAAAAAGAGTATCGCTCACTTCCTTGTATGTTGTGTCGGGAAGTAATTCACTGTCACGTTGCGGCAAATTGAAGCAGCGTGCCTCACCATACATTGTGTAGAAATCTTTAACGGTAGGAAGTGCCGCACATGAGAACGCCCGCTCACACACTTTTCGGCTACTCATAAGATTGTTTATCAGATCGATTGCCAACTTCTCATTCTCCGTGCCCTTCATGATCCCCAAATACCACTCTCCCCAACACGATACATGCTCTACGTAAAAAGGTTTATCTTCCTTCTTGGTTGCTTTACTTGAATTGTAGTTCTTTCGCTGCTCGCTATACCACGATAGAGTTACGGGAATCGGCATTATGTCAAGCCTAACCTGTGGGGCAGGGTTCCATACAAGTTCTTTTTCCTGGTCTCTACCACGTCGCGTAGCAGTTAACACATCTACAAATGTCGAATACCAATGGCGAGCAAAGAGCCAATCAGAGTTGGGTTTGGATGATTGAGCAACAAATTCCTTCGGCTCCAAAGATGAATTGGGTAGAATAATCTGCTTTTGAAACATTAGATTGAGCAAATAGAACGCTCTAAAGAGTGTCTCTCTTGCCGTTTCCCTATCACATACCGTGTAGTCAGGCAAGATTTTCAAACTGCGGCCCGTACTCCAGATCAATTCCAGTACTGTACACGCAATCGTGTCGAACGTTCCAGTCTCTACGAAGAATCTGTATTTCTTGCCCGAGATCTTCGCTCCCAATTCGCACAGAGCAATCACTTCCTCCCAGGTCTGAGGTTGATAGTCCACATTCTCTGCAAACTCCTTGGTCAAGGCCTCGACAGCTTCGGAAATGTCTGTTTCTGAGGGGCGGCCTTCAGAATCCCCGATAGCCTCCTTGACCGCCGCTTCAATCTCAGTAAATGTATGCTTGACTCGTTCAGAGAAATCCTGCGTTTTAATGCCCCCTCTGAGATACTGAAGCAAGTCTTTCCTATATACGACAAAGCTGATGTTGGCGTTATAAGGGACCGCAATTCTCTTTTTGGACCCAGGGATTATATACGGAGGCCCTGCTTCTGTTGCCTTGCGGTTATCCAATTCTTCGATAATCGGTGACCTGCGCTCGCCGAAAAGCCTCAAGTCTTTCCACTCCACCGGATGGAGCAAGCCTCCCATTGCCTCTTCGCGCTTCAAGTAGTTGTAGGCAAGATCCAGCACTCTTTGCAGGTCCTTAGGAGTTTGATAGGCACAGTTTATGAAGCAATCACATGGTTTGCAGATGGACTTATGGATTTCACGAGTCTCGTCAATCGGCACGGATGACTCGCCTTGGGAGAAAGCCTGGGCGCAAACCCTGTGGACTTTGCCTACGATTCTGCAAAATGACCGATAAAGATCCCTATTCTGTTGATCACAGCACCGGAGTTGCTGCTGCAGCAAGCGCACTAGCCCGAGTCTCTGACACAACTCGATGTACCAGTTCACCCAATATGTGTCGAAGCTTGAAATGTACATGTTTGTTCGTTCGGGGGTATTGAGAAATCGTCTCAAACTAGCGAATGTTCTCTGGAGACCACTACGGTCAAATACATTGACATCCAGGGCAGGATATAAGTACATTTGCAGAACATCCTGTGAAATGAAATCGTTCCACTCGATTCTTTGCGGAGCATTCTCAGCAAACAACATAATCTGGCCGTCTCCAGGATAGATTTCGTAGAATCTTAGCCCTTCATCTTTCACAATGTCGTATGCACAACGCCGTGCTTGCCTCGGGCCACTTCTGGATTTCAAGACGCGACAGAAGAACCTGTTCTCGCTCCCTTTCCTACCTTTAAGCATTTGGCAGTCATTTGGCTCACAAGGTCCAAGATTGCCCATTATGACGGCCCGCTCACTAACGACAGGTTCTTCGACCAGTTGAATATCAACGTCGCAGAAATAGCTTTCGGATGCAACGGTCGAAGATTTTGGGTCGGACGGATCATGTTCTCCTGTAAGAATCAGGACGGCTTCACGCGGATAATCCTGGATGGCGTCCCAAATTATGCGGAGAGCGTCGCGCATATCCCATTTGTCTGATGTAAGTTTGCTGCCGGCTACTTTCAATATAATGCTCGCGAAGGTATTAAGAGAATCCACCACGATTAACGTTGGCACAAACGCTTCCTGCACAGGGGGCATCTCTAATGGCTTCAGTTTGTTTCCGATAATATCTGTTATAATATCGCCAATGACCACGGGTTCAGTTTCCTGTTGCCCGACATTGAGATTATCCCGAATCGTTTCTTCAACTTCCTTCCGGCTAATGCAAAGAAGGGTACTGGGTGTTTTTACCTTACTTGTGGTTGACGTTTCGAGCCGATCCTCCAGAAGCTTTATGCCAAAACCAAACGCTGTATTAGCGTACTCCACCACTTCTTGAGGGTCTTTTTCCAGAGAAATCAGGACGGCACAGCCTTGGGTCTGCTCTGAGTGTTTCTTGATGATCTGCAGTGCCAGTGTGGTCTTCCCTGTGCCTGGGCCACCACGCAACAGAACTGTACTGCCCATACGGATTCCTGCCCCTAGCATTGCATCCAAAGCATCGATACCTGTATTAATCCTTTTCTTTTCCTTGGGCATGATCATCTCCTTCATTGAACGCCACGCCTGGATCATTCGCAGACAGACTTGGCAACAGGTCCTTATTCTGTGATGCGGCAGATGTAAGAAATTGTCAAGTGCAACTCTCAATCCCCACAATACCTCGCCACTTCTCGCGCTTACAATAGTCTTCATGTAATTAAGGACGTCCCCTCGCAAATTGGTGTATATCTGAGTTGCTCGTCTTTTAGTTCTGCGATGTCCTATTACGCTGAGAAAGCATAAGCACAAGTGACGAGGTCTGTCAAGGAAAATTTGCGGAATTTTCGTGAATCTGTCACTCTTCGGGTCACCTTCTGCGGTCCAATACGATGATCTTGGTCAAATATGCGAAAGCGCCCATCTTAACTACTGCCGAGGCGTGGCTATTTGCGGTATCCGTTCGGGCGGATTGAGGGAAAGTGGCGATTTTGCAGCGGGATCGATGGTGTTTACACGATTTGGGGGGCGGTGTAGGGTTTTCGGTATTTTGGTTTGACGAGTTTGTTCGCTTTTTGGCGTTCTTGCCAGTGAACTTTTCTTTTGCGGGGTCTATTTCGAGGTGTTGGCCCGCATTCTGGCATGGGTGCTTGAGAGGGTAAGGCAAAAGTTGGGGAAAAACGGCTGTTGGGCTGGAAAGCGGCTCGGCAATCGGATATAAAGTTGATTTTCAGCCAATTCATTATTTGAGAATTTGCAGCAGAATGACTTTCTTGTTTACTGCGTATTTATGGATTCCCGCCTTCGCGGGAATGACAGAGAGTAGTCTTTTTCTCTGTTGGATACACCTAAGGAGATAGCATAGGAGAATCAGATGAATCGTAGAACGTTTCTCAAGACCGTTCCGGCGCTCGCCGCCTTAGCCGGCACGGCGTCCAGCTTCGCCGAGGCTCTGGAGCCTATAACACTTCCGGAGCCGCAGACGGATGGCGGCAAAAGCGTCCTGGCGGCGCTGAAGGAAAGAAGCACCAACCGTGATATCAGCGCCGAGAAGCTCCCGCCGCAGACGCTGTCGAATCTGCTTTGGGCGGCATTCGGCGTAAACCGAAAGAGCGGACTCTTCGGAGGGCCCGGAAGGACTGCCGCATCGGCCAGCAACTCGCAAGAGATCGACCTCTATGTTGCCTTGTCCGAAGGCGTTTATATCTATGAGGCGGTCGCTCATCGCTTGATACCTGTTGTGGCTGGGGACTTTCGGCGAAGGTCCGGCAGGCGCTCTGCCGCCGAGGCGCCGGTTAATATCTTCTACGTCGTCGATATCGCCAAGTACGCCAAGGCGCCCTTCCAGGAGACGGGCCTGAAGGATCCGGAGGTGCAGAAGTCCTATTACTACGTCGCGACGGGCCTTATTGCCCAAAACGTGTATTTGTTCGCCGCCTCACAGGGCCTGGCCGCTCATTTTCATAATTGCGACAAGCAGAATACCGCCCAGGAATTTAAGCTGCGTCCTGAGCAACGCGTGCTCTTCGCTCAAACGGTAGGCTATCCAAAGACTTCTGCAAAATAAGTGATTTTTAGCATGAGCCAAGGGGGACACGAGATGCGTTTTACAGCAAGCACTGATTTTCGCAACGTGGGCATGAGTTTTGATGTGTTATAAGGCAAAAAGGCCTTTTGATAGGCAGGGCATCTGTGATGCACCTGTCGATGCTCTTTAACAAGTTAATCGTTGTTTTGGCTGTAAGTTGTTTTGTGAAGGCCACTTAGATAATAACCAAGATGGAGGAGATTGCAAGAAAAATAACGCTATAAGCCGTAATTTAACAGATAGTTATACATTTTGCAGAAAACTTTTAACCCAATAAGAAAGGAGAATTACCAAAATGACTCGTTCCTTAAGCTCAAAATGTGGTGTTTTGCCCGTCGTGCTGATCTTCATAACAAGCAACCTTTGCGCAAAGCCGTTTATGGGCCAATATGAGGGCACATTCTACCCCGATAGCGCGGTGAAAATGAATGCAACGGCAAAAGTGGTCGATGAGGGCAATAATCGCTTCCGGCTCGTTATCGAGGCCAAGTCCCCTGACCCGACGTTGGAGGGCGCTTCTATTGAGATATTCGCAGATGCAAACGGGGAGCGGCTGGAGGTATCAGGGCGGGCCGGCGGCTACGACTGGCGCGGCCTGATTAAAGATGGCCACTTATCGGCCGGCAGCCAGTATGGGCAGCACTTCGAGCTGGATTGGGTGGAGAGTAAATCGCCGAATGCCGGCATGGAGCCGCCCGCAGGAGCCGTTATCCTGCTGCCTTACAAGCCCGGAGCTAAAGGCGACCTGAGCGCCTGGACCAACAGCAATTGGCAGGCCCTTGACGACGGCGTGATGCAGTGCGCCCGCGGCAAGGGATCGAACAAGACCAAACAGCAGTTCGGCGATATCAAGCATCTTCATCTCGAGTTCAAGCTCCCGCTCGAGCCTCTCGAGCGTGGCCAGGGCCGCGCCAACAGCGGCGTCTATCTGCTCGACGCCTACGAGGTGCAGATTCTCGATTCCTTCGGGCTGATCCACACTTCCGGCGACTGCGGCGGACTCTACAACCTCGCTCGCGCCGGCGTCAATGCCTGCCTGCCGCCGGAGGTCTGGCAGACGTACGATATTACCTTCCGTGCCGCCCGTCTTGACGATAAGGGCCAGGTCAAAGAACAGCCGAGAGTCACCGTAATCCATAACGGCGCCAAAATACACGACAACCGGGAAATACCGAGGCCCAACCATCGAACCACCGGCCCCATTCAGCTTCAGGACCACGGCCACGATATTCAATTCAGAAACATCTGGATACTCGAAGGGTAGTAATGGTCAGCCGAATGTCAGCTTCAAAACCCATTTCTCCCATCGCTCTTTGAATTCGTCCATGTCGGCCTCGTTAAGGACTTTCTTTAACGTTCCGTAGCCGGATGGGTCGTCCTTCGCGTTGCGGACAAAGGCGTTATAGAAATCCACGAGCAAGCCTTTCTCCTGCAGGTAGTAGCACAGGTAGCGGGCCTGGGCGTAGTTGTTGCCCTTGGCCATGTTGTAGAATTGATGTGAGGTTGTCGAGAGCAGCGTCTCGAATGAGGGCAGATTATTCGCCTGAATTTCCTTCTTCAGTCCTTCAAGCCGCCAATTCGTCAGGCCGACTACGGTCTGGCCTCGCGTCCCGCACTGCTCATAAAGCGATGCCAGGCCCTCGTTGAACCAGGCCGGGCAGTCCGGAAAATTCGATGCGATGTAGGCGTGCACAATCTCGTGGCACAGCGTCCCCCCGCCGGTGGCTATATTCATGACAAGCGCCCCGTGGGCATCGGAGCAATAGCCGAACGGGGTATCGGGCCTGTCGCCGAATAGCTTCTTGGCGTGCCGGCGGTAGCTCTTATCGTCTTTGAATAGCCAGATATCGTATATCTTCGGCGGGTCCTTCTTGAAGTACAGCTTTTTGATCCGATCGACAAACCATTTGACGGTGTGCTCGGCCCGATAGCGCACAAGGCTCGCCGGCTCATCGCCGATCACCACGAATGGACGCTGCAAAACAATCGTGAAACCCTCCGGCACAGTGGGCTTGAGCTGCATGATGTGCCGGGCGTAGTCGGCATCGCTGCAACAATCCGGTTTCTGCTCTATATGCGGGACATTCCTGATAATAATAGTCTCAGAGGGCGATTCCGCGCCAATGGCGAGTGTGCAAAGACAAAATAGGCCGGCCCCAATGGCCGAAACGTATCTACCCGTGCGCCAAATAGATTCGACGTCGTTCATTATCTTCGAGCCTCACTCTATCGATGGATTCTTGTGCCTTCACAACTTCCGGCCAGAGATCACATTCATTGTAATAACGCCAGGCCAATCTGTTCACCGGAAATCAGTATCTCCCATCCTTTTTACAAAAGTTTTACAGACCCGGCCGCTGCGGTTGGCGTTTTGACGTTGAAAGTCACCCGCGTCGGTGTGATAATTGCCGCCGTTGCCTTATTGGTGGTGTTGTATGGCGAAGGTGCTGCTGGAAAAAGTTACTAAGGTTTTTGACGGCGTCGTTGCAGTGAACAACGTGGATATCGACGTCAAAGACAAGGAGCTAATGGTGATCGTGGGACCTTCGGGCGGCGGGAAAACTACGATTCTGCGGATGATAGCCGGGCTTGAGCAGGTTACGGCGGGGACTATAAGGATTGGGCAGGACGTGGTTAACGACGTTGCGCCGAGGGATCGGGACGTGGCGATGGTCTTTCAGAACTACGCTCTCTATCCGCACATGACCGTATATCAAAATATGGCCTTTGGCCTGAAGGTTCGCAAGACGCCGAAAGATAAGATCAGAGCGGCCGTGGACGAGACGGCGAAGATGCTTGACGTCGAGGGGCTGCTCAATCGCAAGCCCAAGGCGCTATCGGGCGGGCAACGCCAGCGAGTCGCACTCGGCAGGGCGATTGTGCGGAAGCCCAAAGTATTTCTCTTCGATGAGCCGTTGAGTAATCTGGATGCGAAGCTCCGCGCAAAGACCAGGGCAGACCTCAAGGCTCTGCACCAGAGGCTTCAGACCACGTGCGTTTATGTTACGCACGACCAGACCGAGGCTATGACGTTGGGCGATAGAATTTGCGTGCTGGACCGCGGGGTCGTCCAGCAGATTGGCCCGCCGATGGAGGTTTACAACCTGCCGGTCAATAGATTTGTTGCGGGCTTTCTCGGCACGCCGCCCATGAATTTCTTCGACGGAAAAATCGAGATAAGGGATGGGCGGGCCTACTTTGCCGCCGCCAGCATTTATATCTTGTTGCCGGATAGCGCGGTTGGAAAGGTGGGCCGATACGACGGCAAGGCTGTCGTGCTGGGGGTCAGACCGCAAGACTGCTCACTTGAGCCTTATCAGGGGCGCTGCGACGATGTGATTCACGGCAAAGTGCGAGTGGTGGAGCCGTTGGGGAATCGGCGGGATATAATCTTGGAGACTCAGGCCGGGCCGGAATTGACAATTAGCGTCGATCCACACACCGCGATCGAAACGGCGCAGGCTGTTACGGTGTATGTCAATACTGCGAAGGTGCATATATTCGAGCCGGGCAAGAGTGGAGGCAGGCTGCT
>Ga0315277_10012862_pt1 | contig 10467 bp, 11 predicted proteins | sample YL17G05_15_MG_FD_203695 | JGI IMG/M metagenome (GOLD analysis project Ga0315277, IMG submission 203695) | Sediment microbial communities from Yellowstone Lake, YNP, Wyoming, USA - YL17G05_15 | ecosystem: Environmental > Aquatic > Freshwater > Lake > Sediment | place: USA: Wyoming | collected... | reverse complement strand
TAGGCAGGATAGAGGACGTGACCCCCATTCCCCACGACGGCACCAAGCCTGCTGGCGGAAAGAGGGGTCGAAGGGTGTGAAGTTTGAAGGTTGAACTGATTGAGCTGCAGGAGGACCGCGTCAGGTTTCTCCTCAGCGGCGTCTCAGCCGCTTTTGCGAACGGAATCAGGCGGGCCTGCATGAGCGAAGTGCCTACTCTGGCCATAGACGAGATAAGCATCTACGACAATACCTCTGTGCTCTTCGATGAGCAGATCGCCTTGCGTATCGGTCTGGTGCCTCTGAAGGCCGAGGATCTGAATATATTCCGCACCCCTGAAGAGTGTCAGTGCGGTGGGGCGGGCTGTCCTGGCTGCAAAGTGGATTTCATTCTCTCCGTAGAAGGCCCGGGGACCGTTCACTCCAGAGATCTGCAGTTCTCCGATCCCGGGGTGAAGCCGGCCTTCGACAGCATCCCCCTGGCAATTCTGGGCAAGGGGGAGAAGGTTGTGATCGAAGGATTTGCCACCATGCGTACCGGCCAGGATCACAGCAAGTGGCAGTCCGGAACTATGTGCGGATATAAAAACCAGGCCCAGATCGAGATCGGAGCCTGCAACGGCTGCGGAAAATGCGTTGACGTCTGCCCGAGGAAGGTCCTGATCTTGGAGGACGGGAGAGCGAAAGTTACAAATACGCTGGAATGCTCCCTCTGCAAGCTCTGCATCGGGGAATGCGAGTCCAGGGCCATCCAGATCTCGCCCATCCTGGACAGCTTTGTGATGACCATCGATGGCTGCGGTTCCATTCCTGCCAGGGATCTGGTGGAGAGAGCTGCGCAGGAGATAAAGAAGAGGGCAGAGGCGCTGGAAGCCCAGCTGGCGGAGATTGCATAACGCCGGGGAGCGGGGGTTGCCAAGCCAGGTCAAAGGCGCAGGGTTGAGGGCCCTGTCACGCAGGTGTTCGCGGGTTCGAATCCCGTCCCCCGCATTACGCACATCGATTTTTGGTCTTAACTCCCTAATATTTTTGCTTAGGGAGACAGGATTCTTTTTCGGAGCTGCTTCAAGGATGATACAAGATGCCCAAGAAGCGGATGGATGTGAACTGGAAGAGGGAAATTGGAGCCGAAGACCTTAGACCCGTTTTGAAGCGTTACAGAAGGTATCTGGAGGATAGCGGACTAAGGGCATCGACTATTCCCATGTACGTATTGCATGTAACCAAGTACTTGGAGTTCTTAGAAACAGATTCACCTTGTGCAGATGATTTTTCTAGATTCCGCGATCATCTCCTTGATAAAAAGCTGTCGCGAAGTACAATCAATAATTATTCCTTCTCGATAAGGAAGTATCACGAGATGCTCGGACAGCACGTCAGCTTCAATTTCATCAAACCAGATAATACAATTCCATACTATTTTGACGAGCTAGAAATTACAAGAATTTTTAGTGCATGCAGGAATATAAAGCATCTTGCCATGCTAAAGACCATGTTCTATGCCAGCTTGCGTGCTAGTGAGTTATGCAACCTCGATGATTCAGATCTCGATTTAAAAGCGTTAACCATCTACGTGCGTCGCGGCAAAGGCGGCAAAGATGCTTTGGTCTACATCACCGACGATTGCACAAAGACTCTGAGGCGTTATCTGGAGGTGCGCGCTCCGTTTGAGGTAGATGGACGCAAACCCCTCTTTTACACCGACTTTGGTGGCCGTTGGGAACGCCGCAGCGTCTATCGGATGTTCATGCATTACAAGAAACTCGCAGGGATCGAGAAACACGGCGGCGTTCATGTATTCTCTCGACATAGTGTTGGCAGCCTCTTGGTGAAACGCGGGTGTGATATCGTGACGATCAAGGAGCTTATGCGACACTCTGATGTCAACACAACCATGCGGTATCTGCACATCTCGGATGCGACCAAGCGGGAGAAGTATGAGCAGTATTTAATACTATAAAAACTATTTTCTAAGTAAGTGTCATTTCAAGTCGCGTAACTTCATCAAATTGCCTAGTCTGCTCTAGGATAGACATACTCTTGTCGCGAAGTACACATAAGAAAAGGGGGATTTCCTCGGATAAAAGCGGTCCTTATATCATTATGGTGCATTTTAGAATCCCGCGAAAATTGGCGTTCTTTAAAGAACTTCTTTTTCGCGAAATCCAAACAGTAATAACGATGTGAAAAATAATGGAGATATGATATTTTAGAGAAAATAAGCTATAATGGTAGAGTATACCCTTATATGAGTATACCAAAGCCATTTTCGCTGCTTATAGATTACGAAATGTGGTTTTGAAAGTAAAAGAAGATCATCAGGAGTTTTATCCTTTAAAAGATGATGAAATCGACGAGTTTTGCCTAAAATAGGTATGTATAGTGTTACTGAAATTAATTTGAAGATGGTTTAGAATAGCGAACTCACCGAAAGATTTATATATAAGTATATCCAACATAGGACTAGTCTCTTTTAGGGACTGCGCAGATCCGGCCTCGAAACTCCACGTCGTTTAAGTAGAGGGAAAATGGTGTGGAGTTGATTGACAAAATCGTAACAGACAAAGCATGTAATAGACGTAACGTAAAATGTAGAATAATAAAATGGTCCAAGCGGTGAGTCGAACACCGCTAGACCGAACGAAAAAAGGAACTAAGAACATGAAGACGAACAAGAATATAAAATTATCGGAGGGTGCAGACCCTCTGGAATCGAATCTGAACGAAATTCTAATTTGCCGAAAACCAGACGGCAAGTCTTTTATCGCGAAGCTTGTTGAAATTCACGGGGACGAACTTTATTTTCAGATTCGGTCCGGAAGAATCATAATGAATCGCCGGGATTCACTGATTGAAATTCAACGATACGAGCCTGAATATTTCAGATCGTCATCATCGGAGGCGGTGGTCTGAATGGAGGCTGCTAACGCTGCTTCTCAGAATATGCTGCCGAAGCCTCCAGCACTTCCGGTGATCTTTGAAAATATCCCTCAAGAACTTAAGGGAATCGACCAGTGGATTCTGTGGAAATATGAATGCAGATTGGGCAAGTGGACCAAGCCGCCATATCAGCCCGATGGTGCCTTAGCAAGCTCTACTGATCCCAGCACCTGGAATTCGTTCGAAGAGATCAAGGCAGCTTACGAATCAGGCGGATACGACGGCATAGGCTTTGTGCTCACTGAGGATCTAGGAATTGTAGGCATCGACCTGGATAATTGCTTAGATAATAATGAAATCTCTGAATCTTCCGCGCGTATGGTCCAGTCTTTGGACAGCTATACGGAGATCTCACCGAGCGGCAAAGGTCTAAGAATCCTAGTCCGAGGCACCATCCCAGAAAATGGTCGCAAGAGAGGTGATATCGAGTTCTATAAGCATGGGCGCTATCTAACAATAACTGGACATCGGATCGAGGGAATATCATCAACAGCTATCGAAGATCGACATGAAGAAGTCCTAAGTCTGTTCACTGAGATTTTCGGCGAGGATGCTACAGAGGAAGAAGAGAAAAAAGACCATGAGAAGCATGAGCTAACTGAAGAAGCCGAGCTTCGGTTCGGGAATTTGCTTGAAATCGATGATGCATTTGCTAAGAGGTTCCTTAAGCCTGCGCCAATAGGGGAACGATCTGATAGAGAGTTCTATCTCTGCTGCTATCTCTACGAGCATGGATTCGAAGCTGGAGAGATCTATACCTTACTGACCGAATATTCACCTCAAGAGAAGTGGAAGGAGAGGGATGATACATATCGATGGGGCGTTATCGATGCTGCTGTTGATAAGGCCGAAGCTAGAGCAATAACCGAAGAACAGCTAGGCGGACTATCCCTTGCCGAGAACCCACGGCTTACAGTGAATCTAGAACCTGATAACACCATCATGCGATACATCGAATACGGCAAATCCACATGTGATGCTTACTTGGAATATCACTATTCTATGAGCTTGAACCTATTATCAATATCAACTAACCGCAACTTGGTTCTGAAGCTGTCGCAAGACGATGTTTATCCGAATATTTGGTCCTTTAATCTCGGAAGATCGACCATTTCCAGAAAATCGGCAGCAGCAAAGAAAGGTGAGAAGTTCGCAAGCGAGCTATTTCCGCCCGAAGCTGTGCTTCCACAAAGCTACTCGCCAGAAGGATTGATAGAAGTCCTATCAAAGCATCCCCAATCATATCTGATCAAGGATGAAGCAGCGGCAATGCTTGAAGCCATGCAGAAGAGCTACATGTTGGAAATCAGAGATCTATATTGCCTTCTGTATGATAATCAAGGATATAGCAGGAAGTTGAGGTCAGGCCAGAGAAACGAGCAGAGGGAGTTCATCGTGGTTGATCCCTTTGTGAATATTTGGTGTGCCACAACACCAGCATCTTTTCGGGAAAAAACATCGATGCTTGATCTCCTTTCAGGATGGTTGGTGAGGTTTTTATATTTTTATCCGAATTATAGGAAGGATTGGATGGCATTCAAACCAGCAAGCGAAGAAGATTACACGCTTCAAGGAGAAGTATTGAGTAGGATCAGTCAAACAGTCCAGGTATTTTATCATCGTGAAGAACCACTAAACATAGAGCTATCTCCAGAAGCATGGTCATATTTTCAGGGATGGCAAGAAGCCCGCGAGAGGAATCTCCAAAGGCAACCTGATGATATAGAACTGGCATTGTGGGGCAGGCTGTCGTTTTATGCATTGAAATTGTCTATGCTCTTCACTGTAGGGAGATCCGACTATAAAGAGGGCACTTCCGTCAGCCTTGAACATGTTCGTGAAGCTTGCCGACAGGTGGATGAGTACTTCTTGCCTACAGGAAAGATTGTGGCCGAAGAAGTGGCATTGCAGGAATCCCGAAATGTTCAAAATCGAATTTTAGGGATACTGAAACGCAAGGGCGGCAGAATACAGCGGTCTGAGCTTCTTCGGAATCTTCACTTGAAGGTAAAAGAGGTTGAAGAGGCATTAAGTGCCCTTGAAGAATCGGATGAAATTGAGAGAAAGATAGTTACAGCGGAGGGGAAGAAACCAGTGGAATGGATAATTCTCAAGAAGAAGCAAAGTTAGTAAAGTTAGCATAGTTAGCTAAATTAGTAAACTTAGCATAGTTAGCATGAATTCATTCTGATCCAAGAAATTCCTGCTAATTTTGCTAATCGCGCTAACTTTGCGAATTTGTATAACTTTGCGAATTATTTCTCATTCTCTGTAGAATAGAGACTTGAAGAAACTCGCAATTAGGAGGAAGAGAGAGAAAAAGGATATCGAAGAAGCAGCGGATTTGACCTGAATTCGCCTTTCGGGGGTTAGTAAATTTCTGAGAATTATAAAGTGTGTTTGGTGGAGGTATAAGAATGAAAATGACAAAATCCGACAAAAACGTACAATTTAAACCGCTCACCCAAGAGCAACTGAATGCCATTGAGCATCTGTTGCAGGGAAAGAGCGATTCAGCCGTGGCAGAGGCGGTTAATGTAGCGCGGACGACTATCTGGGAGTGGCGTAATCGCAATCCCGTGTTCATTGCAGAGTTGAACCGGCAACGCGCCCAACTGTGGGACGAAGCCCGAGAGAGGCTGAAAGCCCTTGCAAACCGCGCTCTGGACGTGGTGGAACAGCAGCTTGGCAGCAGTGACCCTAAGATTGCCTTGGCCGCAGCAAAGCACATAATGCAGGGCACCAGGCTATTAGGAGATGTTAGTCTCCCTGTAGGAGGTCCGACCACTCCCGAGGGCGTAATTATGGAAGAATTGAGGAAAGAAGCACGTCGAGAGATCGAGGCCAAGTCAGATCCCAGATTTAGAGCCTTAGACCTGTTTGGGGATGAGAAGGAGCACGAAGTCGAGGCTTTCGCCCAGAGCCGATTAAAGGAGGCATTGGCGGAAGCAGGGCTCTCATAAAACCGGATAAGAGTCTTCTAGAGGTGGGGCCAAGCTTTGTTCTTCTCAAAGAACCTAATTATCTAAGGAACATTTTATTATGGAGTGAAAGAGAAGCTCAAAAAACAGGAGGACAATATTTCATATTAAATCTGAAGGTTGTCTATATGTGGTCTCAGTGCCTTTTCAAGTCGGATCATGGCATCAATCATTGCATCTTGAATTTCTGGCCATTTGGATTCATCTTCACGATAACCTCCAATATCTAGATTTTTCATTATGCGGCGTGCCCTCTTGTTTTCATGGGATTGCCACAACAATGAATCGCCAAAATCTCTCTCAATAGTATCCTTGGAAGCTTTCAAGGTATCAAAAATTGCCTTGTTTTCATCTTCCGATCCTCGATCGATGTATAGATCGATCCCAGCATCATGTTTGCGTATAACATATAGGAAGCTTAGGCCGTATTTGCCAGCACCTGTTGAAATATAACTATCGGTACCTGGGGATCTATTCGCATGCAGCTGTGTCTTACTTTTTGCCCTATCAAGTAACCCGGTCCAGAAAAGTCTTCGAAGCTTGGAACGCTCTGCCAATTCCTCCTCCTTCCTTTGTGCTCGGATCTGATAATCCCTTGCCTCTGGAATGGGTATGATAGTTCGAGGAACAAGTACTATAGATTCTAACACCTTATAAGGAGTAAGTTCTACACAAGAAATGTCTATTCCAAAACTGCGCAGCCAAAGCACGGCGCTTGTTAGTTCTTGATCGTCAATTGATCCTGCTGCTAGAATAATCCTGGGCCGGTCACCTAGTTCAGGCAATTCCTCAGCCTTGAGGAATTCACATATCTTCGCTTCCGCTTCTTCGTTTGTTATTTCTTCAGTTCTTGCTAATAATTCTATAACATCAGTCATGGTCATAGTCGAACAAAAGGCAGCATATCTTATTGCTTGCAGATCAGCTAAAGTCCTACTAATATCCAATTTTAACTCAATAATAACAAGAACTCCATCAGAATCGATTGCTAGAATATCTAATCGCTTGCTACTCTTATCAAATTTATCAAACTCAGTAGTAATTATTAATAGATCCTCCTCCAAGAGATCTGGATGCATGACAATCCACTTCTCAAGATCGGTTCTTTCTTCAATCCCCAATTCTGAGAAAGAAAGTGACTGTATTTTCTCCAGCTGCCCCTCTCTAACGCGAAATATGTCATTCACCGCGATTTCTCCTGATAATTCAAACCATTGATTAGTTTCTATTCCTTTGGCTCTCTTAACGGGATATCTCTTGTTATTTTCTTCGATTCTACCCTTTTCTTAGTATATATGGTGATAGCATATACACTAACATAACGATAATTTCAATTACCGTTATATTTATATAGCATAACACGTATAAGTTATTACCGTTATGGCAAAGGTCATAGGTTACTGTAGGGTGAGCACCGAGAACCAGAATGGTGCTGATAGCTTCGGCCTGGAGACCCAGCGGGATGCCATCACAAAGTACTGCACAGCAAACGGCCTGGAGCTTGTGCAGATCTTTGAAGACCCTGCTCTTTCTGGATCTTTACCGCCCCTGGAAAGACCAGGGCTGCATGCTTTGCTTGAAACTTTGAAGGCCGGAGACATCCAGCAGGTTATTGTAACTCGGCTGGATAGGTTAGCACGAGACACTATGCTCTCGCTCTGGCTGATGAAGGAGATCAAGAAGCTAGGGGCGGAGCTGGTAAGCATTGCAGAGCCTGGTCGCTGGGACGACCCCACCCAGAAGCTGCTCCTTACTATGGTAGCCGCCTTTGCGGAGTTTGAGAAGTCGTTGATAGCATCTCGGCTCTCGGCAGGCAGGAAGACAAAGGCCAGACAGGGTGGGTATGCAGGTGGCAAGGCACCCATCGGCTACCAGGCAAAGAGAGGAGACAAGGCCCTGCAATTAGATGCAGAAAAGGCAGCAGTAGTCAGGCGAGTTTTTGAGCTGCGGGATTCTATGCCTAATGCGTCTCTTCAGAAGCTGGCGGATATCCTAAATGCAGAAGGCCACACAACAAAGCACGGCAAGCCATTCCATGCCATGCAGGTCAAGCGCATCTTGGATAGGCGGAGCTTATACGAGGGAAACTACAGGTATGCTGGCGTGGAGGCTGACGGGCAGCACAGGGCGATACTCTAGGTAGATGTCCTTTTTATCCCGCTACTATTGAGCACTTTTAGACCGCCAGCGACGTGGGTTAATCCCCCAGGAAAATCACATCTTTCAGCCCCTTGAAATGAGGATATCATGTTAGCACTTTTGCGCCTCTCGAATCGCCGTGGCATAGATCAAACCATCTCCCAGCCCCTTGTCTAGGGCCAACTGACGGCCTGAATATATACATCTCACTCTTCTTGTATATTATACCCCGATCATCTTCTTCAGCCCTTCGATTATTATCCCCGATCCCACGTTGACAACGTATGGATCGTTGGACAAAGCACGGATTTTTTGGATAATGGATCTTTTCTCTTCCTCTGGAATCTTGTTATCCTTGGTGACGGCCTCTTCCAGCACGTTCAAACATGCTACAGCATAACCCTTCCTTTGCATGTAATCAGGGTGCCTTATCATAAGTCGTCCTCTGGGTGTGGGTATTGCGCCACAGCCATCCGCACTGTGGATTGTTTGCACGTATCCCTCATCCGACATAATATCTAAAATATCAGCAATATCTTGGCAGTTCATCTCAAGGGTTTCTGCTATTACTTCAGCATCGGCATAGCGATTTGATCCTCCACAAAATTCGACTACGTTCTGTAAAATTTTATACTCTATTTCTTCCATATTAATCACATCAGTCGTGATTTAGGTGAGAAATCCTACATCCAGCATCAAAGTTATTAGCCTCGCCCCGAAATTATCAGATTCTGTGACAGCCCTTGCGCCTTTTCTTACCTTCTCCATCTTTCCAGGTCTACCTATAAATAGTTAGGCACTTGATACATTAAACTGTAGAGTCCCGAAAAGATTGCGGGACTACACAGTTGGACCTCCGAACAGAAATATTTATATTATAGACTATCATAGTTATTAGTTAATTATTTTTTGGTGAGGGACTCGTAGGATGAATATAGTAGCGAAATCTATCGGGTATACTCTGATAATAGTCGGTTTAGTAGTTATAATTTTTGCACTTTTTATGTGGAACTCACTTCCTGTTAATCCAATTGCTGTATTATTAGCCATCCCCATGCTAATTGTAGGTTTAATCCTTCTCGGAATAGGAGCGATAGCAGCCAAGAAATGATAGGAATCCATATGCAGCCCAAAAAGCTATCTCATGCTTTAGAGTATCAGCTTGTATCAGCTTCATAACAACTCTAAGGGAGAAATCCATCCATGTCCAAATTTTGGCTTATAGTCTTGGTCCTGGCGATAGCTATAGGGGCATATTTCTTTCTTGGAAACCAGAAGACACCGATACTGTCGCAGGTATCAGGCATCCCAGACAACTACTATTTTGCGCTCAAAAAGGCAGACGTGGATAGCCCACTTGAGGCCATTAGATTCGCCACTAGCATTCGGCCTTATACAAGCGATTTCAGCATACCGGAGCGATTAGCGTTCTTCGAATGGTATTTCAAGAATCGCGGTTTCGATATTAGCTTCGCGTATTCTGATAATTTTGACTATTCCGGCAGGAGCCACACTTGGTTGCTAATAAAGAATAAACTGGGCGAAGTTATGAGTCTGGAACCGAGTTATATGGAGATGAAGGCCGATTCAATATTTCCCATAGCATCCGTGTATAAGCGTTACAGCAAGCAATACAAAGATATCTTTGAACTAAGCCGGGCAACGGGAGGCAGCGGCAAATATGCCTGGTGGAACAAGAATAGCGGCCAGAAACTATGGAACGAGAACATAATACTGCTGAAAGATAAACAGCTTTAATTTTTGGAGTTTAAGGTGGTGATCAATTTCAAAGTGCGGTGGCATTTTTGTCATGTGCCTGTTTGCCTCTAGCCATTTAGAGAAAGGCATGCAAGACCTAAGATTTGGCTTGCTGAGGGCTTCAAAGGCTTCTGCAACTTCTAAAGGGAGCGATGCCTTATCTATATGGACAACTATTAGATCATCACGATAAAAAATGAAGATCATAAGATATGAGAGGGTCACGAAAATATTGAGTTTAATAATTTTTCTTCTTATAATATTATTCTTAATAAGTGGTTGTATACAGAACAATGCCAAGAACATCAAGATGGAAAAACGCTCGGAAAGGACTGCTGAAAGCCGTCATATTACGAGCTATTTCAATCCCGACAAGAGCTATATCAAGGTAACCGTAGTCGAAAATACAGAGCCTACAGATTTTGGTATTGAAGGTCTCAAGAGAGAGGTTCTATGGCTGATACCTAATCCCGAGAGATTGGAATGGAAAAGCAGCCCTTCGATCCAAGATATCGACGGTCATAAAGCATTATTCACTCTAATTTCACAAGTAGATCCCTATTTAGGAACAAGAACTAACAGAGTGCCAGATTGGTTTATTACAGCTATAGGTTATCCCGAGAAGAACACTGTCAACGCCGGGATAAAACTGTCCAATTATAGCGACATA
>Ga0315277_10012861_pt1 | contig 10467 bp, 7 predicted proteins | sample YL17G05_15_MG_FD_203695 | JGI IMG/M metagenome (GOLD analysis project Ga0315277, IMG submission 203695) | Sediment microbial communities from Yellowstone Lake, YNP, Wyoming, USA - YL17G05_15 | ecosystem: Environmental > Aquatic > Freshwater > Lake > Sediment | place: USA: Wyoming | collected... | reverse complement strand
GCCGAATACATGGCCGCCATAGCAGTCCTGGGAGGCTCGATCGAGAAATTCACCGTGGAAATCCGCCACCTTCAGCGCACCGAGGTGCTCGAAGCCGAGGAATTCTTTTCCAGCCACCAGAAAGGCTCAAGCGCCATGCCTCACAAACGGAATCCCATCACTTGCGAGCGTCTCTCCGGCATGGCCCGCCTCCTCAGGGGTAATCTCCTGGCCAGCCTGGAAAACCAGGCACTCTGGCATGAAAGAGATATTTCGCACTCGAGCGTGGAACGCATTATCCTCCCGGACAGCACGCTGATCGTTTATTATATGCTGATCAAGTTCGCCGACCTGGTGGACAAGCTCCTTGTCTACCCGGAAAACATGCTCAAGAATCTGAACCGCCTCCACGGACTCATTTTCTCACAAAGAGTCCTTCTCGCCTTGACCGAAAAAGGCCTCTCCCGTGAAAACGCATACAGTATCGTGCAGCGGAACGCCATGCGGGTATGGAAAGAGGATAAAGATTTTCTGGAAATCCTGCTCACTGACCCGGAGGTCAGCGCCGCTTTAAGCGGTAAGGAATTGGAAGAACTTTTTTCCATGGAAATCCACACCAGGCATGTGGATTATATTTTCAGGCGCGTAGGAATTCTTGATTGAGTTTTTGGTGATAAATTAAATTTTTTCATTCCGCTGATAAAAAAGCCAGGGGTTAGCTGATGGAAATTATCAGAGAAACGAATCTGGGCCTGGGGCCCATGCGGCGCGGCAAAGTGAGAGATTGCTATGACCTCGATCCCTATCTCCTGCTCGTGGCCACGGATCGCATGAGCGCTTTTGATGTGGTGATGCCCACCGGCATACCTTACAAAGGGAAAGTCCTGAACAGCCTGAGCGCTTTCTGGTTTGAAAAAACCGCTCATATCGTGGAAAACCACGTAGTGATTACAGATGTGGAACGGATAATCCAGCTTTACCCTGGTCTGGCAAAGTGGAAAGATCTGCTCAAAGGGCGAACCACTCTGGCTAAACGGGCCAGTACCGTGCCTGTGGAATGCGTGGTCCGGGGTTACCTTGCCGGCAGCGCACACAAGGAATATGCGGACAAAGGAACTGTGGCCGAAATCGCCATACCCAGGGGAATGAAACTCTCGCAGAAATTCGATCCTCCGCTGTTCACCCCGGCGATCAAGGCCGAGACCGGTCACGATGAAAATATCTCGATTGGGAAAATGAAAGACATTATCGGTGCAGAGCTTGCTGAAAAAATCATCCGCACCTCGCTTGACCTTTATAACTTCGCTGCCGATTATGCCTCCAGCCGGGGAATATTGATCGCTGATACAAAGTTCGAGTTCGGCCTGTTCGATGGGCGTTTGATCTTGATCGACGAGCTTTTCACTCCGGATTCCAGCCGCTTCTGGCTTTCAGCCAACTACCGCCCGGGTGAAAACCAGCAGGGTTTTGACAAACAGCCGCTGCGGGACTGGCTGGAGAAACTTGTCGCTGCCGGCAAGTGGGACAAAACACCGCCGGGGCCACAGTTGCCTGATGACGTGGTCAACTACATGAGCGAGCTTTACCGTAAAGCCTTCACCATGTTAACCGGTGAAGTGATAACCTGAGGGGAAAAGAGGTCATGTATATAGCGCGCGAAGGAGCGCGGGTAATCCTCGCCTTTATCGGCCTGCATATTATCTGCCTCCTGGCTGCCTGGTTTGCGGCTGGCGGGCAGTGGGGACATCATTTTGCCGGAGTTTTTGCAGTTCTGGCGTTTATTTTTGCCCTTGGTGCACTGTTCAGTTTATATTTCTTCCGCGATCCGGAGAGAACTCCGCCCGAGGGAGATAATTTAGCGGTGAGCCCTGCGGATGGCAGGATATTGTCAGTAGAGGATGTCGTCGAGGACCGATTCATCCATGGTCCGGCAAGCCGGGTGAGCATTTTCATGAATGTTTTCGATGTTCATGTAAACCGCTTTCCGGTGAGCGGCACGGTACTTTTCCAGGAGTATCGCCCGGGCAGGTTTTTCAATGCTTCGCTGGACAAAGCCAGTGTCCATAACGAAGCGCTTTCTTTGGGAATCGAGATGGAAGGTTCAGGAACCCGTATTCTTGTCCGGCAGATAGCCGGGCTTATCGCCAGAAGAATTGTCTGCCGGGTTAAGGAAGGCGATCCAGCGCGGCGTGGAGAGCGTTTTGGTATGATCAGGTTCGGTTCACGGGTGGAAGTGTACTTTCCTCCCCCAATACGGATAATGGTAAATGCCGGTGAAAAGGTTATAGCCGGCCAATCAGTCCTGGCCGAGTTACCATGAGACTCACCAAAAAAACATTCATTCTGCCCAGCGCTTTTACTGCGGGCAATATCCTCTGCGGCTTCTATGCTTCGGTAAGCGCATTGCGCAACGATCTGGCGTTAGCCTGCTGGCTCTGTGTCGTAGCCGGGTTCCTTGATTTTATCGACGGCAAGGTGGCTATGTTTTCGCATACCGAGAGCCGCTTCGGTATCGAGCTTGATTCCCTGGCCGACATCGTTTCTTTCGGCATGGCCCCGGGAATAATCATGTACCAGTTCTTTCTTAAATTTCATGGGGAATGGGCCTGGCTGGTTTCTTTCTTTTTTGTGCTTTGTGGAGCGCTCCGCCTGGCCCGTTTTAATGTGGAGACCCAGGGCGCGACCAAAACAAAATTCAAAGGCCTGCCTATACCCATGGCCGCCTCGGCCCTGATCAGTTTCGTTCCTTTCAGCAGTACCACTTTTTCCCAAAATTTGATGCACGGTTACAGCTATAACCGATTCCTGGTATTAATGATATTTCTGGTGGCCAGCCTCATGGTAAGCACCATCGAGTACCCCGCAGTACCCCGCTTCAAACTTTCCTCTCTCCAGGGCAAAACAGGTCTGGTCGTTTTTCTTATCATTATGGTCGTCATTTTATACTACTGGGAGTTGCTCCTTTTTCCATTCTCATTCGCTTACATAATCTGGGGCATTAGCAGAGCCCTCTTCCTGGGAGCAGCCTCCAGATTCCCGGAAAGACGTGCTGACCGAACCTCCCGGATAAGAAAAAAACCGACAGAGAAATAACTTGCCCAATCTGATTAAAGTTGTTATAATATTAGGACTTAAATATTAAGGCCTCCTCTTTATTGAGGTCTGAGTAAAACAGTTGCAGTTCATTTTTAGAAAACATTCTGGCCAGCCCAGAGTTTATATGAAATGTATCCCTCCATTGACAAACTGTACCACATGCCCACTGTATCGAGACGGGTTGCACGAATACTGCGGCATTTTCGGTGCGGTCAATCTACCTAACGCTTCGGAACTCACTTATTACGGTCTTTACGCTCTTCAGCACCGCGGCCAGGAAAGCGCCGGTATAGTTTCCGCTGACAGCGGCCAGTTCCATATCCACCGCGGCACAGGCCTGGTGGTGGATATTTTCCTGAATCCGTCAGTGCTCAGCTCGCTCAAAGGATCGGTAGCTATCGGGCACAACCGTTATTCCACCACCGGCAGCAGCATCAGCCAGAATGTCCAGCCCTTGACCAGCGTTTTCAAGGATGGGTTTATCGCTATCGGGCATAACGGTAATCTGGTAAATACAACTCAATTGCGGAATGAACTTGTCGAAAAAGGAGCTATTTTCCAATCCTCGACTGATACGGAAGTCATCCTGCATTTGATAGCCAAATCCACTTTCAAGAATCCTGTGGACAAGTTAGCCGATGCTTTAAACCAGGTAAGAGGGGCCTATTGCTTGATGATTTTGATCAACGACCAGCTTTTTACGGTTCGTGACCCTCGCGGTTATCGTCCTCTTTCCATCGGCCGCCTGGATAATGGTTGGGTGGTGGCCAGCGAATCCTGTGCTTTTGACTTGATCGGTGCCGAATTTGTACGTGATATCGAACCTGGGGAAATAATCCATCTCCGTCCCGGAGGGCCGGAAAGCTTCAAGCCTTTCCCCAAAGTCCAGCTTCAGCAGTGTGTTTTCGAGCTTATTTATTTCTCGCGCCCGGACTCCCGGATTTTCGGCCACAGCGTGGACAAAATCCGCCGCTGTTTCGGCCATCAGCTTGCCCGCGAACATCCAGCCTCAGGTGCGGATATTATCATTTCCGTCCCGGACAGCAGCAACTCAGCCGCTCTCGGTTTCTCGGAGGAAAGCAATATTCCACTGGAACTGGGGCTTATCCGCAACCATTATGTCGGCCGGACTTTCATTCATCCCACCCAGTCCATACGGGATATCAATACCAGGATCAAATACAATCCTGTGCGCGAAGTTCTAAGTGGTAAAAAAGTTGTAGTAGTGGATGATTCCATAGTCCGCGGCACGACAAGCAGAAGGCTGGTGAGAATGATCCGGCAGGCCGGGGCTAAAGAAGTCCATATGCGCATTTCCAGCCCCCCTATCCGCTGCCCTTGCTATTACGGGATAGACATGCCCACATGCAGCGAGCTTATCGCTTCCAGCCACACGGTCGAGGAGATAAAAACTTATCTGGGAGTCGATTCCCTGGGATATCTGAGTGAAGAGGGACTGTTCATCAATGTTCCGCTTGAGGCCAAAGATTATTGCCTGGCCTGTTTCAACGGGAAATATGCCGTAAAATTCGAAGAAAATTTTCAGAAGAAAATGTACGAGGACATTCAACAGTCGCTGCTGGAAAACGAATCGGTTAAAAAATGAATTTTAAGAACTTATCTATTTTTAGCCGGGGAGTCCTCTGAGACCGGTCTCTCCCTTTATCCGGAAAAATTTTATTCACTTAGTTGCGGAGGAATCTCATGAGTGCAAAATATGTTTATACCTTTGGCGGAGATAAGGCCGAGGGCAAAGGCGACATGAAAAAGCTGCTGGGAGGCAAAGGAGCCGGCCTGGCGGAAATGACTAACCTGGGCATCCCGGTACCTGCGGGATTTACCATATCTACCGAGATGTGCACAGTTTATTATAAAATGGCCCGGAAGTATCCTCCCGAACTTGACAAGCAGATTCGGGCGGCCATGGCCAGGGTTGAAAAAATCATGGGCGCCAAGTTCGGCGACCCGAAGAATCCCCTCCTGGTTTCCGTGCGCTCCGGCGCCAGGGTCTCCATGCCGGGCATGATGGATACAGTGCTCAACCTGGGACTTAATGAACAGACAATGAAGGGTCTTATCGCCAAAACCGGTAATGAGCGTCACGGCTGGGACAGTTACCGCCGCTTTGTCCAGATGTACGGCGATGTGGTCCTGGGGCTCAAGCCGGAAAGCAAGGAAGAAGAAGATCCCTTCGAAGTAGTACTGAACAAGAAGAAAAAAGCTCGCGGCATCAAGTATGACACCGCCCTGACTGCCAAGGATCTCAAAGAACTGGTGGCCGAGTTCAAGGCCCTGATCAAGAAACGCAAAGGCGTGGGATTTCCTGAAGACCCCTGGAAACAGCTCTGGGGAGCTATCGAAGCTGTGTTCGGCTCCTGGAACGGCGCCCGGGCAATTAAATATCGCAAGCTCAATTTCATTCCCGAAGATTGGGGCACAGCGGTCAATGTGCAGGCCATGGTGTTCGGCAACATGGGCGATGATTCCGGCACTGGAGTTGCTTTCACCAGAGACCCGGCCACAGGCAACAACGCCTTTTACGGCGAATACCTGATCAATGCCCAGGGCGAGGATGTGGTCTCCGGAGTCCGCACCCCGCAGCCGGTCAACGAATCCACCAAGTCCTCGAAAGACCAGGTGACTCTTCAAAAAACCATGCCCAAGGCTTACAAGACACTCGATGGTATTTATAGAAAGCTCGAAAAACATTATAAGGACATGCAGGACATCGAGTTCACTATCCAGCAGGGCAAGCTGTGGATGCTTCAGACCCGCACCGGCAAGCGCACCGCGCAGGCTGCGGTGAAAATAGCAGTGGAGATGGTCAAAGAAGGCCTGATCGATAAAAAGACTGCTATATCGAGAATTACTCCGGAGCAGCTTGAAATGCTCCTGCACCCCACTTTCGATCCCAAGACGCCCAAGAAGGTTATCGCCAAGGGGCTGCCCGCCTCTCCCGGCGCAGCCAGCGGCAGAGTGGTTTTCAATTCCGATGACGCTGAGGAGTGGGCTAAAAAGGGCGAGAAAGTTATCCTGGTGCGTATCGAAACCTCCCCGGAAGATATCGGCGGCATGAACGAGGCCCAGGGCATTCTGACCGCTTTCGGCGGGATGACCAGTCACGCCGCAGTAGTGGCCCGCGGCATGGGTAAATGCTGCGTTGCCGGCTGCGGCGCTCTCGAAATAAATTATAAGAGCAAGCAGTTTAAGGTCGGCAACATAGTGGTCAAGCAGGGCGACTGGGTCTCCCTCGACGGGTCGAAGGGCGAGGTCATGCTGGGCCAGGTGCCCACGATCCATCCGAGCATGAGCGGAGATTTCGGCAAGGTCATGCAATGGGCCGATGAAATCCGTAAGATCGGCGTGCGCACCAATGCCGACACCCCGCACGACAGCGAAGTGGCTCTCAAGTTCGGGGCCGAGGGTATCGGACTCACCCGCACCGAGCACATGTTTTTCGAGGGCGATCGGATCAAGGCTGTGCGCGAGATGATCCTGGCTGATGACACCGCAGGCCGCGAGAAAGCCCTGGCCAAGCTCCTGCCCTACCAGAAAAATGATTTCTACGGCATATTCAAGGTCATGAAAGGCAAACCGGTAACTATCCGCCTGCTCGATCCGCCCCTGCACGAATTCCTGCCCCAGGAGGAAAAGAACCAGGCGGAGATGGCCAAAGAGATGAAAGTGCCGGTGGAGAAGGTAAAGACTAAGGTAGCCTCCCTGCATGAGTTGAATCCCATGCTCGGACACCGCGGCTGCCGCCTGGGAATCACCTACCCGGAGATTTCCAGAATGCAGGCCCGGGCTATTTTCCTGGCTGCCTGCGAGCTCAAGAAAAAGGAGAAAATAAACAGTAAGCCAGAGGTGATGATCCCGCTGGTGGGCACTGTTGGTGAATTTCTCCACCAGAAAAAAGTGATCGATGAAGTGGCAGCGGAAGTGTTCAAGAAATACGGCTTCAAGATCAACTACATGGTAGGCACGATGATCGAGATCCCACGCGCCTCCCTGATTGCAGACAAGATCGCCGAGCACGCCGAGTTCTTCTCTTTCGGCACCAATGACATGACCCAGATGGGATTCGGTTACAGCCGCGACGATGCCGGCAAGTTCCTGCCCGTTTACGTGGCCGAAAAAATCCTGCCCGAGGACCCGTTCCAGGTGCTCGACCAGGAAGGAATCGGCCAGCTTGTGCAGATAGGTATCGAGCGCGGCCGCAAGACCCGCCCGAACCTCAAGGTAGGTATCTGCGGCGAGCACGGAGGCGAGCCGAAATCAGTGGAATTCTGCCACAGGGTGGGCATGAACTACGTAAGCTGTTCGCCTTACCGGGTACCTATCGCCCGCCTTGCCGCAGCCCACGCGGCGATCAAGGATGAGAAGGGCGCCAAGATCGAGGACCAGACCAAGTAAGAGGTCAGGTCTTATTTAAAACACAAAAAAAGCGGGAGCTGGAAAAGGCTCCCGCTTTTTTTTATTATTTTAAGATTATTCTATTATGATAGAAAAAATTAACGCTTAAATCCCGGTCAAAGAATTTATCTGTTCGTTCCAAATTGTCTTAAGCGCTTGAGAAATACCGCTTGTTTCCAGGATATTCATTAATTCTTTATTAAATAAATCGCGTCCGCTTTTGCCCATAGTAACAAGAGACATAAGCATCCATTCTTTTAGGTTGATAAAATTTACTTCATGTCCTTGCGCAAAATATTGCTTAGCTTGCTGTTTTGCCTCCTCAGTGGTTTTTGAGGCACCCACAAAGAATAGATAATCTTCAATCATGGCCGGAGCAATTTTAGTATTGAAAATAGATACAACCCGGGATTTATCTACAGTCCTTTCAGTAACTTCGATTGCCAATAATGTTTTTCCACTGCTTGATATTGTAATATCACCACCCGCACCAGAAGCGGAATCGGCAACGTTTATTCCTTGCCAAGCGACATTCCAATCAAGTTTGAAAAAAGATTTGATTGTACTAAACATAGTCACGGCAAATATAACTGGGAAAAGGCCTCCGCTTTGCGTAGAAAGAAGACCAGTAAAGAGTTTATCAAATTGCTCAAGGCTTATCCTTTGAAGATGGGATAATGGGATATTAGCCGCTTCCCTTAACTCCGCAAATTTATAAAGCTGATATTCAAGGAATATTTGAGGATCTTTATTTTCGAGGTAAAAAAGAGCATTCAAAAAAGCATCGTATCCCTTTTTGTCTCGAAGACCCGAACGTATTTCCGCATGAAAACGCACCGACCTTCGAAAAACACTAAGGTATGGTCCTTTTGAGCACGGGATTCTTTTGCTCTGAAGAAAGGGATTTATTACCTTTTCATCAAGAGTCCTACCGCTAAAAGCGTTAGGCCCTAAGTCTATATATGGTAAGCGGATATCTATAGTGGAATCTTGAATTTTAGCGATGGTACAACCTAGAAGTACTTCTCGATAAGCTTGAGTATTGGATTGAAAAATCGTTTCACAAACTTTTTCGATCTCAGGGTCTAAAGAAGGAGGTTTGCTCTCTAATAACTTCTTTTCTGCTATGGCAAAAAATTGTTCCAATAAATTACGAGCACTTGCGTAATCTTTAGTGGGCATCAGTAGTTCATCCAGACAGATTCTTGTCTTATTTTCTTAATTGAATGGCATTTTTTGGGTTTGGCATCAAAACGATTCCAAACTTTATAAAGTTCATCCATTAAGGGGCAGCGATAACCAGAAACAACCGCTTTTCCTGATATTTTTTTCAACACCTGTGCTAATTCCAGGTGTTCTTGCTCATCCATCTCAAAACCATATGCTTTGCTATCACCTCTGGTGGCATGGATGTAAGGGGGATCACAATAAAATAAAGTATCAGTATTGTCATAAAGCTTTATAATTTCAATCGCCGGGCGATTCTCAATTTGGACACGCAAGAGCCGTTTGGCTATTTCCGGTAAGCTATCTATGCTTCCCAACCATCTTGAAACAACTCCTGACATCCCGGCTCTGCTTGTATTTTTGCAATTTGCCCACCTTCCAAGTGTGGCTGTTTGGGCAAGGCCAGTTCTGGCTTGTCTGGCGCGGACAAAGAACCTTCTGGCTCTTTCAAAGCCTGTTATACCTTCTTCATCTGTATTGATTGAGAGATAAAATTCTTCACGTGAGAATGGAGTAAGGGCTATTGCTTTAACTAAATTTTCCGTATCATCCCTTAAAACCCTGAAAAAATTAACCACATCACCATCAATGTCATTGTAAGTCTCAACAGGCGAAGGAGTTCTATTGATCAATACCGCAGCAGACCCCCCGAAAGGCTCACAATAATGGTGGCATTGCGGAAGAAGGGGCAGAAGCCAATCCAGATGGCTGAATTTGCCTCCATACCATCCGAATAAAATCTTTTTCCGCTTATTTCTTTTTATAGAAACTTTACTTTCTTCATCCCACAAGTATATCTGTGATGCCAATCTTTCCATAATTCCCCTGATATTTGTTTAAGGCAAAATAGTCAAAACAATTACCGTCTCTTTAGTCGAAATTAAAACTCTTTATTTCTAATATATACTCCTTTTATTAAACAAAAAAGAACCAATGGATGATTTTAAAATCTGCTTTAACTTACCGTTCAATCAGAATTACACTGGCCAGGCCGTGCTCGGCCACTTTGAAGACCAGGGTATCCCCTTGCCTGGAGGCAGGATTCAGTTCCACCCTGCGCTTGAGGTCCGGCTGGATCAGGGTGAACTTTTTGAAATCACCGGCATCGGGCAGGCGGCAGGTGAGCGAGAGGTCAGGAGTAGTGCCGGGAATGTTATTCAGGACCCGCCAGACCGAGACCATGGTCGCCATCACTGAGCCATCCTGAAGGCGGAAGATATTCCCGTCGGTCATTTCCGGAAGCTCGAGCGCCCGGGGATAGAAAATCCATTTCTTGCCTTTGAAGCGCTCGATTAGCGGATAATAAGCCCGTCGCACCTCCTCGGCCCATCTCTTTTTCCGGATAACTTCCTGGTCTTTTTCGCCTTTTATATCGGTATTGATCTCCGAGTAAAATAACCCGTAGCGCAGGCAGTTCAGGAAAAGCCTTTCCGGATGCTCCCACGATTCGCTGTCGAGCACCATCACATGGCGATTAAGTCCCAGGTAGCTCTGGGCTACGAACCATGCTGGCTTAAGCTCAGCAGGCGTGCTCTCGTAAGCCATCACCCCGTCGATACCCTTGCAGCTCTGGATCATGGTGGGCTTGTTGCAGGTTATAAATTTGCCGTTTTTATGCAGCAGCGGCCCGACCTGTTTTTCCATCATCCTCATGTACATGAAGGGCGGGAAATAGGCCGGCCTGTTGTTGACCATGGTAATACTGTCATCATGGGCGAAATCGAACCGGTAAGTCCTGCCGTAGACATCCCA
>Ga0315277_10012860_pt1 | contig 10468 bp, 8 predicted proteins | sample YL17G05_15_MG_FD_203695 | JGI IMG/M metagenome (GOLD analysis project Ga0315277, IMG submission 203695) | Sediment microbial communities from Yellowstone Lake, YNP, Wyoming, USA - YL17G05_15 | ecosystem: Environmental > Aquatic > Freshwater > Lake > Sediment | place: USA: Wyoming | collected... | reverse complement strand
CGCAAGCAGACGATGTCCACCTGGCCCAACCTGCTTATCCTGGAGCTCATCGCCGGGCTCTTCATCACCGCCGTGCTCGTGCTCATGTCGATGGCGGTGGACGCCCCCCTGCGAGACCTGGCCAACCCGGACATCACTGAGAACCCAGCGAAGGCGCCCTGGTACTTCGTTAACCTGCAGGAGCTCCTCCTGCACATGGACGCGGCCCTGGCCGGCGTGTGGATCCCGGCGTTGCTGGTAGTAGCGCTCATGGCCCTGCCATACTTGGACCGCGACCTTGGTCACGCCGGGGAGTGGTTTGGGACCCGGAAGGGGCTCATCATCACCATCTGGTCGGCTGTGTACACGACGGTCTGGACCACCGCCCTCATCATCTTCGACGAGAAGGTGGGCGTGCGTTCCATTGTTGGGAACCCGGCCATCTTACCCAACTGGGTGGTACCCGTGGGGGTCATGGTGTGCCTGTCAGCCATCCTGCACGCCAGCATCCTGCCACTGCGACCCAGCCGCCGCGAGGTCTTGATGGCCTACTTCACGGCGTTCATCGTCGCCTATGCGCAGTTGACGCTGGTGGGCAGCTTCTTCCGGGGCATTGGCATGCACTTGGTGGAGCCCTGGAACCTGCCGCCGGGTGGGCTTAGCTTCTGATCGTCGAGGTGAATGCCATGGGGCGAGAGGAGAGTGAGGGGCGAGGCTTCCTATCAAAGCTGGACCGCCTGAAGCTGGATCGCCGTTCCCTTATGGCCTACGCCCTGGGGGCGGCCGCCATCACCCTTGTCGTCGAGGGCGGGGTGATCACTGTTCAGGCTATCCGCGCCCTGCCCAAGCCTGCCGCCTTCGGCTCCAAGTTCGAGGCGGGCAACGTGAGCGACTTCCCGGTGGGCAGCGTGACCTACTTTCTGGACGGCCGCTTCTACATATCGCGGCTGCCGGGCGGCCTGCTGGCCCTCTACCGTAAGTGCACCCACCTTGGCTGCGTCGTGCCCTGGCGCCCTGACGAGCAATCGGAGGACAGCCTGGCAGCCGGCGGCCGCTTCAATTGTCCCTGCCACGGCTCCAGGTTCGACCGCCACGGGACGGTGAAAGGAGGCCCGGCGCCGCGACCTCTGGACATCTTCCCCATCGAGATCGACGGCGGCAAGGTCATCGTCGACACCGGCACCATCATCACTCGCTCGTCCTACGACGAATCTCAACTGACGAAGGTGTAGGTTGGAGAAGCGGATCCTGGCCGCTCTGGCCCTAGCTCTCGTCCTCGCCGTGGCGGTCCCCCTCTACCGGGCCCTGGAGCCGGGACACCAAGAGGAGGTTTCCGGAACAATGGCCGAGAAGACGGTGGATCGGGGCGCCCTGGTCTACCTCGAGAGCTGCGCCTCCTGCCATGGCACTTACGGCGAGGGCGGTCCCGATGGACCTGCCGTGCGCGGAACGCAGCTCACCTTCAATGACGTCCGGCGCGCCATCGCACAGGGGACGCGGGCCTTTCCCTCCACCTATCACGTCTACAGCCGTGCAGGGGGCGGACCGCTGAGCGATGCTCAGATCGATGATCTCACCTACTTCATCATGAATTGGGATACGCAGGCGCTGCAACGGGCGCTCGGCGCGCCCACCTTGGTGGCGACAGAACTCAGCGATGCGGGCCTGGACCCGGCCGAGCTGGCGATGAAGGCGGGAGAGCCGGTGCGTCTGGAGGTCGCCAACTTCACTAACACCGACGACACCTGTCGCGGCGAAGGCCTGCGCGGTCGTATGCTTGAGCCAGACGGCGTCCAGGAGACGGAGCGGGAGGTGTCACTGGAGATCGCCGCCGGTGAGACGAAGAGCCTGGACTTTACGCCCGTCAGCCCCGGATCCTATCGCTTGTTGTGCACCCCCTCCGAGGCGGGGGCCGCAGTCTCCGAGGGTACCATAACCGTCACCCGCTAGCGGCGGAGGAAGTAAGCATGCTGGCAAAGAGGATAGCAGCCGCGTCCAAGAACCTGCTGGATCCGGACGCGGCTGAGTGGCAAGAGGCGCCCCCGGATGTCATCGCTATGGCTGCCACGCCCATTGCAAACCAGCCCAACGACTATCTGAAGATAAGCTGGGAGAACCGGGAATTTGGCGTGGTCAAGGAGCTGCGGGTCCGGGTCCTCCACAACGGTCTGCGCATCTTCTTCCGTCTGGAGTGGGACGACTCTACCCCCAACTACCGCATCACGGACGACACGGTCTTCACCGACGGCGCGGGTATCCTCTTTCCCCTGCGCGGCGACGCCGACATCACCACCATGGGGTCCGTGGACCAGACGGTGAACGCCTGGTACTGGCGGGCCGACTTCGACGACCAGCCGAAGAACGTTACCGCTGGTGGTGTCGGCACCTCTCAGCGGCTGGACGGCGGCTCCCTCTCCGCCAAGTCCCGGTGGGCTGACGGCGTCTGGCGACTGGTCATTGGGCGCCCCTTCACCGTCCCGGAGTCGGCCGACGAGGCGGTGCCGTTGACGCCCGGCAAGAAGGTGAAGGTGGGCTTCGCCGTCTTGGAGGGATCCGTCGGCGAGCGGGCCGGCTTCAAGGCGTTCTCCCAGGAGTGGCGAGAGCTCGAGATCGAGTCGTAGGCACGAGTCCGTGCCGGCTCCAACCTATTGCCCTTCGGCCAAGGGATGCGGTATATTCTTCTCCAACCGCAGTATATTCGTGCCCATACGTATCGAGCCAAGCCAGGAGCCTTCCAGTGGGAAAGGGGGAAGAGCCGCAAATGCCAACCAAGAGCGTTCCTAGTAAGAAACAGGCAGGCCAGGTCCCGCAGGTGTGGGAAGACTGGGCCCTCCTTTACCAGACTTTCACGTCCCTCGAGAAGCTGACGGAGCGCGCTCTCCTGGCCTTGGGTCTAAGCGCTCCCCAGGTCTTCCTCATGGGGATGCTCTACTGGGACCCCACACCGCTGGTCCCCGCGCGCGCCCGCTCCACTGTTCTCCTCGAGGCGCAGAGCCTCTCAGGGCTGATAGACCGGCTGGTGAACGCGGGCCTGGTCAACCGGGATCCTCACCCCAAAGACCGCCGCAAGGTTCTCGTCACGCTTACTGATGTCGGGAGGGAGCGCTACCTGAAGGCAGACGCCGTCCATCGAGAAGTGGCGGAGGCCTTCTTTGAGGGTTTGACGCAGCGCGAGATTGTCCAGTGGCGGCGCCTCGCTCACAAGCTCCGGGCCAGCGCTTACCGCCAACTGGGCCTGCGGCCGGGCAAGGTCTACCCTCGGGGCGAGTAGCTAAAGGTCCTGGGAGCGGGGCCGGAGCAGCCGTGTACTCTGGGCCGCCGCCTTGGGCTCCACATTCGTGGCAGCGAGAAGGGGTCCGAGACGGCGGTTGCGCCTCAGCTCAAAGAAACGGGGCGCCCCCACCCTTGGTGGATCAGCGCGCCCTGCAGTTCCACTAGACTTAGTTGCCGGGCGGTACCGGCACTTCCCTGCGCCGGTACCGCCCCACCCCTCGCGCGGCCGGCCGGGCTCCCGCGATCTGTTCACGCATTCGTGCTACGCGGTTTCGGTGATGAGAGCAGAACACGCGAGGGCCCTGTCAAGGCCCTCGCGTGAACATTTTTCTGGTGAGTGGTAGCGGTTGAGGCCCGCAGCCGTCAGTCGCGCGGCCCCAGGATGGTGACGGAGCACACGGAGGCCGGCCCTCCCAGGTTGTGGGCCAGCCCCAGGCGCGGGTTCTTGACCTGGGCGCCGTCGGCGCGGCCCTGGAGCTGCTTCGTCAGCTCGTAGATCATCCGGCACCCCGTGGCGCCGATGGGGTGGCCGAAGCACTTCAGGCCGCCGCTGGGGTTGATGGGGATGTCACCCTCCTCAACGCTGGCGCGGCCGTCCCGGACGAACTCGGCGGCCCCGGGCGGCTCCACGAAGCCCAGGTCCTGGATGTTCAACAGCTCGGTGATCGTGAAGCAGTCGTGCACCTCGGCGAAGCCGATCTCCTTCGCTGGGTCCTTGATGCCGGCCTCCTCATAAGCCGAGGCCGCCGCCATGCGGGTGGCCGGGAAGCCCAGGTAGTCGAAAGAGGCCTTGTACATGGGCATCACGGTGGCCATGGCCAGCGCGTTGGCCTTCACCAGCACGTAGTCGTCCTTGTGCTTGGTGGTCTTCGCGATCTCCGGGCGGGTGATGACGATGGCGGCGGAGCCGTCGGACATGGCGCAGCAGTCGAACCGGCCCAGCGGCCACGCGATCATCGGCGCGTTGAGGGCGTCCTCCATGGTGATGGCGCGCCGGAAGTGGGCCTTGGGGTGAGCGACGCCGTTCTTGTGGTTCTTAACCGCCACCCGCGCCAGGTCCTCTTTAGTCCAGCCCCACTCGTGGAAGCAGCGAGTGGCGGCCAGGGCGAACATGCCTGGCGCGCTGACGCCGCCCATGACTGGGTGGCCAAAGTCGCCGGTGGGGAGCCCGGACCCGCCCACGTCCATCAGCTTCTCGACGCCGCAGGCGAGCACGATGTCGTAGACACCAGAGGCCACGCCGTAGCAGGCGTTGCGAAAGGCGTCCATGCCCGAGGCGCAGAAGTTCTCCACGCGGGTGACCGGCTTCCCGAACAGTTTCAGGGGCTCGGCGGCCGTGCTGCCGCTAATGCCGGTGAAGTTGTAGAGCACGCCCACCCAAGCGGCCTCGATGTCCTGGGACGTGAGACCGGCGTCGTCGAGGGCCTCGTAGGCGGCGTCCACCAGCAGGTCCTCGGCGTCCTTCTCCCAGATCTCGCCGAACTTGGTGGCGCCTACTCCAATGACAGCGACCTTGTCCTTAATGCTTCCCATAGCTAGTCCTCCTCCGGCGCTGGGTCTCGCCGTCGCTAGGCCGTCTGAGGCAGGGGCCGGCACTTCCAGTAGTAGTTGTGGAACTGCGAGCCCTCGTGCAGGCGGCGGAAGGTCAACTCAACGGGCATCCCCACCTTGACCTCTTTGGGGTCGCAGTCCGTCATCTCCAGGAAGACGCGGCCGCCTCCCTCCAGGTCCACCACCACCCGCGGGATGGGGATGTTCAGGTACATCCCCAGGTACAGGTGGTCCAGGGTGAAGGTGTAGACGTTCCCGCTCTTTCCCAGCTTCACCTCTTCCAGTTCGTCCTTAGTCACGCACTCTGTGCAGACGCGCGGAATGGGGTACTGGACGGTCCCGCACTTCTTGCAGCGGGCGCCGTGGAAGTTGAGCTCCTGTCGGGCGTCCCGCCAGTAGATGACCTCCGAGGAGCGCATGGGCGGCTCCTCGTGCTCCACCAGCTTGCGACGGGCCAGGTAGCCCGTGTAGTGGGGCAGCGGCTGCTTGGAGGCCAGGTAGCCGTTAAGGCCCCGGCGGCCGGGAGCGGCCGGGAAGGCCTCCTTGACGTCGATTATGAAGGCGTCGCTGCCGTCGCCGTAATTGGTCACCAGCAGCTTATCGCCGGGGCTGGACGCTTCCAGGGCGCCGGCCAGCATCATCAGCACCTGGGCTGCCCCCGCGTGGCCGACGGAGAAGAAGAGGGTGTCTTGCAGCTTGGCCGGGTCGATCCCCAGGGTGCGGGCCACCCCGCCATGACTGCGCGGGTCCATGCCCGTGATGACGGCGCGGGCGATGTCGCCCGCGGCCACGCCTTCCCGTTGCAGCATGGTCTTGGCGGCCTCCACGGTGTTGGCCGCGTAGCCGTACTGGGTCTCCACCCGCGCCTCAAAGGAGCGCAGGAAGCGGTCCTCGGCCCGCCGCCAGGGGCCCAGGTGGTCGCCAGCCAGGGAGAAGAAGCCACGCATGGTGGCGGCGCCCTTGTCGGCGACGAGGACAGCGCCAGCGCCGTCCCCCAACATCTGCTCCCAGGGCGTCTCCGGCTCCCCGAGGCGGGCGTCGGCCGCCACTACCAGGATCCGCTTCGCCGAGCCGCTGGCGACGGCGTCGGCGGCGGCTCGCAGGGCGGTGGTGGCCGCGCGGATGGAGTCGGTAAAGTCAGCGGTGGAGATGTCGCGCCGCAGGTCCAGGGCGCTGGCGATAATGGGGGCGCACTGCTTTTCGTGATAGGGCGCGGTTGTGGTGGCGAAGTGGACGGCGTCGATGGAGACGGGGTCTATCCCCTGGAGGCAATCAGTGGCGGCGGCCACCGCCATGGTGACGCTGTCCTCGTCGGCGTTGGTCACCGCCCGTTCGCCGGGCACCGCCGGGATATCCCACGCCTCGCCCATGTCTTTGCGGGCGAGGCGATAGGGGGGAACGTAGGCGCCGAAGGATGCTATGTCTGCCATAAGGGACCTCCTTGCCCGGAGCTCGGGCGAGTCCGCCGCCGCTGGAAGTTGGCTAGTCCGGGTACCTGCCTGCCGGCAGGCAGGCCTAGCGTCGGCAGCAGGTACCCATGCATGGGTCGTAGTAGGCCGCGAACACCTCGTCCCAGTAGGGATCAAAGCGGAAGCCCACCTCGCAGGGGTTCTGGGCTGGGGGCGGCTCCTCGCGGCGGCGCTCGCGGTCATCTCGAGGTTGCCGGGTGCCTCGCGGCGGGGCGGCGCGGGGCCGCCGACGCTTCTCGAGAATAGGGGCTCTCTTCTGCATGGTCAAGCTATGTTAACCTGGCACAATCCTTACGACAAGAGGTCGAACGGCCCATCGATATCCGGCTAGGAGGGCCCTTCATGGGGGCGATCGGCCAGGCCGGGGCGACCCCGACGCAGCAGCCAGAGCATGTACGCCACCGTGCTCAGTCCGGCCACCAGGACCACGAAAAAGAGGAGGGCGGCCCCCACCTGTGTCTCCGAGGGCAGGGTGCTCACGTCCAGGTGGGATGAGGTGCGTGCCGCCCGCAGCAGGTCGCGGGCCACCGACATCAGCGCCACGCTGACCACAATGAAGCCCACGGCGGCGGCGCCGGGCACCGTCGGCGCACGGCTGCGCAGCGTCCAGAGCACCAGCGCCCCGGCGATGAGGGCGGAGGCCACGCCCGCCCAGAGGACGCCGGTCTCCAGGAGGTCGGCGGCCAGGAACTCGTCGCGGGCGAAGGCGGGCTGGGCTACCAGGAAAACGGGGCCGATAGCCATCTGGAGGGCGGTGGGGACCAGGAACCACCAGGCTCCCTGGCGCAGGCACCAATCGCCGAAGTCGGGCTCATGACGCCGCACCCAGAGGCCGTAGGCCAGCAGCGTCAGTCCGCCGATGGCCAGGGAGGCCAGCAGGAAGTGCAGGTAGCGCGGGAACAGCTCCGCTTGGCCCAGTGGTAGGTAGAGGCCGTGGCGGAAGTGATCGGCGATGTCCCGCCACTCGTCGGGTGCCAGCATGAGAGTGACGTTGTTGACATAAAGGAAGGCCACTCCCGCGAAGAGGAGGGCACTCCCGATGCGCACGGCGACGGCCCAGGGCCCCAGAGCCCGCGACCACAGCTCTATCAGGTAGAGTCCGGCGTAGGCCGCGATCACGAACGCGATGACCGATAGCCACGGCCAGGCCATCAGGATCGACGAGGTGAAGAAGAAGGGGCCGTAGAGGACCTGGACGAAGAGGAGGGGCGCGACCCCCAGGGTCACTGTCACCGCCGCGCTCACCGTAAGAGGCCGTGCTGCTCGTTGCAGCAGGACGGCCCGTGTAGCCTGGGGCCGGAGCCGCTCCAGCACAGCGTTGACGGCCGTCAGTACGGAGCCTCCCACCAGCACGTTCATGGCCAGGATGTGGAGCGTGAACGTGCCCACCAGAAGCACGCGGAAAAGCACCTCCGGCGCCGGCAAAGGCAATGGGTCAGGTTGTGGCATGGCTCGCGTCCTGAGTTAGATGCATCAATCCAGTCCCGCCAGCCACTTCGCCAGGGCCTTGCGTTCCGCGTCGGACCCAAGGAAGGGCGGCATGACCGCCTTCAGAACATCGAGGTTCTGCAACTGAGAATCGATGTAGGCCTCGTTCCAATCCTTCACTATCGGTCGGATGGCGTTGTATCCCGCCACCGTGTGGCAACTGGAGCAAAGGAGGCGGAAGACCTCCTGGCCCGCCTCCTCCTCGTTGCCAGCCTCGACGGCGGGCACCCGGGACCAGAGGGCGGTGCCCAGCACCCCCTGCTCGCGGAGGCGCCCCACGTCCTCGGTGCGGACGGAGTTGGAGTACATGTAGTTGCCGATGACGTAGGGCTTGCGCACGGCCTCCCGTAGCCACTCCCCGGTGCCCACGACCAGGAAGGCCATGCTGAGGAGCACGAGCGCCATGGGCAGGCCGAAGCGCCTCGCACCCCAGTAGGCGCCCAGGTGAGTGAAGGCGAAGATGAAGAGCGAGAACGCCAGGGTCAGGATGAGGAAGATCTGGATCACGGCCGACCCGCCGATGGGCAGGTCGCGGGCCCGGTTTGGCGCCGCAAAGAGGAACCACACGCCGGCCAGGGGGATGACCGCGAAGGCCCACCGCACCCAGAGCGCGGAGTAACGGATCACCCGCTCCCTCAGCCCCTGGTCGGCCAGCAGGCTCGCCGTGACCAGGGCGTAGACCCCGCCCAGGGCCACCGCCACCCCCGTGCGCAGGACGACGCTCGGCCAGAAGGTGGCGTTGAAGAAGGCATCGTGAAGGTCGTGGGTGTTGGTCCAGGCTCCCGGCGTTAGCATGAAGGCGAGGATGCCCGTGATGAGGACCAGGCTCACCCACGCCGAGCCGGCGTAGATCCAGCCCACCCGCATGTGATCCCTGGGCTCCAGACGGTCCCAGCCATAGTAGTAGACCAGGATCGAGATGATCTCGACCAGGAAGAAGACCCACTCGGTGGCCCATATCCACACGAACACGTGCAGCAGGGAGGACGTGGCGTCCGGGCTCACCAGGGAGATGGTGAACCAGATGCCGACGCCCGTGAGGGCGCCTGCCACCAGAGTGAGGATCAGGAAGAAGAGCGACTGGCCCCTGAGGAAGCCCAGGAGCGCCTCGTCGTTCTCACGGCGGGCCTTGCGCTCCGTCAGGACCAGGTAGATGCCGCCGCCGACGGCAAAGTGGGAGATGAAAACGTGAACGATGGCAACTGCCGCAATGACGATGCCACCGCTGATTAAGGGGACATCCCAGATGGGGTAGTTCATCCTCGTTCGCCCCGCCTGCCAACAGGTAGGGACGCGGCCCTATCTCTAGTCCCTTAGCCGGAGGGATGATAGCACCGGCGCAGCGAAGGGGCTAGGGGTCAATCCACGCCGCTGCGGACTTCGAGCGGGCATAATGGGATGGAGGAACAGGACGATCGGCACTAGGCAGGAGTAAGCGCCAAGGTTACACTCTTGCTCGCCCTACTGGGTGCGGAGGGGGCAGCCGGAGTGCCCCCGGTGCGGCGCCCGGTCAGCGGCGGCAGGGAGGTGTGCCAATGGAATTGGGTGGATACGCCGGCAAGGTCGCACGTATCGACCTCACTACTGGCAAGATGCGCTACGAGCCCATTTCTGAGGAGGACGCCCTCAAGTACATCGGAGGGCGGGGGCTCGGCGTCAAGTACGTCTTCGACAACGGGCCCACCGTCGAACCTCTGTCCCCGGACAACCTCCTCTGCTTCATGCTGGGGCCTCTCACCGGCACCGAGGTCAACATGAGCGGCCGCATGGGCGTGGTCACCAAGTCCCCCCTGACGGGCACCGTCACCGATTCTCACCACGGCGGCTGGTCGGCGGCGCGTCTCAAGTGGGCGGGCTTCGATGGTCTCCTCTTCAAGGGCCGCAGCGAGAATCCGGTGTATGCCCTGGTGGAGAACGGCGAGGTGGAGATGCGCGATGCCCGCGACCTCTGGGGCAAGAGTGTCCACGCCACCGTCAAGGCCCTCGTGGAGCGCCACGGCCCGGAGGACATCAGCGTGATCGCCATTGGGCCGGCCGGGGAGAACCTGGTGCGCTTCGCCTGTCTGATGAACGAGAACGACCGCTCGTCCGGTCGGGGCGGTACCGGCACCGTCGCGGGGAGCAAGCGCCTCAAGGCAATCGTCATCAAAGCCAACCAGAAGAGCATGCCCAAGCCCAAGGACCGCGCCGCGTTCCGGAAGGCCCACAAGGACGCCATGGATGCCCTCACCTCCGACGCCTCCATCACCAAGCCGAGGGTAGGGGCCCTCTCCGTCTTGGGCACCAACGTGCTCATGAACGCGGCCAACGCCGTCGGCGGCCTGCCCACCCGCAACTCGCAGACCACCGTCTTCTCCATGGCCAACAACATCGGCGGCGAGCGGGTCAAGCAGACCATCCTCGTTGACGACCCCACCTGCCACGCCTGTCCGGTCGGCTGCAAGAAGGAAGTGGAGACCGACCCCGGCAGGTACCACGTGCACATGGAGAGCGTCGAGTACGAGTCGGCCTGGTCGCTGGGCGCCAACTGCTTCAACGGCGACCGCGACGCCATCGCCTACATGATCGACCTCTGCAACGAGTACGGCCTGGACACCATCGAGTGCGGCAACGTCCTCTCCATGACCATGGAGGCCAGCGAGAAGGGCCTCATCAAGGAGGTGTTGCCCTGGGGCGACACCGACAAGATGGTGGACCTGATACACAAG
>Ga0315277_10012859_pt1 | contig 10468 bp, 12 predicted proteins | sample YL17G05_15_MG_FD_203695 | JGI IMG/M metagenome (GOLD analysis project Ga0315277, IMG submission 203695) | Sediment microbial communities from Yellowstone Lake, YNP, Wyoming, USA - YL17G05_15 | ecosystem: Environmental > Aquatic > Freshwater > Lake > Sediment | place: USA: Wyoming | collected... | reverse complement strand
GAGTTTTTGGGCTAATGATACGCTTTTCAGCCAGCCACTACCCCCATCCCCAAGTACACCCAGCTCAAGACCCCTCCGAAAACCATAAACAGAGGACAACCCACACCTCACAGGGCCTCCCAGAACCAATAGAAGCAGAGCACCCTCTAACCAACCCCTCCACCCCGACTCCACCCTCACGCGAAGAAGGCCACGGATTGCCGGAGCTCCGGCCTCCCAATCCCGTAGGCGGCGATACACACCGCGTACGCCACCATCAACACCAGGCCCACATGGATGCAGGCGTTCTCCAGTCCCTGCCACGTCAGCCGCTGATAGGCTAACCTGCTCTTAGCCCGGCCATTAAAGCTCTCAGCCGCCGCCCTCAGCCGCTTATAGATGGCCCTCATCCACTCGGGGCCCTCCACGTCGATCCTGTCCTTCACCGAGAGCACATCAGGCGGGTTCACGCGGCCACTCAGCTTTCTCCAGGCGATTATGTGGCTCATCTTTAGAGACTCGACGAGCATGAACAATGCCTGGGACTCCAGCTGGCTGTCCCCGGCCAGGAGCTCCACCTCGATACTCTCGCCCAGCACCTTGTGGAGGAGCGCCTCAACCAGCTGCTTCTCGTTCATGTTCAGCGGGGCCTCCACGTGGCCGAGGGGGAAGCCCTCGATGTCGACGAGGAAGAGGCTCAGGTAGCCGAGGCTGAAGCCCTTCTTGCCTCGGCCCACACGGGCGTCTGGGTCGCCCAGGCCTCGGCCTGTGTCGTGGGGGTCCCGGCTGCTCCACGCGGGGAGGTCTGTGCCGTCGATGCACGCGGCTTGGATGAGGCCTGCGGCTGACAGTGGCTGGCTGGATCTGAGCCGTAGGGCTTCTCTTCGGAGCCAGGCCTCTATGGTGTGGAAGCCCTCGGAACCTATTCTATGCTTCATTTGGGTGAAGTGGGCTTCGCATGGTGCCTTGTCACGGTAGCCGCAGACCTGTCTGAGGCTGGGGTCTCGTCTCAGCCGCTTCACCAGGTCTTTGATGTAGGGGATCTGCTCTAGTTGGCGGAGCAGGAGGGCCCGGAGGTCCCACTCGGGGTTGTACTCTACGGGTCTGCCTGGGCCTTCGGTGTGGAGGCTTGTCCAGAGGATGGGTTGGATAGGGGTTAAATCCAGGTTCTCGAACAATAGCTTGGGAGAACCGGTCTCTTTAACCATTCCTAAGATTATTGAGGCCGATCTCCCAAATAAACCATGAAACCATCTTAAATCACATGAACACACTGAAATATCGACATATAACTCGAAAATGAATTATTCCCATTTTACACACAATTATTGAATTCGCCTGCGCGAGTATGCGACTCTTGGAGCCCAGATCTGAATCTCTCCTCTCAGATATTTCGCGAAGAGAAGAGCCTCTTCGTTGATCAACGTTTCAAGGGTCTGATGCTCCCCGTTTCTAATACGTGCGACGGATAGCTAGACCTCAGCCTTCTAGAGGGGTTCTCTGGTTTCCCGGATTTCGATACGGGGGGCGTATCCTACCCCTATTATGGTTTAAGTCTATAAATAACACCTGCATAGCGTAAGCCTCTTTTCATGCCCTGCACTATGCTATTTTACTACTATGCCCCATGCGAGCGGCACGACGAGCTGAAATAGAGAAATTAATCAAAGCGAGCAACTAGCGAGGTGCAGCGAGCTAGTTGCGATACTAGCCATCGTCCACCGATGGCGTACACACAAAAACTCCGAGTCGTAGCGAGCATGGGAACCTGCGAGCAAAGTCAGAGATGACTTTGCGAGCACACTGTGCAACTTTTTACTAGGCTTTTTCAGGCACAACCAATTTTCCATAGTGCCTGCTTAATTACTAAGCTGACCTGACGTGCCTGAAAAAAGCCAGCGCCACCCCGCTGATTCCCCAGTTTTCGGGGGGGGGGATAAAATTATGGTCTATATATTCACTCAGCTAATAGACTGAGGAATCACAGTCCATTCACGATGTTTATCGGCCTCTCTCCCTTCAAGTACCTCGCCACATTTTGGCCAAGGTAGATTATACCTCTCTGCGCGCACTCCGCTGTAGCACCCGCGATATGGGGCGTGAGGATAACATTCGGGAGGCCGATGAGTGGGTTATCAGGTTTTATTGGTTCGGGATAGAAGACGTCTATTCCCGCGCCAGCTAGCCTTCCCTCTTTGATCGCGTCTGCCAGGGCCTGGGCGTCCACGATCTCGCCTCTGGCTACGTTGATTAGGATCGCGTTTTTCTTCATTTTAGCTATGGTCTCGCGGCCGAACATTCCTCTTGTCTCGTCGGTGAGGGGCAAATGTATGCTTATCACGTCAGATTTTCGGAGCAACTCGTCGAAGGACGCATATTTTACTCCGAGAGATGCCTCCTCGGCCGCGCTAAGCCTATTCCTCTTATGGTAGAGTATACTGGGTGTGAAGGCTCGTGCCCTCTTAGCGAGCTCTGTGCCGGAGTTGCCCATGCCCACTATTCCTAGGATTCTACTGCTAAGCTCCCAAGCACTTCCCTGACCCACCACCTGGACCTGTAGCCAGTTGCACCTAGAGGTCTCTGTGTGCATTGAGGGGGTCTTCTTGAGAAGGGAGAGAATCAACATCATTGCGTGCTCACCTAAGCCGATGCTGTTGAACCCTGCGATGTTTGCTACGGGTATGCCTCGTTCACGGGCTGCTTCTATGTCTATGATCTCGATGCCAACCGCTATCTGTTGGATGAACTTGAGGTCCAGCGCGGACTCAATCATTCTCCTGTTGATCTTTGTTCTATGAGTGTAATCCCCTAGTAGAATCTCGGCGTCTCTTATGGCCTCGATCGCCTCGTCTTCTGGCGAACCCGAGGGCACAAACTTCAGGTCAAGGTTTTGCAGCACTGGGTCAACTGAGAGGAAAAGTTGGGTCATCTGAGGGGTCATCGGTGAAAAGCATACTGTTTTATATTTCATGGAAGATTAGAAATAGTCACCAATATAAAAAATAATGTTACGACTGCTGCTTTTACCACTGCATGCTCCACCTGCTATAAGATAGAGTACTCTTTTTGGGTTTGGGTTTGGGGATAAAATTTTATCCCCCCCCGAAACGACGACGGGACTGTTTGGGGATGATATTGCGACCCAGGGGTCGCTGAATGCTTGGGAGTCAGGGCAGCTAGGGAACGTCAGAGGCAGGAGAAAGGGGAGTATACCTGTTTTCAGAGGAGGGTATACTCAGTATTCATAAGGAAATAGGTAAAACGCGTATATCCCTAGGGGTAAAAGGATATATTCGATAGTGTTGCTTGCGCAATAAATTTACTCCTTAATATCTAAGGCATATAATATTTCATTAAATTCGTCAGGTATGAGTAAATAGTTAATTTTAGCAATTAAAGATATATGTTCATTTTTGTCATCAGATTTAAAAATGATTTTCTCCATTTTTTCTTTTTCTTCTATTGAATTGAATATCAAATTTGTTACTATAAAACCATAATTAACATTTAAATTATTCATTTTTCTTTTAATTTGAGAATACGCATCAGTTAAATAATGTCTTTTCGTATCAAAGGTAGTTTGAGGGGTTTCTTTTATTTTACATTCAATTATTGCGGCTTTCCCGTTACTCCAATTTCTTATAAAAACATCAACTTGCTCTTCAACCCCATCATCGAGTTTTACATGCGCCTCAGGATAACATTCGAGTTGTCGTGATGACTTAACGAACAAATATGAGCTTATCAGGTGACTTAGATCTTTCTGCTGTAACTTTAAAGTAGAATAAGGTTCAGTAATCAAATATTGATTAAAAACAATCAAAGGTTGATCGCACCACCTACAGTTGCCTTCTCGTAAGGGTTTATTTGAAAAAATAAAATCAAAATGAGGTTCATTTTTATTGGTACAGATTGAAGTCGAAAATATTGGATGTAAAACGCCATATTTATATAAATTATAAAAAAGGCTATCTATTCTATTAATTTCCTCAAAATCTAATACTGAGCTATTACCAAATCCTTCATTTAATTGTTCAAAATTTTCTAGCGTGTATTTAGATAAAAATACTGGAAGAGCTTCTTGAGTTAATTGTAAAAAGGGGAATGGCAAATTATTTAATACGTCGATATAATTCTGGGGTTTTTGAAAAAACATAGTCATTTGCTCTTGTAATTCTTTTTTCATCTCCTCTTCAGTACCTTTAATTAACTCGACCTGTTGACGTATGAAGTCAATTTTAGGACCAAGATTTTGTAATATATAACCAAAGAAGTCTCCCATCGAATACTTAACTCGGTCCGCATATTCATCTAATAGAGGTTCAATTTGTGGGAGAAACTCAACCGCGCCACCAACACATGCGGCTATAAGCAAGTTTAATCCTTCAATTTTATTAAAATGATGGTAATGTGTTAAAAAGAAGTCTATATTATTATCTGGGTAAATAACTTGAGGGGAATATTTTTCTAAAAATTCCAAGTTAGTCTTTATCTCAAAATTTCCTTTTTTAATTATCGACATTCATTGTCATTTTATTTATCCTTTACGTAATATTAAAATTTAATTTTTCTAAACCTTCGCGCGCGATACAGGCTTACACCATGCAGAGAAAAAGAGACTTACACTATACGGTGTTATATAGTTTCAACCATATAGGGGGTAGTTAACCCCCTAGGTATAGGTAGTATCGAGTACGGGGAAACTAGATAACCCCTAAGAAAAGACGTGCGCGGTTAAAAAAAAGAGGATGGATTTTATTTATCTCCTTTAAATTATTGCGTTAGGCTTACCACTGTTGTTGTCGTAGATACAACTTTACCTGTCTGAAGAACCTCGGAAATGAAAGGCTCCCATTCGTCCAGCATTTTATCTGACTCCAACACAGCGACTCCATGATAATCCACACCCCATGGACTACCAGAGAAGTCCCGCTTGAAGCCGTGTTTCTTGGCTAATTTATCGAAATTTGCATTCCAAGCCTGCTGTTGGTCAGGTGACATGTTAAATTCTTGTGTAAAGACGAAATAACAGATGTATCCATATTTAGCCATTTTCCAACCTTCCCTGCTTCATGGTGTGGCTCTACAATAACACGTCTCGAATCGTGTTAGTAGAACCTAATTTTAAGAGCTCATCATTTCTATTTAACTCTAATCGTGCACATGCGCGCTCGCTTTTTATCGGTTTTCTGTCTGTTTGTCTGTCTGGCGGGATGGGAGAGAAAGTGAGAGAGTAGGAGAGGAGGGCTGAGGAAAGAAGATAGTGTGTGTGGGGGGGATAAATTTTATCCCCCAAACCCAAACCCACACACACTACTACCTAACACTAACTCTCTCCCACTACTCCCTTACTCTCCTATACTCCCCCCCACTCTCTCTACAGACAAACAAACACACGCGCAGCTATCAGGGGGAAGTGAGGATAAAGCTATTGAGGCGGAGACTTGTGCACCATTTTTATTTTGATTCTTTAAGTGAACTAGACTGAGCCCAATAATATTCGAAGAGATCCTTACACCAGCCGTGGAACCTCGAGTCACTCCCAGAGAAGTGCATATGGTCAAAGCCACCGCCAACGGTCCTGAAGGTGATGCCCCCAACCTCCTTCTCAGACATCATCAGAAACACGTCGACCCTATCGAGCCAGCGTTCCTCAAGAAACTTACTCACACCCGCAGCCGCCAGAACAGCCCTCTCGCGGCGAATCACATCCTTCATTCCATTGGACAGTTGTAAGTCGCGTGGATTTATGGTTCGGTTCTTTACGCCCCTCATGATGGACTCAATCTCGAGAGGGATCCAGCTCATTGGAAACGAGTCCGCGATGGTGAGCACATACTCCTCAGCCTCCTCCACCATATTCTCGGCCGTAGATAAGGTCGACATGATCTCCCTCGGCTGCTCAGCGTTGACTAGAGCGCCGAGCCTATCGGTGAACTCTTCTGGGATGTCTCTCAGGGTATGGGTGGAGAAGTACTCTGAGTGTTCGGAGAGGAACCGGTACCCGTCGAGCAGCCTCAGCGCCTCCTCGCCGAGCGGCGATAGATGGTAAACCCCATCAGGGTCTCTTTCTATCAGCTTCGCCTCGCTGAGTCTGGAGACGTTTCTGGATGCTTCCGGCGGAGTGTATTTAAGTCTCTGAGAGAGGTGGGTGAGCTTCATCGGCTCCTCTCTGAGGCGCGTTAGCATTGTCAGCCTGTCCTCGCTTGACAGCTCGAAGAGTAGGTTGCAGAGCTTCTCCAAGGCGTGTCTCATCCTCGATTAAGATTATATTTTGTGTATAAAAATTATAGTCAACTATAAGGCCGTTTTATCTCGGTCTTGTGGAGTTTTTGATTCGGGCGAGATGAATGATGGTTAAACTTGCGCGAGTGCGTATGAATGGAAAAGTTGTGATGCCTACTATTGCCCTACTATTTCTGGCGATGAGTGCAATTTCACCAGTCATGGCAATAAACAAAGAGCCCTACTGGGAGCATTGCGTAGTCGCGCCGAGCGGCAACCCTAGCAAAGTTTGGGTTTCTGGCGGCATTATGCATATTATGGATCTGCCTTTCTCAGGATCATACGTAGGCACGTTGGGCACTGGGGCAATTGAAATATGTTTTAATCATATAACTGTGAACACAGCGACTGGAGAAGGAACCTGTCAAGGAACTTGGACGGTTTCCATTGATGAGAATACTCTGTCGGGCACTGCTAACGGAAAAATTACAGGAGGACTAGTTACAGGCACCAATGAAGGTTATTTCAGAGGAACACACGGCACAGGTGCATTTGAAGGCATACAGAAAATGGGTACTTATTACGTAGACCTGGCAACAGGCATATTAGACGCTGAAGGCGTGATAAAATATCATTAGATAGAATAACTGGATCTTACAAAACTTGAAAAACTGGTGAAAAAATTGAAGTTCGTTTATCTCTGGTATGTAAAGGAGTCCCGAGAAGCCCTAAAAAAGGAAATGACAGACGACAAATTCGTATCAAATTGGGTAGCAAAGGTTAAGGAAATTTGCAAGAAGAATAGTGCGAAAGTTCTCTTCCTAGGCGATCCATACGGAACGGTTGAGCAATTTGTTATCGGTATTGAGTCAGACATTCCTACGGACGAGTTCGGTAAAGTTGCCGGTGAACTCTACCGAATAGACCCAGCCATGATCGAGTACGCTAGAACTGAAATAGTAGTTCTTTCTTGATCTTATCATCCTTTTTTTGTTTTATTGCGCTCTTAGTGCACACTCTACTTTCCGGGTACTCTCGGCTCCCAGTTCTACGTCTCATTCCTTAGATACTTCGCGAAGAGGAGGGCCTCCTCATTGATTAGCGCGCGCGCTCAGTTCGCGTGTGTTCGTCTGTTTGTTTGTGTGTTTGTTTGTTGAGACCTATAGAGAGTGGTGGGGGGAGAGAGTAAGGGAGTAGAGAGTAGGAGAGAGTGGGTTTGGGGGTTAAATTTTATCAACACACACAGGACGACGACGGGATTGTTTTAGGGCATGGTCCGATGCCCTAGGTTCTTCAGGGCATTTGGTAATGGGAACTTGATGGTATCAAATGTTTCAGGTGGATAACGGGATGGTGCTATGGGAAAAAGGGTATAATGGTGGCACTAGATGTTCTGTAGAGTTATCATGCGCGCGCTTTCATAAAGCCTTAAATTTTCTAAAAGAGATAATTACGATTGATAAAAGGGGGTATATTGTGTCATCAGAGAAGAATAAGGCTCTTGTTCGCAAGATGGTTGAAGCGTCTAATAAGAAAGACCTAGCCGTGATTGATGAGTTTATTGATGAGTTTATGGCATTAGATTTTGTTGACCATACCAGTCAAGTACGAGGTCGGGAAAATGTCAAACAAGGCTATGTTATGGTGTTAAAGGATTATCCCGATTTACATAGGACTATAGAGGACATTATCGCTGAAGGGGACAAGGTTTGGTTTCTTGAGAAAGTTACGGGGACAGCATCTTCTGGCAAGAAGATGGATGCAACAGCCCTTAACATCCTCAGAATAGTCAATGGCAAGGCTGTAGAAGGCTGGGGTGGATATATACAACAAACTGCTTAGACAGCGCGCGCCATCAATAGTTAATTTTCTCACAAATAATAAGCGCTTTCGCGCGCGCGACAAACACCGACGTGTGCGCGACCAGACTCAAAGTATATATTGTAAACGAGATAAGTAATCGAACTAGTTTCCAAGGCGTCAATAATGATACAGCTGGATAAGGTTCCGGTTCTACTGCTAGATTATCTGAGAGAAAAACTGCAGGGCCCAGACTTGACCTACGTGACACCACCTACGAGATTCAGCCAAGGACAGGAAACATACACATACAGATTTGAGCTTAAAGAGACTCCTTCAAATATCCCGAAACACCTTGTTTTACGGTTATTCAGAGAAATGAATCGAGGATTTGCGTTGAAGGAGGGAGCGATACAGAACATCTTATTGGATAATCATTATCCAGCCGCCAAAGTTCACTTCATCTGCGATGAACAGAAACAGCTAGGAGGCGAATTCATCATAATGGATCTAATTCAAGGAAAACCCATGTTGGAGGCTGTACCTCCCGAAAATCTACCGAAGATGCTTGCAGAAACCCACACCGCTTTGCACAGCATCAAGCCAGATCCTCTAGTAGAGATATTAAAATCGACAACGGTTCCCGAGGTTTGGTACGACGGAACCGTGTTTGTTGACATGTTCATAGAATCTAAAAATATCGGGTGGCTAAAGCCAGCCGTTCGATGGATCCGTCAGAACGAGCCTACACAGAGGAGGCGGGCGTTATGCCATGGAGATTTTCATCCCCTAAATATTTTGGTTGACGATGGAAGGGTGAGCGGGGTGCTCGATTGGGGCGCATGCAGGATAGGCGAACCGGAGTGGGATGTAGCCGGAACGAGTATTATTTGCTCGCATGTGGCGCGGTTTATAATCCCTGGGATCGATTGGCTTAGCCTCGTCGATGGATACTTAGAATCCTATAGGCGTCGGGCCAGATTAGATTCTGGGAAGCTTGAGTATTACGAAGCTGTTCAATGCATCGTTAATTTGGAGGTCATCGCGTCAGGGGCTGCTGAGATAGATTTTCCTGGAGTGAAAGAAGGACTCGTAAAGAAGTTTAATGAAATATCTGGGATAAAGTTGGTTGAATAAGAGAGTATATTTTAGAGCTCCCATCTCCATAATTTTATTCCACACACACAAAAAAAAGAACCGTAAGTTTTTTTAAATTTTCCATTAAACATTATACTGGGTGAGATGTCGTGCCCCTGTTTATAGCTGTACACAAGTGGACCAAAGAAACAAACATCACCTGCACAAAAGAAATGGTAGCAGGCTTCACAGCCATGCTTAAGGGAGAGACTCCTAAAGACATAATAATACAATCTACTTGGACAAGAGACGACTATGGAGCTTTCTGCTGTTGGGACGCGCCAAGCAAAGAAGCTCTAGTTAAGCTGTTCAAGCAATACCTGCCTACAATGTTGAAATACACCGAGTTTGTACCAGTCTTGCAGGCGTTCCCCGCAACCATCGAGTACGAACTCGCTTTACTCAAAATGATGTGTGACGCGGCAAAGTAGAACCTACACCATCCCCTTTTTTTTAATATGCTTTTCGAGAATACATAAAACCAAAAAAACTAGAAACACACACAGAGACTAACCCATATCTACGCGCTGGCTTGTCCCTAAAATGGTTTTAAATGGTATTAATTCCCCTCACCAAATTTAAGGGCTATTTTGGGCATTACATGAACTCCCAGCCTTATCACAGAACCCACTCTTCTCGAACCTGCAGATCTGACTCAGCCTACCAAAACTCAACGACACCACGCCCGTCGACGGGTTCAGGAGCATCCGCGAGACCTTACCGGATCCGAGAGGCACCGATGAAGCGTATCTAGGCCTCAAACAGCCCTTCACCGGCCGCTTGCCCACCACATTGCACCTCGCAACGCCGGTGAGCCGAGGCGGATGCTCAATGTGTTGTGGTAGACCCCGTTTCGCTGAGGAAAATGCCTGGAATTCCCTGGGTCCACTGTCCCTGAGCGTTTTATGATCCTCTCGTCAATAGGGTCCATTAATTGACTGTAAAGGTGAATACGGATTTAAAACCATTTTAGACCAATATCGGGACAAGCCAGCGCGCGGCCTTCGCTTGGGCTAGCGGTACCGAGAAGATGGTCACCCCCGGGAGCATGAGGGCCATGAGCTTGAAAGCCAAACCGTGAGGCTTGTAGCCTATTTTGTTCATCTTTGGATCCCAGTGCTCTGAAAAGTCGGGGATGTTTAATAAATATTTACCCCCGGGGACTTATGAAAAAGGTTGGGTGGGGCTAGTACTCCACCGGCACCTGCTGCATCAGCTGGAAGAGCCTTAGGAAGCTCTTGCTGTACCGTATTATGGCACTCATGTTCCCCTTGAACTGGAGCTGGCGGGTCATGATTGCGTTTGCGCCGTCCACCTCGCCCTTGTT
>Ga0315277_10012858_pt1 | contig 10468 bp, 5 predicted proteins | sample YL17G05_15_MG_FD_203695 | JGI IMG/M metagenome (GOLD analysis project Ga0315277, IMG submission 203695) | Sediment microbial communities from Yellowstone Lake, YNP, Wyoming, USA - YL17G05_15 | ecosystem: Environmental > Aquatic > Freshwater > Lake > Sediment | place: USA: Wyoming | collected... | reverse complement strand
ATGAAGCTGATTTTCGAGTGGATCAAGAAGCAGGGCGGACTGGCGGCGGTCGAAAAGGTCAACCGGGCCAAAAAGGACACCATTTACGGCATGCTGGACAAGCATCCCGAGTACTTCAAGGGCACCGTTGAGAAAGGCAGCCGCAGCTGGATGAATCTCACGTATCGTCTCCCCAATGAGGAATTGGAGAAGAAGTTCCTGTCGGAGGCCAAAGCGGCCGGGTTTGTCGGACTCAAAGGACATCGCTCCGTCGGCGGCATCCGGGTTTCTCTATACAATGCGGTGCCGCTGGAGGGCGCCCAGAAACTGGCCGAATTCATGGAAGCGTTCATGAAAAAGAATCCGTAATCGACGCATAGTCAAACGGTTATCGCGTCACCACGAATTGTTACTTTAAGTGCCGAGCCGGGCCAGTCACTGGTCCGGCTTGTTTTTTTGCCGGGCGTTTTATTGGTAGAGACGACTGCCTTAAGCTCGACAATCGGCGGTTTGGAAGAGATGTCAGAATGCCGCAAGACCGTGTATCGTCATCGGAAACAATTGAATTTTGACCGGTCGTTCATGTATATTGATTAAGTTCGCAACCACCGACAGGGAGATCGACCGTATATCATGTCGGTGCGGTAATGAGTAATGAGTCGAGGAGGAGGACGATGAAAATCAGTTCGTTCAGAATGCAGAACGATAGGCGCCTGCGAGCGCGCCTTTTGACCGCGTTGGCGGTCTTGATCATGGCCATGGGGACTATAATAGTATCGGTACCGGCTGCTCACGCTCAGGGAACCCCCTCGACGGGGCCCCGGGCGTTTCCGCTGAACGTCATGCAGGACAGCGCGAGTTTTGCCTTTTATCTCAACGAGGAAGTCTTGACGAACAGCCAGTGCGAGTGGCGTCAGGACGGCAGTTTCTCGAGCCATTATACCCTGAGTTTGGCCGGACAGACGGTTACCACCAATCTGAGCATTAATGTCGACGCGAATGGCGACTGGACGAGCATGTCGATGGAGGCGCCCACCGGGCCGGTGGAGGTCATCCGGACGGACAGCATCGTGGCCATAACCGCCCAGGGGAAGACACAAACCCTGACGATCAAGCCCAAGACGATTCTCTTTGAGAATTTCAGCCCGTCGTTAATGAGTCACGCGGTTGTGGCCTACGACCAGAGCGCCGCCGGCAAACAGACGTTTCCCATTTTCATCGTCCCGGCGATTATCATGGACGGTACACTCGAACGCCTGGAAACGGTCACGCGGATGATCGGCGGCGAGAAGAGAACTTTCACTACGTACCGCTACGGTTTGCCCGGAGTGGATATTATCGTCTGGGTCGATGATCAAAACCATGTCTGCTTTGGAGATGTTCCTTCCCAGCGTGGCGCCTATGTCCGCGTTGGCTACGAGGCGCTCCTGAAGAAAGACGCGGTCGATACGACCGTTTCTCAGGCGCAGTACGAGGTCATCCTCGAGTCCAATGTTCAAGTCCCGATGCGGGACGGCAGTGCCCTGGCGACCGATACCTATCGTCCCGACGCCCCCGGGCAGTTCCCGGTCGTCTTCGTCCGCACGCCCTACAAGAAGGAAATGAATGAACTCCAGGCGAAGTTTTTTGCCCGTCGGGGATACGTCTACGCAGTGCAGGACTGCCGGGGACGGTTTTCCTCGTCGGGTACCTGGAACCCGTTTTTTAGCGAACCGAATGACGGGTATGACGCGATCGAATGGCTGGCCGTTCAACCCTGGGCGAACGGCAAGGTGGGAATGATCGGCGGTTCATACCTCGGCTGGGTCCAATGGTGGGCTGCCCGCAACCATCCGCCGCATCTGACGACGATCATCCCCAACGTCTCGCCGCCCGACCCCTATTTCAATATTCCCTACGAGTACGGGGCGTTTTTTCTTATGGGCGCCATCTGGTGGGCGGATATCCTCGAACAGGAGGCCACCGCCGATATATCCGGCAAGAGCATTCTGGACATCAGTAAGAAGGATTATCACAAGCTATTGCGTCATCTGCCCGTTGTCGAGCTTGATAGTATCGTCATGGGCAAACAGAACAAGTACTGGCGGGAATGGATTGCCCACCCCGATAACGACGATTACTGGGATCGCGCCAGTTTTCTCAACTACCTCGAGGACCTGAATATCCCCGTCTATCACCAGTCGGGCTGGTATGACGGCGACGGTATCGGCACCAAGCTTAACTACCTGAAAATGGTTTCCCTCGGCCATAAGAACCAGAAGCTGGTCGTGGGGCCGTGGGGGCATTCGGATAAGGCCACTCGGATGGGGCCGAATATGACCGATTTTGGCCCCAACGCTATCATCGATCTGGAAAACAGTTACGTCCGCTGGCTGGATCATTGGCTTTTGGGCATCGACAACGGCATCGATAAGGAACCGCTGGTGTCGGTCTTCGCCATGGGTTCAAATAAGTGGCTTTATGGTGACGTGTATCCGTTGCCGGAGATAAAATTCACCAAGTATTATCTGGCAAGTGACGGCCGTGCCAATACGTCACGGGGCGACGGTCGGCTGACAACTCAGCCTCCGGAGGGAACCGCTCCCGCGACCGACACTTATGTGTACGATCCCGGCGATCCCACCCCCGATCCGACGTTCAATTATGATCTGGACAAAACGGATGAAAACGCGGCCGATAGCGCGGATTCTTCTGCGGCCGAGTCCATGGACGAGGCTATCGCCGAGCAGATCGAGTTTTATGGCAGGATTGATGAGATGCGTCAGGATATCCTGGTTTACGAAACGCCTCGGCTGGAACAACCGCTGACGTTCGTGGGTCCGGTGTCGGCCGTTTTGTACGCGGCCTCATCGGCCAAAGACACCGACTGGTTTATGCGCTTGTCCATGATTAACGATAGTGACGTGGTTTATCCGCTCGTGCATGGCGTTATCCGGGCGCGTTACCGCAACTCCTTCTCCAAACCCGAGCTGCTGGAGCCGGGGAAGGTGTATGAATATCATCTCGATCTGTGGCATACCGGCATCACCGTCCCTGCCGGAAACAGGCTGCGCGTCGAGGTCGCCTCGGCGGCATTCCCGATGTTTTCGCGCAATCTCAACACCGGCGGCCACAATGAAACCGAGACGGAATTCGTCAAGGCGACCCAAACGATTTACCATGACGCCAGTCATCCCTCCCACATCCTTTTGCCGGTGATCTCCGAGCCCGCGTTCGGGAAGAACTGATCCGGCCGGGGTGTGGCACTCATCGTGTGGGGCGTATGACGATACGCCCCACAAAATATCCCGATCAATTTTCGCAGACGTCAAATCAAATCAAATTGCGTGCTTTCTTTGAGCCGGAAATAGTTGTTGACCACTCGTTCCTGACTTTCTATAAGTACCACGGATATGTTCCGGAATCATTTTCTTTGGGAGGAGATATGTGCCGTTTCTGGTTGCTTCCCTTCTTTGTACTGTCAGTTTTCGTTGGCGGGATGCTCTTGTCCGGGTGTGAGGGCGATCAGGGTCCCCAGGGTCCGGTCGGGCCGACCGGCGCCACCGGGCCGCAGGGAGAAACGGGGGAGATGGCGCCGTTTATCTCGGGCGTAGTCGCGGCGCCCCGCGTCACCGGCGACGGGGAGGAGGATTTCGCATCGGCCGCGGTGACGGTTACAAAGATTCCCAGCCTGCCTCGGATAACGATCAACGGCTTTGCGCTTGGTGGTAATCCCGAGTCCGACCATCCTCTGCTGGACTACTTGATTTCGGACCTGCCGATCATAGATGGTGATAATGCCAACCTGCGGGTGACCTACTCGACGTCCGGAGGCGACAGCGCCCTGGCCCACGCCGCCGTGATCGTCCCGAAGGATTTCGAGATCTTCGGAAACACGCAGGATATCGGGTATCATGACACCCTGAGATTGGATTGGACCGCCGCCGGTTCCGCCGATGGTTATTTCGTCTCGCTGCAAACGCTGTTGCTGTACTTCGACTCGACCGGCGCCATCCGGGAATTCCGGTTTCGCCTTGATACCGTCGTCGCCGACACGCTTTTCGAAATACCCGGTGGTATGCTGCTGCCCGATTCGACCATTACCAGAGGGTACTCCAGCACCGACGCCGCGCTGAGTGTGAGCGCCGTGAGCGGACCGGTTTTCCCCGGAGATGCGGGGAATGTGCAAGGCGATGGACGCGGATTCTTTTGGGGGTGGAACCATGGTCAGCCCCTCAGTCTGACCGTGGACGTCGGAATCGGCAAAAGCGCCGGGGAGGCTATACACGCCGACCCGATTAGGGCTTTCCTCAAGTATCGGGCGGCCAACGAACCGGACTAATGCCGGACAATCATGGGGTAACAAATAAGGGCGCAGGAGCCTGCGCCCTCAGCGAAAAATCAAACCGATCCGAAATGACCGGAGGATCAAGCCAGCGAAGCGTGCAGAATAATCTGCGGACCCGCCAGCGCCCGTGATACCGGACAGCCCTCCTTGGCTTCCTTGGCGTGTTTCTGAAAGGCGGCCTCTTCAATACCAGGAATATCCGCCACCGTGTTCAATTCGATTTTCGTGATCGTCCAGCCGTCGCCGACTTTGTCGATATGAACCTGCGCCTCCGTCTTGATACTTTTGGGTTTGAAACCAGCTTTGCCCAGAACGGCCGAAAATGCCATGGAAAAACATCCGGCATGCGCCGCGCCGATTAATTCCTCCGGGTTCGTGCCCGGTTGGGCCTCAAATCGGGATCCGACCGAATATTTGCCTTCAAAAGCGCCGCTGCCCAATGCCATCGTCCCTTTTCCTCTGACCAATTCACCTTCCCACATCGCCCGTGCCGTGCGTATAGGCATGACTTTCCTCCTTGTGATCTGTCGGTTTTACAACATAAGTAAAGTATATGTCATACGCTTTATGACGGTGTTTTCGTGGGAATATCTTGACATCGGATGCCGCCGCGCGATCTGCGCAAGATATCAATAGGCCGCCTCGGCGCAGGTGATAAAAGAATTTGACGGCCCCCTCACCGCAAACGTATATTGTGACGCTTATGGCAGACGACCGAGACGATAAAAGGGCGGTTATTCTGGCTGCCGAGGGTTTGACCCGCAAGATCGACGTCGATAATCGAACGTCTGCGATCATTGACAACTTCACCTTTGCCTTCCGCCGAGGTGAGATATATACCGTCGTCGGACCGTCCGGGTCGGGGAAAACGAGCCTTCTGCGCCTGTTTAATCGTCTCGATGAAAAGACCACCGGGCAGGTGGTATTTAACGGCCAGCCCATTGAATCGTATCCGGTAACCGAGCTTCGCAAGAAGATCGCGCTCGTCTTTCAAATCCCGCACCTGTTCGCCGGCTCGGTCGCCGGGAACTTGGCCTATTGCCGCGCCGGCGAGACGCCACCCGATCCGGATTTCACCTTGCGTTATCTGCAGTTGGTAGGCCTCGAGCCGGAATTAGCCGATCGCGACCCGGAAAAACTGTCGGTCGGCCAGAAACAGAGGGTGGCGTTCGCGCGTTCCCTGGTTCAGAATCCGGAGATTCTGCTTCTGGACGAACCGACTTCATCTCTTGATCCCGGCGCCGCGCGGACCATCGAGGATCTCATTATCGACCTGAACAAGGAACTGCATCTGACCATCATCATGGTCACGCATAATTTCAAGCAGGCACTCCGGCTGGGAGGTACGTCTCTGGTGCTCATCGAGGGCCGCCTGGTCGAATCCGGCCTCTCAGGCGCGCTGTTTGAGAAACCTGCTACCGATCTCACCCGACGCTTTGTCAACGGAGACCTGCGATGATCGAAACCGGGTATGTTGAGGTCGTCATTGCCGTATCGCTCATGGTTTTGGCCATTGCCCTGTCCCGCTGGCAACGGATCGGGACCGAAAAGGAATTGGCCATCGGCACCGTCCGTTCCTTTGTTCAACTGGTGGCAGTGGGATACGCTCTGGAGCTGATCTTCGGCCTGGAGAGTATCTTCGCAGTGCTGGGCACCCTGTTGATCATGGTGCTGGTCGGGTCATACACGGCGGCTCGACGGGCGCCGCAGATTCCCCGGGCATGGAGCATATCGTTCATTGCAATTCTGGGGGGATCCGTGGTCACCCTGGGCCTGATGCTTGCCGCGGGGATCATTAAGGCCAAAGCACAGTATTTCATCCCGTTGGGTGGCATGACCATCGGCAATTCGATGAATTGCTCGGCCCAGGTGATGGAGCGGCTGCATTCGGACATAACCGGCAATCGACTGGCGGTCGAGACGGCCCTGGCGCTGGGCAAGACGTGGCGCGAGGCGGTCGCTGGATTTTTCACCAAGGCGGTCAAGACGGGCATGATGCCGATGCTGAACTTCCTGAAAGTGGTCGGCATTGTGCAGCTTCCTGGCGCCATGACAGGGATGATTCTGGCTGGAGCTTCGCCTTTGAAGGCGGTCTTGATACAGGTGGTTGTGGGGTATATGCTAACGGCGGCGGTCACCGTCACCGGCCTGGCGGCCGCGCATCTATCCATCCGTCAAATGTTCACTCCGGCCGGCCAGCTCAAGATTTAGGCACACCGCATCGATACGAATATCTCCATTCCCGTTGCTATATCCTCGGCCCACGCGATCCCGACAGTGCCGACAAGCGGACCCCGGTCCTCCGACATGCGGGTAGAGCAGAAGGTGCCTCCTCATCGACCAATATTGCATCCATTTTCCTCGATCCCCGTCGGTCACAATCTTGCCGGTCGGAGATTCTCACTTCCCTGAATGGCAGAAGGATGCCAAAAACCATTTGCTTTCGACCGCAAATTGGATATAATACGGGCGCTTTGGCGGCCGTGCCGAAGCCCTATAAATAGTCTGCAACCGATTGCCTCCAATCGGTCGTGCGGAAATGATGACGGAGAGGTGTCCGAGTTGGTCGAAGGAGCACGCCTGGAAAGTGTGTAGGGGTCAAAAGCCCCTCCTGGGTTCGAATCCCAGCCTCTCCGCTCGCAGGGAGCGAATTTCCTGCTGTCGCGCAAATGAATCAGCGCTCTGCTTCAGAATTCCAGGTTCGATATATATCCCAAGTCCCCCGCTGGCAAAAGCCAGTTTCCTGCTGTCGCGCGGATGACCTGACTTACAGTCTCGAAAATCAGAGTTCAATATGTATCCCAAGTCCCACGCTGGTAGCAGGGAGCCACATTAAGCTGCTGTCGCACACATGAGTCAGCGTTCTACCTCAGAGATCGAGGTTCGATTTCTATCCCAAGACGTTCGCAGTAATGTTCCAACAGAATGACACGCAGTAAACCAATCAGTTGCAGGAAGGAAGTTCTCCGGTGGCGGGAATATTCTAACGGAATTTGTAGCATAACTACGGATATGTTTATCCATTCTGACATGTTGCCCCCACGAATGGTGGAGCTATTCTGTTGCTTATGGGGCCGTCAACATCGGTGATACCCTGCGCCTAATCAATCGTGCCTCAAAGGTAGGCCGGACCCGTGTCCCCCATGAAGGACTGTCTTAGAGCGAATAGAGCGAATAGCGTTAGCAAATTCGACCTGCTGGGGGATGAAACCCGGTGGTATCGCGATGAGTATCAGAAAACACGGGAGACATCAAAGGTATTGACAAAACGGGCAAAATGGGCTAAAATAATATTGTTAAGAACTGAATCTTCTGCGGCTAAGCAACTCGGTCGAAATGCATTCAAGGCCTTTTCTTTGCAGGAGGAAATCATGAGAGGGGCAAATATCCGAGTTGGGGCAATCAAGAGATTGGCCCAGCCAGGAAATTATTGTGCAATCATGAGACATAATACCCCAAAGACTCAGATAGTGTCCACTAGCCACATAGCTACCAGACTGGCCTATGTCATTCATATTGTCCTCTTAATAAGTTATGGCCTCGCGACTAGTGCGATAGGGGCTGAAAAACATAATGTCCCCCTTTTGGATAGTGTCTCTTTCCCCGCCCGGTTGGCGCCAGTCTACTTGTTCGGGGAAACGGAATTGTTTGAACAACAGACCATCCAGAAAACTCAGTCAATATCTTTGGGTGCAGTAACCACAAACGCCCAAGGCACTCAAATCGGCACCACGACATGGGATAATCAACATGTAGGAAGTATGGGTCGTCAGGTGGAGCATCGGAATTCTGGCTATATCCATTTTGATTGGACGGCGCAGCAAGCCTTTAACCTGTTGTCTAGTCGTGGGATTGGGTACCAGGTGTATGAAATCGGGACCTGCCAACCTATCTTTCCATCTGGAGGAGTACGAATCGACGAGTCGCGGGCGGGATACGTCACCATCGACGCCGTTCAGGGCGGCTGGGCAATTGCAGCTGCCCACGAGCAACTCGATCCTGGTGTTTGCGCCAGAGTTCTCTGGGACTTCTGCCTTTTTGGACCAGCGGTGGGAATATTTAGTTCTGACGGTCTCGCTGATATCTACGGTTGGTATCAGAATGATGGTACAGGTCCTGAAAATACGAATATGTGGCCCATTATCGAATGGCAACCAGGCGTACCAGGTGTTCTCCATATGGTGACATCAGAAGGTGGGTTTTATGAAGGGGCACGGACTATCTCATACTATCGGCGGGTTGGACCATACGGCACAGACTCGGGTGTCTGGTCTGCTCAGAAAGTGATAGATACGGTCATGACCATCAGTCCCGTTGTCACGGCGTCTCAGACTAGTGGTAAGGTCGCTATAGTGTGGACCGCCCCAGTGGATTACAAGCGAGACCGCGGCGTTGACGTGGAGTTCGGCAATTCCTATGAAAATGACGTTTGGTATGCAGTTTCCGACGATTATGGCGCCAGTTTCCTGACAGGCGAGGGTTCGATTGGTCATCAGGTGTCGACGGCTACGTGTTCGGGAACCAACATCACCCAATATGCTCCGACTGGCCAGTACAAGGCTTATTGCGACATTTCGGCGTTGATCGCGACCGATGAGGATCTTCATATTGTCTGGGGATGTCGAAGGTGGACTGATACGATTGAGGTATTCCGCCGGCAATCGGCGATTTTTCATTGGTCGCAGGACAGCGCGACAACAAGTACCGTGGTCTCGGCGGATTGGGACACCGGCGGAACCTGCTACGGCTACACATACGGAAGCGATGTAGCCAAGATGTCAGTTTCCGAATGCGACGGGAAACTATATGTGCTTTTCACGCAATTCGGAAATGCCCAAGAACCGTGCTTTGACGTAGGCGCGGAACACAAGATTTTGAATGGCGAACTGTACCTCACTGCATCTGAAAACAATGGCCTTGCATGGGATACCCCATCTAATCTTACAAATACCAAAACCCCTAACTGCGTTGCGGGCGACTGCGAAAGCGATTATTGGGCATCAATGGCCAGGTTTGGCCGTACCGAGACCTGCGGGCCATTAGCAGGCAAGAATGTCCTGGATATTCAATATATCAATGACCGGTCGCCGGGCATATTGTTTGGATCGGAATCCGGCATCTGGACAGCTAATCCGATCATGTGGCTGCGAGTGCCGTGCTATGAAGTCGGGGATTTCGATGGCGACGGGATACCCGAAGGAACTGACAATTGCCGGGATACTTATAATCCCGAACAGGAGGATAGTGACGGAGATGATTTTGGCGATGCCTGTGATAATTGTCCGGCGGTCCATAATCCTGATCAGAGTGATGCCGACGCTGACGGTTTAGGTGATGCCTGCGATACCTGTACTGATACTGATAGCGATGGGTTTGGAGACCCCAGTTACTCGGTCAACACCTGCCCTGTAGATAACTGCGCCACCATTTCTAATTCCGGACAGGAGGATACCGACGGAGATGGTGCGGGCGATGTCTGCGACATTTGTCCCGGATTCAACGATAGTCATGATAGCGATGGGGACAGCTATCCCGACAGTTGCGATAACTGCCCTGCGATTGCCAACGCCGATCAAGCCAATTCTGATGATGATACTGTTGGAGACAGCTGCGATATCTGCCCTGGTTATGCGGATACCCTCGATACCGACGCCGACGGCGTGCCCGACAGTTGTGATAATTGTCCGACCATCGCCAATTCCGACCAGGGGGATAGCGACGGCGACGGCGTCGGAGACAGCTGTGATATCTGTCCCGGCTTTGATGATGCCGCCGACGGCGACGGCGATACCGTACCTGATAGCTGCGATATGTGTCCCGGTTATGCCGATACCCTCGATGCGGACGGTGACGGTTATGCCGATGGTTGCGACAATTGTCCCGGCATTGCCAATTCTGACCAGAGGGATAGTGAGGGCGACGGCGTCGGAGACAGCTGTGATATCTGTCCCGGCTTTGATGATGCCGCCGACGGCGACGGCGATACCGTACCTGATAGCTGCGATATGTGTCCCGGTTATGCCGATACCCTCGATGCGGACGGTGACGGTTATGCCGATGGTTGCGACAAATGTCCGACGATATCTAATCTTGGTCAAATCGATAGCGACAGTGATTCGGTCGGTGACAGCTGTGATAACTGCCCCGATGTGTATAATCCCG
>Ga0315277_10012857_pt1 | contig 10469 bp, 10 predicted proteins | sample YL17G05_15_MG_FD_203695 | JGI IMG/M metagenome (GOLD analysis project Ga0315277, IMG submission 203695) | Sediment microbial communities from Yellowstone Lake, YNP, Wyoming, USA - YL17G05_15 | ecosystem: Environmental > Aquatic > Freshwater > Lake > Sediment | place: USA: Wyoming | collected... | reverse complement strand
TGTGCGTGAAGGACATGTGCGAGTTCATGGGGCTGTCCGACGTGGAGGTACGGATGTACTGGCCGCGGCGGTGCTTGGCGCGGGCGAAGAAGGCCGGCGACGAGCCGATTCGTTTCCGCCGTGGCATGAACTACCCGTTCACAGACCTGCGGGATGCGGAAGGCCGGACTATGGACCTGGGGAAAATGGCGCCGAAGTAGCAGCCTCTGAGGCCGCTCTGTTGACGCGTCCGCGGGAGCGCAGTAGAGTGGGGGTCAAGAGGCGGCAGTGGGGAGCGCGAGCATGAGGACGATGAGGGTCGTTGTCAAAGAGGACGAAGACGGCGGCTTCTACGTCTACAGCCCTGACCTCAAGGGTTGTGTCAGTCAGGGCGAGACCGAGGCGGAGGCGCTGCGCAACTTCGCCGAGGCGCTGGAGGGGTGGCTGGCCGCGAAGACTGAGAAGCAACGTCAACGGGTGAGGGCCGCGGCGGCGAGATGAAGAAGCTGCCGCGAGACCTGAGCGGTCGCCAGGTAATCGTGGCGCTGACGCGAGCCGGCTTCGAGCTGCTGCGCTGGCACGGCAGTCACTGCCTTCTCCGGCGCCACGACACGGTGGTCGCGGTGCCGGACCACAGGGTCGTCAAGGTGGGGACCCTCCGCAGAATCATCCATGACGCCGATCTGACGGTGGCCCAGTTCCTGGAGCTTCTGTGACACCTTAGCTGGGTCGCCCCAGCGACAGGCCTGCGCGAGGAAGACGCCCCTGCACCGGGGAACTGGTGGACCACGCCAAGACACGGTTCAGATAGGAGCTGCGGATGCCCAAGAAGCTTGTCCGCCTCGCCACCACTCAGCGAGGGTGGCATGAGACTCCGAAGGAAGCGATGCCGTACAGCGATGTGTTCACACTCGACGCGGCGCGGCAGCACTCGCGGGCACAGGCGGAGGCGCACGCGGCGCTGCTGGCGAAAGCCGGGTCGCTGGGGGCGGACATCGCGGTGACGGGCGAGGACATCGCCTCCACCGGCTACGCGCTGACCTATCTCGATGACCCGAGCATCTTCGGAATGCTGACGAGCGAGCTTCAAGGCTACCTCCTCGAGACCATCGGCGCCATCGCCAGACAGCACCACATGCACATCGTCGCCTGCTTCTACGAGCCGGCGGGCGATGCCATCTACAACTCCGCGGTGCTGTTCGGGCGGGACGGCCGGGTGATGGGCCGATACCACAAGGTGAACCTGCCCATCTATGAGACATGGGTGGTGAAGAACGGCGACAGCTTCCCGGTGTTCGAGACCGACATCGGTGTTGTCGGGATGCTGATCTGCTATGACGAGGTGTGGCCGGAGGCGTCGGCGTGCCTGGCGATGAACGGCGCCCAGATCATCTGCCACCCCTCCGCGGCGAGCTTGCCGGACTGGAAGATGAAGACGCGGGCGATGGACGAGCAGGTGTTCTACATCGCCTCCACCGGCATCGGGTCGCGCATCGTGGCGCCGAACGCAAAGGTGCTCGCGGACGCGGGGGAGGAAGATGAGGCAGTGGTGACCGCCGACGTGGATGTGGCCAGCGCCACCCTCTCGCCCGAGAACTACTGGGAGTATGTCTACAGCGGCATCCGCGACCACCGCGAACGACACCTGAGACTCCGGCAGGCGGCGGCCTACCGTATCCTGTCTGATCCCGGGCCCCCGGCGTTGAGACAGCTCCCCGCCGGAGGCCTGGCGAACACCCCCGAGGCGATCCGAGAGGTCTACCAGAAGCAGAAGGCCGACTACCTGCGCGGGCTGCGGGGCGAGAAGCAGCTCTACACCTGGAAGTGGTCGGAGGACGAGTGATCGCTCACATGAGAGGCGAGCAGTGAGCATCGTCATCCTGGATGGGGCGACGGCGAGCAAGATCGCGGCCGGCGAGGTGATCGAGCGGCCGGCTTCCGTGGTGAAGGAGCTGGTGGAGAACGCGCTGGACGCCGGCGCCCGGCGCGTGGAGGTGGAGGTCAGAGAGGCGGGTAGGGAGCTGATCCGCGTCTCAGACGACGGCGGCGGCATGACCCGGGAGGACGCCTCGCTGGCGCTCCAGAGGTATGCCACCAGTAAGATTCGCTCCGCCGACGACCTTCATGCGGTGACCACCTTCGGCTTCCGCGGAGAGGCGCTGCCCAGCATCGCGGCGGTGTCACACCTGACCATGGTGACTCGGCCTCCCGACGCCGAGGCCGGGGTGCGACTCACCGCCGTCGGCGGGGAGGTGGTGGAAGTCGAGGAGGTGGGAGCCCCGGTCGGCACCCAGATCAGCGTCAGTCGCCTGTTCTACAACACGCCTGCTCGCCTGAAGTTCCTGAAGAGCGACAGCGTGGAGACAGGCCACATCGTGGAGGTGATGACGCGGTTCCTGTTCAGCAACCCGGCGGTTACCTTCCGACTGACACAGGACGGCCGGGAGATCCTCCAGCACGCCGGCGCGCCGGACCTGCGGGCCTCCGTGCTGTCGGCCTGGGGCAGGGAGCTGGCAGAAGGCATGTTGCCAGTAGAGGTGACGATACCCGGGATGGCGGTACGCGGATTGACATCCGGCCTGCAGGTGCACCGGGCGAGCCGGAATCGCCAGTTCGTGTTCATCAACGGGCGCTGGGTGCGGAATCGCACGCTGACGCACGCGCTCGATGACGCCTACCGCGGGGCGCTGCCGGAGAGCAGGCATCCGGCGGCGGTGCTGCTGCTGGAGATTGAGCCGGGGGCGGTGGACGTGAACGTGCACCCGACCAAGGCGGAGGTGCGTCTCAGCCGGGAGTGGGAGGTCCATCATCTGGTTTCGCGGGCGGTGAGAGAGGCACTGGCCGGCGAGGTCGGGGCGGCGGCGCGCGGCGACCTCACTCGCGCCTTTGCGCCGAGCGCGGCCCCGGGCGGGCCGGCTCCAGGTGGACCCGCCATGCCGCTGCCAGGCGGATGGGCGGGAACGCTGGCGGCGCCGAATGTGATGTCTGCGGCGTTCCGGGCGCAGGGCGGTGGGCAGCTTGACCTGCGTCCGCTGGCCCAGCTTCGCCAGACCTACATTCTCGCCGAAGGCAACCAAGGGCTGCTGCTCGTGGACCAGCACCGGGCGCAGGAGCGCATCTACTACGAGAGGTTCACGCAGGCCCGGCTGTCGCAGAGCGGGAGCAAGCAATCGCTGCTTTCCCCTGCAGTCGTTCAGCTCGGACCGCGGGAAGCGGCCGTTCTCGGCCAGCAGGTTGAGGAGCTTGCGGCGCTGGGGTTCGACATCGAGTCCTTCGGGACCGACGCTTATCTCGTGCGCGGCGTCCCGGCAGAGCTGGCACGCACAGACCCCGCGACCCTGGTCAAGGACCTGGCCGAAGAGCTGACCGCGGAGGCGAGCGAGAGCTCGGTGGAGAGGCGCCGCGAGCGCATTCTCATCACTCTTTCCTGCCGCTCGGCGGTCAAGGCGGGCGATCCGCTGACCTATGACGAGATGATCGAGCTGTTGCAGGCGCTGACAGGGACCGCCCGCCCCTACACCTGCCCGCACGGCTGGCCCATCGTGATGACCATCTCCAACTTCGAGATTGACCGGAAGTTCAACCGGTAGGGTGGATGAGCAAGCGCCTGCTCGCGATTGTGGGGCCGACCGCCACCGGCAAGACGGAGGTCGGCATCTTGCTGGCGGAGATGCTCGGCGGCGAGATCGTCTCCGCCGACTCCATGCAGGTCTACCGCGGCCTGGACATCGGCACGGCGAAGCCCACCCCCGAGCAGCGGCAGCGGGTCCCACACCACCTCATTGATATCATCGCGCCCGATCAGCCGTTCTCAGTGGCCGCCTACCAGGAGCTTGCCGACCAGGCGCTTGCCGACATCTGGGATCGAGGCAAGCAGCCTCTGCTGGTGGGCGGAAGCGGGCTCTACGTGCGGGCGGTGGTGGGCGGGATGGACCTGCCGTTGGCGCCGCCCGATCCGGAGTTCAGAAGGCGCCTGGAGGAAGAGGGGAGGAGGTCGGGGACGGAGTCGCTTCATGCGCGGCTGGCGTCAGCGGATCCGGTGGCGGCCGCCCGCATCCATCCGCACAATGTGAGGAGGGTGATCCGCGCGCTGGAGGTATACCAGCAGACAGGCAGGCCGATCTCCGAGTGGTGGAGGCTTGACGACCAGAGGAAGGAACGGTACAATGCGCGGCAGTTCGGGCTGACCGCGCCGCGCGCCGAGATGTACCGGCGCATCGAAGAACGAGTGGACCGCATGCTCGCCGATGGCCTGGTGGAGGAAGTAAGACGCTTGCTCGACCAGGGCTATGGCGAAGGCCTGGTCTCGATGAAGGGGCTGGGCTACGCCCAGGTGGCGGAGCACCTGCGAGGGAAGACCTCGCTGGAGGAGGCGGTGCGAAGGCTGAGGCGGGACACTCGGCGCTTCGCCAAGCGGCAGTTGACGTGGTTCGGCGCCGACGGACGGATCGAATGGATTGACGCGGCCGCCTGCGGAGGAGTGGAAGCGGCGGCCGCGCAGATACGAGAGCGTTGGGAACAGAGATGATGGGGATGGCACTGTGCAAGCGCATGAAGCCTGGTGGGCCGCTCCGGCCCGCCTCGCCGCGCGCACGGTCGAGGGAGTGACGAGCCCCAACACTGAAGCAGCGGAGACGAGAGCAAAGGCGCCGGAGCGAACCGTAAGGTCACTCCGACGCTTTTTTCGTTTGGAGAAGAGCAAGAGGCAAGTGGCTAGGTCGCCAGGGCGACCGCCATCCCGGTCCGCCTGAGGTGGACCTAGGGACTCTTGCCCAACAGGAGCACAGGCGATGGTCCGGTTCACTAAGATGCACGGGCTGGGAAACGATTACCTGGTAGTCGAGGCGATGCAGAGCCAGCCGGAGGAAGGCAAGCTGTCGGCGCTGGCGAGGGCGCTGTCCGACCGCCATTTCGGGATCGGCTCGGATGGGCTGATCCTGGTGCTGCCCTCCCGCGTCGGCGACTTCCGCATGCGCATCTTCAACTCCGATGGCAGCGAAGCCGAGATGTGTGGGAACGGCGTTCGGCTGTTCGCGAAGTACGTATACGAGCACGGGCTGACGCAAGCGAAAGAGCTGGAGATCGAGACGCTCGCCGGCATCATCCGCCCGGCGCTGCGGGTTAGGGGAGGGGAAGTGGTGCGGGTGAGGGTGGACATGGGCGAGCCCCGCCTGCGCCGATCTCAGATCCCGATGAAGGGGAAGGAGGCGCCCCAGGTGGTGGGCGAGAAGCTGAGGGTCAACGGACACCGGTTCGAGATCACGGCGGTGTCCATGGGCAACCCGCACTGCGTGGTGTTCGTGGAGGATGTGGAGCGGACGGCGGTGGAGAAGCTCGGGCCGGCGATCGAGCGCCACGACGTGTTTCCGCGGCGGACGAACGTGGAGTTCGCTCAGATAGTGAGCGACAGCCAGATCAAGATGCGAGTGTGGGAGCGCGGCGCCGGGGAGACGCTGGCCTGCGGCACCGGCGCTTCCGCCACGCTGGTGGCGGCGGTGCTGAACGGCCTCGCCCAGCGGAAGGCAGTGGTCAACCTGCGCGGCGGCGACTTGCAGGTCCACTGGCGGACAGAGGACAACCACGTGTTCATCGAGGGCCCCGCGGCCGAGGTGTGCACGGGCGAAACGCGCCTGGACGAGCGGCTGTAGCTCGGCCAGCGCCGGAGATAAGGTCATGCAGGGAGGAGCGGAGATGCAGGTCGCACAGCGGCTGTTGAACACACCGCCGTACCCGTTCGCGGAGCTGGCGAGGCTCAAGGCGAAGGCGAGGGCGGAGGGCGTGGATCTCATTGATTTCGGGATCGGCGACCCCGATCAGCCCACCCCTCAGCACATCATAGACGCGCTCTGCCAGGCGGCACGCGACCCCGTCACCCATCAGTACGATGAGACCGGGAAGGGCCTTCCAGAGTTCAGGCAAGCGATTGTCTCATGGTATGGCAAGCGCTTTGGAGTGAAGCTCGACCCCGACCAGGAGGTGCTGCGCCTGATCGGCGCCAAGGAGGGCCTCGCCCACCTGGCCTGGGCGGTGCTCAACCCGGGCGACATCGCCCTCGTCCCGGACCCCGGCTACCCGGTGTACAAGGTCGCCTCCATGTTCGCGGGAGCGGACCTGCACTTCTACCCGCTCCAGGCGGAGGGGGGATACCTGCCGGATCTGGAGGCGATCCCCGCCGATGTCCTTGGGCGGGCCCGCATCCTCTACCTCTGCTACCCTCACATGCCCACCGGCGCCCGGGCCGGCCCGGACTTCTACCGCCGTCTGGTGAGCTTTGCACAGGGGAAGAACTTGCTCGTCTGCCTGGATATGGCTTACTCGGAGCTGTACTACGACGGCGAGAAGTCGGCGAGCATTCTGCAAGTTGACGGTGGAAAGGAAGTGGCGATCGAGATGCACTCCCTCTCCAAGACGTACAACATGACCGGATGGAGGATTGGCTTCGCCGCGGGCAACGCCTCCGCGCTGGAGGCGCTGGAGAAGCTCAAGTCGAACGTGGACTCGGGGGCGTTCCTGGCGATACAGCGCGCGGCGGCCGCCGCCCTCACCGGCCCGCAGGATTGCGTAGAGCAAATGCGGAGCATCTACCGGAAGCGCGCCGAGCTGCTGGTTGACGGCTTGGGGAAGATCGGATGGGCGATACCCAAGCCGAGGGCCACCTGCTATGTGTGGGCGCCGACTCCTGCGGGGTACACCTCCACGGGGATGGCGGAGACGCTGCTGCGAGACGCGGGAGTGCTCTGCACCCCGGGAAGCGCCTACGGGCAGTGCGGGGAGGGCTATGTCAGGTTTTCGCTCACCGTTCAGGGCGGCCGGGCGGAGGAGCGCATTGTCGAGGCTGTGCGCAGGATCAAGGAGAAGGTGAAGATCGGGTGACCGTGCTACAGGAAACGTCCGGCAGACAGCGGGCGCTGCTTCTGGCGATCGAGGGGGCAGGGGAGGACTGGCAGGCCTCCCTGGAGGAGCTGGCGCGCCTGGCCGACACCGCAGGGGCGGAAGTGATCGGCGTCATCTCCCAGAAGCGGGCCGCCGCCGACCCCGTGCACTTCGTCGGCAAAGGCAAGGCCCACGAGATCAGACAGATCGCGGGAGATGCCCACGCCGATGTGCTGCTCGTGGACGGCGATCTGCGTCCGGCACAGCAGCGCAACCTGGAGGAGGCGGCCGACATCGGGGTGCTCGACCGCACCGGCCTGATCCTCGACATCTTCGCGCGGCGAGCGCGCAGCCGGGAAGGGAAGCTCCAGGTGGAGCTGGCCCAGCTCACCTACCTGCTTCCTCGGCTCACCGGCAAGGGAACCGAGCTCTCCCGGCTCGGCGGCGGCATCGGCACCCGCGGCCCCGGCGAAACCAAGCTGGAGGTTGATCGCCGCCATATCAGGCACCGGATCGGCCTGCTCCGCAAACAGGTGGAGAAAATCGGCAAGCGCCGCAGCGTGGAGCGGCGCCATCGGCAGGGCGCGGGAGTCCCCGTGGCAGGGCTGGTGGGCTACACCAATGCGGGCAAGTCCACTCTTCTCAACGCCCTCTCCGGCTCGGAGGTATTTGTGGAGGATCGCCTCTTCGCCACCCTCGATCCAACCATCAGGCGGGTTGGACTCCCTGGTGGGCGGGAAGTGCTGGCGGTTGACACGGTTGGTTTCATACGCAACCTACCTCACCAACTGGTCGCCGCCTTCCAGGCGACACTGGAGGAGGCGGTGGAAGCGGACGTGCTCGTCCACGTGGTGGACGCCAGCCAACCGCAGATGGAGGCGCAGATTCAGGCCGCCGAGCGAGTGGTCGCAGAGCTGGGCTGCGCGGATAAGCCGGTGGTGATGGCGTACAACAAGTGCGACCAGATCGCGGACAGGGCATGGCTGCGGGAACGGATGGAGCGCGACCGGTATGCCGTCGCCATCTCGGCGCTCACCGGCGAGGGGCTGGAGGAGCTGCTCAGGCTGGTGGGCGAGCGCCTGGAGCAATCCCTGCAGCAGGTCTCGGTGCTGGTGCCCTGGGATGCCCAGGACCTGGTGGCGGAGGCGCACGCACGCGGCCGCGTCCTGCAGGAGGAGCCCGGGCGCGAGGGCCTGACGCTGACCGCCCGCGTGCCCTCGGACCTCGCCGGGCGGCTGCTGCGCGCCGCCGCCGACAAGCCGGACCCCCGTGCTGACCTAGCGCCCCCTCCGGGGTCGGGGTGAACCTCGCAACCATGCGAGCCCGGCGCGAGGCCACATCGTCAGCCAGGCGCCTGCTACCACCAGCCCGTACTCGCATGGGCAGATCCGCCCGCGGTAGTGCTTGCAGTAGAAGCGAATGAGGCTTCGGTGGGATTGCAAGATGGCGCTTGGCCTAACCTGCCAGGTGCTGCTCTGCCCGTAATGGTGCGTGACCCTCGCCTTCGGCTCGAACACGATCCGCCAGCCCGCTTGCTTCAGCCGGTAGCAGAGATCAACGTCATTGAAGTAGAGGGGGAAGCTCTCGTCGAACAACCCCGCCTCATCGAGCGCGGCGCGGCGCAGGGCCAGCGCGGAGGCCATCGGCTGATCCACGTCTCGGCGGGAATCGTGGTCCCAGAACCTCATGCGATATGCGCCGAGCGCCTCGCTCCTGGGGAACAAGCGCGCCAGACCCAGTGCCTCGGCCACGACAGGGGCCGGTTCCGGGAACCCGCGGCAGGAACGCTGGACCGTGCCATCTGGCAGCAGGAGCTGCGCGGCCACCGCGCCGATGCGCTCCTCCTTCCCGAACACGTCGAGGATCGCCCGCAGGGCGCCGGCATGAACTTCGGCGTCCGGGTTGAGCAGCAGCACGAACGGCGAGCGCGTGGCGCGGATCGCCTGGTTGTTCCCGGCGGCGAAGCCGAGGTTGGCCTCGTTGGCTATCAGCCGGACGCTGGGGAACTCCCCCTGCACCATCTCCACCGTCCCATCGCCGGAGGCGTTGTCAACGACGACGATCTCCGCCACCTCCGGCTGCCCCACCACCGCGCGGAGGCACCGCCGCAGCAGGTCTCGGCTGCGCCAGGAGACGATCACGGCCGCCAGCATCGGGTGCCCCGACGGAGTCACTCTGTAAGCATTATGCGAGCGCGCGTTGGCTCCCTTCCCGAGTTTCGGCGCGCCCGGTTACGCCATCGCGAGATTGAGCGGAGCGTATGCTTGACGCACGGGGCCGGCCGAGACTACTATGTCGAACGGCTCCAGCGTGGCAGGTCCCTAGCACGCCTCGGCGCTGAGGAAGACGGCCAACGGACCATGAACCACATCTACTTCGGTGACAACCTCCCGGTGCTACAGAAGATGGAGGCCTTGTCGGTGGGCCTGGTCTACGTTGACCCGCCCTTCAACACGGGCAGGCAGCAAGAGCGGACGCGGATCAAGGCGATCCGTTCGCATGAGGGCGATCGGATCGGCTTCCAGGGGCGCAGGTACGAGACAGTCAGAGTTGGGACGATGAGCTTCGCCGACCACTTCGATGACTACCTTCGGTTCCTGGAGCCGCGGCTGCGCGAGGCCCATCGGGTGCTCTCCAGGCAAGGCAGTCTGTATCTGCATGTGGACTATCGGGAGGCGCACTACTGCAAGGTGCTGTTGGACTCAATCTTCGGGCGGGAGTCTTTCCTCAACGAGGTGATCTGGGCGTACGACTATGGGGCCAGAACCAGGAGGAAGTGGCCGCCGAAACACGACAACATCCTAGTGTACGTGAAAGATCCCGCGGGCTACACCTTCAACTACGATGAGATAGAGAGGATCCCGTACATGGCGCCAGGCCTTGTCGGGCCTGAGAAGGCGGCACGCGGCAAGACGCCGACGGACACCTGGTGGCATACCATCGTGTCAACCAACGGCAAGGAGAGAACAGGCTACCCGACTCAGAAGCCCCTTGCCATTCTGAAGAGAATCATCGCTGCCTCCTCCAACCCAGGCGATCTTGTCCTCGATTTCTTCGCTGGAAGCGGGACAACCGGAGCAGCCTGCCTGGCGCTGCAGCGTCGGTTCGTGCTGATAGATGACAACGAGGAGGCCCTTCGCGTGATGGCGTGTCGATTCGACGGCGTGCCGGACATCCATTGGGTGGGCTTTGTTCCTTCCCCCTTCCAGAAGGCCGCTGGCCAACGGGCGTTGCTGGGTGAGGAGATAAGGGACGAGGAGCAGGGAGTCCCGCGCCGCAAAGGGGCGGCCACATGATCAACGCGATCCGCGACCCGGAGGTCCGTCTTCTTGCCATGATCGCGGCATCCTTGAAGCAAGACTATGTGGGCGAACCCGACGCGGATCCATGGGCCGGCAGTCCGTTCGCCTGGATCCGCCTCTTGCCGTCGAGGCAGAGGGGCAAGATCGGCGAGCAGCTCGTGTCGGGCTGGTGCGCCGCCAAGGGTCTTGACGTGACCTCCGCCGGTGACAGTGAGGCCGACAGGACCATCGCAGGATGGCGGATGGAGATCAAGTTCTCCACCCTTTGGCGGAGCGGCGTCTACAAGTTCCAGCAGATTCGCGATCAGCGCTACC
>Ga0315277_10012856_pt1 | contig 10469 bp, 9 predicted proteins | sample YL17G05_15_MG_FD_203695 | JGI IMG/M metagenome (GOLD analysis project Ga0315277, IMG submission 203695) | Sediment microbial communities from Yellowstone Lake, YNP, Wyoming, USA - YL17G05_15 | ecosystem: Environmental > Aquatic > Freshwater > Lake > Sediment | place: USA: Wyoming | collected... | reverse complement strand
TCAGGTCTGGTCCACACCTATGCGGACACAGGCACCAAAGTATGGTCTGTCCGATGTGGGGCTGGCGAAGATCTGCAAAAGACACCGGATTCCTCGACCCGGACTCGGCTACTGGGCGAAGAAGGATGCCGGCAGGCCGGTGAAGCAGCAGCCGCTACGACCGTTCCCCGGCATGGAGGAGATCATCATCCGCATGACCGAGGTGCATGAGCAACCGAAGCTGCCAGTGGATGAAGCGCAGAACCGCGAAGCCGAGGAGAAGATCGCCAACGAGAACCGTCAGGAGAACCAAGTCATCGTGTCAGATGCGCTGGTCGAGCCCCATCGCCTTACCGAGGCGGCGCGGAGGCATCTGGAACACGTGACAACTCAGGAGAATGGCATTCTGGCGCCGAAAGCGATGCGCTGTCTCGACATCCGCGTAAGTAAGGCGTCCGTGGACCGGGCGCTTCGTATCATGGATGCCCTCGTCAAGGCGCTCGAAACGCGCCGTATCTCGGTCGTTTTGACGGGCGCCAGTAAGGGCGGCACACAAGTCACCGTTCTCGGCGAAACGCTCAGTTTGGGGATCTCCGAGACGGTCACCCGCCAAGAGCGGGAGTCCAGCAAGGCCGCCAGGGCCAAGGCGAAGGCCGAATCCTCCTGGGACTACGCCCGAAGAGAATATGACTACACGCCAACCGGGCCGCTCTCACTTCACCTCGAAGGCCTCGAGGCACACTTGTGCCGCACATGGAAAGACGGCAAGAGGCGCCGGTTGGAGGAAATGCTCAACGGATTCATTGTGGGTTTGATGGAGTCGGCCGTGGTTCAGCGATCCCACAAACTGGACAACGAGCGACGCGAGCGGGAGCACAGGGAAGCAGAGAAGCGCCGGCACGAACTCGCGATGAAACAGTGGGAGGAAGACAGGACACTGAAGAAGTTGGAGGAACAGGCGGCGGCCTGGAACAGGGCGCGCCAGATACGGGAGTATGCCGAAGCGATGAAACAATGGGCTTCCCAGCGCTATGGCGAGTTGGACCCAAACAGCGAGCTCGCGCAATGGATCATGTGGGCTTTCGAGCAGGCAGACCGCTTTGACCCTCTCCGGTGATGTTCGATCTCTCTTGCTTTCATGTCACCGGATTTTTCCGGACTTCTGATGTCACAGCTCATTTCAGAGAAACGCGACCTGTTCGTCGGAGAAGTAGGTTTTCCTGGGGCCGATGGTTTCGCATCAAATCGGGCGACCTGTCGGTGAGTGGGTTCGGTCTGGATGGTGGATTTTGAGGAAGTTACGGAGTTCGCCGTTGATCGCGTAGGGCGCGAGGCGTTCGATCTGGACGATGGCGTCGGCGAGGACCGTGCGAATCGCGCCGTGGAGTTCAAGCGTCTGTGCGTCCGGCAGGCGGTCGCAAAGGGACTGGGGCGCGATTCGGGCGGCCCAGAGAATCTCGTCGGCGTAGGCATTGCCGATGCCGCGAACGAGGCGCTGATCGCAGAGGAACGACTTGACCGCGAGGCCGGGGTTCGCGCAAAGGGTGGCGCGAAGATAGTCGGGCGTGAATTCTGGCGTGAGAGCGTCAGGCGCGGCGGAGGGTTCAGAATCGAGGCGGAAGGTTGCCCAACCGTCGGGGTCGGATACGACGAGCCATTCTGCGGCGGCGGAGTCAAATCCGTTTCCCTGGCGGGCAAATCCGGCATCGGCGGCGACGGCGTTGAATTGGATTCCGAGTCGTGGGAACTCTATTGGGGCGGGATCGGGAACAAGGTCGAACCGGCCTGAGAGCATGAGATGCATCGAGAGGCGCCATCCGTTGTCGAATGTGGAAAGCGCTTCTTTGCCTTCGCGATGGACCGCCAGGAGAGTGCGGTTTTCCAGCGCATCGGCGATCGCTTTGTTCGTGAAGTTGCGCCTTCGCGCGCGCCAGAGGCGGACGGTTCGTACCGTGCGTCCCGCGAGGCGCGCGTTCAGGTTGCGCGTGAAGACGTGGAGGTCGGGGAGTTCGGGCATTGGGATGTCAGAATCAGAAGAGCGTGAGTTGGCGCGCGGCCGGAGAGATGGCGGGTTTGGCGGACTCCGCGGCCTCTGCATCCTTCCCTGCCTCCGCGCCGGCGGCGATGAGCGAATCAGTCGGGTGACAACACACAGTCTCGGGGATGTCGCCGTTTTTGCATCGGCAAATCTTGACCACAATGCCGCGCGTTGCGGCCATGGCACCGATGGCGGCGAAGCGTTCGGCGCGGTACTCGACCGGAGGGAGGTAAATGGTCCCGCCGCCGCAGTAGTTGGTGACTTTATGCGTGTAGAGTTTGCGCATCGCGCGCGACGACCAGTTCCCTATCGCGAGATCGTTCGGGAACTTGATTCCCCACCGAAGAAAGAGGTACGAAAGGACCGCCTCGCGCACGCCGACTCGCGCCAGCTCGGATAGAAGCGCCGCAAGGCTCTCGTCTGAATCGGTCAGTCCAGGGACAAGCGGGTCTATGCGCGCTTCAATGGAATTTCGGGGACAGGCACAGTGCTTGCTTCGCTGCGTCCCTGAGCCAGTCCCCGAATTTCCTGCAGTCCCCGAATTCCCGATCAAGCGCGCGAGGTTGTCGAGCCGTTCGGGGACGGACGCGGCGCGCGGTTCAATGAGGCGGCGCGCGGCTCAATGAGGCGGCGCGCCTCATCGTCGAGCGTCGTGATCCCCACCTGGACGCAGACCTTGCCCGGGTAACGCGCGAAAAGAGCGACGAACCGCTCGGGCACGACTCCTTTGGTTGAGACGACGAGCGCCGTGCCCACTTCAAGGAGAGCGGCCATGATTTCGTAGAGATCGTCGAGAATGCCCGGAGCCGGGACGAACGGCTCGCTCGCCGTGCTGAAGTACACCAGGCGCGGCCCACCCGGTTCGCCGGCGCTTTCTGGAAAAGGCTCGGCACTGGGAGACGCGGCCCGGTCCCCGCCGGTTTGCGGCCTGCGTTGCCGGTTCGTGTTCCACCGGGCAAGTTCGTCTTTCAGCTTGTCTTTCGCGTTGGCGTAGAAGGCGACCTTGCCCCACCCCGGATGATGCGCATAGCTCTGCGCGTAACAATACCGGCACTCGTTCGGACACCCCGCCGTGAGATTGACCGTACGAAACTCCGCCAGACACGGCAGCTTCGGTCGCGTCAGCGCCTCCGCCCGCCGTTGCCACGCGACGACCTTGAGTGGGTCTCTGCATTCCGCCCCGCGATTCTTACTTGGGACCTTCTCGTGATTCATGCCACCCACGACCACAGTCCTTTCAATCCGACGAATCTCTCGACCTTTCTACAACACCCTCCGTATGTTATGCAATAGTTTATGTGTCAATAACTGCCATCGCGTATCCGCAAGGGATAATGAATTGCCTGTCTTATTTTGCCTGTCTTATCTTGTTGCGCGTGGTGGGGTTTCGTGCAATCATGCTTGGCAAGCCCGTTTGAAGGCAAAGCACCTTAGCCTGACGTATGCAGTCACAAGCATGAATACAAAGGATAGAAAGGAGAGGGCGCGCCCAATAATCGTCTTCAAGAGGCTTACAACAATGACCAATATCCTCCCTACATTTTTCCCTGAGCGCCGTCTTCTCAGGTCTGAGGATGAGCCGGTGCTTGATACGCATGGATTTCTCGATGAGACATACGCAGAGAATCTGCCTTCCTTCGCTGACTTGCTTGATCTGCAGGCTGTCTTGATCCTTGCGCCGCCCTGGTATGGGAAGACGACAACTGCGAAGCAACTCGAACACCACTTCAGAGAGGAAGCCTCAAAGCGGGGGAGTGCTATTCCCTTTGGCCGTTTCTTTCATTTCACTTCGTTTGACGAGGACCGAATAAGCGCTGATGCTGATCCGGGGTGGTGGAACGAGTGGCAACAAGGCGAAGAACGGGCGTGCTGGATCATTGATGCCGTGGACCAGGACTACCGCCAGGGAACTCGCCGCACAAATCAAATCGTGAGGAGAATCGAGGAACTCGACAAGGGAACAAGGTCACGGCTCCTCCTCATGGTGTTCGCGCGAACAGATGAAATGCCCGCTGAGGTGAGGGAAAAACTTGAAAACATATACAGCCCTGAAGAGCCACAGGGATCGAAGGGACTGCAGGTTCTGAAACTCGCGCCACCTGATAGGTCGTTGGCAAGAGTGATAGCAGGAAACGATGACGAGTCTTTTCAGAAAGTATGCCGAACAATAGAGAGGAACAACCTCGAACAACTTGCGGCGTTTCCAGCGGCGATTCTTGCGCTTAAGAGTTTCGACGAAAACACGGCCATATCCGCGGAAGAAGTTTGGCGTGGAGTGCTTAGACATCTCCTCTTAAGGTCGGGTTTGGACGAATCCCTGCTGGAGGAGGCATTCATGGCCCTTGGGACCATGACTGCCGTTCTTTCTTTCAGTGATGCATCGGAGATTAGCGAGGTGATTGGAGGATCGAGGGGACCATGCGTTGATGATGTGTTTCCGAGACGACGCGATCAGTTTCAGGCTCTTCGGGGAGCCGCTAGAATGGCCATAAAGACGGCTGTTTTTCAGAGAACTGGCACAGGCTTCCAGTTCGCCCAATCCCACGTGCAGGAGTGGTTCACGGCGTTTGCCGTCCGGGGCTTTCCCCTTACTCGATTCCGTCCGCTCGTGACGGATAACAACGGCACACCACTAAACATCTACAACGGGTTGTTCGGGATCCTCTGCAAGATTCTCCCGGAAAAAAATGAAGTGCGTCGCTGGATTGTCGAGAGCCATGGTGGGATTGCTCCTCGTTCCGACGCCGCACCATGGTCCTTGCATGATGCCGTTGCCGCCCTTGGTCACCTTCAGAGTCTTGCCAAGGAGGCAAAATACGGGTTGCCGGAACTTGCTCGGGAAAGCTTAAAGCGTCTGAAACATCCTGGAATTGGGGACGAGATTGCCAAGCGTCTGGGCGACAAGACACTCACCCTGGGAGAAAGAGATTTTCTTCTTGATGCAGCGGTAGCGGTTACGGCGGGAGAGGCCGTACCGGTGGCGGTGGATATTGTATGCGATGAAAACGAAGACGATTCCCTGCGGCTTTCTGCGACCGTTTTGTTGCAGGACCTGGGGTGGGTGGAGCATTTCGAACGGCTGGATCAGGCGGTGCGCTGTATGCAAAAGACGTCTCAGATGAAGAAGCGTATCCAATCAAGTCTGGTCCACGAATTCTACGTTCACAAGTACTGGAGTTTCGAGAAAACTGTTGAGTATATTCCTGAGCCTGGGGATGAAGATGTTATTGATATGACTTATCTCTTGGAATTTGCGCTGGAAGAAGACCTTAACGCAGCGCGCGCCCGCCAGATTCTCGAAAAGGCGGATTGGGAGAGAGTCAGAAAAGAAGCGGGAGAGAAGCATAAACACGGTCCTGGTCTGTATAGGGGGACCGCACGATTGGTCATGAAGGCTCTTGATGTTTTGAATCAACAAGATCAGTGGAGTGAAGAAGACGAGAGAATTCTCTTGAACGTTCTTCTAACCCTAAGAGGGGAACGTTGGGCCGACCATTTCTGGTACGATCTACTTCATCGGCTTGGGCGAGCACGCGACGTTCGCAGATCTCTCTGCCTCAAAGATCTAGATGAAGGTGAACAAGGCACGAGGAGGGATCGCTTGTCCGTTTGGTATCATATGGACCTGGAGGACTTGGACTGGGTGCTGGAATTGCATAGAAGCGGAAAGAAGATTCCAAGGGATATCTTGGTCGAGATACTATCGCTGGCATACCGGAATAAGGCTCCTTGCCCAAAGATAGGCAAGGTCCGTTGCATTATCAAACATGAGTGCGGTGCAAACTTCTTGGCAAAGGCGGACAGCGAGAGGAAAGACCACGAGGATCTGTTGCGCAAGCACAACCTCGACAATCAACGTCGCCAAGAGAGCCCAAGAAGATACTCTCTGCACGAAGTTATCGAAGACTGCCTCTCCAGGGAGGGCGCGCCCCTTCTCCGCCGGTTTCATGACATCGCGTGTGTCTGTTTCACCGGTGATCATATGCGGCCAACAAATATTGACGGAGTCTGGGATGACCTGGGCGATGATCTCAAACAAAAATGCCTCTCTTTATGTGAGAAGGCCCTCCAGGAGTGTGAGCCGACGGATATTCCGGTTGGAGACTCTTTCTCTTCAGTGATTCTGTGCGAAGCCGCAGCTTTCAATAGGGTCGCGCTTGCTAGCAAAACGTTCGCTCTCGAAGCGGCGGTCATAGGGAAATGGCTACCAGCAACACTCCGCCTATACAACATGACAGGGATTCGGTCGGACAGCGAATCTGTTCTTCTTGCATGCTTGGACGCAGATCGCCAGATCACTGAAGATTTGATTGTCAAAGAGCTGCGTAGGGAGATGTGCGCCGAAGAGGGAACAGCGTTGCTCGCATTACGGCTTCCAGAGACGGCGTGGTCGGAGCGATTCAAGAAGTTAACTGCCATATTGGTAGAAGAGAAAGACCTTTTCGGGGCGGCTCGATGTGAGTTGTTAAGGACTTTGGCTGGACATGCCCCGGGGTATGTTCGCACGATCGCGGAAAAGTGGTCGGAAAGAGATCCGTCTACGGATAGCGCGATGGAGGAAATGCTGACAGCAGGTTTGGATGCTCTTCTCGTCATTGATCCGGAATTGGCATTACCGAGGGTAGTGGCTTGTTTTGATCAAAGCGGGGCAAAGTTCCTGACGAAACTGAAGTCCCTAGGGGAAAGAAACGGGTCCTCATTCGCGGATGCATCTGCTTGGCCGTCCCACAGCCTCAAGGAGCTTGCCGATGTTCTGCATAGAGCGTTCCCGGTGGAAAATGACCCCGAAGATAAATCACTCGAAGTTACGTGGGTGGGTCCTGAGGATAGACTGCGGGATCTAAGAGAGGCTATTCCTCGGCGTCTTTTTGAGCGCGATAGTCAAGATGCAACAAATGTCCTTCAGGACCTGGCGAATTCATACCCGAACGTCAAGAGATGGTATGATTACAGTCGCGCTCATCGAGAGGCAACGGGATTCCTGAGATGGGTCACGCCATCCGGGGAACCCACCAAGGATGAAGCTGGGCGCGTACCGGTCGATGATCTGATACGCGCATTGGGAGATGAAACGGACTATCGTTTGATCCGAAATAGCGATGACTTGTTGCGTGTCCTGATTGAAGAACTGGACGCTATCGGAAAAGACGCAAAGAAGCACCTTCCCGTGCTGTACCATCCTTCGGAAAATGGAGAGCGCAAGCGGCTGCGCGAAGAAGCGCTTCAGGCCTATGTGTTCTGTCGGCTCAACGACAGGCTGCCGGGGCGTGTCCTGAACCGCGACACGAAGACCGTCTTTCTCAATCGGGAGCCACTGGAGGCTCGGAACGAGCGGGACGACATCAAAGTGGAAACGATAGCGATAGATAGAAAGCCAGCCACTGTGATCATCGAAATCAAGTGGTCGGATAACCGTGACATATCAACAAGCCTTAAGGAACAGTTGGGTCAGAAGTATCTCGTAGATGGAAACCATACCCACGGGATCTATCTCGTCGGGTGGTGCGGACCCGGTAGGTGGAAGGGATCTGCCGGAGCGAAGCCCAAACCAAGAGACTCGATGGAAGCGTGGAAAGCTGCTTTTCAGAAACAAGCCGAGGAGTTCAGGAAGGAGCATACGAATAATCCGAATAATGTGATTCGTCCGTTTGTTATGGATCTCCAATGGCAGTAGCGCCGCCGGCAAAGCGATCCTGAAAGTCGTTGAGATTCGCCAAAAGCTCCACAGCGAGTTCGTGTTACGAGCATTTCATCTCCCTCACTAAACCACTTTTGGGTATAGTAAATCGGCATTTTTTCGACATACTATGCAGAATAATCGCACCTGTTAAGCAATCTCCTTGTCTGAATCCTCATTCCAAATTCTCACTCAGATTGGTTGCCCTGCGCCCCGAAAAACGGTTCCGCGGAGGGAAATTCCTCCCTCGCGCGAAATCCGGCCTTGTCCAGCCTTTCGAGAAACGCCGACTTCCAGCGGTGACACTCTCGAATACTGCTTATAGGGTATCTCCTTGACTGGGGTAGGTACAATGTGTAGCATATGAGGCATGGAGGATTATCCCCAAACGCTCCCGGAATTCGAAGACCGGTTCGCTTCGGAAGAAGCGTGTCGAGACTACCTGCACCATTTGCGGTGGCCCGAGGGGTTTGTGTGTCCGCGATGCGGGAACAAAAAGGCTTGGGGCGCAGGGGGCATCCTGTATCAATGCGCCCAGTGCGGCTACAAAGCGTCGGTCACGGCGGGAACGGTCTTTCAGGACACGCGCAAGCCTCTGCGACTGTGGTTTCGCGCGATGTGGTGGGTGACGAGCCGGAAGAACGGAGCCAGTGCGCTTGGACTGCAACGGGTACTGGGGTTGGGCAGTTACGAGACGGCATGGAGTTGGTTGCACAAATTGCGTCGAGCCATGGTCCGTCCGGGCCGCGACCGCTTGTCGGGACGGGTCGAAGTCGATGAAACCTACCTGGGCGCGGAGGCGCATGGAACTCGCGGACGCGGGGCGCAAGGGAAGGCGCTGATTGTTGTGGCAGCGCAAGAAGACGGCGCGGGCATTGGGCGGATCCGGTTGCGCCATGTGCCGGACGCCTCGGCTCAAAGCCTCCTCCGCTTTGTCGAGGAATCGATCGAACCGGCCAGCACGGTTTGTACGGATGGGTGGAAGGGCTACAGCGGTTTGGAATCGAAGGGCTATGGTCACGAGGTTCTTTTCGCAAACCGCCAAATGAAAACCGACCCGCATCTGTTGCCGCGCGTACGTCGCGTGGTGGCGTTGCTCAAACGTTGGTTGCCTGGCACACATCAGGGCAGGGTCAGTCATGAGCACCTGGCGCACTATCTGGACGAATTCACGTTTCGTTTCAACCGGCGCGCCTGGCGCCACCGGGGGAAACTGTTCTACCGCCTTGTCCAGCAGGCCGTGTCGGTTGAACCGGTGCCGTACAGCCATCTCGTGGCCCATTGCCGCAGTCTCAAGCCGGCAAAGCACAAGATGTAGTGTCAACACCAGTTAAAGGGATACCCCTATTCCATGATTTAGCCTGTTTTCATGTCCAAGAATCCCACCCTCTGCGTCAGCGGGACTCGCTTCCTTCCTGGAATATCCTTGTTTTCACTGCAATGTCCTGTTGTGCGGCTCTTGCGAGATGGGTGAAAATGACCAGAAGTCTTTAGGCTGTCCCTAGTCGTCTCTGATCGCACACTGAGGGGGCAAGGGGTATGAGGCTTCCAAGGAAATTGCAGCAACAGCTGATCGAGAAGTGCGGGGAGGCGCTATCCTGTCACGCAGATCGGCTGCCGTGCGGGTCGTATCTTGGGGAGGCGCATCGGCAGGGGACCCTATCGGTGGTATTGGAGAGGATGCTGCCCCCTTTTGCAGCCGAGCTGAGGATTACGGAAGGGGCGCAATTGGCGGCGTTGGCGAAGGAGTACCCAGCCACGCAGCCGGGAAAACGAGGTCCGATCGAAGATAGGTTCCAGGAGATCGTGCTTCGCGTGGCAGATCGTCTCCCTGCGGGGAAAGGGGATTGGGAGCAGGCGCTGACCTCTGTGCGGGCGCTGGCGAGGTCGGTGTATGGGACTCAGGGACAGGAATGAGTGCCGGATAAGGGGAATGCCGTACGAGTTCCGGGGAGGCGGGGTGAACACTTTCTTTGAAAGTGAGGAATGGGAAAATGACTGAGGAGACGACGCTTCAGCGATTGGGTGAGCAAGCGGGCACCGCGCCTTGCGAGAGCGAGAAGAAGTCTCTCTGCCTTTGGGTGAACCGTGGGATTCTGAAGACGGCCAAGTTGACGGGCAAGGCTATCCGGGCGTGCCGGGAGGGCGTGGGTGCGACTGGCTCGCTGCTGACCAAGCCCTTTCGCGGGCACAAGCTGCCGCTGCCGATCCGCGCCTCGAAGGCAATTCACCAAGCCCAGGTCCGGGGCGGTCGCGGAGAAAAGGAGATCGCGAAACTGACAAGCCGTCTTGCGGAATGCCTGGCACAGAACGTGGTAGTTGGAAGCGCTGATCCAGCTGACGAGCCGAATACAAGAGAGATCGCACGCGCCATTGAGGCGGCCAGAGCGAGAGAGGGCGAGGTTCGCGGTCTCATCGAGAGCGTGGAGAAGACTGTGACCCTTCTGGAAGAACGGCTGGCATCTCTTGCCGAGAGCGGCGAAGAGGACACGCCGAACCTTTCGGTGAGTGCGCCGGAAGCGAGGCCGGCTTCGTCGCGACAGCTCCGCGGTCCACTGTTCCCAACGCCGCGGCACCGGCGAAAAACGGCGTCCGCGGAGCCGAAGGAGCTGCCAGTTGAAGAAGGAAGCGCCGAAGTGATGGAAAACGACCCAGGCGCCCAAGATGAGGCGACTCGAAAGGGGATCACGTTATGAATGCCACAGCCAACCCCGGAAATGTGGCCACACTGGCCGCCTACACGGTGGGGCGGGGGGTGGGATCTGTAAGGCTAGG
>Ga0315277_10012852_pt1 | contig 10471 bp, 6 predicted proteins | sample YL17G05_15_MG_FD_203695 | JGI IMG/M metagenome (GOLD analysis project Ga0315277, IMG submission 203695) | Sediment microbial communities from Yellowstone Lake, YNP, Wyoming, USA - YL17G05_15 | ecosystem: Environmental > Aquatic > Freshwater > Lake > Sediment | place: USA: Wyoming | collected... | reverse complement strand
CCGAAAACACGCCCACGTCACGCTGCCCAGCTCCCCGGGATGGCGGCATGCCGCGATTGCGGCCAGAAAAGCTTCCCGCGCTTCTTGCCATCGCCCGAGCGCCGCGAGTACGCACGCTTTGGTGTCCCAATTATACACTATGGGCAAGAACTCGATAGAGCGCTCGGCAAGGACGAGGGCTTGCTGCAACAGCACGGGATTGCTGGAACTTGCCGCGAACAATCGCCAGCCGGCATCGTTGTACCACATAGCCCTCGCCCTGCTATTCGAGGAAACGGGTGCATTATTGATGGGGATGCGATTGGCATCTTCGGCGGCCAAGAATGATTCGCGTGCTTCTGCTTCTCGGCCATCCATTTGTTGAAGTGAACCGAGCAGCAACCATGCTGTCGGGGCTGTTAAATTGTTCGTGGTCGCTTTCCGATAAGCCGATTCCGCACCTTGGGTGTCGTTCATGGAAAGCAGACAAGTGCCAAGGTCGATCCACGCGGAAGCCAAAGCCGGATCAATCTCGAGGGCTTTTCTCAATGCAATCTCGGCCGCTTCCTTGTTCTCCAGGCCGAGCAAATGTTGCCCGAGCAACCGCCAAAGGCGAGCGTTCCTAGGGTGATGAACCAGGCCTTGCTGAGCAATCGCAGTACCCTCTGCATGTTGTGCTGATGTATTCAGCAGCGCGCACAACATTTCCCACGCGGACTCGCTTTCCGGGTGTTCCTTTACTTTTTCACGTAGCTCGAGCACGGCCAAATCGTTTCGACCTTGAATGGCCTTCTGCACCGACTTGAGCGTGCCTAGTTTATCCATCAACGATTCGACCTTGGGTTTCAACTGTGTTTCGTATATCTTGGTGAAGAGCCCAGTTTTTTTATCGCCCGATCCGCTTCCATGTTCCCCCTGCAATGGCGTCTCAAGCGGGACGGCGGCATCGTTGAGCTTGAGCGGCTTGAATCCCGCGGGCGTGACGAGGATCTCGCTGATCGCGCAGTTTTTTGACCGCTCGGTCATGGCCACCTTCAAGATGGACGAGAAGACGATGCGCAGCAAGCCCATATGGGAGACGACGAGGACCGAATCATCATCCGTCAATTTCGTGGCCTCGTCCCTCTGGATCTTCGTCAAGAAGCCGATCACCCGCGTTTTCAACTCGGCCAGGGGCTCAACGCCATCAGGGACCGCGTGGTCCATCTGCCGCAGGAACTCGATATCGCTGCTGGAGAGGCTCTTGATGGGCTTGCCTTCGAGCGGGCCAAATGCACGTTCCTTCAAGGCGGGCTCCACGACGATGGGAGTGCGCGGATCCAGCGATGCATGGATGATTTCCGCTGTTTCCCGCGCACGGACGAGGGGAGAGGTGAAGATCTTCACGATGCGGTAGGGCCGCAAGCGATTGGCGAGGTCCCGGGCTTGCTCCCGGCCGATCTCGTTCAACGGGATGTCCGTTTGTCCCTGGATGAGACCTCGCGCGTTGAAGTCAGTTTCCCCGTGCCTTGCGAGAAGCAGTTTCATTTGATTTTTGCAATGAGACGCGCGAAAAAAAAGATAGGGATGTGGTTGCCGTCGTCTAGCAACCATCTACGGTTATAAAGCCGGTTTTTTATCGTCTATCGATAATTCTTACTTACTTCCAACGCAATATTGTCCCAGGCGAAATGCCATGATCCGGAAGGATACCATCACCGAACCAACACATACAATTCCCGTGGTTGCCCGATCGGATGTTTTGATCGTGGGTGGCGGGCCTGCCGGGGTTTCCGCGGCAATCAACGCGGCACGCCATGGAGCGAGCACTTGCCTGATCGAGCAATCGGGAGCGCTCGGCGGGATGGCGACGACGGGTCTCATGAGCCACTGGACCGGGGCAACGAAAGGTGGTTTTTACGAGGAAATCCTGGACAAGTCCATTGATTGTTTCAAGGAGGATGGGAAAGTACTCGGTACCTGGCAAACCATCAACACGGAAAAGCTCAAGAAGGTGTTTTTCGACATGGCCCTCGAAACCGGTGTCCGCTTGCGCCTGCACACGCTTGCGTGCGCGCCGGTCATGGAGGGTGACATGATCACGGGCGTGGTTGCCGAGAGCAAGTCCGGCAGGGAGGCGTTCATGGCCCGGATCGTGGTCGACGCGACCGGAGATGGCGACATCGCGGCCAGGGCCGGCGTACCGTTTTGTGCCGGACGCGAGGTCGATGGACAGATGCAGCCGGCGACGCTAATGTTCAAGGTGGGCGGTGTCGATATAGCCAGGGCGGTGTTTCCCGGCAGCTTCGAATCTAATCTTGCGATTCCCGCCGGGCTCATCCAAGACCTCGGCAAGCAGCACCTCGCTCCTCCTGCTGGCCATGTCTTGCTCTACCCATCCACGCTCCCCGGCGTCGTCACGGTCAACATGACCAATTGCCCGGGCATTGATGGGACGAAAACGGAGGATCTCACGCATGCCGAGATCGAGTGCACCGCGCAGATCGGCCCCATCGTTTCATTTCTCCAGAAATTCGTGCCCGGCTTCGAAACTTGTTACCATCTCACGTCCGCGACCACGGTGGGTATCAGGGAAACTCGGCACTTCGATGGTGAGTACACGCTCACCGGCGAGGACATCCTCGCTGCCAAGGTGTTTGACGACTGGGTGGTTCCCAACGTACATTTTAACTTCGACATCCACCACCTGGCAGGTGCCGGCCTCGATCCCACGGGGATGCAGAAAACTTTTCCGCAGCACAAGCCCTATACGATCCCGTACCGGTGCCTCGTTCCGAAGAACATCGACAACTTGCTCCTCGCGGGGCGCAACATCTCCGGCACGCACGTTGCCCACTCCAGCTTCCGGGTCATGCCGATCTGCGTGAACACCGGACAAGCGGCCGGTATCGCCGCGGCGTTGTGCGTGAAACACGGCGTGAGTCCCCGGCGCCTCGATCACCGATTGTTGCAAGCGATCTTGAAAGAATTGGGCGTCTTCCCATGAAATCCCAGAAAAGCCAGCAAAGCATCACGATGGATTGCAATTTTCCCGGCGGGAACATCATCGTCGATGATATTCGCGGGAGTACCATTCGGGTTCACCCGGATCACCGGGACACGAAAGGGTACTGGTTTTACTGGTATTTTCGCGTCCGAGGCGTGGCTGGAAGGAAAATCAAGGTTATATTCAAGGAAAACAAGGCATTCGGGCCTAACGGCCCCGCGTGGTCGGTTGACGGGGCGACGACCTGGTCCTGGCTCGGCATGGACCATGTGAAGGTTCGATCCTTCGTCGCGAGCGTCCCGCCTGGTGTGGAGGATGTTCGATTTTGTTTCGCCGTGCCATACACCGCAGCGCACCTGGAACGATTTCTCGCCCTGTATCTCGGCAATTCCCACCTTGCCGTGAAATCGCTCTGTAAAACGCCGAAGGGGCGCGAGGCGGAGATTTTATTGATTGGCAAGGTTCACGGGAGATTAAAACACAAGGTATTCATCACGGCCCGCCATCACGCTTGCGAGACCATGGCCAGCTACGTCGTTGAAGGCGTGATCGAGTCCATCCTCGGTAATTCACCCGAAGGGGATTGGTTCCGGGAAAACGTCGCGTTCGCGGTGGTCCCGTTCGTCGACAAGGATGGCGTCGAGGAAGGCGATCAAGGGAAGAACCGGATCCCGTGGGACCACAACCGGGATTACGGCGAGACCACCATCTATGCAGAGACCCGCGCTATCAAGGAGTTTTTGCCGCCGTGGTTCGACAAGGGGAGCTCGTTGGCGTTTGACTTTCATTGCCCATACATCCACGATGAAAAAATCCAGATCATTGGGCTTCCAGACAAAAACCAGTGGACCGCCGTGGAGGCTTTCTCCCGCGTCTTGGAACGCGTGCAACGCGGGTCGCTCGCGTTCAAGGTTGTTGATAACTTGCCGTTCGGTAACGGCTGGAATACAGCGTCGAACACGCCCGTTGGGAAGGATTTCAGCGCGTGGGCGTGGGGATTAGGTGGGATGCGCCTCGTGGCGACGGTTGAAGTACCATACGCGGCGGTATCCGGCGCCACGGTGAACCCGGATTCAGCCCGCGCATTCGGCAAGGATTTTGCCCAAGCTTTGCGGGTATTTCTGGCATAACCTAGAATTTCTGGAATATCCCTTTTTAACCATACCCGTTATCCATTGAACCATGCATCCATCACGCAAGCAACTATTCCTGGTAGTCACGTGCGGCCTCGTCGCGTCGGCGATATTGGCCTCGTCAATGATTCAATCTTCCACCCGTGGCACGTCGATCGCGCCCCGGCAGGCCCCGGCCTTCGACGTGGCAGTGCTTGCTTCCAACTCGAGCGCGAAGCAAATCCATCAATGGGCCACGGCATTGGCCATCGACCCGTCGTTCAATGTCACGTACTTCACGACCGAAAACATGTCATCATTCACGATTGCTGACCCGTCATCGATGAATCAAACACTAGACGTGGTTATCATGCTCGACTTGTTCTCGAACACGTCATTGACATTGAATCAAGTCCAGAACCTCTCGTGGGCGGTTGGCAATGGCACCATGGGGCTTTTCTTCCAGGTTAATAACGAGCCGCAAGCGTATCCCGCGTCGTTGCTTGATCTCATCGAGCCCATCTTGCCCCTTCGACCCGTGCTCAACGCGACCGGCAATCCCTGGGAACTCCGGCAGAACGTCACCGACACGATCGGCACGGTCGTGAACCCGGTCGCCGATATCTTGCTCGATCGGGTCGGGTTTATCTCGATGCCGCAATTGCTGAACTTGACCGAGACGACGGCATCGCACCCGAACGCCTCGGTGCTCGTGGATGGCAGCAAGGGCTTGACGATCGGGAGCCAGCGGTACCCGCTCCTGGCGACGTTGAACGACCCGTCGGTCCGCGTGATCGAGCTGGCCGCACCCGTGCGGAAAGGTTCCAACAAGAACCTCGGGAACTGGCCATTCTGGACGTATTTTGTTTACGTGTCGCTTATGAAACTCGCGAACGCGCCCGCCAGCAGCATAAAAACCTTCGCCGACTGGCAATACGCTCCTATCCCGCAAGCATCCAGCCAGGCATTCATTCTCTTGTTGTTGGCATCGTTTGGTGCCATCACGGTCATATTGTTCTGGTACTTCCGGAGATACACGCGGTCAACGCCCCTCACGCTCGTGCCGCTGGATGTGTTCAAGCAACGACAGCTTGACCACGCGACCAAGGGAAAAGGGAAGAAAAATACAGCCGAGAAAGTGCAAGCCGTGCAAGATCAAGCCAAGGAAGATATGAACGCGATGCCAGATATCAAGCAAAAGTCATGGCGGGTGCCGGGCTATCACAAGCCGCTCAGCGGGTTTTTCGTCATGTTTTTCATCACACTCGTGGTCGTCGCGCCCCTGTTCGTGGTCATCATCTATGTACTGCCCACGTTCATCATCCAGGATCCCGGCTCGTTTGGCATCCAATTCATCATCTCATCAATCTTCACGGCTGTTTTCACTACATTGGACTTCGGGTTGGCGCAAAGCTACGATCGATTTGTGGGGCAGTACTGGTCGACGGATCCAGCCCGTGCACTCAAGTATATTCAGTTTTTCATATGGTGGCAGACGGTCTCCGGATTTGCACAGACCACCGTCATTTCCTTGATTGGCGTGTACCTGGTGCCGAGGGTCACTTCAGTAGCATTTATGTCGTGGTTTTTCGTTGTGAACACGCTTGTGCAATTTCCCGGCATCGTGTACGTGTTCACGCACTTGCTGAAATCCGCGCAGCGGACCGACCTCGAGGCCTTGATCAACTTCATCAGCTTGATCTTTTTCCAGATCGGCTTGATGGCCGTGCTCCCCGACGCGTTTCGGAACATCGGTGCAGCGAATCCCTTGATCGGCGAGGTGATCGGGTCGAGCCTCGGCTTGTCGATCGCGTCGTACGCGGGCTCCATGGCGCAGATGTTGCTGTCGGCAGCGTTCTTGAAAAAAATCGACGTGCGGTTCACGATCAAGCAGATGTTCCGGCTCGATTTTGACCGGGCACTTATCCGGGCGACCCTCGTTTTCGGGTTGAAGTCCATGCTCTCGATCGTGATCTACTTGTTTGGCAATTTCGTTTCCGTGCTCATCATCACGCTCATGCTCAACAATTACACGTACTTGGGCTCCTTCCTTGGCATCGCGACGTATCTCACGTATCCCATCCTGTTCATGACCGTCATGTACGAGAACGCGCTCCCGACCACGAGCGAAGCCTACAACAACAAGAAAATCAAGCTCACGGAAGCGTTCATCTCTTACGGGTTCAAATACTTCGGCATGTTCGCGTTGCTCCTTTTCACGCTGTTCGTGATGCCTTTTTCCGTGAACCGCATCGTCACCAGCGTCGTGCCCGATTTGTACAAGCCCATGGGTATGGTCATCATGTTCTACTCAATCACGAAACTTTTCATTGCCCTCGGCGACTTCGCGAAGTTTTTCCTCATCGCCATCGACCGTGCAGGAACGTACGTGATTGCCGTGGCCATCGAGCAGGCCATCCGCATTACATTCTTGCTGGCGGCAATCGGTCCATTACAATTCTACGCGTTCGTATTCGCAGAGATACCGGGCGTCGTATTCAAGGTGATCTTCACCTGGGTCCTCACGCACAAGCGCATCATCAAGGTTCATATCAATGCATGGCAGACCCTCGTCGCCCCCGGCCTCTCTTGCCTCGCCATAGCCGGAATCGCGTGGGTTATGAGCTTGTTCTACGATGCAGCCACCGCCGCGCTGACGCCACTCGGCGGTGCTACCTTGTACATGGTCGTCTTCTTCCTCGGCCTCGGTTTATTTGCCTATCCATTTTTCCTCGGCTTGCTCGGGGGCCACGACGACGAAACGCTCAAGCAGATGGAATTTGCCGCGAACCACGCAGGGCCATCGAAACCATTCGCCCTCATCTTTTACAAGATAACTGTATTTGGTTCCAAAATATCGCCACTGCATGGAAAGCATTCGATCGATTACGATACTGCGGAAAAAGAAGCCAGTGACTTGTTGCTGGAAACCATCAATGCAAAAAAGGAATGATACATGGATGGACAAAAAAAAGTTCCTTCTTAATTTTATATTGCCCATCGTGCTCATGTCAACGTTCGGGGCATTCTTTTGGGCGATTCGCGGCACGGGCGGCTATGGTGGTTCCATGGGTGGCGTGTTCGCGGGTCTAGGCTGGGCGAGTTGCTGGTATTACCTCTCCCGCGGCAAGGCTTCCAGCCCTTTCGCATCGGGTTGGATTTTTGCGGCTTGCATCCTTGGCTTTGCAGTGGGTGGTTCCCATGGTTATGGCCAATTCCTTCAATGGATCAATGGAGTTTTTAACCTGACATCTAGCATCACCGTTCCGGTCGACCCGTTCCACGGATTCGCGTGGCTCGCATGGTGCGGATTGACGTGGGGCGGAACAGCAGGGATTTTCATCGCGTGGACCAGCACGTATCAGAAAGCATCCATGAAGGAATGGATCTTCCGCGCGATATTCGGTATCGGGGGGATCTTCGCGGGCATCGGCATCTTTTTAGCGTTCCCGGGCATTGCTCTCCCCCTCTACGACCTCGGGTATTATGCCAACTTCACGACGTGCCCGAGCTGTGCGCGGACCGTGAGCACCGCGTTAGGTGCCATGGCATTGAATGGCTTCTTTATCGGCCTCCTGGTGAACGAGGCCTTGCACCGGCGGAAAGCGGGCATCCTCCTGGCCGGCATCATCGGTGCTGGATTCGCCATCGCGTTCGTCGGGGGGACTGGCTGGTTTCTCGCGGGTACATGGTTTCCTGGCCAAACCGCTTGGAAGAGCTGGGAAATGACCATCGGGTTTGGTGGTGGCACATCAATCGGCGTTGCGCATTGGCTTGTGCATCGCGCAGCGAAGCCCGTCGAACCGGCGAGGATGGCAGGTATGGCACAGGCCAGCAGAAAGGAATCATTTTTCGGGAAGAGCCTTCCCATCGCGGTGGCGATGATGGTCGTCGTGTATAATGGATTGAATAGCGAAGGGTTCTACGACAATTTTTTCCTTGGAGACCTGACCATGATGGTCGTGCTGCTGGCGATTTCGGTCATCGCAGCCCTGGCTATCCTGGCATTGACAATTGTCTTCTTCACGGTTGGAAAAAACGTGTGGAAACAAGCCCGAGCATCCGGCAATCCAAGCACATGGCCATTACTCGAATTCTTGCTGATCCAAGGATTCCTTGCCGGCATCGGCTTCCTGGTCTCGAGTTATGCTGACATGACTGCCCCTGCTTGGTATCTCATCATTTCCTACATGATCCTTCTTGGAATTGGCTGGGGATTTGTTATCGGCGTTTATTTCGTACAACAAGCCAAGAAAAAATAAGCATCTATTATCTCTCTAATTTCTTTTTATCAAGGAAATCTCTCAAGTATGCCTTGTAATCGCCTTTCCAGTCTATCATGGCCTTCTCCCAATCGTACTCGGCCTGTTGCTCGGCTTTCACGAGTTTCTTGATCTCGGCGGCCGTGTAAAAATGGGCATCGGCCATCGCCGGGGCAACTTGCGCGCCGGGACAGAAGACGACCACCTTGTCCCACGCGGCCTTGTTTTTCGTGTTCATTTTCCAGAACGGGTATCCAACGCACTGGAATGGCCGGACCTTGTACACCTCGCACAAGCCCTTATCGGTCTGGAAGTGGCACGCGGCTTTTTCCTTCGTTTCCTTGATCTCGAGCGACGGGATAAGTTTATCGTGCTTGAAGTGGTGGCACGGAATCTCATCGACGGTCACGTGCTTTTCCAGGAAATCATCCAAGGTCATCTTGAAATATTTGAGGAACCGCTCGATGTCCTCGCCATAGATGTAGATCGAGCCAGCACCCCAACAACAATGTCCGTCGCAGCTGTCCGGGGCGATGCACGCGTACTTTATACCCTTCCGCAAGATTGGGGTTAGCGTGACTGTTACCATCGAGATATTATAGCGCATGCAGAAAAAAAAAGGGACCCCTATTGCTTACCATCCTTCGATCGTGCTTTTGAATCCCATTCCTCGAAATCTTTGTCCAGATCCGCCAGCTCGGCCACGAATCCGTTCACGTCAGCATTATCGAGCACGATATATTCTCCGTCGATTTTAAACCCGAATTGCTTTGCCCAATCGATAAGTTTTCGGTTAAAAGTCTCTTTACCAATTCCGAGCATGTCCCGCACCATTTCGATATTCACACGCTTGGAAATGGCGAGGATCTGCTTGATCTTGCTCGTTAATTCCGTGTCACGAATGCTAAGCTCGGAATTCCTTGCCTTGCCTATTGTTTCAATAAATTTCTTGTCGCTGGTGGCAAGCACGGGTTCGAAGACTGCCATCGAGCCGTTCTCGAAGCACACGGCGATATCGTCAAATCCTTGGCTAGTGAATCTTCCTGCCCCGATGGTGGCGATTTCTGCGTCGAGCTTCGGGGTTTCGAGCAAGATCGTTCCACCCGCATCCGTGATGTAGAGTTTATTGTCTTGACTACTACATAAGAGAAAATCCATGTTTTGGAAATGCATCTTCCTCGCTTGGATGATCTTTGCATCGATGTTAACAAGAAGCTTCGACACGTTCCCATCGCGAGTCACACGGTAGACTGCATTATGCTCATCGATGACCATAATATCTTGCTGCTCTGTTCCATAGAAATCGCCGGTAATAAGTCCCTTGATGTCACCACCGGGAAAGTCCACCTCTAAAACCACGACGCCTTCGGTGTTCACGATGACAACTTTCCTTCCTTCAAGCCCAACCACGATCACGACGTTTCCGCTACCTTTAATGCTTGTCGTGGCCGCTGCCATTACGGGACTCGATAACTTTAAGGTCCACGCAATCTCTGAATTCCCAGGCGATTTGATGGTGAATAAGGTTATCGTGCCGTTTACATCAACCGTTATAACGTCTCGGGAAGTATCCGAAAAGATATGCTCGACGAAAAAACATAGGATAGATGAAGAAAAATCCATCTTGAGAAGCTCAGCGCCGGTCACGCTGTAAGCCTTGAGTTTTTCGTCGTAATCACAAGTGATAAGCTCGGATTGCGAGCCACGGAGGATATCACCGAACGTGCAATAGTATGCCGTCGTTCCCAGGTATATTTTCCACCGCGTTTTCAAGGTTAACCGGCTTTTTTGAGTCATCGATGCTCCTCTCCTTCACGAATTGTTTAAGGCTTGCCCGGTAGTACTTTTTCACCTGCCTTTTCTTTTTCTTTCTGCAGCGATAAAATCATCGATTTGAACGCACGTGTCAGGTCGCCGATTTCGTCGTTCTGCGTTTCAAGCTGCTCGTCGATCTTGAAGTCGTCCGCACGTATGCGTGTCTTCTTGATGTCCATGGTCGCAAGACGGCTGGCAAACCTCACGAGCATGTTAATAGGATTCACGAGCTTGATCGCCACTAGCAAGCCGAAAATAATAGCGAGCACCGTCGCAGCGATGATGAGTGTCATGTTCTGCACAGTAACCGCCAATGT
>Ga0315277_10012851_pt1 | contig 10472 bp, 8 predicted proteins | sample YL17G05_15_MG_FD_203695 | JGI IMG/M metagenome (GOLD analysis project Ga0315277, IMG submission 203695) | Sediment microbial communities from Yellowstone Lake, YNP, Wyoming, USA - YL17G05_15 | ecosystem: Environmental > Aquatic > Freshwater > Lake > Sediment | place: USA: Wyoming | collected... | reverse complement strand
GCCGGAGGAAAGAATATCCCCTCCCGGCTGGCAGTCGGCGCCTCAACATCCGAACTGATCCGGACGTTCGGTCCCAACCAGGTCAAATCCAAAGCCGTGAAACCCACTTGAGCCGCACCTAAGTGCATCGCGGCTTTTTCCACCATGGACGAGGCCTCTTCTTCGCTTCCCTGCCAGGGTTCCACGCCCAACTCTTGGGGTGTGTGAACTTGACCGGAGATGACTTCTCGAAGCTTGCGAAAACCTCTGATCACGCCCCCGTCAATGTCCACCCCGGATTGCCAAAACGTCTGAGAAGCAAATTCCAAAGATACATCGGGGAGGCTGAAGCCCGGCGTTCCGTTTTTGATTTTTTTCACGAGGCTGGCGCGCTGGCGCGGTTGATCCTGGTTTTGAGCCCTTCGCATGAGGCCCATCATGATCATGTTGGTGGTCGGCTTCTGGATCTCTGAGGCGTTCGTCTCAACCGTGATCCTATCCACGGATTTGACCCACCACGGATACCGCTTGCCTTGATCCCGATAAACAAACTCCTCCGGTATCATGCCAGGATCCAAGCGGCTGATTTCCTGCGACGGTTCTCCAACCCCTCTGACAACCATAGGTTGCTCCTTGATCAATGCTTATAAAAGCCACTTCCTGAGGATTTTCTTGTTTTCGGCCGGCAGGCTGAACAGCATGCCGTCCTCCCCGATGGTGATCGGTCCGGTGTAAATTTTCTTGGCTTCGCCGAGGAACGCCGCCTTCAGGATCGAGACCGGCAGGGGCGGCAGGATGTGGTACAAAAGCAGATGTTTCACCCCGGCTTCCCGGGCGATCCTGGCGGCATCCTCCGGGGATGTGTGGTAGTTCTGAATATCATGCAGAATCTTGGCCGTGTTGGTGCGGCCGCGCTTTTCATACAAATCGCGCAGGACCTGAACCATGGCCGGTTGAAGCGCTTCATGCACCAGCAAGTCGGCGCCCTTGGCTTGGCTGCGTACGGATTGAGTCGGCGAAGTGTCCCCGCTGATCACCACGGATCGGCCCTTATAATCGAAACGATACCCGACCGCGGGCTTTACCGGGCCATGATCGACGAGAAAGGCGGTGACCTTCAGCCCATTCTCGTCGATGATGACCGCATGATCCTGTCCGGGCTGAAATGAAAACGGCCTGGCCACTCCGCCGGCGCCGGAAGGCGGAACCACTTCGGGACCGTGATGCAAAACCCGATATTTAGAGTCCAGCGAATAGGCCAGATTGAACCCCTTGACCACCGTTTCCACGCCCGGTGGGCCGAAAACGTCGAGGGGGGATGTTTTGGCGCCACCGGCCCAGCGTTTCAGCATCAACTCTCCCAAATCTCCGATATGGTCGGAATGGAAATGGGTGAGTAATGCGGCCTTGATTTTGCCGGGGTTCAGCCGCATCAGCTCGAACTTTCTCATGCTGCTGGGGCCGGCGTCGATCACGTACAGACCCTTGCCGGCGATCACGGCCACGCACGGTTCGGCCCGTTTCGGATCGGTCAGCGGAGCTCCGGAGCCGCAAAGGCCGACGTGCAGCCCGTCCGGAAGGTTGGCCATAACGTCGGCATTTACGGCTTTCTGGGCGATGTTTTTCACCAGGGCCATGCCGATCTTTTTTTGAGACAGAAATACGCCGGCGAGGACCGCGGCCACCACGACCACGAAGATTAGAGACTTGAGGTTCAGAAGCCCCATCGTCCTGAAGCCGGATTCATTCACCCCGGGTTGCAGCGAAAGCACAACCGCTGACGTTATCAGGAAGACCAGCAAAGCCAACTCGATCGTCAGGGATTGGGTCAGGGTCGAGGAGGTTTCATCCAGGGCCAAGCCGATCAGCCGTCCGATAACGATCAGGAGGAGAAAAACGATGGGTACGCTCAGCCAGCCTGGACGGCCGCCGGCCGCCCCCAGCAGGCAGAAAAAGCTCATCCCCAGAAAAAGGCCGCCGAGATCGCCGCGGATCGCATTCACCCCGGAGCCATAGGCGGGTGCGACAGAAAACATCCCGGCGAAAATGTCGGGAAAGGCCATGAACCCAATACCGAGGACGAGGAAGAAAAGCCCGATGACCCCGACAAGGATGCGAAAGACCGTGCCGGTTGTGCTCATCCGTTGTTCCGACGTCATCTCCGGGAACCTCCGGCCGTCATCATCATCTTGTTCGCCACCTCGGCCCCTGCGTTCTGGTTCTGACCGGTCACCAGCCGGCCGTCCACGACCGAATGGTTGGCGAGCATGTCTCGGAAGGCGGTTTCGCTTTCAAACAAAGCCCCGGCCGCGCGGAGCTCGCGCTCCGGATGCTGCGGCGTGATGCCGATGCCAAGTTCGCGCACCTGCTTGTCCGTAACCGCGGTCAACCGGCGTCCTTTCGCCAAGGGAGCGCCGTTTTCATCCTTGGCCAGGAGCAGACCCAACGGACCGTGGCAGACCCCTCCAATCACCTTGCCAGCGGCATAGGCTTGGCTGATCTTCCGGCCGAGCACATCGGAGGTCCCCAAATCGTAAGCCGCCCCCCATCCGCCCGCGAGGTAGATGATGTCGTAAGCCGTAAAGTCGATATCGTCGATCCGGAGGGAGTTGCGGGCCTTTTGCTGGAATTCAGGATCCTTCAGAAAACGATCGTCGTATGCCGATTTGATGAACCACTTGAAGGAGAGAGGATCGATGGGAATCTCGCCGCCCTTTATGCTAGCCACATCCACTGTCATGCCGCCGCCCAGGAACTCGTAATAGGGCGCCGTCATTTCAGAGGCGAAGACGCCGGTTCTCGCGCCGCCATCTCCGAGTCGATCATGGCTCGTGGTGATAATCAGGGCCTTGCCGCCGGGGAGCCGGTACTTCGGGCCCTGGTAGGGGGGATGCAGCCCTGCGGTCCTCAAAGCTGCTGGGAGCCCAAGCCAGACTCCCAGCCCCACGACGACAACGACGATAGCGAAAATGAGAAACGCTTTTTTCATATCACGATCTCCACCGGAGGTCTGACAGCACCTCCAGCATCATAAGAAATCAAGCGGGAGCCGCGGGCAGACCGAAGGCAAGAGCCTTGGGTTACGCTTCATACAAGGCCCTTCGCTCCGCGCTCATGGCAGCCAGTCGCTTTTTCGCCTCCTCGGGTGAGACGGCTTCGCGCGAACCATCCTCGTTCTGCACCACGACGCCGCCGTTGGTCAGCATCTTTAAACGTTTCTGGCGCACCTTCTTGTCCGGGTGGCAGATAAACTGGCAATGTCCGCAGGTGAACTCCAGCAGATCGCCGGGAACCAAGGGGTGATACAGCCCATAGTTTATCTTGGGCCGATTGAAGTACGGCCCGGCCGCGCTTATCAGAGCCGGCCGGAACTCATCATCGTTTTCCGGGATTGGGAACCTGGCCGGAGACCAGGTGGACCATTTACCCGACTTATGCAATCCGGTGAAACCGCCGCAAACATAGTCGCAGCGGTAATAGGACCGTCGCTTGGCATAGGAAAAATCCACCCCGCCTAGGGTGACGGTGGTCTCTTCGTCAGGGGACATCAAGCCGGAGGCGCAGGCGGACATGCACAGACGGCATTGGTCGCAGTAGCTCTCTTCCTGGGGAAGCGGGTCCGTGGGGATCAACTCCGCCTCGGTGACCACTGACCCGAATAGGATGGCCGCGCCGTATTTTTGCATGATCACATTCCCGGAAAGCCCGAAGTGCCCGAGGCCCGAACGCACGGCCAGGTACCGGTGGGAAATCGGAGGCTTTTCATGAGTATCTTTGCGGTACACGGCGTTGGCGGTTATGGGAACCGACTTGTAACCTTTCATCATCAGGAAGTCCGACAGCGTGAGGGCCACGCCGCTGGCCATGATGTTGACCCGCCGGTTATCGATATTGGCCGCGGCCATATCCTCCTTTTTAAGGAAACGTTCGATCGCGCCCTGGTCCAGGGGCAGAGCGAAGACGACGGCCGATCTGGCTTCCGGCAAGACGTACATCAAATCCGTGGAGGGCGGCCCTCCCTCCAGGGATTCGGTCGTGGCGATCCCGACCGCGACCGCCTCCGAACCTCGCGCAATGTCTTTCACGAGTTCGCTTAGCTGCTGAGCTTTATCCATTTTTGCCTCCTCTTCCTTAGCGGCTTAGTCGAAACCCACCCAGGTCACGACGTTTTCCATAGCCTCGCGCGCCGTCTCCAGCTTGTTGGCCGGGTGGCCCCAGTCCGGATAGCCGATGGCGACGCTGATATACATCTTTTTCGACTCGGGCATGCCGATCACCTTTCTGACCACCTCGGGAAACATGATACCCTGTCCGTTGATGCACGTGCCGAGACCGCGATCCAGGGCGAGCAGGCAGATGGTCTGGATCAGCCCGCCTATATCCGAGGCGGCAAATCGGGTCTCGAGACTCTCGTCCGCGGACAGAATGAGGCTAACCGGCGCGTCAAAGGATCGAAAGCCCTTCATGGTCCACTCCATCCTCTTCTGCTTGTCGTCCCTCTGTATGCCCAATAGGTTATAAAGCCCGAGACCCAGGGTCCGCTGACGCTCCTTGTAAATCCCTTCGTATGGTTTCGAATGCCCGAAGTCCGAACCGGGCGCTTTGCCGGCGCTCAGCATCTCGAGATTCCCCTTGCGGATTTCGTCCAGGGCCTTGCCGGCCACCACCGTGATCTCCCAGGGTTGAACGTTCATCGCTGATGGGGCTCGCAGGGCCGTCTTGATGATCTCGGCTAAAATCTCCTTGGGAACCGGATCGGCCTTATAGGCCCTGACGCTCCTGCGTTTCCGAACGGCGTCTTTCAATTCCATGATGAGTTCTCCTTCCAACTCCGTCCAATCACCATTATTGTTTGATCATCTCGGTTCGATGCCTGATTTCAGCTTCTTTCCGTTCATCCTGCCGGGACCCGAATGGCCGCATATCCACATCCAGGCGGCGGATCGTACCTGTGAACGGAAAAGGCGCCTGGTAGTCATCGGTTACCGGAGACAGGTTATCCCGCCCGATGCTCATGCCCAGGGTGTATGTTCGCACCACGGACGGCACGTCTATCGAGCCGCATTCGCTCCCCTCAATTAAGAGGGTGATGGTTCCCTTATTGTCCGCCCACGAAAACTTCACACCGACCGAACTCGACCCCACCGGCACATTTCTTGTCGACCTCACGACATAGTGGTCCGTCAGGATATTGCTGTCGAACACCAGCAGTCCATCCTTGATGTACCAGCTAAATCCCGTGTTCTGGCCGCCATGCGCGACCAACACGCCGTCAGCAGTTTCATCGGGCCGATCGATCTCTGCGGTCATCAACCAATTGCGGCCGCCCAGCCCGGGCGAAGCTGCCGAGGGAATATGGGAAACCGGCGGATAATAAACGAAATGGGTCCGGGCGCTGGGCGAGCCGGGACGGAACCGGCTAACCACGAACAGTTCAATCCCCCGGTCATCCAGAGGCAGGACGCCATGCCGGCTGGCCTCGATCCACCACAGCTCGATCATTTCTCTGAGTTTCCCGGGGTTCTCAGCGGCCAAATCGCGGCATTCCGAAAAATCTTCATCCAGATGATACAGTTCCCACTTGTCGTTTTCATAAGGCTCGCCGGGACGATGATAGGTCACGGCCTTCCAACCGTCGGCCCAGATGCCCCGATGTCCTCCCATCTCGAAATACTGCGGACCCTTGCGGGTCTTTTCATCCGGCGCATCAAAGGTATAGGCCATGGACACTCCGGCAATGGGGATCTGCGGGTAGCCCCGGTACGTGTCCGGCGGCTCGATCCCCAGCAACTCCAGGATGGTTGGGACCACGTCAATCACGTGATGAAACTGGGTTCGAATGCTGCCCTTGGCCTGAATGCGGGCCGGCCAGTGAATGATCAGCGGGTCGCGCACGCCTCCTTCGAAAGTGTCCTGCTTATACCGCTTGAGCGGCGTGTTTCCGGCCTGGGCCCATCCCCAGGGATAGTTCGGGTGGCTATGCGGGCCGCCGATCTCGTCGAGGCGGGACTGAACCGCATCCACGTCTTCGGGCAGGCGGATGAAATATTTCATCTCGTCCATCACTCCTGTGGCCATACCCTCCTGGCTGGCACCGTTGTCCGAAAGCAGGATGATGATGGTGTTGTCGAGGTCGCCCATTTCTTCGATAAAGGAAACAAGCCGTCCGATGTGATGGTCGGTGTGGTCGAGAAATCCGGCAAAGGCCTCCTGGAGTCTGAGGGCAAATCGCTTTTCGTTCTCGGTCAGTTCATCCCACGGCTTCACGCCTGGATTGCGGGGGGCCAGCTCTGTGCCTTGCGGAATGACGCCCATGTCCAATTGGCGCTTATACCACTGCTCCCGAATTGCGTCCCATCCGGCGTCAAAACGACCCCGGTATTTTTCGATGAATTCGCGGGGCGCCTGGTGCGGGGCATGGGTCGCGCCAAAGGCCAGATACAAGAAATAGGGCCGGTCCGGACGAACGGATTTTAGATCGCGGATAAACCCGATGGAACGATCCACCAGGTCCGCGTTGAGGTGATACCCCTCTTCAAAGCCGTAGGGCGGGTCCACGTAATGGTTGTCGTAACAAAGCTGAGGGTAGAATTGGTCGGTTTCACCTTCCAGGAAGCCGTAATATCGATCAAACCCCCGCTGCAGAGGCCATTGATCGAACGGACCTGCGGCTGAGGTGTCCTGGGTCTGGGCCAGGTGCCACTTGCCCACGGCATAGGTGGCGTATCCCTCTTCCCGAAGCATCTCGGCGATGGTCGCGGCGTGTGGGGTGATCTCGCCCCGCCGGTTCGGAAAGCCGCTGCTGATGTTGGAAACCATGCTCATGCCCACGGTATGGTGGTTGCGGCCGGTCAGCAGGCAGGCCCTGGTCGGCGAGCATAGCGTGGTGGTATGAAAATTGGTGAACCGAACGCCGCCCGCGGCCAAGCGATCGATATTCGGCGTTTCAATGGTGGAACCGTAGCAGCCGAAATGTGAAAATCCCGTATCGTCGAACAACATCACCACCACGTTCGGGCTGTCTTTCGTGGACCGCTTCGGTTCGGGCCACCAGGGAATGGATTCCTTGTGCGTGCGTCCGATCTTGCCTTTGAATACCTCGCGATGGCTCATAGACCTTCCCCTCTTTTGTTGGTGTTAAGGATCAAAGTTATTTAGAGGATGTTCTTGAAATGAAATCCAATATCACAGCGGCGAATTCCTCTCCCTTGTCTTCCTGCAGGAAGTGACCGGCGCCTTGAATAGTGGTATGCGGCTGGCCCTTGGCGCCAGGGACCCGGCTTTGAAAGACGTTCTCTCCCCCTCTTGTAACCGGATCGCCGTCGCTGAAAGCGGTCAAAAAGGGCTTTTCAAAGGCGGACAAAACCTTCCAAGCCTCAAGATTGGCGGGCACAGCGGGATCGTCCGGCGCAATGGGAACCAGGGAGGGGAAAATGCGAGCGCCCTCCTTGTAGGAGTCATCTGGAAAGGGCGCGTCATAAGCGGCCACGATCTCGTCGGTGAGCGGAAACTGGCAACCCGCTTTTATGATGGCGCCGATATCGAACCTTGCGGCCTCTTGTGAAAACTTCCGCCATTGTAAAAAGGCCTCGGTGATTTGGCCCCCTCCGGTTGGCAGGCCGGTGTTGGCCACGACAACCCGATCGAAGAGATGAGGTCTCGCTGCCAACAACCTCAGCCCAACGAGTCCACCCCAGTCTTGACAGACCAGGGTCATTCGATCCAACTTCTCCTGATCGATAAAAGCCAGCATCCAGTCCACATGACGCTGGTAGGTATAGTCACGGCGGCTGGCAGGTTTATCGGATCGGCCGAAGCCCACTAGATCCGGGGCGATGGCTCGAAGCCCTGCTTTAACGAAAATGGGGATCATTTTTCGATAGAGGAAGGACCAGGAGGGCTCCCCGTGCATGAGCAAAACCACGTCCGCATTTCTTGGACCTTCGTCTATAAAGTGAATACGCAGCTTGCCGCCCTCTCCATCTGGGACTTCCCAGTAATGTGGACGGAACGGAAAGCCGCGCAAATCGGCGAAGCGCTCGTCCGGCGTTCTAAGAACTTTCATCAGGTCCTCCGTTTCACGGCGGATTTCTCCGCGGCGCCTTCATCGGGCATGAGTTCCGGAAAGACTTCTTTATAAAAGCGTTTTATGGTGGCGTTGTAATCCCACTCACTGGTGAGCGGCCGCCAACCGATGCCATCCAGGATGATCCGGCCGAACGCGCCATATCGGAACCGAATCCGGTCAAACCACTTTTTCATGACCGGAGAATCCGACTCCCGCATCACATAAGCGCCGAAGGTCGTCGAACTCAGGGTGAAAAGAATCTGGTATTCATCCGTGTTCTCGGGAAGCGTCAAATCACCGATTTCAACCGCCTCCCGCACGACCCCGGCCACGATCTCCACCATCCGATTTTCATTTTCGAAAAGTTCCTTTCGTCGCTCCGGCGAGGCCTGGTGGCTCAGACGATTGATATGTAGATCGAGCATTTCACGAAAGTAAGGGTGGAGAAAGCCGAAATTCAAGGAATCAATGCCGTAAAGCGTTTCGCGAGGCCTCCCCTGGAAAGTGACCGCCTTTTCATAATAGGAGGCACGGATGGACGCGGACTGCGCCGCCATGGCCACAATCAGGTCTTCCTTGGTGGGGAAGTACTTATAGACCGTAGGCTTGGAATATCCACTGTCCTCGGCCAGGCGGGGAAGGGTCAAGGCATGCAGCCCCTCCTTCCCGGCTATTTTTCGGGCCTGCTCCAGCATGAACTCTTCCCGCTTGAGCCGGGCTTCATTGCGAATGAGGAGCTCACGAACATGACTGCCACCTTTTGTTTTTTTATTATCCAATAGCTTTAACCTCCTAACTATATGATAATATTAAATTTATATAATCTTCTGCTTCGGCCAGTGCCCGATGTACCCAGAGTATTGATTATTTTAACAAAAGTCAAGCAAATTTATTTATATTTTAATTAGCTTTTTTAAAATTTTTTTTTATTGACTTTTTTAATGATTGATGTTAGATGGTTAAAAAAAATAAAGGGAGACGTGCTCATGAATGAAAAAAACAAGGAAATTAGAGACCTGGCTTATGTGCGCATCGCCGAGAACGTGGATAAAGGCTATCAAACCGCACCCAAGGCGGACGGGGAGCTTTCCAAAGCCTTTATCGCCTACCTGAAAATCGTCTACACGCCAGAGGCAGCGGAACTGGTCCAGCATCTTTCTATGCCTCCGTTCCTGAAAACAGCTGAAGAAGTGGCCGCGGCGGTCGGTCAGGACGTCGAGATTGTCGAGTCCATTCTGGAGCCGCTGGAAAAGAAAGGGTTCATCAGCCTCTCTTCCAGAGGCGGCTACTGCCTGCCCGCCATTCCCAACTTGGTGAACCTACACATGTTTTATACAGACATCAAGCCCGAGGACCTGGAAGCGGCCGAACTCTATCAGCAATTTTTCATCAAGGAAAAATTTTATAAATACTATGGCACCTCGGAAAAGGGTACGCCGGTGCTTCGGGCCATTCCCGTGGAAAAAGCCCTTTATCCCGAAGAGAAAATTTTCTCGGCCGAAGAGGCTCATGAGTATATCGAAAACCTTCAGACCGAGGACCTGGCCCTGGTACCTTGCCCCTGCCGCACGAGAACCGAGAAACTCAGCATTCGCGAATGCCAGGATCGTTTCCCCATAGGGACCTGCATCTTCATTGGCAGCACCGCCCGGCGTTTCATGGATATAGGATTGGGCAAACGAGTCACCAAGGGGCAAGCGATTTCCTACCTGGACGAGATGGTGGAACTGGGTCTGATCGCGACCGCGGAAAATTTCATCGCCGATCCTCACAGCGTGATCTGCCTATGCTGCGGCTGCTGCTGTTCCAACGTCCGCGGCAGAACGCGATGGGATAACCCGACGGCGGTGCTGCCGTCGAGCTTCGTGCCTCGGGCGAGCGAGGAGTGCATTTTATGCGGGACCTGCGTGGACCGCTGTTTCTTCGGAGCGCTTTCTCTGAATGAGGACAAAGGTCGGTCCGTGGTCGATCCTGAAAAATGCATTGGCTGCGGCGTGTGCACCATCACCTGTCCGACGGAAGCCCTGAAGCTACACCGGATCGACCGTCCATCCGCGCCTTTTGAAACCGGGCGGGATCTGGTTCTAACCGTAGCGCGCGACAATAAACGGTTGTAGAAGTACCAGTCCTCAAGATCGGCTGACCAGGTCGAGGTTCGTGCGGCGCCTTTTCCCACTATCGAGGCAGGCAAGGACGTCCTCAAGCCTCCCTGCCGTATCGCCTCGCCGAAGACCGTGGAGTATATGATCGAACCGGTTGGGTGGTCCAGGGAATCCGGGGCTTGGGAGGCGATCCGCGCGAAGTGTGCCACGCGAATGTTCGGCCAGGCAGGCTGTGCGATACCGACGGGCCTTGCCGTGGCCTGCTTCAAGGACACATGGCTGAACGCACCCGTGGTAACCTCGCTGAAGCAGGGCACTTGCTT
>Ga0315277_10012849_pt1 | contig 10473 bp, 6 predicted proteins | sample YL17G05_15_MG_FD_203695 | JGI IMG/M metagenome (GOLD analysis project Ga0315277, IMG submission 203695) | Sediment microbial communities from Yellowstone Lake, YNP, Wyoming, USA - YL17G05_15 | ecosystem: Environmental > Aquatic > Freshwater > Lake > Sediment | place: USA: Wyoming | collected... | reverse complement strand
TGGCTTGTGGTTTGTTGGCTTATGCATGGCCTGCCTTGTGGCAGGTCAAACCACCGCCAGCCAACTCCTTTCTTCGCTCGCAACCCGAAAACAACCAAACCCGTGGGATGGCAATGTTTGGGAATAACAGGTTCGTCGCAACGGTTTTACCGGCTAAGGCTGCAATTTTGACGCGAGGCATCTGGCCGGACGGCGACCCAATGCAGATTCCCGCCGCGGAAAGCACCTGAGGCTCGTGTTCCGCACGTTGAATTAATGGTTCCTTTGAACCCGTCCGGCGACCTGAATCTCGTGCCTCCGTGCTGCTGACACGCGCCGGCGATCAAAGTCTCACGCTCAGACTGTCGCGCTTTGCCATTTGCCTTGCTGCGTGATTTCGCGCTCGCTAGAGTTCGGCTCAGCGCTTCACGAGAAGTCACTATGCGAGCAGCGCAACAACGGAAAGCACCAGCCAGGAAATCGCCGACTGCGGCATCGCGCCCGAAAGTGAGTTCGAGCCATGTGCCTGCCGCACCTTCGCGGTCTGGCGAAGCGCGGCTGGGGACGGCGCAGTTACCGCCGGACGAAGTCATCCCCACGCTCGAACAGCACATCATTGTGGACGGCTTGAAGTTGGTGTTCGATTGCGAGAGGAGCCGTGGGACGACGTTCGTGGATGCGGTTACGGGGCGGTCGTTCATTGACTTTTACGGCTTCTACGCATCGCAGCCGGTGGGGTTCAATCATCCGTGGTTCGACGGCCCGGAGGTGCAGGCGGATTTGCTGCGCGCGGCGAAGGTGAAGGTGGCCAATCCGGACGTTTACACGGTGCAACTCGCCACGTTCGTCGAGACGTTCGCGCGCGTCGTGCGGTTGCCGCCGCTGGAGAGATACTTCTTCATCGAAGGCGGCGCGTTGGGGGTGGAGAACGCGCTCAAGGCGGCGATGGATTGGAAGGTGCGCAAGAACCTCGCCGCCGGACGTGGCGAACGTGGCACCGAGATCATCCATTTCGAGCGCGCCTTCCACGGGCGCACGGGCTACACGATCAGCCTCACGAACACCGACCCGCGCAAGGTCGCGCTCTACGCGAAGTTTCCCTGGCCGCGCATCCCCGCGCCGAACCTGGATTTCGCGCTGCCGCCGGAGCGACGTCTCGCGGATGTGCAGACCAAGGAGCGTCTGGCAGAGCAGCGGATTCGCGCTGTGCTCGCGCAAAAGGCGGTGGACATCGCCGCGATCATCATCGAGCCAATTCAGGGTGAAGGCGGCGACAACCATTTCCGCGGCGAGTTCCTGCACACGCTCCGCCGCATTTGTGACGAGAATGAGGTGCTGCTGATTTTCGACGAGGTGCAATGCGGCATGGGCACCACGGGCAGGAACTGGTGCTGCGAACATTTCGGCGTGTTGCCGGACCTGCTGGCCTTCGGCAAGAAGGCGCAGGTGTGCGGCGTGATGGCCGGCCCGCGGCTTGATGAGGTGAAGGACAATGTCTTCCGTCTGCCCAGCCGAATCAGCTCCACCTGGGGCGGTAACTTCACGGACTACGTTCGCTCGACGCATTACCTGCGCATCTACGAGGCGGAGAAGCTTGTAGAGAACGCGCGGGTGCAGGGCGAGGCGTTGCTGCGCGGTTTGCAGGAACTGGCGGCGAAGCATCCCTTCATCACGGCGCCACGGGGACGCGGGCTGATGCTGGCTTTCGATCTGCCGGACACTGCGCGGCGAGACGCGTTTTGGAAAGGCTGTTACGCGCCGGATCTGCTGGTCATCCGCTCCGGCGAACGCTCGATCCGCCTGCGGCCGGTGCTCGACTTGAAACCGGACGCCATCGCCACGGCGTTGCGCATCATGGATGCGGCGTGCCGCAAGCTGACGGGGTGAACGATGGACTCTGTCGCTCCGGATCACCTCTCGCCGGGAACGGCCGATGTGCCGCAAGGTCTTGGACTGCGCCAGCCCTCTGGCGCGTTTTTGAACCATAACGACCCGATCAAAAGCGCCAGAGGGCTGGCGCAGTCCAAGACGTCGGCGCGCCGACACCAGCCCGCCGGGTCCGCAACCTGAATTCCTATGTCCAAACCCATTTCAGCGAAGATGAGGTCTCCGGCAGTTTCGTCACGCACCGATTTGCTGCGCCAACTTGGCGTCAACTCATCAAATCCCGGCGTGTTCGACGGCGAATGGTCCGGCTCAGGCCCGGCACTGCGGAGCTTCTCGCCAAACGATGGCAGGCTGTTGGCGGAAGTCCGCACGGTCGAACGGGCGGAGTACGACCGCGTCATCCAACGCGCCCAGGCGGCGTTTGAGAAATGGCGCAACGTGCCGGCACCGAAGCGCGGCGAAGTCATCCGCCAACTTGGCAACGCGCTCCGTGAACGGAAGGCGGATTTGGGCATGCTGGTGACGCTCGAAGCCGGGAAGATTGTCGCGGAAGGCCAGGGCGAGGTGCAGGAGATGATTGACATCTGCGACTTCGCGGTGGGGTTGTCGCGGCAGCTTTACGGCCTGACCATCGCCTCCGAGCGCCCGGACCATCGCATGATGGAGCAGTGGCATTCCCTCGGCGTCGTCGGCATCATCACCGCCTTCAACTTCCCGGTCGCCGTGTGGGCTTGGAACAGCGCGTTGGCTGCCGTGTGTGGCGATGCCACGGTGTGGAAGCCGTCGAGCCAGACGCCGCTCACGGCCATCGCCACAGTCAAAATCGCGGAGAAAGTCTGCCGTGCTAACGACGTGGACCCCGCGATCTTCTCACTCGTCATCGGCGACGGGGTCACCGTGGGCGAGTCCTTGATTGGCGACTGGCGTGTGCCGTTGATTTCCGCGACCGGCTCCTGCCGGCTGGGGAAACGTGTGGCCGAAGTGGTCGGAGAACGGCTGGGCCGGACGATTCTCGAACTCGGCGGCAACAACGCCATCATCGTCACGCCCAGCGCGGACTTGGACCTGGCGGTGCGGGCAATTTTGTTCGGCGCTGTCGGCACGGCGGGCCAGCGCTGCACGACGACGCGCCGGATCATCGTTCACGAATCCATCCGCAACGTGCTGGTCCGGCGGTTGGTCAAAGCCTACAAACAAGTCGTCATTGGCGACCCCGCCAAGCCGGGCACGTTGATGGGGCCGTTGATCAACAAGCGAGCGGTGGCGGAGATGCAATCCGCGTTGGGGACGGTGCGGCGCGAAGGCGGCACGGTGCTTTACGGCGGAGAAAGCCTGACTGGTCCGAAGTTCCCCGGCGGTTGTTACGTGCGGCCCTGCATCGTGGCAGCGAAGCACGACTACCGGACGGTGCACGAGGAAACTTTTGCGCCGATTCTCTACATCATCCCCTACGGCACACTGGACAGGGCGATCGCGTGGCACAACGAAGTGCCGCAGGGCCTCAGCTCGGCGATTTTCACGAACGACCTGCGCGAGGCGGAACAGTTCCTGTCCTGCCGCGGCAGCGATTGCGGCATTGCCAACGTGAACATCGGCACGAGCGGCGCCGAAATTGGCGGCGCGTTTGGCGGCGAAAAAGATACCGGCGGTGGCCGCGAAAGCGGCAGCGACGCTTGGAAGGCCTACATGCGGCGGCAAACGGTGACGGTGAACTACGGCAAGGAACTGCCGCTGGCGCAGGGCATCAAGTTTGGAAGCTGATGCGCCACTGACTTGGGCCGTCGGGTTGATGGCGGCTCTGATTTCGGTCTGCTCTCGTTTCCGGCTTGATTGGCCGGCACAGCCTGCGAATCATCGTGGCAGCCGGACGCTCGGGACGTTGAATCGAAACGAGCAAGGCCATCCCGTTTATGAACCGAAAAGCACAGCCCAAAATCGTCCCCGCCAACATTTGCGGTGAACCTTCCTGGCAATTCAAGTCGGACAAAGTGGAGGCGTTCCTGTCGGTGGCCGCCGGGCATCTGGGCCCGGTGACCTTCCAGCTCGGCGGGAGAAAGGTGCAGCCGTTCTCGGTTGCGCCGTGGTGGAAGGAGAAGGAAGCGGCGAAGCTGCCGGTAATCCTTCGCGTCCTGCGCGGCGATTTTTTCTGCATGCCGTTTGGTGGTAACGCAACGCCGTGGCGCAGCGAGAAGCACCCGATTCACGGTGAGACCGCAAACGCGAATTGGAAGTTGGAGTCGCTCACGAAAGCCGGCGAACGAGTTTGCCTGCACGCGAGCTTGGACACCCGGGTTCGACCGGGCCGCGTGGACAAGCGCATCTTTCTGGTGAAAGGGCAGGCGGCTGTTTACAGCCAGCACACCATTTCCGGCATGAGCGGGCCGATGAATATCGGTCACCACGCCATGCTGCGTTTCCCGGACGAGCCGGAAAGCGGTGTCATTTCCACCAGCCCATTTTGTTTTGGACAGGTTTCACCGACGGCTTTTGAGAAACCGGCGGAGGGCGGTTACAGCGCGTTGAACGTCGGCGCGCAATTCACCTCGCTTGCCTCGGTGCCATTGGCGGAAGGCGGCACGACGGATGTCTCGCGCTATCCGGCGCGGCGTGGGTTCGAGGACCTGGTGCTCTTGGCAAGCGATCCGAAACTCCCGTTCGCCTGGACGGCAGCGGTGTTTCCAAAGCAACGCCATGTCTGGTTTGCGCTCAAGGATCCGCGAGTCCTGCGGCAGACGATCTTCTGGATTTCCAACGGCGGTCGGCACTATCCGCCCTGGAATGGACGGCATGTCGGTGTGCTGGGATTGGAGGAAGTCACTTCATTTTTCGCTTACGGCCTGGCGGAATCCGGCCAGCCAAACGTGTTGGCAAAGCGCGGCATTCCGACAACGCTCAAGCTCGATGCAGAGAAGCCACTTGTCGTTCCTTACATCATGGCGATGGCAAGTGTGCCGGCCGGTTTCGACCGTGTGCGCGACATCGTGCCGGGAGACGATGGCAAGAACGTGTGCCTGCTTGCCGACAGTGGCCGCAAGGCGACCGCAGGCCTTTGCCTGGATTTCCTAAAGGCTCCGGCAAGTTGGTGAGAAGAACCTCTGCACAGTCGCAAACAGTCAAATTCACCCATCCACCGCCATGAGAACATCCTGGCTTTCTTCCACTCCGCTATGCGTGAGTTTGCTTTGCGCGGCAACATCGCCCCGGGCGGCGATTGCACTGGAGATTGAAACCGCACGCAGCGCGAAAGGAGTAACGGTCCAGATTGACGATGCTTCCAAGCCGGCCTTCTCACCGCTGGGAACAGGGGCGGCGCTGGTTGTGGTCCAGCCGGAGGGCAAGACTACCGTCGCGCATCCCGAAGTGAAGACAAATGATGGCGTCGTGACACTCAGCGGCGGGATTGCACCGGGGCTTTCTTTCACCGAGACGTTCCGCGTGCTCAACCCCGATCTGATCGAGCGCGTGGTCAAAGTCGCTGCCAGCTCGGACCAGCGCTTCTTTCTCGATTTGGGCTGGAAGGCTGCGAAAGCAGGGGACTTCTATTCGTTCACCGGTCTGGAGGGAGCGGCGAAGGAATACAGCGCAGGCTGTGCCGGGCCGGAATTCCCCGGCATGGCCGGGCAGACGTTCCCGATGCTGGGCTACCGCTCGGGAGATCGGTTCTACGGCATCCTCGGAGACACGCCGGGGTTGTGGGAGAACTGCAGCTTCATGAAACTCGATTCCGAACGGCGCATCCTCTCGCTGACCACCGGCGATGGCTCAGCGCGCCGCGTCATTTCCATTCCGCGCGAAGTAGACGCGACGACGGTTTATCGTGCGCGCTTCGATGGCTGGCAGCATTTGGAGAAAGGCGAGAGCGCGACATTCACCACCTGGATTTTCAGTTCGCCGGTCCGTTCGCTTTACGACATCCAACTGGCCACGGATCTGGCATTGGCGAACGCCAAGGGCTTCAACTCCTCCGGCTTGGAGGCTATTCTGCGGAACACCTCGTATCTGCTGATTCGACGCAACCTGCTGCGGCCCGAGAGCGATTACCTCTTCATTTCCGGTTTCGGCTATGGCTGGAAGCAGTGGGTGAGCGATGGGTTTTGGACCAGCCGCGGCTTGGATGATCCGAAGTTCGACGCGGAGGCGAACGCGGCGGTGTTCTACGAGCGCACGGATTACGAAGACAACGCGCAGTACTATCTGATTTGGTGTGCTCTCGTGAAACGCACCGGTGGCAGTTCCGACCCACGCACTGTTGGTCGGGCCTACCGCTTTATCCGGGGGCGCGAACGCGACGGGCTTTACATCCCGCCGCGCCTCAAGCCGGATTCGCTGACGATGAAGACGTATCACGACATGTTGCCTTACGACGATGACGACGCACCGTCGTCGAACCAGGGTTTCCACTGCGGCGCACTGTTGGCGGCGAAGGAGCTCGGCTTGGGCGTCAAGGACGAGGACATCGAGAAGGCGGTCAGCGGCTACCGGCGGATGTTCAACGAAGCGGGCGGCTACATGGCCACGAGTTTGAAGCAGCAGGAGCACGTCGGCCAGGACAGCCTCTATGGCGAAGTGCTCACGTTCGCGGTCTTCGGTCGCAAACTTCTGCCGGATGAGATCGTGCGCCGCCACCTGGAGACGAGCGTTCGCATCCAATCCCCATACGGCATGAGGGTAATCTCGAAGGCGAACGGCGACCTGCTCGACGGTCACAGCGGCGTCTATGTCTACGGCGGCTCGTGGTTCTTGAATGACGCCGCGAATTACCTCGACGGCCTCATTCACGGTATGGACACGAACTGGGTGGACGGCCGACTGCTTTGGCGGTTGCAAAGGGAATTGGCGTTCATGCCTGCGTTCCACGAATCCATCAGCACGGTAAACGGCAAGCCGTACGGTCACCACCTGTATTGCTGGAACTCCGGCTTCTGGTGGCTGCGGCGGGAGGTGCGCAAGCGGCTCGGCTTGACTGATCCGGATCCGCTGGCGGCCAAGTTGGACGAAGAGCTTGGTGTGCAACGCGTGCAGGGACGCCTAGTGTTGAATCCAGACAAGGCGAGGTTGCGACCCAATCTGTGAGGGAAAAGCAACGTGCTTCCCGGCCAAGCCGCGCGCTCAGTCCTCCAGATACCAGAACGAGTGCGTGACCTTGCCGCCTCGTGCATTCCACAGCTTGCTGAACGGCACCCGCTCGACGTGGCCATCCAGGAGTCCGACGTTTGCCCCGAAGTTGTGGACCGTGGGGCGGGCGTGATTGAACGGCCAGCCCTTATATGCCCCGAAACTGTCCAGCATTCCATCGCCATTCATATCGAGTGTGAAGCGATAATCGGGCTCCACGCTCGCGGGGCAGTACACGTAGTAGAATGAAGTGTCCATGAACGCGAGTGCATCGGCGGGTTTCCGGATGCGCCCGACCTTCAGCGGCGGTGTCACCTTGCCGTCAGGTCTTTTGCGATAGAAGAACGGGCCGCTCAGCGGGTTTCCATAGGCGCCGAAGTTGATGCCGATCCAGCAATTCCACGACGTGGCGGAGATGTCAGACTCGGGAGCGGTGCAAAACGGCTCGCGGCCATAGCTGCCGCCGGGGCACTTGCGCATCTCCCAGGTGTAAACAGACGAATAAACGTAGTTCGAGCCGGTCTGCTTTGACACGTAGGGCGCAAGGCTGTCGAAGATGTAAGGCTTGTCGTAGGCGGCGAAATCGTCGGCGAAGTAGGTGATCGCGTCGTTGTTGTCTCCCGTGTACATCACCAGCGCGGTGGACCACTGCTTCATGTTGGAAGCGCAGACGATCGTGTGGGCCTTGGCTTTCGCCTTGGACAGCGCGGGCAACAGCATCGCCGCCAGAATCGCGATGATGGCAATGACGACGAGCAGTTCGATCAGCGTGAAGGCCGCGGCGAAGGCTCTCGCGGCGGAAGTTGGGGGAAAGATGAACGATGCTGCATCCTCGTTGCGAGGCGAACTGGAAATTGCGCTCGGTTTCATCACGGAAGCCAGTTGCTATGTTCGCGGGGAGACTATCACGGAAGACACAACTGCAACAGCTAGAAATCAACAGTGAATCTGGGCCGGAGTTTCCCTTGCCTTCCGGCCAACGACGGCCCATCGTCGTCGCAACATTGTCACATCGCGATCACGAATGAGCGTCTTCCGCCTGCGCCAAATCCCACCCCTCGCTCTGGGTGCGTTGGTCTTGAGCGCAGGGGACCCAACCTCGGCGCAGGCAGGCGATCAAGCCGTTTCCGAGTCCGCTGTTCTCGCATGGACGAATTATTTCCCGCCGCCCGAGTCCAAAGGCGGCTGGCGCAGGCTCGATGCCCCTCAGGACATCCGGCGACTTGCCGGAATGGATCCCGCCAAGCTCGACGACCTCCGTCGTTGGCTGTTGCAGTCGGACAGCCGCCCATTCGCGGCGGTCGTGATCCGCCACGGCTTCGTCGTTCTCGAAGTCGAGCGTGATCACAGCTCTGTGACCAACACGCGAAACGTGAAGTCATGCGCGAAGGCCATCTGCGCGACGGTGCTGGCGATTGCGTCGGAAGAAAGCCAGCAGGGCCGCCTGCCGCGCCGCATGAAGTTCGATGACGCGGCATTCGACTTCACCCCTTGGGCACAACCGCTCAGCGACCCGCGCAAGGCGCAAATCACCGTCAAACAGCTTCTCAACCACACCTCCGGCATCACACCCGAAGGCTACGGCATCGGGAACAAGCAAACTTGGGAGTATATCCTCGGCCACGGCGGCGACGGTCGAACGGCGAAACTCTTCTTCGATCCAGGCACAACCTTGGAATATTCTACTCACGCGCTGTATCACGCCGCGCTCGTTTGTAAAAACGTGACGGGCATGGGCTACGACCAGTTTGCCATCGAGCGCTTGCTGAAGCCGCTGGGCATCGAGCGTTGGTGGTTTGAAATCCTCAAGGGCGACGAGCAACACGGCAATCACGCCTCACACACTGCGGGATTACCGGCGCGCGAAATGGCCCGCATCGCCTACTGCATGCTGCGCAACGGGCGATGGGGCGAGCGCCAGGTCATTCCGCGCTGGTTTGTCGAGCAGACCGCCGCACCGACACATTCGGTTACCGGCGTCACCAAGAAGAGTTTCGACCGCGATGCGCGCTCGTGGTCGCACGGTTGGGAATTGCCGGCGTTGGAAGGCGGCGACAAAGGCAAGGGTATTGCGCGGGACGCCCGCTATAAACCCGGCTCCGGCGGTCAACTGATTGCCTTTGTTCCCAGCCTCGACCTCGTCATCGCGCGGCAGACAGGGAGCAGCGGTGAATGGGAGTACGAGGAGTATCTCCGCAGGGCTTGCGCGTTAGTCCTGCCGGAGAGTGGCGCGGCCTCTGCGGCAGCGGAGAAACAAGCCTGCATGACCGACCGGTTTGACCAGTTCATCATCCCCGCGGTTGAGAAGGCGATCCGCCAGCCGGCCACGGAGCAGGGCGGTGAAATTGCCTGGGGTGAAAGCTACCAACTTTCCGCGCTCGTGGAGATGCTGGACGCCACGCACGATCCGAAATATGCCGCCCTCGCCGTCAAGTTGAGCGATTGGATTGCGAAGTCCCGCGATGACCGGCAAAACCTGCGCGACGAATTCCGCGACAAGATCGTGAGCGCCTGGAGCTCCACCAATTACTCCAAGGGTGCACGCTACGCCTGGGCGGTGCATTCCGGAATGATCGTCGCGCCGATGGCGCGGTTCGCCGCCGTCGTGCGGAACGATTTGGCGCTCAAGAAACGCTGGGGCGAGGACGCCGACCGTTTGTTGAAGATGGCCGAAGAAGCCGTAGCCGTCCACGACGACGAATTCCGTGCGGGACCGGGAGCGGACGAAGGTTACATTTACTGTCCCTACCTGAAGAAGCACCTTCCGCTGAACATGCAGAACGCGCTCGCCCGCGCCTGGCTAGCGATTGACGACGCGACGAAGACGCCGAAGCATCGCGAACGGGTCACCCGACTCGCGCGGTTTTTGAAGAATCGCCTGCGGCCCATGGACGACGGTTCGTACGTCTGGGCCTATTGGCCGCCGCTCAATGGCGCCGGAGACAGCTTTGAAGACATTTCCCACGCGGCCATCAATGTGGATTTCATGGTGCTCTGCTATGAGCACAGCATCGTGTTCACCCGCGACGACCTCGCGCGGCTGGAAAAGACCCTGTTGCAGCGCGTGCTGGTGGCGGACGACCGCATCAGCGACACCGTGGGCGGCGGCGACAAGTTCAACCTGTACGCGGCCAGCGTGCTGCGTTGGGGGCGACTGGGACGACATTTGCCGGCAGTGCGGGCCCGTTTGCTCCAAGTGAGTCGCCTCCCTAAGTTCACTCGCGAAACCTCGGCACTGACGCTGGGGACTGCTTATCTGAGTCTGCCTTCTGTGTGTTCGGGCAAGCCTGCCAGTTAGTAATTGAGAGGTGGGCGGTAGGTCCTCCATCCGCTCATTACGCCGGTCAACCGCCAAGACCCAGCACGGGACAGCCGCTCTGGATCGCCCGAGCGAAGAGAGCGAAAGGAAATCCTTGACGCCAGATTCGCTTGGTGAGAGTGTTTAGCCGTTCTTGTTCGAGCTGGCGTCATTGTAACATAGGGTTAACTGTT
>Ga0315277_10012848_pt1 | contig 10473 bp, 9 predicted proteins | sample YL17G05_15_MG_FD_203695 | JGI IMG/M metagenome (GOLD analysis project Ga0315277, IMG submission 203695) | Sediment microbial communities from Yellowstone Lake, YNP, Wyoming, USA - YL17G05_15 | ecosystem: Environmental > Aquatic > Freshwater > Lake > Sediment | place: USA: Wyoming | collected... | reverse complement strand
TGTTCTCAGCTTTTGCTTCTAGCATAATCTCTAAGAAACTCGAGGTGAAAAACATGAAAAACTTGCATACCATGAAAAGCAATGAGGAAATGCAGGAACTTGCGAGAAGAATTGCACTGTATCGTGCCATGGCTCACGCAATGTCCCTCACATAAACCTACCATCTTTTTTCTATCTGCTAGCGCACAGTACAAGTGCATGTAGACGTGCGTGCTTTGTTTTGCATGAACAGAAAAAAGGAGATAGGCTAGGTTCTATCTTTGTTCTTTCAGCAATTGCAGCCTCTTTGCGATCTCTAGAGATTTTTTCAAGACCCTTAGCCAAATCCTCACCGGTAGCCTCATTCGTTGGATACACTTTCCCGTCCTTGTCGATGAATGCAAGCTCCAACTTCCTATTTCCCATTGTTTTCCATCCTTCAGATTCTATTACTTGGTATTTTGGTTCCCGTATAAGCTACTTTTGCTTGGTTACACGGAGCCAAAACGCACATTTTTCATGTCTCTCAACGTTATAGCTTAGAGTCAACTGCTACTGGACTTGTTCGTGGTTAACTATCGAGTTGGAGGTGACATGATATGGGAAAGGACAAACCCGTTGAAAAGAATGAGGGATAGGCAGAAGGGTTATCAAACGAGAAGAGCCCGTGGAGGAAAGAAGCAGAAGAGAAGGCAGAAACCTGTTCTAGCGTTCTCATGTTTATAAGGGATGCTGACGTATAATAATGGCAGGTCGTCAATAGGTTACTGCAAAACTTTTTTAAAAAATGGTTTGCTTTTGCCTGAGAGGTATTATAGCTTGTTGAGAATGAAGGAAGTATCAAATGGAAACCGTAGCAAGTTTGAGATCATGGCGGAGATTCTGAGGAAGTTGCACAAGCCAACTGGCAAGACGAATCTTATGTCTTATTGTAATATGAGTTCGGCACAGTCAGGGCAATACTTGAATCTTATGATGTTAAGCAATCTTGTCAGGACAGATGCAGTGACTGGAAAAGTGACATATCAGAGAACGGAAGCTGGCCTAGAGTTTCTAGTACAGTATAACGAGTTGGTTCTGCTACTTGATTCCAGCATTTCCGCACCTTTCCTGATGTAGCGATGAGAGGCTTGGAAAAGAGAAAGTGAATTGTAGAATAGCGAACCTGCGCAGCACGTTGAGATTAACATAGAGAGGGAATGATTTGTGAAAGTGGTTGAAGGTTGGAGAAGAATAGACAATCAGAGAGGATACTTGAACGTGGCAACAGGACAAAATCTTATTGTTACAAAGAAAGAGTTTGGAGAACACTACTTAGTAATGCTTTTTCCTATGATGAAGAACGATAAGGAAGAAGGAATGAAGATATCGCCCGAGTTTGCGACCAAATCAAAAGCTGAAACGCTTGCTATGGATTGGATGAATAAGCATCCGAGAGGAGTTGAATGAACTCTGAAGTCAATCAGTCAGAGCGTCATCTCTTCGGAAAGTTTGATGGGCCACAGTCCCTAGCACGCGCCTTAAGCTATGTCTTTTCGTGCTGGGTTAAGTATATGATCCGACACGATTAGCCTTTGGAAGCAGCCTCTAACGCGCTGTCCTTGGTAGTGTCAAATGATATAACACGTTCAGGTTTAACATTTATCTTGACGCCGCCACCCTTTGATGCTTTTGACAATCCTTGAGCAAATTTTTCAGCCTGCTCTTTTGGCATATATTTCTCATATATCTCGATGGCCTCTTGAATGTCGTAATTGTAGTCTAGCTCTGCCTTGCCATAGATCAAGACACCCTTAGCCGTCTCAGGATCATCAACCAACACTGTGACGTTTTTGTTATGTTTGACATTTCTAACTTTTCTGGTAGCAGCAGGCGTTCCTATGGCTATTGAGCCGTTTTTGTAGATAAACCAGACTGGAGCCGCATGTATCGTTCCATCTTCATTCAGACTGCAAAACCTCGCAATCTTGGCCTCTTTTAGAAATGCTTCTATGTCTTCTTTGTTCAGTGGAGGAGGCTGAGTATAGGTCATTTATTCACCCCGTTTGATACAGGTTCTTTTACGCTATAACTCTTTTGAAGCAGACAACGCACGCCATTTCTTACTTAAGGTATGCCTTTCCGTGCCAAGTTAACTCTAAAACCTAATACTCGCGAACATAGCATCACATTCTGCAAACATACACTTTCTTGTGATGTTCAATTTACTCTTCCTATTCTTGGTCAGCAGCAATGTAACTGCTAATTTGGTGTTCGACTCCCCACCGTCCAGAGTGAGATGCTCAAGCAAAACATTTATGCTTTGAATAAAGTGATTTTCATAAAGAGAGGATCAGCTATGTGCGGCATATTCGGCTTCATATTGGAAAAACCAATTCCCCTGTTCAAGGTCTTTGGCATTCTTGAGAAGCTAGAAGCTCATCAATATCCACAAGAACCGACGCCTATCGGTGGCTATGGGACAGGCATAGCGCTTCTTGACAGCAATGGACAGGCGATAGTTGAGAAGGTTGGAAAAATTGGTGCTGTTTCTCCTACAAAAAAGTTGGCTGAAACAGTTGATTTTAGTGAGGCTCGTGTCTTGGTTGGGCATGTGCGTATGCCGAGCCCTGAGTTCATGGATACTGCGAGTTTTAAGGAGGCAGCTCAGCCCTACATTGTCAAGAGCGACAAGTTGACTGTGGTTTCTGTTCACAATGGGAAAGTGGCAAACTATAAAGAACTCAGATCTGGACTTGGCAAAGCTCACGTGTTTGAATCTGAAAAATTTGAGTTGATCGATTCAGAAATCATTCCTCATGTTTATGCCGAATTGCTGAGCGAGAAGCAAGATAGTGATGCTTCGTTGTACGAGCTTTTGTGCACGTTGCAGGGTTCAAGTGCGATTGCCCTTCTTCAACTTGAGAAAGATAAAACTCTTTTGCATTTTGTGCACAAAGGAAGAACTAGAGGCTTGACGATCTGGACCAATGGACACGATGAGCTGATTTTCTGTAGCAGAAAAGAGCCGCTGATTGCCGAGTTCGGAGATGTTCTCAGAAAAGGCAACTTTGCTGAAAGAATCTCGATAGCCTACCATGAGGACACGGGGCTGAAACTGTCGTTTCCAATAAGCTTGAAGTAAAGGATAAACCCTTCAACGTTCCAATAGTCTTCGGCAAACGGGAAATGAACAACACAGCATCAGCTTCCAATGTTTTCGAGCTTCTAGCTAAACCTGTCCGTGAAGCTTTAGCGGAACTCGGATTCTCTGAGCCGACTCTTCCGCAGACGATGGCTTTTCCGCCTATTTTGGCTGGCGAAAACGTTCTTCTCATTGCGCCAACCGGAAGCGGCAAGACTGAAGCTGTCCTGTTGCCCATATTCTCTAACTTTGTTCAGCAGAGAAATGAGAAGGGCATTTCGATAATCTATGTTACTCCTCTTCGCGCTTTGAACCGTGACATGTTGAAGCGCTTGACGTTCTGGGCTGAGAAGCTCCGCATTTCAGTTGAAGTGAGACACGGCGATACGGAGATGAAGCTTCGAAGGAGACAGGCGATCTCGCCGCCTCAGATGCTTGTCACAACACCTGAGACTTTGCAGGCAGTTCTGTCCGGCTCACGCATGAGGCAGCATCTGAGCCACGTAAGATACGTGGTCGCCGATGAGGTTCACGAGCTGGCAGGCAGCAAACGCGGCATCCAGTTAACAGTGGCTTTGGAACGGCTTTTCGAGGCTACTGGAAAAGAGTTTCAAAGGATCGGTCTATCGGCTACAGTTGGCAACCCTGACGAAGTGGCAAGCTTCATCGCTGGAACAGACAGAAGCATCAAGGTAGTGCAGGCTTCGCTGCCTAAAGGCTACAAGTACAAAGTAGAAAACCCGATCCCAGCCGACGCAGATTACGATCTGTCTGGAAAACTCAGAACATCACCTGAAGCTGCAGCTAGGATCAGGCGGATTCTTGAACTCGTTGACAGCCACAGGTCAACGCTGATTTTTGTAAACAGCAGACAAAACGCGGAGATGCTGGGCTACAAGTTCACCCAGCTTGAAAGAACAGATATTGCAGTTCATCATGGCTCCCTGTCAAAGGAAGAGCGAGTTCAGATTGAGGATGAGTTTAAGGCTGGGAAGCTGAAGGCTCTCGTGTGCACGAGCACTTTGGAGTTGGGCATCGACATTGGCAACGTTGACCTTGTGATCCAATATCTTTCGCCCAGACAGGTGAGCAGCCTGATTCAGCGGGTGGGCAGAAGTGGCCACCGTTTGGACAGACTTTCCGAAGGAGTCATCGTAACCGCGTTTCCTGACGACACACTTGAATCAATCGCAGCAGTTAGAAACGCCTACGACAACAAAATCGAGCCAGTCCTGATCCACGAAGGAGCCCTAGATGTCCTGGGACACCAAATCGTCGGCTTACTCATGGACAAGGACACAATGAAGCTTGAGGAAATGCTAATCATCCTAAGAAGAGCCTATCCCTATCGCAACCTTACGGAAGAGCAGCTTCTGGATGTGGTATGCTTTTTAGACAGCTTAAACGAGTTAAGATTCGATGCAGAAGGAAAAGCTTTGAGAAAAGGACGCAAGACTCGAACGTACTACTATGAGAATCTGTCAATGATCCCGGATGAGAGACGCTACCCCATAGTGAATGTGATTTCTGACAGACGATTCGGCACATTGGGCGACGAGTTCATGGCTCTTCATGCCCGTGTCGGCTTGAACATGATTGTCAAAGGCAAAGTCTGGCGAATCGTGCAAATCGAAGAGGAAACAGGCATCGTGTACGTGGTTCCTTCAGAAGATCCGTTGGCAGCCATTCCAGGATGGGATGGAGAAATGATCGCCTTGCCCTTTGATCTAGCACAGCAGACGGGCCGCATGCGAGACAAGCTCCGTGAGGCTTTGAAGGAAACAACAAATGTAGAAACTGCAGCGGAGAAAGCAGCAAAAGATCTGAGCATACATAGAGAGGATCTGGTTGAGGCTGCACGTGAAGTTGAGGAACAGATCAAGCAGGGCGCGCCTTTACCCACGGACAAGCAGATTGTGATTGAGGCTTTTGACAAATATCTGATTATTCACGCCTGCCTCGGAGAGATCGTGAACCGCACGTTGGGCGGAGTCTTTGACACGGTTCTATCTGATCAGGAGATAATCATCGGATGGTGGAATGACGGCTACCGACTTCTAATCGAGGCGAGGCATAAGCTGTCGCAACAAGAACTTGAGAAACTGAGCAAAACAATGTTCAGCTTGACAGACGAGGAAGTTGAACACGCTTTCAGCGAATATCTGGAGGGCAAGTTTCCCTTTTCTTACAAGATGAAGTTCGTGGCTGAACGATTTGGAGCCTTGCCCCGCGGAAAAACCATGGGTCCAAAACGTTTAGAGCAGTTGCCTCGCCAGTTTGGAAATACTCCGATTTATGATGAGACAATTCGCGAGGCAATGCTGGAAAAAGCGGATGTCTCGAAAGCCAAGGAGATCATGCAGAACATCAGAAACGGCAAGATTAAGGTAAGCACAGTATATCGGACTGAGAAGCCTACGCCTCTGGCTTATCACATTCTTGAGAAGTTTAGTGACATTTCAGAGTTGATGGCTCCTGAACAGGTTCTGTTGAGCAACATTGAGAAAATGGAGAGAGCCATAGACGCAAGAACAGCTAAGCTTCTGTGCATGCAATGCGGAGAATGGACAGCAGAAGAGAAAATCAGAACCCTACCGGAATATCCGCAATGTGGAAAATGCGGATCAAAACTTCTGTCTCTCTTGTACTTCAGCCAAGACGCAAAGCATCTAGCAGAGGTTCTTAAGAAGAGACGCGAAGGCAACGAATTGTCTGATGAAGATCTCAAAGAATTGACTCAGGCGAGACGCAAAGCCGATCTAGTACTGAGCTACGGAAAGAAAGCGATAACAGCTTTAGAGGTTAAAGGCGTCGGTCCAGAGACAGCTTTCAGAATCCTGGGAAAAATGCATGTGAAAGAAGAACAGTTTTACATGGATTTGCTCAAGGCAAAAATACAGTATCTGAAAACAAGAGAATATTGGGAAAGCAAAGAAAAATAACCGAGAAACAGCGTTCTTCAATGATGTCAAAGTTTAATAATAAATCCTTCAGAAATTCGTTCTGACTGTGATAATATTGAATGAGAAAGATACCAGCCAAGTTAGGCTTAAGGCTTCTTTGAGTTTGTTTGACGCTGTTGCCATTAGTGTTGGCGCTATAATTGGCGGAGGGATTTTTGTTGTCACAGGTATTACTGCTGGCTTAGCCGGATCAGCCCTCGTGATTTCCATGCTTATAGCTGCAGGCACCTCGCTACTTACGGCTTTGAGTTTTGCTGAACTCACAGCTTGGCAACCGAAAGAAGGGAGCATTTACGAGTACACTTACCAGCTGATTTCTCCCTTCGCAGGCTTCTTGACGGGTTGGATGTGGGTACTGAGCAACACTTTCGCAGGAGCAGCCGTCAGCTTGGGATTTGCCTACTACCTAGCCGCACTAGTTCCAAACCTGAACCCTAATCACATTGCAGCAATAGTCTGTCTCGTCTTCACTGCGCTCAACTATTATGGTTCTAAGCAATCAGCCCTAGTCAACAATGCTCTGGTTACAGCAAAACTGCTCGTTCTAGCCTTCTTCATAATCTTCGGCCTATTTTACACTAACACATCAAACTTCATGCCCTTCAAACCATTCGAAACAGGCGTTCTCTATGGAGCATGCTACATCTTCTTCGCCTTCGGCGGTTTCGCAAGACCAGCCGTAATAGCCGAAGAAATCAAAGATGCAAAACGCAATGTCCCAAAAGCTATGCTCATAGCGCTTGCCATTTCAACGCTAATCTATGTTCTGGTCGGCACGGTAGCCGTTGGACTAGTTGGACCCGCAAGACTGGCAGACTCAAGTTCGCCGCTTGAAGAAGCCATGAAAGCCACAGGAAACCTGACCTCAATGACAATCATCTCGATAGGAGGACTGCTTGCTACGGCCAGCGTTCTGCTCACATCCGTTCTAGGAGTTTCACGCATGATTTACGCGATGGCAAGAAGAAAAGACCTGCCCGAAAAACTTGGCAAACTGCATCCAAGACACAACACGCCAACCCATTCAACATTGATCGTGGGCGTAGCCATGACGCTGCTAGTCTTGTTCTTTGATCTTTCACGAGTCGTCGCCATAAGCACCTTTGGCTTACTCTTCTTCTACACGCTGGCCAATGTTTCAGCTCTTAGGCTGAAGACGCAGAACCGCAGATATTCAAGAGTTTTTCCTGCTGCTGGAGCCATCACATGCCTAGCCATGCTTGTCTTTCTATTGTTCGCCTCGTTGCAAGCTTGGATAATCGGCACTGCAAGCTTATTAGTGGGTGCAGTTTACTACGTTGCCAAACAAAGGCTAAACTCGAGAGCCAAACCCTCAAAGTGAGAACAGCATGCTGGACCTTTGGTGGCTCGTAATATTCGGTTTCTTCATAGGCATACTTGCATCCATGACAGGCGTCGGCGGCGGCGTCTTCATCGTGCCAATTCTAACGTTCTTCTACGCCTTCATAGTCAACAGTGCAACAGGAACAAGCTTGACTGCGATCATATTCACTGCAATAGCTTCAACCATCAACTATTCCAGACAGAAACGCATCTACTACAAAACAGGACTGATCCTAGTCTTAACAACCGCACCAGGCGCGTACATAGGCGCATGGTTTGCCACGATAATGGAGGAGCGCCTTCTCGGCGTAGTGTTCGGCGTCTTCCTCATTCTAGTCGCCATCCGCACGCTAATGAGCATAGTCAGAAAGAGAAGCAAAGACAAGCAGTTGACAGTTAGAACCGACGCAGAACTTATCAAATCAGGAAAGACGATTGCCTTAGGTGTCGGACTAGGCTTCTTCGGAGGCATCGCCTCAGGCTTACTTGGCATAGGCGGAGGAACACTAATCGTTCCCATAATGACCTTTGCGCTGGGAATGCCAATTCACTTCGCAACGGCCACCTCCATGTTCACCATGATATTCACGTCAATCTCTGCCGTGACAAAATATTACCAGTCAGACCTCATAAACTTCCCAGTCGCCCTGACGTTGGCTGCAGGATCAATCATTGGAGCCCAAGTAGGAGCCTACACATCCAAGAAACTCTCAGGCAGAAATCTCACATTAATCTTCGGAATAATACTAATAATCGCCGGAGTCAACATGCTCATAAAATACTTGTAGTCAAATCCTCTCTAAATCCCTGAAAGAAAAATGCTTGATCACATCGGTTTTAAGCGAAACCAAAAAGCTCTCCATCGAAACAGCCCTAGGACCTAGAACACTTCGAAGTTCGCGACTGAACTCTGTGAAACTCGAAAAATCTTTGTGAATCGAAATCATCATGAGCGTTTTGCCGTTTAAACCTTCACCTGAGCCGGCGAAAAGTATTTTCGAGTTTTCCGCAACCCAAGAAAGAGAAGTTTTCGCACTTTCATGCTGTACTGCTCCTGCTTCCACATAGTTGAAGGCGAGAACCTCAAAGCCAAGCTTGCCCAGAGCCGGAATAACCGTGTACTCACGGATAAGATTGAGCTGCTCAAGCCCTTTCCTCAACCGCGTGATAGTGGGTTGAGAGGCGTCAACCACTTTGGCAAGTTCACGGTCGCTTCGTTTAGAGTTCTTCATCAACTCGTAAAGTAAATCTATAATTTTCTCCTTAGGCATAGTCTAAGGAGTATGGTTTTCGTTCTCATAAAGTTTTTCTAGGAAGAGGCTGGCTTCTGTTCTTTACGCTTCAGCATGTTCTCCAGTATAGGCTTCATCTTCACATTTTCCGCTTTAATCTTCTCCTTGCCTAAAGCCTGCATCTGAGCCGCCATTTCCTTTATGATCTCAGCGAACTTGACGCCTTCAGCAGCAGAGACGTACTCAACATGGAACCTTTCTGGGCTCATGCCAAGCTTCTGCAGCATCGGAGCTAAAGCATCCATCCTAGCTTTCATCTTGTAGTTCCCGCTGATGTAGTGACAATCGTATGGTAAGTGACAAGCGCCAACCAGAACAATTCCGGCGCCCTCCCGGAAGGCTTCAAGCACGAAGTCTCTGTCAACTCTTCCCGAGCACATGACGCGAATGGGCCTGATAATGGGAGGATACTCGAACCTGCTTGTGCCAGCCAAGTCAGCGCCGGCGTAGCTACACCAGTTGCATAGAAAACCCAGAATCTTGTCCTCAGGACCTGTTTCTAACGCTGCCTTTATCTGCGACATGATCTGCACGTCAGTGAAATGTTTCTGCGTGATCGCGTCTGCAGGACATTCAGCGACGCATGTTCCGCAACCATGGCACATGGCAGTGAAAACCTCAGCAACCTGTCCCTCCGGAGCCCTAACCGCGCCATATGGACAAGCCTTCGCGCAGACACCGCACTTCACCTTAGTATTACGGCATTTGGCAGCATCAACAGCCGCCACAATAGGCTGAATTTTCCACTTCGGCTGAGAAAGAATAGTGGCTGCACGAGAAGCCGCACCCATACCCTGAGACACGCTGTAAGGCACATCCTTAGGCCCCTGACAACCACCAGCAACAAACACGCCGTCAGAAGGCGTGTCAATAGGCTTCAGTTTCGGGTGACTCTCCATAAAGAACCCGTCACTGCCGCGGCTAATGTTGAAGACTCTGGCCACTTCATCCGAGCCTTGCGCTTGAACTGCTGCAGTAGCCAAGACCACCATGTCACTCTTGACTTCGACAGCTTCACCATTCTCCTTCTCGGCAGAGACGACAAGTTTCTTCGTCGCAGGATCTTCAGCAACTTTTCTGTTTGTCAGTTTCACGCGGATGAAATTAACTCCGATGTTCTGGGCTTTTCTGAACAGTTCCTCGTAGCCTTTCCTGTTAGCCCTCATGTCCGTGTAAAACACGTTGATCTTCAGCTTGTCGCCATATTTTTCTTTGAGGAAAACAGCGCTTTTCAAGGTGAGCATGCAGCAAAAGCCGGAACAGTATTCAAACTTGTTAATGTCACGCGAACCCACACATTGAATGTAAGTGATGCTCTCAGGCATCTTGCCATCAGATGGCTTCCAAAGCTCGCCAATCACCTGCGTTCCCGAATCTATTATCCGCTCAAGCTGCAACGCCGTTACGACATCTTTGTACTTCCCGAATCCATAGTTCTGCAGGTCAGCCGGCTCGTAAATATCGTAGCCCGTTGCGACGACTATACAGCCTATTTCAAGCCGCTGTTCCAGAGGCTTCTGTTCAAAGTCCACTGCGCCAACTGGACAGATCTCTTGGCATCTCTTGCAGCTTTCATCCTTGAAGTATAAACATGTGTCTTTATCGATGGTGTAAGTGGCAGGAGTAGCATTTGGGAAGGGAAGGTATATCGCCTTTCTTGTTCTTACACCTGCGTCAAACTTGCTGGGCACTTCTACAGGACAGACCTCACTACATTTGCCACAGCTGACGCATTTATTCTCATCAACAAACCTCGGCTTCCTCAACACCT
>Ga0315277_10012847_pt1 | contig 10473 bp, 10 predicted proteins | sample YL17G05_15_MG_FD_203695 | JGI IMG/M metagenome (GOLD analysis project Ga0315277, IMG submission 203695) | Sediment microbial communities from Yellowstone Lake, YNP, Wyoming, USA - YL17G05_15 | ecosystem: Environmental > Aquatic > Freshwater > Lake > Sediment | place: USA: Wyoming | collected... | reverse complement strand
TAACCTTTGTTAACATGCAGATATATCGCGGACTACATGATTTTCATTATATCTGCATTGTTTCTTGCTTTGCACGGGTTATTTCCTCTTTCTGAACAGTTGGATATTGTCGATTGTTACGACATATATTCAAAGCCTGTTTCCACGAGCTTTGCTGTTTCTTCTATGCTTTTTGCAGTTGTGCTGTGGTATTGGTCTGATTCTTGAAAGTTTGCGAGCTGCGTGTACCTCATGGTGTTTTGGACGTTTCTGTGTCCCAGCAGCTTCATCACATGGAGGATGTCTTTGGTCTTGTGGTATTCCATTGTTGCCTTCCGGTGTCGGAGGGTATGAAAGTGGATTTAGAGGAGCCGGGGGTTTGCCAGTTTGGCTGCGCATCTTCGGCGTTGTATGCTGAAGTCTGCTTCATAACTTGACAGCTGGCGGTTGCCAAATATCCTCTTTGAGCGCGCGACGATAGTTCTCGATTGGAGTGTCCTAATAGCTGTAACAGTCAACTCTTTATAGCTGCAAAAACCAAGGCACGGTGGAGAGAAGTTTAGCGCTATTAGAGAACCTGTTGTCAACTTTGTTCTGCCAAGCATGTCTCTTGCGATGGTTTAACTTCAGGACTTGGAGGTGTATACCGTTGACCACTGTTTGTGTCGGATCTGGAACGCCTGCTGCGGGACTTTACTACCACCGAAATTATTGTGATCACTATTCATGTTCTCGAGTTCGCGCGCGCCACGCAAACCATACCCACACAATGCTGTTCGGAAAGCAAGATTAGGAGTGCACGGCGTAGGTCAAACTCCGAACATGGAACAATTTTCTCTTCAATCGACACCTTTTGTCGCCTCTTCTTGGCTCGGAACAATCTTTATCTAGGATTCTCTTCTCCACGTTCCTCACGGGCACATGAAGAAAGCAACGCGGAGTTCTCTCCAGGGAGTAGGCGAACCCAGAAAATGAAGAAAATGACGATAACACGAATCTCAACGTTGGCATTTACGTTGCTGATCATTAGCTTAGCAGTTGGAATGCCAAGTCGCGAAACGAAGGCTGCAATTCCTGCAACATTAGTCGCGTTAGGACCTTCAGTAGCGATTGTTGCCAACGTTGGAGATACCTTCACAGAGACAGTGACCATCTCGACTTCCGATCAAGTGAACAGCATCAATTTCACGATCTCCTATAACGCCAGCCTTCTAAACGCTGTTTCGGTTAACCAAGGTTCGTTCTTTCCTCAACAGTTTCCGCCTACCAGTTTCACAGTTGTAAAGAATTCAACTGCTGGCACAATCAGCATCAACGCTGAACTTGTCGACCCACAAACACAAACCGGAAACGGTAGCTTGGCAACAGTGGTTTTCATGGCATCAACCGATCCCAAGTCAGCGGCCCCCAGCACCATTGGCTTGGATCAGGTATCGATTATGAACGCCGCGCACCAGCCAATTACATATGACACGATGAACGCGGTATGGTTCTGGAAACAGGCAGAACCTCCTCCGCCCCCGCCTCCACCCAGAGTGATCGATGTCTACACACAAAGAGGCGGAACAGGCCCAAATGCTTACGGGGGAGAATTCGCGGCGGGTTCAATGGTCGTCCTTTCAGCCTATGCAACCTACAACACATTTCCGGTTCAGCATGTTTTAGTTGCTTTCCAAATTTTAGACGCCAAAAACCAAACGGTTGCGGTATTGGTAGGCACAACGGACGAGAATGGCATTGCAACCGTCGAATTCAGGATCCGGCTCGATCAAAGCGTCGAAGGGACATGGTGGATCGTCGCCTCAGGCGATATATCGTCCACAATCGTATGGGACACTGTGACCTTTACGGTAGTCTTCCCCCGCCCCGTCGGAGGATACACGATCACTCCGCGAAAACAACCAGATTTCACCGAACAATACCTTACCATAACGGCCACATTGGCGGCGGCATTCATCCTGACCAAGCGTAGACTTCGCAAGAAGTAGATCACGCTGCTAGGTCATCATAACTCTGGTTTGAATGGAACAACATTTTTTCCCTCACCCTGTGGTTCTGTCCTTTACGATTCAAAAGCTGCTGAACCTGCATGAAATGAACGGGTTTCGCTGGCAGACCCATGATGCGTGCAAAACTCTGTCTTGTTTTTGGAACATAAGAAGGTGTCCGGTTTCTGTCACTCATAAGTTAGGTCACCTCGTTTGGCTTGAAAAAATGAAGGGGTTGCGCGGGAGACTTCACTCAACGTGGTTTTGTCGCTGACTGATTAGACGAGCTTCTTTTCAGACAAGAAGGAAAAATCACATCTTAAAAAGACGAAAGACAGGCAAACAAGCAACAGTTTTGAAAAGTAATACCTCTAGATTGATCGAAACACTAAAAAATACCTTGCCCACCTTTCTTGAAACGACCGCTAGACCCATCGAGGGCCCGTAGCTCAGTAAGGACAGAGCACCGGACTTTTAGGCAAATGGTCCGCAGAGAGATCCGGTGGTCCCGGGTTCAATTCCCGGCGGGCCCGCTATCATTTCATTTTGAAAAGAAAAATGGAGATAGGGACGGAATTCATCGAAATCATTCGCGGTTTCATTGTTTAGGCGTTGAAGGTGTTTCTTTCTTCATTAGTCCCCATGCTACCAGTATGATTCCAATGAGTCCTATGACTCCGACCGCGCCGTAGAAGTACCATTTGTAGTCAGAGGTTCCGTAGATGTTGAAAATGTGAAGAAGAAGCTGCAGACCGCCAAGTATCAAGGCGACGATGATGAGAACTGCGCCGATGGCAGTAATTGCTGTTTTCATTGTCACATACCTCATGTCTTGGTTCTACCGGAGGATGTATATAAAACCAGATATAGATTCGAAGACCTATGATTGCATTTCCATGCGTCGCCGAAGCTTCAGACTCGACATAGTACCACTGACGCTGACAACGAACGTGTAGTCTCATGAATGGACAGTGCTTCTTTGCTCTCTGTGGCAAAGGTTAATAGACTGTGTAAGACGCACGTTCACCTATGTCATTCCACTTGAGACGCAAAGACAAAGAGGTAACTGATGAAAGACTCATGAAAAAGATTCTGAAAACCACAAAGTACGTGACAATAGCTCTCTCGATGAACAACGAGCCTTATCTTGTATCGCTAAGTCACGGATATGACGAGAAAAAGAATTGCGTATATTTCCACTGTGCAAAAGAAGGCAAGAAACTTCAGTACTTGAGCTCAAACGACACCGTTTGGGGGCAAGCGCTCTTGGATTACGGATATTCCGAAGGTGAGTGCACCTACCTTTACGCTTCAGTTCATTTCAGTGGAAAAGTCACTATGCTAGAAAACCTTGAGGAGAAACGAGAAGCATTGGCGTGCATGATTCGTCAAATTGACAAGAATCCAGAAACCCTAATTACGGATCTTCGGCCAGAGCGTTTGCGGAACACCGTCGTCGGCAGAATTGACGTTGCTTACATGAGCGGCAAGAAATCAAAAGAAGTAACGATTTGACGCTTCGTTATTGGGCTGTCTTCGACTAAAGCGAAACGCTCATGATTATCCCCGCCTGCTCCTAGGTGTCGACACAACCTTGATTCTCATGCTCTCACGTCCATAGAGTCCAGATAAATAAGGACTGCAGCTGCTGACTCGTTTTTGTCAAGGACTAAAGTCTTATATTGAGAACGCGCGAATCCATATACCAACGGTGAAATGAATGAAAAATATCAGAGCAATCGGCAGAATGATAATCATAGGCATCATAATCGTGATAATTGTCATCGCAGGAGTTGTTGGCTACTACCTGACACTGCCAACTGGACCTAGTGCAAAAGACACTCTAGTGATGGGAACGACAGACTCTGTGGAAACGAATTTGGACCCTGCCCATGCATACGACTATTTCGGATGGGAAATAATCAGATCCCTCGGCGCAGGACTCGTCGACTACCTACCCGGAGCAACAGGGCCTAGCGACATAATTCCAGACTTGGCCACCGACTGGAACGTTTCGTCCGACGGCCTGCAATGGACCTTCACCCTGAGACAAGGTGTCAAATACGATGACGGAACAATATTTAACGCTACACATGTCAAGTACACTTTCGACCGTAACATCCGCATGCAAGACCCTAACGGCGCTTTCGTGGGCATAGGCTTTGGTGACATAATCCAAAACATCACTGTGGTGGATACTTACACTGTCAGATTCTATCTCACAACCCCCTATCCGTTCTTTCTTACGCTGATAGCTGGACAGGAATGCGTGATGGTCGACCCAAAGTATGCACCGATGCACGGAAGCTCATGGAACGCCACCGACTCGATTTATTACACGGAAGGAGACCCGAGGGCAAGCAACCCAATGGGATTAGGTCCGTACACACTCGCAAACTGGACCAGAACCGCTGGAAAAGACCAAGCAATGAAGCTCGTGGCAAACCCCAACTACTGGAACGCGAGTGCAGGCATACCCAAAACCAAGAACATAATAATACAATTCTACCAAAGCTCAGCAACCCTAACACTAGCGATGGAGAATGGAGAAGTCGACATCGCATTCCGACAGCTCACTGTGACCGACATCAAAACAATGCAGAGCAACACTAACTTGCAAGTCTGGCAAGGTACAGGAAACTTCATTCAGTATCTGTGTATGCAGGAAAGATACTCGCCATTCAACGAAACCAAAATTAGGCAAGCCGTGGGAGCGGCCATAAACAGAACAATGCTCGTAAGCACGGTTTTTCAGGGACAAGCCCAGAACTTGTACACAATGATTCCAATTGGCATGGCCTATCACAAGAACGTGTTTCAAGACCTCGGAGACCCCAACTACACTCGCACGCAAGAACTGCTTGCCAGCTACGGCTTCAACGCAACCAACAAACTCACTTTCGATCTGTATTACGAGACTACAGGCCACTACCCACAGAGCCCACAAGTAGCGCAAGTGCTCAAAGCATCCATAGAAGCGAGCGGAGTCATCACCGTGAACCTCCAGAGCCTAGAGTGGGCAGCAATGGGAAGTGCCCGAAACGCCGGAACGATGCAGGCCTTCATATATGGCTGGTACCCAGACTACATAGACCCAGACGACTATATCCAACCCTTCATGCAGACGTCAGGTGGAACGTGGCTTAACTTAAACTACTCAAACCCAGAGATGGACCAACTGATAGGATGGGCCAGAGGCAATACGACCGACTCGGTTCGAAATACACTGTATGAGCAGATTCAAGACCTCTCGGCAATAGATTGCCCCCAAATTCCGATCTATCAAGGAACAGCATACGCAGTCACGTCACTGAAAGTCAAAGGTGTCTACCTAGACATCACTCAGAATTGGCGTCCTTGGCTTCTCTATGCCGAGCAATAAACAACCTTATCTTCTCTTTTTTTCACTATTCGTGAAAACAAGGAAGAAATGAGTTGACACTACGCACCTACGTCGTCGCAAGAATATTACTAACGATTCCAATGATACTCATTCTCTTAACCATGGTTTTCCTGATCATCAGGGTACTCCCGGGAGACCCTGTTCTCCTTCATCTTGAGAAACACGCAACCCCAGCGGCGGTCGAGCAAATGCGCCATCAACTGGGGCTTGACAAACCACTTTGGCAACAGTACTTCGACTACTTGCTGGGTATTTTCAGAGGAGACCTCGGACTGTCTATGCAAGACTATTCTTCGGTCGGACAGCAGATCTTCTCTGCGTTCCCTGCAACTCTAGAACTGGCGATTTATTCCATGATGATTGCAGCTAGCCTCGGAATATTCCTAGGGGTACAGGCTTCAAAAGCCTACAACAAGCCTCAAGACCATGTGATAAGAATCTTTGGAATAGTGACCTACGCCATTCCAGTCTTCTTCTTGGGTATGGTTCTTCAACTTACCTTAGGCTTAGGTCTACATTGGCTACCCGTTGGTCAAAGATTCAACCCAACAATCGCGATTCCCCAATCACCATGGTATGTGGACCTCAACACTCCTTTCTCAACGTCTTTGATTTCTTCTCTGTTCAAGATCAGGAGCGTGCATTTGTCAACAGGACTCTACACATTCGACAGTCTTCTTGAAGGAAACATATTCAAGTTCATCGAATCATTGCGCTATCTATGCTTGCCTTCACTTACCCTCGGTCTGGTTCTATCAGGAGTCTTCATAAGGCTAACCAGAAGCAACATGTTTGAAACATTGAGACTCGACTTTGTCACGGCCGCCAGGGCCAGAGGGTTAAGAGAAACCAGAGTGACGTACAGCTATGCTCTCCGAAACGCATTCTTACCTGTGCTCACGATGGTAGGATTACAGTTTGCAGCTCTTCTTGGTGGCGCTGTATTGACAGAAACCACGTTCTCATGGCCTGGCTTAGGCAGGTACATAGTTGACAGGATAAACTTTCGAGATTATACAGCAATTCAGGGAGCGGTAATAGTATTTGGGCTTTTCGTGTCGATGGTAAGCTTGGCAGTGGACCTGCTCTACGCTTATCTTGACCCGAGGATCAGGCTCTGAGGCGAAGCCATGAAAAAACCGGTGAGGAAGAGAAGCTCGTTCAACAATCAGTTGCTGAAAATCGGCTCACTGAGCAAACGAGGGTTAGCAGGTTGGCTCATCATTGTCGGAGCGATACTCGTGATAGCTATCATAGTGATGACCGGTATCTCACCTTGGATCCGACCTTATGATCCTATAGCGATCAATGTTGGACCCATTCTCGCCCCTCCCAGCAACCAGCATCTTTTCGGAACGAATGACCTTGGCCAGGACGTATTCAGCAGGGTTCTGTCAGGCGGAGGAGTGATGCTTCAAGTATCCTTACTTTCAGTCATTGTCTGTCTAGCAATAGGCGTGCCACTTGGGCTCTTCGCTTCATACGCCGGAGGAATCCCTGATAGAGTCGTTGGTCTCGTGATGGATAGCCTATACGCGTTTCCAGGGCTCGTGCTGGCCATTGCCATTGCTGCGATGTTGGGCAGAGGAGTCATAAACATGGCCTTGTCAATCGCCGTGGTTTATATTCCTTCATACTTTAGAGTCATCCGCAGTCAGGTTCTGAGCATAAAGGAAACGTCCTATATAGAAGCCGCAGACGCAATCGGAGCTAGAAATCGAACGATCCTGAGTAGATACGTCCTGCCCAATATAGTGCCCTCAATAGTGGTCGTCGCAACAGTGAACTTCGCAGATGCTATTCTCACCGCTGCAGGACTGACGTTCATCGGGTTAGGAGTTCCTGTCACCGTACCCGACTGGGGTTTGGACTTGACCAGCGGACAAAGACTCCTGACTAGCGGAGCGTGGTGGGTCATAAGTTACCCTGGACTCATGATCATATTATTGGCGCTGGGTTTCACTCTGATGGGCGAAGGATTGAGCGAGATGTTGAACCCGAGGCTTGAGCAATGAATGAAGAGACCACTGACGAGTCCCATCTGCTTACGGTGAACGGACTTACTGTCGAGTATTGGACGAGACGTGGGAAGATTAGAGCAGTTGAAAACGCGTCGCTCACATTGGACAAACAAGAGACCTTGGGCGTCGTGGGCGAATCAGGTTCTGGGAAGTCGACGCTTGGCATGTCATTGATACGGCTCGTGCCCTACCCAGGCAGAATAGTATCCGGTGACATAAATCTTGAAGGCCAGAACATACGAAAAATGAAAGACGAAGAAATGCGAGATGTAAGGGGAAGAAGGATCTCTTACGTTTTCCAGGATCCGATGACATCGCTTAACCCTGTCGAGAAAATCAAGGATCACTTTGTTGAGTTGATTCAAACTCACGAACCGAAGGTGTCAAAAACACAGGCCCTGGAACGGGCAAACCAATTGTTCAGAGATGTTGGAATCCAGGAGGAACGGATAAACGATTATCCACATCAGTTGAGCGGTGGAATGAGACAGCGAGTGATGATCGCCTTGGCACTGGCTTTAAACCCCAGCGTTGTAATAGCAGATGAACCGACAACAGCTTTGGACGTGGTCGTACAGGCCAAGATCCTGGACCTTCTCAATTCCCTGAAAAATCGATACGGAATGGCACTAATACTCATAACGCACGATCTGAGCATAGTGCTTCAGAGAAGCGACAAGATCATCGTCATGTACGCCGGAAGAATAGTTGAATACGCTTCCAGTATCGACCTATATTCCAGCACTCAACACCCATACTCGCAGGGACTACTGAAATCAATTCCCAATATCGAGCTCACTGACCAGAAACTTGAAGCTATAGAAGGCTCACCACCAGACCTTCTCAACCCACCCAAAGGATGCCGATTCTGGCCACGATGTTCCTTCGCAATGCCAGAATGTCGGATGGAAGAACCACCGCTTTTCGAAACCAAAAAGAACCATCTTGTCAGATGTTACCTTTACAAGGATGAGACAAATGACCAGTGACGAGATTCTTCGAGTCGAACACCTGAAAAAGTATTTCCCAGTTGAGAAGGGCTTCCTCGAAAGGCTTCTCACCAGTTCCAGACGGTTCGTGAAAGCCGTGGACGACGTCAGTTTCTCGATAAACAAAGGCGAAGTGTTCTCGCTAGTCGGAGAAAGCGGATGTGGAAAATCAACAACAGGCAGACTAGTCGTGAGACTGATTGAGCCGACTTCAGGTCAGGTATTTTTCGAACAACAGAACATAACAGAAATAGAAAAAGGGGCATTCAGGGAATACAGACGAAAACTCCAGATCATTTTTCAAGACCCATATGCCTCTCTCAACCCAAGAATGAAGGTCGGCCAAGCCGTCGGGCACCCTTTGGAAATTCATCATTTAGAAAAGGGCGACGAAGAAAGAAAAAAAGTCATGGAAATCCTGCAAAGAGTTGGGCTCACGCCGCCTGAACAGTTCATCAATCTCTACCCACATCAACTTAGTGGGGGACAACGCCAGCGAATTGCGATGGCACGGTCCCTCATTCTTAACCCAGAATTTATCGTAGCCGACGAACCCGTGTCAATGATCGATGTCTCGTTAAGGACCACGATAATTGATCTCATGCTTGAACTAAGAAAAGAGTTTGACCTAACTTACCTTTTCATAACCCATGACTTGGCAATCGCAAAATACATTTCCAATAGAATAGCAATAATGTACCTCGGAAAAATCGTTGAAATGGGAGACAAGAACGAGATCTTCTCAAACCCGATGCATCCATACACGCAAGCACTAATGTCCTCAATTCCTGTTCCAAACCCAGAACGAAGACGGGAAGCCATCGAACTGAAAGGTGAGGTGTCATCAGCAATAGATATCCCAAAAGGATGTCGGTTCAACCCAAGATGCCCATACGCCGATGAAAAATGCAGGACAACTGAGCCCGAATTGATACCCGTAAAACCTGATCATTTTATTGCTTGCTTAAAGGCAGAAGTGAAATAGAGACGCAGTTTATCTTCTCGTAAGAATAAACAACAATCATATTGCCGAAGCTAGTCAGCTTACGGAAGACGAATCAAGCGCGCCAACCATGGAACACGACACTATGTGGATATTCAGATGCAACAAAAGGAACTACTCTCATAAAAGAGTCTGACAACGACTGTAGGGGCTCTCCGCAAATTGGACTATGTTCAACAGATCATTCCACGTCTGTGGCCAAAAGAGACAAATAGAAACGAATTTTGGTAAGTTAGAGTTTCAGCTTTCTGAAAATGCTTTTCGAAGTTTTTCCTTTTTCTCGATAAGACAGGACCTCACAAAACTCGAGGATACTGCCACAATTCTTGCATTGAACATAACTTTTTTCACGGTTCGCCACGAGCCAAAACCCCTCTTTCGAGCCACATTTCGGACAAGTATTCATAGAACGCGCGAATGCTTCGATCTCATCCAAACCCAACTTCTGTCCCAAATTGTGGAGAGATTGCTGTTCGATTTATGTCTTGTGTACTACTCCTTCAGGTGAGAACCTTTCGGTTTCCGTCTGAGACACTAATCTCCGGACCACGGGGAAAGCAAGTCTGAAACTGCAAAATCGGCACATTTTGAATTCATCTGCAGTATTCCAGAATCTTTAAAGCCTTGATTAGTGACCATGCCAACAACTGCAAACAGGTCGAATCTGCCCTGATCAAAAATAGAAGAATATTCCAGAAGACATTTATCTTTTGCAAAGGTCTAACTACTCTGCTAACAGGAGAATTATTATGACTCGAAAGACGTTGTTGTCCGTCATTTTTCTCGTTGCAATCTCTATTCTCTTGGCAAAGCCCCTATTGGCGAGTACTTCAACATATTACGCGTTCGGATCCGAAAACCTGCCGCAAGTTACTTACACTCTGACGATTACGATAGTCGGCAACGGGTCTGTTTCCCTCAACGGTACAGGACCCTATAATTATAACGATGTTGTCTTCATGACGGCGTTTGCAGACTATGGTTGGCTTTTCCACGGTTGGACTGGAGACCTGAATAGTTCTGCGAATCCTGGGATGATCGTCATGAACAGCAACAAAGTCGTTACCGCTAATTTTATCCCAGGCAATAC
>Ga0315277_10012846_pt1 | contig 10473 bp, 7 predicted proteins | sample YL17G05_15_MG_FD_203695 | JGI IMG/M metagenome (GOLD analysis project Ga0315277, IMG submission 203695) | Sediment microbial communities from Yellowstone Lake, YNP, Wyoming, USA - YL17G05_15 | ecosystem: Environmental > Aquatic > Freshwater > Lake > Sediment | place: USA: Wyoming | collected... | reverse complement strand
CCATTGATGCGAAGTTTCGTGCTCGACACCATAGCCAGCGCCTCTCAATCAATCGGGTGAACTAGTAGGAATTAACCATCGCGACTCAATTGACTGTGATGCTAGCCATCAGGTTCACATCCCATTGCATGTGAACTCTGCGAATTCGCTGCCGTGAAGTCATGAGTGAACCCGACAGGATCAGAATGGATTGGCCCGAGCCCAACAGCCAACTCTCTACGAGTCACAGCTCTTCTCGAGGGTCTTGCGGGTCTTCTCCAATGTCTTCAGTGCGAGTTCCTTCGGCCAGTCAATTCCACGATTGCGAGAACCCTTGCAAATCTTCCTGATTTCGTAAGAACTGAAGAACTCTTTGGGATCAACCTTGAGGTCGTATCTGTCCGCCCTCTGAGGTGCCCTGCCTCGCATCTCATCATCCATTACGTCAACCATACTCCGTAGAGCGCTCTCTCCATAGGCATGAACTGCAATCTCGTTTCGAACGGAGTTGACCCATTCATAGTCGCCCGCGAGAGTGAATACATGCGGCGGCGCCTCTTCCTTGCGCAGATAGCTGATTGATCCGCCGAATGTCTGAGCCTGTATCTTCTTCGAGTCGGCTGGATGCGCAACTAACAAGCACCTTTTGAGCTCCCAATCCAGTGCAGCTGCGCAACAGAAAATGCTGCTTCGGAAGAAGCCGAAGCAGTAGGTCATTCTTGCCTCATAGAGAAACTCCCAAGCCTGCCATGGCACATGCGACAGTCTAATACTCATCAATCTTCTGTAATCGATTAGACCACCTTGATGGATCTCCTCGTACCGCCTCAGTGCCTCTTTGATCAAGGACTTGTTATCGAAGTACTGATCGTGAGCAAGCTCATCCAGGAAGTAATCTGCAACGACGTCCGGATTTGTTCCCATGCACATGTTTGCGCCCCCAATCTATCCGACGCAACCCGCGGCTGCAATCGCGACAGAACGCAGGACCTTCAATAGACTCAGTCTTTAATGAGGATTGCCTCGCATCTACAGATAGAGGGCCTCCCTAGTCAGAGAATAGATGAAACGTACCATATCGTCGTAGGCGAAACTATCGAGATGCGTTGCCCTGCCCCTCATGGCCCCATCAACGAGTTTATGAAGTGGAGAGGTGGATTCCCTTGTTGTGAGGACGAGGCCCATACGACCGAAAATCAACCAGAAGCAGCTATTCGATGAGGTCAAGAAAAGAAGAGACGACATCCTCACTTCGGAGCGCCAGAGCCTAGGTGAAGCTCTTACTCGTCCCATCGGACAGTACGGCGAAGAAAAGCTCAGAATTCTCAGGGAGTACTTCTACTCGTACTCGGCAATCGTATCCAATTACTTCAAGGAGTTCATCTACCTTGAAACCTGCTCTGGCCCGGGGGTGTGCACTCTCCGGGAATCCGGGCGAGTGGTCCTTGGGACTCCCCTACTCGCGATGACCAACAAACCGGTGTTCACCAAGTACTACTTCGTCGAGCTGGATGACCAAGCCCACGAAGCTCTGGCGTGGCGGAGGAAGAGCTACTGCCCTGACGCCAATGCCGAGATTGTCCATGATGACTGCAATAACTGCATAGGCTCGATTGTCCAGAAGATTCCTAAGAACATACCGGTCTTGGCGGTAATGGACCCTGAAGGTCTCGAGCTGAAGTGGAACCAGACGGTTGCTCCGATCGCTGCTCATCCACGATCGGAGATATTCATCAACTTCCCCTACGACATGGCAATCAAGCGTTGCATCTCCCCTAACCTGAGCCCCGCGACCGAACTTACTGTGACCGAGTGCCTCGGCACCGAGGAATGGAAGCCTCTAAGAGATGCACATCTGCGAGGTGAGATTTCCGCCGAAGACCTTCGGGATGCATTCCTTGACCTCTATACAGATGGCCTTCGCAAGCTCGGGCTAATGGAGGTACAGGTTTCAAGACTCGTTAGGAGCGACAATAACGCCCCGCTGTACTTCCTTGTCTCGGCTTCGAGAAAGCAGGTCGCGCGCAGTATCATGAAAGACATCATGAAGGTCGATGTTTCACGTCAGACCACTATACTCAATGATTAGATGGTGCAATTGCAGCGAATCTCCGTGTAGTCCATCCCGAGCTCTTGCCACAGTTGAACGGTCTCCTTACACAGCGCAACATTTCGATATCGGAAGTCGCACTTCAACTTACTGATGACCGATTCATACATTCGTCTACGGGTCGCAATTGGGATCTTCTTCCCCCAATTTGAGGTCTCTCCGAGATACTCTGTCCAGCTCTTGTCCCCCGCATTGTTTATCGTGCTCTGTAGTCCCCTCAGAGAACCGAGCGTAATCCTGTCTGGTCTGAATCTTGCGAATATCCCATCAAGCAATTGCCCATATGCGTCTTCCCATCCCTCGACTGGAACCATCGGATCAATTCGGATTCTCACCTCGAATCCCGCATCCTTCAGAAGTTCAGCCGCTTTTATCCGCTCTGCTACCTTGGGAGCTTTCTCCCAACGATTCGCGACAACTTCCGCGTTAAGGCTGAAGCTCACTACAGCCTGCCTCTTGTTCTCAACCTCGAGCAGATTTCCGACTGCTGGCGATTTTGTGACGAATAGCACACGGTGAACCTTCTGTTGGCTCAAGAGATCCATGACGAACCTAGTGAAGGGAACCCTGCCCGTCTCTGTTATCATGGAGTCAGAGAGCTCGCCTGCGTTAAGGAGCTCCGCCCTCGTTCCGTCACCCTGGAATAGTGCAGTCAGATGGACTTTGACTTTCTCAAAGTCCTTGGGTCTGGGTCGGGTTCTACACTCGAGGAATCTGAAGGTCCCCTGCAGATAGCACCACGCGCATGCATATGGGCAGCCGGTTGCCCATTTCAACTCGAGAAAATGTGGGCATACTACATCATTCGGTCCGTGTGGGATTGGAGTCTTGTCAAATCTTGTTATGATAGAGCCATCGCCCACCCTAGATACCATCTTCTCTGTCGATCCTGATAGAGTCCTGTAGTTCTTGAAGTGAACAATCAGGTCCGTCAACCTCCGGCACTCGCTTCCAGACCCACGAGGATGTTCATGGGTAATTAGCATTTGCCCAGTAGCCACTAGCTCACCTGCTTGCTTAACCATCTTGAAGGATAACAGACAATCGGGTGGAGGGCGGCGAACATAGTACAGACAAGTGGAAATGCAGTGGGTGGGGGTCCAGACGCATTTCCCCTCTGATTGAGAAGGCATCACGATTTGCTAGCCAGCTGATCGCACGGTTCCCACCAGCATTGCCTAATTCGGAGACCAGTGTTCGAGTGGTTGGTCGTTCACATCCTGTTCAATCTGAAAAGGCTATGATTTGAAGCCGGAGAACTCCAAACCGCCTTCAGTATCAAGCGCAGTCGGTTTGTCGTAAAGCACTTCATCTCTTCATAGCTGCAGCGATGATCGAGCTGACATCCGCCGGATCTCGTGAGACGTCCGATTGCCATTTGCCGAATCCACTGTGTGAATTCACGGCTCGGACCCACTCATCCACGAACTCACGTTTTGCCTTGTCGATATCTGTGTCCTGTCCCTTCGTTTCCAGGATAAGGTGTGATCCGTTCTTCAGTCTGATTATGAAGTCTGGATAATACTTCCTGACCACGCCTCCATGTATGTACAAGATTTCGAATCCCAAATGATCGTTCTTCACCCACGCATCAACATCAGGGTTGTGGTCAAGTTCGGATGCTTCGCATGCTTCCCAAGTGCTATCGAACACACACATGTTTATGTGTGACTTCTTGGTGTGCTCACAAGGCCGCCCAGTATACCAGGGTTGCATATCAGCAGTCGAACGAATCGGGTTGTCCTTGTCGAAAATAGGCTCGATTGACTCAGAACTCTCAAAACGAATCGCTTGCCATAGATGCTCGACTATCTTCTTCATATTCAGTGCAAGGATTATTCTTCGCTTGACCTCATCTCGCTCGACGGTTGGGGGCACTATCTTCACTTTGTCAGAATTTAGGAAGGTCTCCACAAGCCTAATCAACTGAACCAGAAGATAGTCTTTGTTAGCGAGCCAGTCTGGCTTCATTTGCTCGAAGACCTCAGCAGCCGTCAGAAAGATGATATGCTGCAATCTGAACCTGTTCTCGAGGTCGCGAAGGTCAATTTCAGTCATCATTGATATATCTGGCTTGCCTTCGATGATAGGCGCAACATCGGCCCTCGTAAGCGTCGATTTCGCATTCAGTTCAAGAACCTTCAGTCTCCCAACATCCAGCTCCAGTCTCGGTTTGTAACTATGGTTGATTCGCAGCACATTCGGCCAAGAGATTTCGTGCTCCTTCTTCTCAAGAAGTGGTTCAATTCGAGACTTCGGAGCCGGTGGTGGCGGAGGAGGGCCATCATATGATTCATGGGGCAGAAATGTGAAGGGTATTCCGAAGATGTTCACATATTCGGGGTCGAAAAGCCCAGTCGTTTCGTCGGTCTCATAGGAGGTCCTCCTGAGCCCTCGTCCAACTACTTGTTCGCAGAGAAGCTGGCTAGTGAAGGCCCGCAAACCCATAATGTGTGTGACGGTTTTTGCATCCCAACCCTCCGAAAGCATTCCGACTGATATTACATTACGAATCTGCTCTCCGGGCCTCCCTAACCTGCCAACTGTGTCGACTTCCAGCCTGAGAACCTCGGCTTGTTCTTTCTTCGAGAGTTTCTTCGACGGTTGGTCTTCATCTTCATCCTCTTCGATTTCCTCAGACTGGACTATTGGTTCATCCTCTGCCTCGGCTTTGTCAAGCACTTGTGAGTCGATGTGAAGTATCTTCTCAGGGTCGCACAGCTCATCAATGCGCACCTTCTTGTGATCGAAAGCATACTTCAGGCGAGCTGCTGTATGAGTTCTGTTTGCCACAGAAATCATCACAGGCGGGGTTCTGTGGCCAGCTTTCTTCCACTTCTTGTAGGTCTCCAACCAGTCTTTGCCTAGAAGATAGTAAGCATTCAGAACAAGATCTGGAAGAGGTTCGTGCTCATCGGCCCTGCGATTCAGATCGTCCTTGACATCGGGTTCGACATAGATGTGGTACAATTTCGACCTATAGGTTTTCGCATCTGGAACTCCGTCATCCCTAATGACTACTCTCGGGGTCTTCACAAGACCAGATTCGATTGCGTCGTTCAACCCGAAATCACTGACAATCCATCCATACAAGTTCTCTTCAGTACTCTTCTTGCCCGTGGGCACGAAAGGTGTGGCAGTGAAATCATAGCATCTGAGTATGTTTCTTGCTGAATGGACCCTGTCCAAACCGCTTATCCATACAGTAGCCATCTCAGTGTCCTGCTTACTCATGCCTTTGACCTCAGTCCCTTCTGGGATTCTCCATGCATGATGAGCTTCATCGTTGATCACAATGAGGCCCCTCGAGTTGGACAGTTCACCTAGGACTTCCCGAGCGTACGCATCATCGCTCATTAGACCGCGCTTGTCTACACTTCTCTTCTTCGCCAGTTGTTCCTCAGTGTCCCATTGTAGCACATGCCAGTTCCGTATGAGGACTCTACCTTGCCGCAGTTTCTCTAAGAGATCTGGTGGCACTATGTTGAATTCGTCGTAGTAGTTCCCAGGAGCTGTTGGCATAAGTACCTGCAAACGACTCTTGACCGTTAGACCGGGTGCAACAACGAAAACACTCTTGGAGAATCTTGGATCTTGCGGGTAGGTCACTTTGTTCAGAATCTGCCACGTAATCATCATTGCCATAACAACGGTCTTACCCGAACCTGTTGCCATCTTAGAACATAGACGCGTGAATGGCCCCCCATCGGATGGTATGTCGAGACCGACTTTCTCCGAATCAGCAGCCTCTGTTAGCCATATGATGGTCTCTATTGCTTCAAGTTGACAGAAGAATAAACGTTTCCCCTCTCGTTGCTGCGGGTCATACCAGTATTCCAGAAGACGTTTTGTCATTCCAGTTACATTGGGATATCCAGCTTCGCGCCAATCACGAACCCTTGCCCTTATTCTATTCACCAGCGGTATCTCAACGAACGTCCCAGGGTCGTCGAATGTTCTGGAACTCTCAGACGCAACAACATACCCTGCGGGACGCCTGCCGTCCCTAAGAATCATTGACCTACTCCTTCTGTCATAGTCCCAATAGTGTCCGGGCTCCTCATACGGGCTGTTGATAACCAATCGGTCGATGGTAGTCTGCTTGACCATCAATGCACCTCGACGATCTTCAGGCTCTCGATTCCGCGGTCGTCGATTATCTTCACGGCAATCTGATTGCCTGGCTCGAATGGAAGTGACTTTGTGCCTCTGTACGCTTCGATCAAGTCTTCATCGATTTCTCCCTTTAGGTTTCTGGCCAATTTCGACCAGCCTTCCATCTCTCCGGACATCGGGAAGAAGACTTGTTTTGGGAACAGGCTTCTACCATCATAGTCAGGGTCTAGCATCCATAATGCAATCTTCTCAGTTCCTCCAGACTCAATCATGCCCCTCCTTGTGTTGTAGTAATCAAAGCCCCGCACCTCAACAACATACTTGTCCTTGTCCGTTCCATCCTTGATCTTCACAAGGTCAACATCGGGTTGGCCAATGAGCCAGAAACTTTCGTCGCTCTTTCTCTCCTTCTTGAGATCAGCTGTCAGAAGGTCCGCATTCATTTGCGCTTTTAGAAGAGTAACTCCTGGCCACTTTGTCTCCTCGATGTCCTTGGCAGCCTCGGGGTCATACTGGAATGCCGCAAATACAACTATCTTCGGCCTAGGCACTAGCTTCTGGGCCTCCTCTATAGCTAGCTCGACCTGTCTTGGCTCGATTGGTGCGTATTCTGGACCGAAGGAGATAACAACCCTCTGTCGAGTATCGCCCTTCGTTTCCGCATCAGCGTGAAGCCAACGGGCTCCTCCCAGAGTCTCAACTCGGGAAAACTCAATCTTCTGACCTCCTTTCCCGCGAATGCCAGTCCTTAGGAGCTCGTCTCTCCATTCAGCTTGCCGCAGCGTCTCACCTGACCGCGATATGGAACTATCCGCATGCGGCTCAGCTTTCACATCGGAAAGAGACCGCACCACAGGAGAGGGCACTGCTTCTACGGTGAACGGGCCACTCACCCGCAATCTCGCAGAATCAACAAGGGGTTGATCATAAAGCGTTTCCAGAGCAGCAGGTTCGTTGTTGGCTATGCACTTGAGATTGACGTGAGGAACGACCTTGTAGTTGAATCCTGATCCCACGCCCTCTTGAGGCCGGGCCAGCTCATAGTAGTCAAAAACTGCCGTCATCAAACGTTGCCTGGCAAGAGAAATGGCGACGCGCGATGTATCACAAGTGAGCCATCGTCGCCCCCAATTCTCTGCGACATAGGCTGTTGTGCCAGAACCACATGTTGGATCTAGGACCAAATCCCCCGGGTCTGTCGTCATGAGCATACAACGTGAAACGACTTTGGTCGATGTCTCGACAACATAATGCATGTCCGTGGGTGCAGATGTGTCGGACCACAAGGCAGTAATTCTGGTCAAAGGATAATCTGAGAGTTTCAACAGGTATCTGAGTCGGTCTCCGCTTTCGTAGGGAACCAGTCTGTTTGCCTTCTTCAGTCTTTCAGCGCCAGCCTTGTCAGTCTTCCACGATTTTCCATTTGCTGGCAAGAACTTCTCCCCGTCGACTTCGATAGGGAAGACCCGGTCGGCACTGAAACCAATCGGAGACATTGATATTAGCTGACACGGAACAAACGGTTTCTCAACGAGAGAATGATTTTCAATTTCCTCTTTTGTCAGAGCACGGCGTTTGCCGTTTGGAAACTCCGCGATATTCCAGTGAGGATCTCCTTGGACATCAACCTCTTTGAACAGATTGTGGAACTTCAACACTTCTTTGTTCTTGGCATAGAAGAGCAGATAGTCGCAAATCTCTTCAAGATACTTGGTGCCGAGTGGCATTGTCTTCTTCCGGAAGGTTATCAGACTGACGAAATTCTTCTTTCCGAAGATTTCGTCTAACAGGCATCGGACAAGATGAACATTCTCATCGCTGATTTGCACAAAGACGCTCCCAGTCTCATTGAGTAAGTCCCTCGCGAGCAGAATCCGGTCGCGCAAATACGTCAGGTAAGAGTGAATCCCCAATTCCCAGGTATCCCTGAAGGCTTTTATCATCTCTGGCTCCTGGGTCAGACTATCGTCAGAACCATCTGTGACATCGCGCTTGTTCACAAATGGCTGGAAGTTGGATCCATACTTGATACCGTAAGGCGGGTCAATGTAGACCATCTGCACTTTCCCGGCCATACCCTCCTTCTCTAGTAGAGAGTTCATCACTAAAACTGAATCTCCAGCAATCAAACGATTGCTCCAGTTATGCTTGTGTTTGTAGAACTCGATCGCCTCTCTAAGCGGGGGGTTCTCTTCAGTATATTCAAAGAGAGACATTTGTTTGTGGTCTCTTCTGTCGCGCTTTCTAACGGCTTCGACAATCGAACGGGGATCAACTCTCTCATGTACGTGAAGCGACACGGTATGGACATCGAAAGAGGTTCGCTCAGACTTCCCCGCCCAAAACAGAGAAGGGTCGAGATGCGGGTCGTAGGAGTATGTCCTCCTCCCCTTGTCCACGTCTGTACTAGAATCAACAAGACCCACGGGCGGATTGTTGACCCGCTGCTTCCCCTTGTGCTGGTATTGTTCGATTGGCTTGCCTTCGTCCCTCCTCGCCCTCTTCTCCGTCAGACCACCTCCAGCGAGCCCTTTAGCATCTTCCAATGATATAATTCGTTGCCGAACTCGCTTGCGCGCTCTCGTTTCGGGTTTTCTGCTGTCGTTCACTCCTGGCCAATCCAGATTCCTGTATATCTTCCTGAACAACTGGGCTCTAGCGCCAGTGGCGTCCAGATTGAACCGCATGCATGCGCTTTGCAGCGTATCTTTGTTGAGACGTCGATCCATAGTGTTGCGTATTATTCTTCTAGCGCCATCGATTTCCTTCTCTGATTGTTTCCGTCTGAGATAGCCCATGATTCTTCCAGAGAGTTCGCGCATTCTACCAGTTGACAATAGACCAATGTCTTGGCAGATGTCTCTAAGGTCATCCGCGTTGAGATACTCCATGAATAGAATAGTCAACTTCTTGGTCATTTCCTCAAACGAGGAATATGCAAGTCGAAGATAATGGTTTTCCTCAGAACTCATGATGCCATAACTGTGATTACTGATCTTGGGAGGCAAACATCGTTTTACTTCGTGTCATACGATCTCAACCAGGGCTCACTTCGCTTCGCAGCCTATCATTTCTAGGGAAGAACTTGAGGCATATCAGAACTGAGAAGCAGTTTGAAAGGCTCTGGAATCAATCACGAGCTCTAGTCTGCGATTTCAGCGCGACCCGGTGTGGTCCGTGCAAGATGCTCGAGCCCATTCTTGAGAGACTCGAGAAGGAGAATCCGGGGATCAAGTTCGTCAAGGTTGATATCGACATGCACCAGGAGCTTTCGGACGAGCACAAGGTACAGGCTGTGCCCACCGTGTTCTTTGTCGGGAAGGGCAAGGTCATCCGGAGAATCGTTGGCGTAGAGAGCTACAGAAACCTTAGCAAGGAGGCAAAGAAGCTGCTTGCTAATGTCAAAAGCCGATGAACGACGGAAGGGGGCTTGCGACGGTGAATCCGGATTTCCAGATCGTCATGCGCGAGATGGCATATCCATATTTCGAGACAATCTCCGAAATGGCATGCCTTAGAATGAACGACGACGTTGACATCGATATCCAGCATTACGAACGGATCAGGGTAGAGCACGCACAAGCTCTTCTGGATTCAAGGCTCTGGAGGTCGAGATATGGCAGGATGCCTGATGATTGGGGAAAGATGACGCACTCGCTGAAGCCAAGCAAGAATATCCAGCCGATCTCGAAAGACATCCTTGGCGAGTACCTCCCGGATAAGCGAAGAATTGTTGTCTACGACCAGACGTGTCTTCTTGTTACCTATGCACTCGCTGCGAAGGGAGGGAGCCTGTGCGTTCCCGTTCCATCCGGTCCCGAGCTCGCACTTGCACATGCTGTCTCCCATGCAGTGTCGCACCTAGGGGTTGACCGGAATGGAAATATATGGGATAGGTACGAGAACTCCAGCTCAGCGGAGAAAGAGCTGTTTGCGCAGGGATACTCACGTCACTTTCTCGAGAGGAATTGGCTCAACAGCATACTCTTCCGGTCACTCGCGAAGCACCAGAGTGCGGAGTACAACCAGTATGAGCATGCTGAAAACCTCAGAGAGCTAAACGCAATGTTGATGAAAACAAGAGAGGACACAGGACTAAGGGGACTGGAGGGAGGAGGAGTTGGTCATGAATAATCCAATATCAGTAGTTCGTAAATCACCTCCCCCTCAAGCCAGCAGATGATCTTCTCACGGGCACTTCGACATCCAGTATGAACTCGTATTCTCTTTCGAGCACGTACTGGAGCATGGCCAGGAACCTTGGATAT
>Ga0315277_10012844_pt1 | contig 10474 bp, 14 predicted proteins | sample YL17G05_15_MG_FD_203695 | JGI IMG/M metagenome (GOLD analysis project Ga0315277, IMG submission 203695) | Sediment microbial communities from Yellowstone Lake, YNP, Wyoming, USA - YL17G05_15 | ecosystem: Environmental > Aquatic > Freshwater > Lake > Sediment | place: USA: Wyoming | collected... | reverse complement strand
TTACTCCATCACTTCATGTTGTTTCTTACCCTCGCATCTTCTTGGCTTTTTCCGCCGCCTCGTCAATCGTGCCGACCAGATAGAAGGCTCCTTCAGGAAGATCGTCGTGTTTGCCCTCCAGGATCTCTTTATATCCCCTCACCGTCTCTTTGATGGGCACATACCTTCCCGGGGTGCCTGTAAACTGCTCAGCCACATGGAAGGGCTGTGAACAGAACCGTTGAATCTTCCTCGCCCTGGCGACTGTCAACTTATCTTCTTGGCTCAACTCTTCGATGCCGAGAATCGCGATGATGTCCTGCAATTCCCTGTATCGTTGCAGGGTCGCCTGCACCCCTCGAGCCACTCGGTAATGTTCTTCTCCCACAATCAGAGGATCAAGAATTCGGGAGGTGGATGTCAAGGGATCCACTGCCGGGTAGATTCCTAGTTCGGCGATGGAGCGCTCCAAGGCAACGACGGCGTCCAGATGACCGTAGGTCGCTACGATTCCGGGGTCGCTATAGTCATCCGCAGGAACGTAAATGGCCTGAAAGGACGTGATGGAGCCCTTCTTCGTCGAGGTAATCCTTTCCTCCAGGTCTCCAACGTCTGTGCCCAAGGTTGGCTGATAACCGACGGCGGATGGCATTCGTCCCAGCAGAGCAGAAAGCTCCATATTTGCCAGAACGTAACGATAGATATTATCGACGAACAGCAGCACATCCTGGCCTTCGATATCCCGAAAATATTCCGCAATGGTGACTCCCGTCAGGGCCACACGGGAGCGAACGCCCGGTGTTTCATTCATCTGACCGAAGACCATCACGGTCTTGTCCATAACGCCTGACCGCTGCATCTCCAGCCACAAGTCATTGCCTTCCCGGGAGCGTTCACCCACACCGGCAAAGACGGAAAATCCTCCATGCTCAGCGGCGATATTACGAATCAGTTCCATGATGATGACGGTCTTACCGACTCCGGCCCCTCCGTAAGCGCCGATCTTCCCACCCCGGGTAAAAGGGGTGATCAGGTCCATGACCTTGAGTCCGGTCTCGAGCATTTGAGGAACTGTCTCCTGCTCTGTCAGGGGAGGAGGTAAACGGTGAATCGGCCATTTCTCGTCGGCTTTCACCTCACCCCGACCATCAATCGCCTCGCCGAACACGTTAAACAATCTCCCCAGCGTTCCTCTCCCCACAGGAACACTGATGGGAGTTCCCATATCGACCGCTTCCGCTCCTCTCGCCAAACCGTCCGTGGCAGTCAACGAAACGCCACGCACCCAGTTGTTGCCGATATGAGCCTGTACCTCCACAATGACTTTATTTTCGCCCATAGGGATGACGATGCCGTTATTGATCGCCGGCAACTGATCCTTAGGGAACTCCATATCCACCACGGTTCCTATGACTTGTACGACTTTACCTTTCGCCATCTCCTTCGCTCCTTACCCCTGCTACGTCGTTAAAGCTTCAGCCCCTCCGCTGATATCACAGATCTCCTTTGTGATCATCTCCTGTCTCACTTTATTCAAAGACAAGGTTAAATCTTTGACCAGGTCTCCCGCATTGTCGCTCGCATTACGCATCGCAACCATCCGTGCCGACTGTTCGCTGGCGATCAATTCCAGAATCGCATGATACACTTCCATCTCCACAAATCGGGGCAATAACTCATTGAGGACGACAAAAGGATCAGGCTCGAAAATATATTCACCCACTTGTCCTCGAGGAAGTCTGGCGGGCTCAATGGGAAGAAGAACATCCATCGTCGGTTTCTGTAACATGGTCGAGACAAAACGGGGATAGGCAAGATAGACCCGATCGACCTCACCGTTGCTGTAATCCTCCGTGAGGACCCTTGCGATGGACAAGGTGTCCTGGAGGGTTGCGCGGTCGCCGAGCCCACTGAATTCAGCACGGACATTCAGCCTGGCAATCCGGGCGAAGGTTCTCGCCTTACGACCCACGGTAATAACGGTCACGGGAACATTTTGCTGCTGGATGAATTCACCTACAAGCCGGTTCAGGTTCGTGTTCAATCCCCCACAGAGTCCTCGATCGGTTCCCATATGGACAATCGCAATCTTTTTCACTTCACGTTTCTGGAATAAGGTCGCCACCCTCCCTTTGATGCGGGGTTCAATGGCCAGATCAGCAATCACCTCATGTATTTTTTCAGTATACGGGCGTCCGGCAATCGCCCGTTGCTGGGTTCTTCTCATCTTCGCCGTCGCCACCATCTCCATGGCACGACAAATCTTGGTGGTTCCCTGGATGCTCTTGATACGACGACGTAACGCCTGAATACTGGCCATCTAATTCGCGCTTCCTTGTTTGAACTCTGCGATCGCTTTCTTCAACTGATCTTCTGTTTCGGGTTTTATTTCATAGTCCGAATTGATTTTATCGATGATCTCCCGATGACGGGTCTCCATGAATCGGTGAAAATTCTCTTCCCAAGAGATGACTTTCTCTACAGGGACATCATCCATGTAGCCATTGGTGACCGCATAGAGGATGCTGACCTCTTTCCCGAGCGTCATGGGAATGTACTGGAGCTGCTTCAATACCTCTGTGATACGCTGGCCACGCCCCAGTTGATCCTTGGTTGCCTTGTCGAGCTCTTCACTCCCAAACTTGGCAAAGGCCTCTAACTCACGAAACTGGGCAAGCTCTAATCTTAGCTTTCCAGCGACCTGCCTCATGGCTTTCCGTTGAGCTGAACCACCGACCCGGGAGACCGATAATCCCACATTGATGGCCGGACGAATCCCGGCATTGAACAGATCCGGCTCAAGGTAAATTTGACCATCGGTAATGGAGATCACATTGGTCGGGATGTAAGCAGACATATCCCCAAGTTGCGTTTCGATAATAGGCAATGCCGTCAGGGAGCCCCCTCCGTATTCCTTTCCCAGCTTGGCCGCCCTCTCCAGCAGCCGGCTGTGCAGGTAGAAAATATCTCCGGGGTAGGCTTCCCTTCCTGGCGGACGGCGCAGCAGCAGGGAAAGCTGGCGATAGGCCCAGGCATGCTTATAGAGGTCATCGTAGATAATCAAGGCATCTTTACCCTGCTCCATAAACTCCTCACCCATCGCGCAGCCGGCATAAGGAGCAATGTACTGGAGCGGCGCAGGGTCGGAAGCATCCGCCTCCACGACAATCGTGTACTCCATGGCGCCGTATTTCTCGAGTATCGCTGTGGCCTGGGCCACTTTAGAGGTTTTCTGGCCGATGGCCACATAAATGCAAATCAGATTTTGCCCCTTCTGGGCAATGATCGTATCCAAAACAATGGCAGACTTCCCGGTAAATCGATCGCCGATAATCAGCTCACGCTGGCCTCGACCGATAGGAATCATACCGTCAATCGCCTTGATGCCAGTTAACACTGGCGTGTTGACGGGTGCCCTTTTCGTTACGTCGGGCGCCACCCTCTCTACTGGACGTGTCTTTTCTGCTTTAATGGGTCCTTTCCCGTCCAGGGGACGGCCCAACGCGTCGACCACCCTCCCGATGAGAGCCTCACCTACAGGGACTTCGATGACTCGACCCGTCGCTTTGACCTCATCTCCCTCTTTGATCTTGGTTCCCTCACCGAGAATGACCGCTCCAACATTGTCCTCTTCCAGATTCAAGGCCAAACCGGTAATCCCATGGGGAAATTGCAGCAATTCGTTGTAAGTCGCCTGTCCCAGCCCGTAGATGCGGGCGATCCCGTCACCGACTTGAATCACCGTTCCCACATTCGTGACACTCACAGTGGTGCCGAAACGCTCAATCTGCTCTTTAATGACAGACACAATATCTTGTTCGCGGGTTGCCATATGAAACCCTCTCTTAAAATGTGAAGCTCTCCGCCCTCAAGGGCGGGCCTTACGGGGCACTTGCCGGTCAAAGGCTCGTCACCGGGTCCCTTGCATCATGCTCTTTTTCAAACTTTCCAATTTCTGGCGGACGCTGCCGTCGATTAAGGTGTCCCCCATCCGAGCGATGAATCCTCCAATAATCGAGGGATCCACCTCACCCTCCATCACCACATTCCGATGAACGATTTCTCCGAGACGGCGAGAGATCGTTTTTTCCTCTTCCTCCCCGAGAGGGAGCGCCGTTGTCACTTGCGCCCGCTCAATGCCTTGATGGGCATCCACCAGGGCATTGAACTTCTGGAGGATATCACGGCTCCGCCCAAGCATTCCTTTATTCACGAGGAGAAGACCCAGGTTAAGAACCAGGGGATGCATTTCACCCAAGCGTTTCTGCAAGAGTGTCTTCTTTGCTGAAAATGGAAGCCGGGGGTTTTTCAGCAAAGGCATGAGCTCTTGATCCTTTGTGATCTCTGCAATTCTTTGCAGCCCCACCTGCCAGATCTCGAGCTCCTTTCTCTCGAGGGCCAGCTCAAAGGCGGCCTGGGCATAGCGTTTACCAGAAGTGACTCTAGGCATCTTACCGGTCAACTCTTCTTGAGGGCGGTGCTTTGCTGGAGCGTCTCCTCGATCAGCTTCTTGTGCTTCTCCTTATCGAGCGTCTCCTTAATCACCTTTTCAGCCGCAGCGATCGAAATATCGACAAACTCTTTCCTCAACCTCCCTACGAGTTGATCCCGTTCCGTGGCTAACTCGGCTCTCGTTCGGTCGATGATCGTCTGAGCTTGCTTGACCGCCTCTTCTCGTGATTCCCCTTTTAGTCTTTCTCCCGCTTGGACTGCCTGAGCGACTATGGTCTGGCCTTCCTGGCGCCCTTTCTCAATCTGTCTCTGTACTTCCGCCTTGGCCTGTTCGTATTCCTTCTTGGTGGCCTCGGCCAACTCCATGCCTTCCTGGGTTTTCTTCGCCCTCTCATCCAGCATCTTCAGGATCGGCTTGTACAGAAAGATCTTCAGCAGGATGAAGAGCACGGCAAAGTTGATCAGGAAAGCAACCAACAAGGGCAAATTGATGCCCAGACTGCTAAACCCTCCCATAGGAACCTCTTCGCTCTAGCCTGGTGATTTGGCGGAATCAGACTCGCAGAACCAAGAACGTGACCAATCCTGCGAAACCAAAGACCACCAGTATGATTGTGATCAAGATCAGTGCTAAACTGATGGGAAGCCCTGCATTGTCGTCCATCTTTATCCCTCCTTACTTCACGACCATCGCGAGAATGATACATACGATCAGAACGTAAATTCCAATCGCTTCGGCGAGGGCGGCTATCAAAATCATGTTGGTGAGGATGGCCCCTCGTGCTTCAGGATTGCGGCCCAGGGATTGCATTGCTGAAAAACCGATCAGCCCCAAGGCTAAAGCCGGACCGCAGAACCCGAGACCTGCGGTTAACCCAATGACGAGCATCTTCATTACTTCTGGTGTCATTGACTGTCCTCCTTTTCTCCTTTTTATTCTGCTCTATTCTGACTCTTCGTGTGGCGATACGGCAATCGTTCCGAAAACCAGAGTTAACCCTGAGAAGATCAGAGCCTGAATCATGCCGATGAGTAATTCAAGCCCGTAAAAAGGCATGGGGAAAACCATGGGAACAAGAAAACACGAGACGGCAATCAAAATCTCACCGGCGGTCATATTGCCGAAGAGACGAAACGTGAAGCTCAGCATTCGCGTCAGGTGGCTGAAGATTTCAAGGACACCCACGAACAAACTGATAAACCCGAAAAGAATGTTCATGGGGGCCGTTCGCATCTTTCCCATGAATAGCTCTTTCAACCCTTGTCCTAGCTGCTTTACATTGATGAATTCGCTAATGTAATGCCCAGCTCCGATCGCCCTCATTCCCCAGGATTCTGCAAAGACAAAGGAACTGATGGCGATAGAGAGAGGCAGATTGATGTCGGTATTCGCTGCCCTGAAGATCGAAACCAATCCGCCTTCGTGTTCATGAATACCTATGGTGCCAAAGAAAGGCAGGAGCCCCATGTAGGCATTCGTGATGACATAAATGAAGATGGTGGCAACTCCAGGAAGAATCATTCGAGCGTGGCGTTTTCCGGCCACACTCTCAACAAAATTCAGCAATCCTTCCACCACCGCCTCCGTCATGGCTTGAGCTCTGCCAGGGATCAATTTCATTTTCCGGGTGGCGAGAGTGGAGGCCCCCACGAGCACAGCCATGGTGAGCCAAGAAGCGATGAGTGTATTTGTAACGGGAAAGTGACCGACATGAAACACGGTCTCAGCCGGAAGAATAACATGGGGCTTCGACACCTTGAGGAGGTCTGGAGGTTCATTACCAAAAAAACTGGACCCTAAGGGACCGAAGACTAACCCGATGCCGAAGAGGAGTAGAACAAGAATGAACAAGAAAATGAATATTCGTGGGAGAACGACCCGAGCCATGGTGCTATAACTGCGTCACTCCTTAGTCTGTTTTTGATTCTGTTTTTGTCTTTCCTGTTCAGCCTGATAACGCAGCAACATCTGAATCAAACCGACAAAGGCAATCAGCGTCCCGAGCCCGAGGCCGATAAATGTAAACAGAGGATGCTTCCCGAGCATGTTCGGCTGATCAAGCCAATAACCGATTCCCACCGGAACAATCAGGCTCAGCGCCACATACCAGCCCACGGTAACAAGGAGACGGGCAGGTCCAACCCACTCTTTCACGTTACCCCCTCATTGGGTGACTTCGCTACACCAAGTGTTTGGCTCCGCTGCCTCTATCATTTCTTGTTCCATTTGAACCCGTGCGAACCATAGAGCAGCGGACAACAGGGGCAACAAAACGAGTCCTACCTAACATACACAAAGGCGGCTGTCAATCATTTTTTCCCATGTCTTAGTCCGAAAGAGACCGTTCTTCCCTTGGAGACTGAGGGTCTGTACTCTCCTTCTGACCAGTCACTCGATCCATTTTGCAGTTGCCCTCAAAGACTCCCCCTTCGTTGATCAAAAGGATGGGCGTCACTAAATTCCCGTGGATCTTGCCGGTGGGATGAATCTCTGCGCGAACCCCCGCGTGAACATCTCCCTCGATGACCCCATGGACGACCACTGTCTTGACCTCAATTTTTCCTTTGACGAGGGCTGTTTCACCGATCACTAAGGATCCACTGTCAAAGATCTCCCCCTCAAACTTCCCATCGAGTCTGAACACCCCCTGAAAGGTCATCTTTCCCTCAAAAACGGTCTCCTTCCCCAAAAAGGCACTGATTTCTTCCGAAGGAGAGGGTAGTTTTCCATTACCTTTGGTGAACATCGGTCTTCCTCCTTAAAAGGTTAGAAGGCATCGCTTTCCAATGGAGTCCCACGGACTAACGCGTAGTCCAATTGAAGCGCCCCTGTGGAACGACATCTCCCGTCTATCGTCGGGACAAGCCGTCCCAAGATCGCGCATTCCTCCTCCCGGTCAGTATCGGGGAGTTTCCTGCTGCCGGGACGGCATCGAGCGTTGATCCCATGGGTCATGCTTTTCCCCTCTTGTCTCCCAGAATGGTCTCGACGATTCGTTCTAGGTCTTCAAAAGAATAGTACTCAATTTCGACTTTCCCTTTCTTCCCCTTGGCAGCTATGTGGACTTTCGTTGCCAAGTGTCGCCTTAGCGTATCCTGAAGCGTATTGAGTTGACTCGTCAGTTCTCTCTTCCCTTTTTCGGGAGTCGCGGCCTTCTTCGGTTTCTTCGACCACCGTTTCGCGAGACCCTCTGCCTGTCTCACGGATAGGCCTTTCTGAACGATGAGCTGGCAGAGTTCCTTCTGTCTTTCCTTAACCTCGATACTCAGGATGGCCCGGGCATGTCCTGCCGTGATCCGACTCTGCAGGAGGTGCTCAATCACCTCCTGGGGAAGTTTGAGAAGACGGAGGGCATTGGCAATCGTGGTCCGATTCTTTCCAATCCGCTTCGCCAGCTCCTCTTGGTGCAGCCCAAACTCCTCGGCCAGACGCCGGAAGCCTTCGGCCTCTTCCACGGGGTTCAGATTCTCCCGCTGGAGGTTCTCGATGAGGGAAATCTCTAAGGCCTCCCGGTCCTGGGCCTCCCTGACCACCACCGGAATCTCCTTGAGACCGGCCTTTTGAGCGGCTCGCCAACGCCGCTCGCCCACAATGATCTCGTATCCGCCATCGACCCTTCGAACGACGAGAGGCTCCAGAATCCCCTTCTCTCTTATCGATTCGGAGAGTTCCTCAAGTTTCCACTCGTCAAAACGCTTTCTGGGCTGAGAGCGGTTGGGAACAATCTCTTCGATCCCACAATAGAGGAGCCCTTTTCTTTCATCCTCACCTAGATCAGGGATGAGGGCTGCAAGGCCTTTTCCAAGAGCGGTTCGTTTAGCTGTCATTGATCTTCCCATTGGCTAGAATTTCTCTGGCTAAGTCTAAGTAAGTCTCCGCACCTCTTGAGTGAATGTCATACAACAAGACCGGCTTTCCAAAGCTTGGGGCTTCACTCAGTCGGATATTCCGTGGAATCATTGTTTTGAACACTTTGTCCTTGAAATGGTTTCTCACCTCTTCAACGACCTGATGGGCAAGATTATTCCGACCATCGAACATTGTCAATAGGATTCCCTCGATCTGCAACCGAGGGTTGAAGGCCTGTTTGATGAGATGGATCGTCTTCAGAAGCTGGGTCAACCCTTCCATCGCATAGTATTCACATTGAAGCGGAATGATGACGGAGTCGGAAGCGGTCAAGGAATTGATCGTGAGTAACCCAAGCGAAGGGGGACAATCAATGAAAATGTAATCATAGTCTTCCACCACCTCCTGGATCACCTGACCCAGCTTCTTCTCCCGATCCTTCTCCTGAATGAGCTCGACCTCGGCACCAATCAGATCCGTATTGGAAGGAGCGACATCCAGGCAGGGGAGAGACGTCTTCAGAATGACCGCTTTTAACCCAGCTCCTTGAATCAGAGCCTGATAGATGGTCTCTGCCGACTTCTCTTTCCTGAAGCCCAACCCGCTCGTCGAATTTCCCTGAGGGTCGATGTCAATGAGAAGGACTTTTTTCTCGGCAACGGCAATCGAAGCAGACAGGTTGACGGCGGTGGTTGTCTTCCCAACTCCTCCCTTTTGATTGGCAATACAGATCACTCTTGCCACGATCAACATTCCTGACGTCGCTTTTGGTCATTATTATATAGCACAAAAGATATAGCGTTGAAAGAGATTCTTTGAGCAAAAGCTTACTGCTTCTCAAACAGCAGAATCGTCCTTTCAAAGTTGCTGAAAGGAAGAACAAAAGAGACATGTTTCTGCAATCGGTACCGTCGCCCCTCTTCCTTTGAAAGCCTCTGAAACTCCTCCTCCGTTGTCTTTCCCCTCATCGCAATGGCCATCCCTCCTCTTTTCAGCAAAAGATGACTGAGGTGGAGAAAGGTGGCTGTATCTGAAAACGCTCTCGAAATGGTCATGTCAAATCGATCAAGTCTCTGCTGAACAATCTCTTCTTCTTGTACACGACCGTGAACCGCTTCAATGCCTCTCAGGCCCAGAAGACGAACCATATGCTTCTGGAAGTCGACCTTCTTCCGAACCGAGTCGATCAGGGTGACCTGAAGGGACCTCTGGACCATCTTCAAAGGAATCCCTGGAAACCCTGCACCGGATCCGACATCGAGGAGCGAGGTGTGACCCGGAATGTGAGAGCAAACAGAAAGGGAGTCAAGAAAATGTTTTATGACGACCCCCTTCTCTGTTCGGATGCCGGTGAGGTTGATCTTTTGGTTCCACTTGAGAAGCTCCCTGAGGTAAATGTCGAAGGCCAGAATGGCCCCTTCAGCCAGATCGATCCCAAAAGCCTCTGCCCCTCGCAAGAGAATTTCCCTGTTCTCTGGTTCCATACTGGGCACTCATATCATAAACACTCGGTTTTGAAAAGGAGGTTCCTTGACTTTTGCTTGATAAAAGTGATAGCTTTCGATAATAGACTTCACAGGTTCTAAGGTTTCTTGAGTTCTTGATGGAAGCGTTTATTCCGTAGGTTTAACCATTTTTCACGAAAGGAGGAGCGGCAATGAAAAAGACAGTAGTTTTTGCAGTCGTTGTGTTTTCTCTCTTGGTCTTTGCGACCCACGGTTTCTGTGCCACAGCCAAGGATACCCTGGTGGTCGCCGTTGCATCGGACGTTCATCTTCTCGACCCAGCGGTCTCGAGCGACAACTATGACTGGAGGCAGATCTATCCCTCTTACGACCGCTTGGTCAAGTACAAGGTTGTGAAGGGAGAGGGCTCCACAGAGGTCGAACCCATGGCAGCCGAGTCCTGGAAGGTTTCTTCCGATGGCATGGTTTGGACGATCAAGATTAGGAAGGGGATCAAATTCGAAGATGGAACCCCTCTCGATGCCAAGGCGGTCAAGTTTTCCTTCGACAGGGTCTTGAAGATTGGAAAAGGACCTGCAGACAATCTCGGGGCAATCAAAACGGTTGATGTCGTGGACGACACCACAGTCAAGATTACGCTGAAGAGTCCGTTTGGTCCTTTCCTGCAGACCCTGGCCACCGATGCTTCCTGCATTATCAATCCCAACGTGATGAAGCACGAAAAGGA
>Ga0315277_10012843_pt1 | contig 10474 bp, 11 predicted proteins | sample YL17G05_15_MG_FD_203695 | JGI IMG/M metagenome (GOLD analysis project Ga0315277, IMG submission 203695) | Sediment microbial communities from Yellowstone Lake, YNP, Wyoming, USA - YL17G05_15 | ecosystem: Environmental > Aquatic > Freshwater > Lake > Sediment | place: USA: Wyoming | collected... | reverse complement strand
CCGAGAAGGCGTCGATCTCGAAGTCGGGGAACAGCTATTTCGCCAAGCGCGAAAACGAACCCGCGGTCTACGAACTCGACGGCAAGATCGTGGAAGATCTCGAGAAGGCGGCCGGCGACGTGAAGGACTTCCAGCCGCCGAAGAACGACAAGAAGAAGTAGCACAGCCTTTAGGCTGTGTCACCTCAGCACAATGAACGGTCTTCTCACCGATCTCTACCAGCTCACGATGGCCGCCGGGTACTTCCGCGCCGGCAAGACCCAGGAGAAGGCCACCTTCGAACTCTACGTCCGCCGCCTGCCGCGGAATCGCAACTACGTCGTTGCGGCGGGGCTCCAGCAGGCGGTCGAGTACCTGCTTAACCTTCGTTTCACCGACGAAGAGATCGGCTACCTTCGAGGACTGCCGCAGTTCGCCGGCGCGCAGCCCGGGTTCTTCGACGCGCTGAAGCGATTCCGGTTCACCGGCGACGTCTACGCGGTGGCCGAGGGCACGCCGGTGTTCGCGGGCGAACCCATGCTCATGGTGCGCGCGCCGATCATCGAAGCGCAGATTCCGGAAACCTATCTTCTGTCGATGATCGGCTTCCAGTCGCTCATCGCCACCAAGGCGGCGCGGGCGGTGGAGACGGCGGCGGGGCGCGCCGTGGTCGAGTTCGGCACGCGGCGGGCGCACTCGCCCGAAGCCGGAGTGCTGGCGGCGCGGGCCGCCTACGTCGGAGGTTGCGCTGGCACCAGCAACACGCTCGCCGGCTTCCGGTTCGGCATCCCGGTATTCGGAACGGCGGCCCATTCGTGGGTGCTGTCGTTCCCGACCGAGGCGGAGGCGTTTCGCCAGTTGCAGGGCCTGCTCGGCCCGGCGACTGTCTACCTGATCGATACTTACGACACCCTCGAGGGCGCCCGCCTGGCGGCCGGCCTGGGCCGGCCCATGTGGGGCGTGCGCCTGGACAGCGGCAACTTGGTCGAGCTTTCGCGGGCCGTCCGCCGGGTTCTCGATGAGGCCGGCCTCCCGGACGCCAAGATCATGGCCACCGGCGACCTGAACGAGTACAAGATCCTCGAACTCGTCGCCGTGCGGGCGCCCATCGACGCCTTCGGCGTGGGGACCGATCTGGCCACCTCGGCTGACGCGCCGAGCCTGGGCGCGGTATACAAGCTGGTCGAGGTTCAGACCGGCGAAATTAAGCGCTATACGGCCAAGTTCAGCGCGGATAAATCCACCGTCCCGGGCGCCAAGCAGGTTTTCCGCTACGCCGGCCACGACCAGATCGCCTGTTCCTGGGAGTGCCCCGCCTACCGCGACGACAAGCACCCGGTCGCGCTTCTCAGACCGGTGATCGCCGGCGGCGACCTGGTCGAACCCTTGCCGGACACGCACGCGGCTCGCAGGCACTGCGCGGCCAGTCTGGAAGAACTCCCGCGCGCCATCCGGACGCTGTTCGACGCCAAGCAGCCGTACCCGGTCCATCACAGCGCCGAACTGAAGAAACTGATCCGGCGGGCGCGGGCCGCCGCCGGAGCGAGCGCCGAATGAAAACCGTTTTTTTCGACGTCGACACCCAGATCGATTTCGTCTTTCCGGCCGGAGCGCTGTATGTCCCGGGCGCCGAGAAACGCCTGGGGGCGGTTGCCGCTTTGAACCGCTATGCCGCCGCTCACGGCATCCCGGTGATTTCGACCGCCGATGCGCACACCGAGAACGACCCCGAATTCCGCTCCTGGCCGGCCCATTGCGTGAAGGGCACGCTGGGGCAGCGCAAGCCCGAAGCGACGCTGCTGGAAAACCGTGTCATCATTCCGGCGCCGGGCCTGGCGCAGCAGATGATCCTCGAGAAGCAAACCCTGGACTGTTTCGACAGTCCGCACCTGCTCCCGCTCCTCGAAAAGCTCGCGGCGGACCGCTACGTGGTCTATGGCTTCGTCACCGAATACTGCGTCCGTTACGCCGCCCTGGGCCTGCTCAGAACCGGCCGTCGCGTCGAACTGGCGACCGACGCCATCCAGTGCCTGCGCCAGCAGGACGCCGACCGGACCCTCGCCGAGTTCACCGCCGCCGGCGGCATCCTCACGAAATGGGGACAGTAACAAATAACCCCTTTTCCGCGGATGCAAGGCATTGTCAGCCCGGCGCAGGCGGAAATGGGGACAGTAACAAATAACCCCTTTTCCGCAGGTGCAGCATCTTTGGCCGGGCGGCGCGGCCGCGGACGGCTGGGGCGAGGCTGGCATTCCGGGGCCGCGACGGTGAGCTAAGAGCGGATTGCCCGTCTCCGCAAAAAGGGGTTATTTGTTACTGTCCCCATTTCCTGGCGATCTGGCGGAAGTGGCGGCGCTCCAGCGCCAGGGAACAGCCGTAGATCAGATGAGCGCCGTAAAGCAGCGGCTTGGGAGTGTAGAGGGGCGCCAGCGGCGCCCACCGGTTCACGGCCAGCGATGCGGTGGCATAGTACCAGGCAAGTCCGGTTACGAAAGCCAGCAACACAAAGCGAAATGCGCTGACCGACTCGGGCACAGCCAGCGCGAAGATCGAGCCCAGCAATCCGGCCATGAACAGCAGCAGCGCAATGCCGCTGCAGCTCGCGGCCCCGAAACCGAGCCGGAAGACGGCCTCGCCAAAAATCCCGGAAGCCATCAGATTCGGGAACGCCCACCAGGGCTGCTGGCGCAACGGCGAGGTCGCCATCAACCACACCAGCATCGCCACGCCACCCAAAACGCCCGATTGAAGCCCCGCCAGAACGTGCAGGACCCTGCGGCGGTTTCCGTCCAATCCCTCGGGATTCATCCCTGTTGCCTTGATCTATCTCCGGTGGAAACCAACGCCGGCGCGACTAGCGCTGCTCCGGCTTGGCATAGTAATACGAGTGGTAGTAGGTGTACTTGCTGTAAAGCTCGCCGCGGCGCGCGCCGTTGACGATGATTCCCAGCACGTTGTTCTGGCACAGGGACTGCATCGCCCGGGTCACCGAGTCGATCGTGGTCGCGCCGATCCGCACCACCAGCAGGGTTCCGTGACACAAGGTCGACATCAGGTTGGCGTCCGCGGCAAACAGCAGCGGCGGGCTGTCCATAATGATCCAGTTGAAGACCGTCGGCAACTGGTTCAGCAGAAGCTTGACCTCCCGGAGATTGAGAAGCTCCAGCGGGTTCAGAACCGCTTCCCCGGCCGGCATGATGCACAGATTGGTCCCGGCGATCTTCAGTATCGCCTCGTGGAGCGCCACCTTTCCGAGCAGGTAGTCGGTGATCCCAGGGCTGCGATCAACCTGGAAGATGTTGTGGATGATGGGCCGGCGGAAGTCGAAATCGGCAAGCAGGGTCATGTTGCCGGCGATGTTCGACTCCGCCATCGCCAGGTTGACGGCGGAAAAGGACTTGCCTTCAGCCGGCGACGGACTGGTGATCACCATGGTGTGAATCGGCTGGAGCGTCTGCATGTGGTTGAGCCGGGTCCGGAGGGCGCGAAACTCCTCCGTCGGCGCCGCATCGGGGCGCGTCATGTCGATCAGGTGCGCCTCCGGATTCGGGTTGAAGGGGATCTCCTGGACCAGTTCCAGGAGCCCTTGCAGGCTCGGCGACTCCAGGGATGGAATCGCGCTGCCCACGGCGCTGCTCACCGGGGGGAGACCGCTTTGCTCGGCTCGTCTCAGAGCATCGTATACTCGACTCATTTTCTCTCCGTCTCCGGGTAGCCGTCCGCTCCCCGACGCTCGCGGTTCAGTCGGGAACCGCGCGCGCCGGCATGCGTGCTAGACCTTCCGAACGTAGTAGTAAGCGATCGAACCCGACATGATAAGTATCCCCACGAAGCAGGCCGCACTCCACAGCAACCACGCCATGCGCCTCCGGCGGCGCACGACAAAATCGTTTTCCAGCAACGGCACGCTCGCCAGCACGGTCAGTTGCGTGTAGGCCCGGACATCTTTGAGGTTCTTGAGCGATGTGTCCTTCACCTCGCGCCCGCCGGCAACGCTCAGCCCAACGGCAAGTCCGATAAAGGTTCCGACAGCCACGATGATCCATCGGTTCGGCGCGAAGGGGGTCTGGGGCAGCGAGGCGGGATCCAGCAACTCCAGCATCTCACCCTGGCGCCGGTTCTCCAGGTCGGTTGCCAGCTCCGACTGGACCTTTTTCACGGTGAGTCCATCGTAACGATCCCGGGCCGCATTGCGCTCCTGCATGAGGGTCGCATACTCGGTGTCGCTGGTAGGGCTGGCCTGCAGTTGCTGCCGGACGCTGGCGATCTCCCTTTCCGTATCCAGGCGATCTTTCGCCAGCTCCTGGATCTCAAGCTCCTTGATCTGGACCATGCTCAGCGTCCGGGAAATCATGGCCTCGAGGTTCTTCGCCTCAACGGCGCTGGAAGGACTGATCCTGCGAACCGTCTGGGGCTTGCTCTCCGGCTTGGTCAGCTCCTCGGCGCTCAGAGCCGTTTTAGAAGCCTGAAGCGAGGCCAGCTCCGATTTGGCCCGCTGCACGTCGGGGTGCGTCTCGGTGTAACGTTCACGCAGGGCGTTTATGATCGTCTCCGCGTTCAGAATCTGATGTTCCAGTCGCACCAGCCGCTCACTGCGTCCCGCCGCCGCCGTGGTCTCCTCGGAGGGGGTGGCAACGAAAGACAACTGGGACTTGAGCGTCTGGATCTGCGATTCCAGGAGCAGTTTGTCGTTCCCCGCTCGGCTGACCGAACTGTTCACGCCCGCCAGCCGGGTCTCCAGCGCGTTCAGCTTCTGGAGGCCCATCGACATCTGCTCGGGCAGCCGGCCGGCGTTTCTAGACCGGAAATCGGAGAGCCTTTGTTCAGCGGTCTCGTACTCCCGCTTGGCGGTCTCCCATTGGTCTCTGAGAAACTGCGTCGTCAAGACCGACTGGCTGGCCCGGGACCGGATATTCTCGTCGATATACCGCGTCACCAGGTCCGCCGTCAGCCTCTGCGCCAGGATTCGGTCCGAGTAGGAGAAGCCGACCTCAAAAGCCGAGATCGTCGACTGTTCTCTGCCGACCTGTCGCGTCAGGCTCCGCACGCCACCCACCCGGACGTCTTTGCGCATCGCTTCGATTACGTCCTCCATGGGCTTGCGCTTCCGGTCCTCGGGGTAGAGATTGTAGGTCTGGATCAGGTTGGTCAACGCCCCGCGGCTCAGGATCTGCTGCGTCATCGAGTTGATCAACTGGCCAAGTTCGGCGTTGACGTTGCTGGGAACGAACCGCTCCGGCACCTGCGCCGGAACGACGCGGATGACCGCGCTGGATATGTACGTGTCCGGCCACAGAAACGCCACCACCACCGAGACCACCAGCCCGAGAAAGAACGGTCCCAGAATCCAGGTCTTGTGACGGCGAACGATGTCTATGAAATCTTCCACATCCAATGCCCGGCGGGCAACGGAGAACTGTTCGCTCGGAGGCTGCATTCACTCAACTCCTCAAAAAAAGGTACGGGGCCTTCCCCTGTCCGCCGGCCCGCGGAAACCCATTCGCGCCATCACGGAACCACGATGTGGTCGCCGTGCTCGACCAGCACATTCTGCGATAGGTTCTTGCCCTTGATCACGTCGCCGTAGTTGAACTTCAGACGCAGGGTTCCGCGGATGATAACGATCCTCTTCTTGTTGGCGAATTCTCTCAGGCCGCCGGCTTGCACCAGGGCTTCCATCACGGTAATCGGCGTAACCAGCGGATACGTGCCCGGCCGGTTCACCTCGCCGCTCACCAGGAACCTCTTGCTGTGCACCGCCTGGATCTGAACAAGAACTTCAGGCCGGTTGATGAACTTCGAGAGCGCATCGCCGATGGACTTGGTAAGCTGCTCCGGCGTCAATCCACCCGCCTGAATCTCGCCGACCAGGGGAAGAGTGATCTTGCCGTCCGGTCGCACCGCCAGCGGACCCGACAGATCCGGTTCGCGCCAGACCCGGACCAGGAGGATGTCCTCCGGGCCGATCTTAAATGTCTTCGGATCCACCGGCGCCGCCACGCCCTTCGCCGCCTCTTCCAGGGTCGGCTTCTCCGGTATAGCCGGCCGCGCTTCCGGCTTCGCGTTCTGTCCCCAGACCTGGCCTGCCGCTAACACCCACAGTAGAAAGCACATCGATTGCGCCGCTCGAAGTCTCATCGAAATTTGTCGCCTGGACAAGCTGCCACCTGCCTACCTTATCGTCCTATTCTATAACGAGGATTACAGTCGGCGCTTCCGCTCCGGCAACGGACGCCTCAATTCGGCCAAACGGGCCTCGCCGGCCATGGCTCCCAAATGGCGGTAAACCAGGGCCATGGGCAGGCCAACCACGTTGAAATAACATCCTTCGATCCTCTCGATGAACTTCGATGCCAGCCCCTGGACGGCATAGCCTCCCGCCTTGTCCATCGGTTCTCCCGAACCGACGTAGCGCCGGATCTCGTCTTCGGTCAAAGGCGCAAACCGCACCCGGGTGGTCTGGGCGTCGACGACCAGGCCCCCGGCTGCCCGCAGGCAGATTCCGGTGACCACCTCGTGCCACCGGCCGGACAGCAGGCGCAGCATCCGCGCCGCATCGTCCAGGTCCGCCGGCTTGCCGAGAATCTCGCCGTCGACGACCACCGCCGTGTCCGCGCCAAGCACAATGCCGCCCTCCGGCACGGGCACGGCCTCGGCCTTGGCTCGAGCCAGCCGCCGCACGTGCTCCTCGGGCGACTCGCCAGCCACCCCACTCTCGTCGACCCCGGCCACGCAGACCTGAACCTCAATCCCGGCCCGCTCCAGGATCTCCCGCCGGCGAGGGGATTGCGAAGCCAGTATCAACGCCATACTTCGATCCTAACCCGGCAGAGCCGGAACCAGACAGGTTGAGGCAAGAATTCAGAAGTCAGAATTCAGAAGTCAGAATGGAAGTCCGATTCTCCGCGAAGGGCCTCCGGACTATCGCGAATGCTGGCTCTGCCGGCACTACCCTGGCGCCGCCGGCGGCGGGCTAGAATGAATTTGGTGAACCGCAGACGGTTTCTGCCGATTCTCGCGTTGGGTTGCCGCCTCGAGGCTCAGCCGGCCAAGGTGTCCGTCCGCGGCAAGCTGACCGCCGCCGGCGACGGCACGCCGGCGCTGGATCAGCCCGCACGCGGCCGGGTCCTGTTGGCCGGCGATCCGCCCACCGTGGGAGTTCTCAAGGACCATCGTCTGGCGGGCTCGGATTTCGAAGCGATCGGAGCGTTCCGCGACGATCGGGTTTTCCAGATCGATCCGATCCACCTGCGGGCGATGTTCGTGCATCGCGACGGCCGGCGGCTGTTCATAACCTACTGGTGCGATGTCTGCTCCATTCGCTTCTATACGCCTGGCATCTGCTGGTGCTGCCAGCAGGAGACCGCGCTCGACCTGCGCGAAAAAGACGACTCATGAAACGCTATTCCCTGCCGGTTCTGCTTCCTGTTATGTCGCTTGCCGCCAACTACAGCGCCGAGAGAACGACGATTGACTCGATCGAGGTCATTCGCCTGGCCGACGCGTCGCGCCGGATCGAAGTCCTGATCGTGCCCTCCATCGGCAATAACGCCTATTCCATCAAGGTCGGCGGGAAGGAGATTCTCTGGAGTCCGTACCGGACCCTGGCCGAGCTGAAGGCCAAGCCGGCGATGGCTGGAAATCCCTTCCTCGCGCCCTGGGCGAACCGCATCGATCAGGACGCCTATTTCGCCAACGGGAAGAAGTACCTGTTGAACCCCGAGTTGAAGAACTTCCGCTACGACCCCAACCACAAGCCGATTCACGGGCTGCTGGTCTATGCCCGCCAGTGGCGTGTGGTGTCGCTCAAAGCGGGCAGCGGCGGCGCGGAGCTGACCAGCCGGCTGGAATTTTGGCGCGAGCCGGACTGGATGGCGCAATTCCCGTTTGCGCACAACATCGAGGTGACCCACCGGCTCAAGGACGGCGCGCTCGAGATCGAGACCGCCCTGGAAAACCTCTCCAGCCAGCCCATGCCGCTGTCGGTGGCCTATCACACCTACTACCAGGTCCCGGACGCGCCGCGCGACGACTGGAAGGTCACCCTCCTCCCGGCGCGCGACCACGTCGTCCTGAACGACCTGCTGATTCCGACCGGGGAGCGAAAGCCGGTGAGCTTTCCTTCACCGGTCGCGTTGCGCGACGTGAGACTGGACGACCTCTTCACGAATCTGGTCCGCGACAAGGCGGGGCGGTCGGAGTTCCGAGTGCAAGGAAAGAAGCAGGCCGTCTCGGTGATCTTCGGCCCGAAATACCTCGTCGCGGTGATCTACGCTCCGCCGGGGCGCGACTTCATCTGCTTCGAACCGATGGCCGCCGTCACCAACGCCTTCAACCTCGCCCACGCCGGCAGCTACGGCGAGCTGCAAAGCGTGGCGCCGGGGCAGACCTGGCGCGAGAGCTTCTGGATCAGGCCGGAAGGATTCTAATCAGAAGTCAGAATTCAGAAGTCAGAAGACAGAAGTCGGAATCCAGAAGCCAGAATTCAGAAGTCAGAATCAGGCCCACCAGTTTGCGCTTGCGGCCTGCCGTTAGGCGTCAGCCAGCGGTTGGAGGCCTATTCGCCGGCCATTCTGAATTCTGACTTCTGAATTCTGACTTCTGCCTAGAACTTTCGCCCCAGCAGGTGCCCCGCCATGGCCGCCGTCGCGCCCAAGCGTCCGAATCTCTCCTGGAAGATCGTCGAGTACAACGCCACCATGTCCTTCGGCGGCGGCTTTCTGCCGTCTTTCTTGTGCAGGCGAACCGCGCCCGACGGGCAGGTGGTCACGCAAAGCCCGCAGCCGATGCACCGCTCCGCCGTCACCTTTGGCGGTTCGTCGCCGGAAGTGATCGCGTCCATCTGGCAGCGCGTTTCGCAGGTCCCACACACCTGACAGGTGTCGGGGTCCACCTGGGCCACGAAGTCCGTCTGGAAGAAATCCGCCGGCCTCGGCAACTTCTTGGCCGTCGTCAGCACGCCGCAGCAGCAACCGCAGCAGCAGCAGACGAACAGCGGCTCGAGCGTATTCTGGGGTTCCAGCACCAGCCCCTCGCGGTCGGCCTGCTCCAGCAGCCCCAGCATCTCTTCCTTGCCGACCTCGCGCGCAACTGCCTTTTCGATCGTCATCGCCGCCACCGCGCCGAACAGCAGGCAGTTCTGCCTTTCCTTGGTCTGCCGGCACGGCTCGCCCGTGAGATCCTTTCCCTGGCGGCAGATGCAGTTCAGCGCCGCGAATGGCCCCGGGCTCGCCTCGACGAACTTTCGGATGTCGTCATAATTCGCGACCGCGCGCTCCACCTCGATGGACTTGTTTACCGGCACGGTCCTCATCTGCGGCGTCCGCTTCGTGTGCAGCTCTCGTCCGAAGGCCTCGTCGAAGTAAGCGCGTACGTCCCGTTCCAGCTCCGGCGTCAGCCGGTTAACCTGCCACTCGTACATGCCAAACACCAGCGGCGCCTTGCCGTACCGGGGCCCACCCTTGCCCGGCAGTTTCTGGATCGAGCCCTTTTCCGCCATCCGGTCCAGCGCCTCGCTCAGTTGTTCCCGGCCCATCCCGTGCTCACTCCGCCGGTGAATCGCCTCCAGCGGCTCCGGAATCGCGCTCAGGCACAGGGCCACCCGAACCTCCTCCGGCGTGAAAAGCCGCTTCAGAATCCGGATCTCCACACCGGATTCGGTGGCCGGATACGGTATCGGCATGCGGTCCAGGTGGCGCTGCAGCTCGCGGTAGAGTCCGTCACCTTCCATCCTGGTTCCTCCTTGTCTCCCCGATCCAATAGCGAACCACGGGAGAGCGCCACTATCCAGCCGGCGGAAAACGTGGGGACAGACGGGACGTTCCCCGGTTTAGAAAACCGGGGAACGTCCCGTCTGTCCCCACGTTTACTTCTTCTTCGGCGCCGGCGGCGGAGCGGCCGGGCGGGCGGCCGGCGTTGCGGGCGCACCCCCGGCGGCCGGCGCGTTCTTGTCGTACAGCCCCACGATGTCCTGCGTGATGTCGATGCCGCTCGAGATGTAGAGCACCGGGGTCTGGGGCGAGCTCACATCCAGAATCAGGTTGTAGCCGTTGTCGCGGGCGTACTTGTCGATCACCGCCATGAGGCGCTGGCCGAGGTCCCCAAGCACCTTCTGCTGCTCCTGCTCCATCTCGGCCTGAGCGTCCTCGGTGTCGCGGTTCAACGCCTTGGTGCGCTGGTCGATTTCGCGAATGAGCTTCTCGCGCTCGTCGGCCGACATGGTGTTGCGGCCCTTGTTCAACCGATCCTGCGCCGCCGCGATGAGTCCCTGTTTGGACTCCAGCTCCTTGCGCTTAGGGTCGAACTTGGTTTGCAGATCGGCGGCGGCCTTTTGGCCGTCCTTGGTGCCCAATATGGCATTCTGAATGTGGATGACGCCGACCTTGGTGGGAGGCGCGGAGGTCTGCGCACCGGCGATCGTAGCCAGGGCGGCAGCCAGGATGGTGGCGGGAATTGCCTTCATTGTCACGGTAAAGACTCCTGAAATCGTTGATAC
>Ga0315277_10012842_pt1 | contig 10475 bp, 8 predicted proteins | sample YL17G05_15_MG_FD_203695 | JGI IMG/M metagenome (GOLD analysis project Ga0315277, IMG submission 203695) | Sediment microbial communities from Yellowstone Lake, YNP, Wyoming, USA - YL17G05_15 | ecosystem: Environmental > Aquatic > Freshwater > Lake > Sediment | place: USA: Wyoming | collected... | reverse complement strand
CCCAGCCGCCGGAGTTGAGGACACCCGTACCCGCTATGAGCAAAGGGTTCTCGGCCCCGGCGATGAGCCTGGCCGCCTCCTCGATCTGCAGCGCCGGTGGCTCCAGCGCCATGGGACGATACTGGTAAGGCTCCAGGTAATGCAGGTCGGCGTCGTCGCCCTCCTCGAAGATGATGTCGTAGGGGATGTCTATGTGCACCGGACCGGGCCTTCCCACCATCGCCTCCCGGAAGGCCCTCTGGATGACCTCCGGAATACGGTTCCACTGATGGATCACCGCGTTCCACTTGCACACCGGCTTCATGTAGTCGTACTGGTTCGTGCCCTGGAACACGCCGGACCCGAACGGGTAGCCGATGGGCGAGCGCACCTGCGAGGAGATGGCCACCACCGGCACTCCTTCCTCGCGGGCGCAGATGAGGCCGGAGACCATGTTGGCGGTGCCGGGGCCGTAGCCCGCCATGGCCACCGGTATCTCACCCGTCGTCTTGTACACTCCCTCCGCCATATGCACGCCGGCCGACTCGTGGCGGGGGCCCACCCACCTCATGCCGTTCGCCACCGCGGCCGCCATCACCGGATGGTAGCCGGCGTCGGTGATGCCGAATATCCTCTTCACGCCCTCCTTCTGCAGGCACTTCACGATCACCTCTCCGCCCATGATTTTCGCCATCATCGCACCTCCTGAAATCCCCGTTAAATACGCGTCGCTATTCGGTCGCCTTGAAATCCTCGATGCTCAAGGTCTCGTTGAATATCTTCTCGTAGAGGGGGACGATCACCCCCAGGCTGGGCCCCGCCGTCATGCCGCCGTCAATGGGGATGGCCAGCCCGGTGAGCATGGCGCAGTCGTCGCACGCCAGGAAATGGTAGAGCGCTGCCACCTCCTCCGGCTGCACCAGCCGGCCCAGGGGCTGCAGCATGCAGGCCAGCTTGAGCTCTATCTCCGCCCCCTCCACGTAGGCCATGGGGGTATCGGCGGTCCCCGGGCAGATGCAGTTCACCCGGATGCCCCTGGGCGCCAGCTCCAGGGCGGCGGTCTGGGTGATGGCGATGATGGCCGCCTTGGAGGCCACGTAGCATCCGTAAGTTGGGGTGCCGAACAACCCGGCATAGGATGCGGTGTTCATGATCGAGCCCCCATCCTCGATGAGCGGCGCGGCATGCTTTATCCCCCACAGTACGCCCTTGAAGTTGATGCCCAGGGCCTCGTCGATCCCCTCCTGGGTTATGCTGTCAACCGTGCCCACCTGGCCGCTTATGCCGGCGTTGTTCACCACCGTGGTGAGTTTGCCGTATGCGGACACCGCCGCCTCCATGAGCCGCTTGACCTCGTCCTCCTTGGAGACGTCGGTCCCTACGTACATGCCTCCCGCCTGCGACGCCACCTCGCTCGCGTCGGCGATGTCCGCTAGTACCACCTTCGCGCCCGCCTTTGCGAATCGCAGGGCGGTCGCCTTCCCCAACCCGGAAGCAGCCCCCGTTACCACCGCTACTTTTCCTTCCAACGAGAACATCGCATCTCCCCCTTTCAACCTGCCGCCCGAATCCGCCCGCAGCCAAGCGGGCAAACGGTACAACGACGATGCAAGACCTTGCTGCGGATCGTGCCCCCTCAGATGTTCGTTGACGCCCTGCGTCCTATCGGTCCGCCCTCAGGATAGCCAAGGCGTTCTCCTTCAAGAACTGGCTCAACTCGTCGAACCGCTCCTCGTCCTCCATCACACCCCGGTAGAAGTCGTATCCCTCCAGGAGCGAGATGATGAGATCTCCGAGTTTACCGGGATCGGCCCTTAATATGACGCCCTTCTCCATGAGGTCTTCTATCTCGTCGACCAGCACCTCGCGGAGCCTGGAGTACATCCTCTGGAAACTCTCCTTCACCCTCCCGTTGCGGAAGCTCAGTGAGTAGCATGCATAGAAGACGCTGTTGTCTACAAGCCTCGCCCAGTCCAAACCGAAGATGGCATCGATGGTGGCTTCCAGCCTTCTCTCCGGGTCCTCGATCCGCTCCAGCGATGGGAGGAATGTCTCCTCGTACATGTCGAGTATAAAGTCGACCAGCGCGACGATCATCTCCTCCTTGGTGGAGAAGTAGTGGATGACCAGGCTGGGATTGATGCCCATGCGGGCCGCTATCTTGGCGATCGAGGCGCCTTCCAGGCCTTCTTCGGCGAGGACGGCATAGAAGCTCTCGAGGATCTCTTTTTTTCTGGTTTGAGCCTTATCCCTGGGCCTGGCCATGCTTCTCCCTCGCAAGCCTATCCCTGAAATAATTGAATGAATGTTCAATCAATATAATCTTTACCGGCTCCCCCATGTCAAGAAAAAAGGGGCGTTCTGCCATGGCGTGTTTCTCTATATCCTTGCGTCCCTCATCGTCTTGTAGCGGTAAAGGGCGGCCAGGGCTCGAGCGGCGGTCTCGGGGGAGGTGAGCACGGGTACGCGAGGGCCGACGGCCTCATCCAGGTCCTGGATGAAACCCCTGTCCCCTATGGAACACAGTATGATGGGTTTGTCCGGAGCCTGGTCGCGCAGCCCGGACGTGCTTCCCAGGAAGTCTTTCACCGATACCCCGCGGGCCATGAACTCGCGGAACACCGCGAAGGGCATCACCGCGATAGAGAGCACCATGTCGATATTCGGGTCATCGAGCATGGCGCTCATAGCCGGGATAAACGCGCCGGATGGGCCCACATCCAGGGGATTGCGCACGTTCATCCATTGCGGCGCGATGCCGCGCACCTTCTCCACCGAGGCCGGGTCGAGGGGCGGCAGCTCCAGGCCGACCTTGACCGCTGCATCCGTCGCCAGCGCTCCCAGGCTGCCGCTGGATGTCATCACTCCCAGGCGGTTCCCCAGTGGCAAGGGCTGGGTGGAGAAGACGCGGGCCATATCGACCAGCTCGTCCAGGCTCCTTGCCCGGATGGCACCGGACTGCTTGAACACCGCCTCGTAGAGCTCGTCCTCCCCGGACATGCTCCCGGTATGGGAGGCGGTGGCCTGCCGCCCTGCGCCGGTGCGCCCGCTCTTGAGCACCAGTACCGGCTTGTCCCGGGTGACCCGGTCCAGGGTCTCCCGCAGCAGCCTGCCGTCCGCGGCCCCCTCCAGGTACATCATGATCACCGAGGTGTCCGGGTCCTGGTGCAGGTAGTCGAGGATCTCGCATTCGTTGACGTCCATGCGGTTGCCCAGCGTTACCGCTTTGGAGATGTACAGCCCCTTCTGGTACAGGCCGTCCAGGAGGATGTTGCCGAAGACCCCGCTCTGGGCGATGACCGCCACCGGACCCGGGCTGAGCGCCTCGTTTACCACCTCAACCGTAGAGAGGCGGTTGGCGGTGTTGATCACCCCCACACAGTTGGGGCCGATCACCCTTATCCCGTTACGGACGGCCGTCTCTTTCGCCTGCTCCTGCAGCAGGCGTCCCCTCACCCCTATCTCCGTGAAGCCGGCGCTCTCAATGATCACGTGCTTGATGCCGCGAGCCCCGATCTCCTCGAGGGTTTCCGGCACCACCGCCGCCGGGACGATGAGGACGGCCAGGTCCGGGTCGCCCGGAACGTCGGCCACCCTGGTGTAAAGAGGAAGGCCGTGCAGTTCGCCGCCCGCGGGATTCACCAGATAAAGCCGGTCTCCCCACCCCTGCCTCTGCAGCGCGATAGGGAGGATGAAGCCGAAGCCCGGGGAGCGGCGCGCCCCCACGATGACCACGCCCCTGGGAGTGAAGAAGGGGCAGAGGTCGGCGCATGCCTCCGCGTTATCTTTGGGAACCATTACCGCCTTCCTTTGCTCTGCCTCGACGCCTCGAGCACAAATATATCATCATGGGGCCGTCTCCCAAAACGTGTCCTTCTTTTTTTACGCAACCATTTCCTGTTTCAGTGCTTCTTGGTTCGGCAGTGGCGGGGGGTCAAACAGGAAGTCATCATGAACAGAGCCCTTCCTGCATCACAGGCTGTATGCACATCATTCTCGACATGCCGGTGCAGGATGGTCGGCCACCTATGACGTTCCATATCGCCTATACCGATATTTCCTGTTAAAACTATAAGGGCGACTCATGGCAGGAGAGGAAACGAGATGAACGAAGAACACGGCGGCCACCTGGGCCTGGGCGTGGACTGCGGCGGCACCTACACCGACGCCGTGGTCTACGACCTGGATACGGGAGGGGTGCTCGCGTCTGCGAAGTATCCCACCAGCCACCACGACCTCACCCGCTGCATAGGCGGGGTATTGGACGAACTGCCGCCCGAACTGCTGCGGCAGGCGCGTTTGGCATGCCTCTCCACCACCCTGGCCACTAACGCCATCGTGGAAGGCAGGGGAGGAAAGGCCTGCCTCATCCTCCTCGGCTACGAGGCTGCGGCCAGCGTCTCTCCCTTCGGGGCGCGGGTGGTCCGCCTCGAGGGCGGGCACGACGTGCGGGGGGAGGAGACCGTACCGCTGGACGAGGCGGGTCTGCGAGACGCCGTCAGGAAGAACGATATGTGGGCCGGCGCGTTCGCGGTCTCCGGCTACTTCAGTGTACGTAATCCCGCCCACGAGATGCGTGCCCGCGCCATCATCGCGCAGGAGACGGGCAAGCCCATCGTATGCGGGCACGAGCTCTCCATGCAGCTCGATGCCCCCAGGCGCGCCACCACTGCCGCCATCAACGCCCGCCTCATACCCCTCATCACCGGGCTTATCGCATCCGTGCAATCCATATTCGAGGCGCGGGATATCCGCTGCCCCCTCATGGTGGTGCGCGGCGACGGCACCCTCATGGGCGCGGATATGGCGCTGCAGCGCCCGGTGGAGACTATCCTCTCGGGTCCCGCCGCCTCGGTGGTGGGGGCCTTGACGCTGTCCGGACGCCGTGAGGGCGTGGTCATCGACATCGGTGGGACCACCACGGACATCGCGTGGGTGAAGGACGGCCTCCCGCCTATCAACAGCGAAGGCGCCGTAGTGGGTGACCTGGCCACCCGCGTGGAGGCCATCGACATCCGCACCATCGGCCTGGGGGGAGACTCCTGGATCAAGCTCACCCGGGACGGCGGGATGGAGCTGGGGCCGCGCAGGGTCCTCCCTATCGCGTTGCTCCAGTGCGGCGACCTTGTCATGGAGGCGCTTGAGAAAGTGAAGGACTCCCGGTCCAGGTGGTCGGTCCCGGACATGATGACCTTCTGGGTCAAGACAGGGGATGGAGAGATAGCCTCATCCGACCCCGCCGAAATAGAGCTGGCGCGCAGGCTGGAAAACGGGCCCATTTCCCATCTCGAGCTCAAATCCTCCGACCTCAACCCGGAGGCGTCCCTGCGCTTGATGAATATGGAGCACGAGGGAGCGGTCTTACGCGCCTCCCTCACCCCCACCGATGTCTTCAACGCGGCAGGCGAGTCCGCGGTGGGAGATGCCTCTCTTTCTCGTGCTGCAGTGGAGGCAGCGGCCAAGTTGGTGGGCATCTCCCCCGCCGAACTCATCGAGAAGGTCAAGGGCCAGGCCCGCGCCACCATCGCCAGGCAGGTCCTCGTCTTCCTCCTCGGGCTGGAGAGGAAAGACAAGACCCTGCTGGAGAAGTGGATGAAGGGAGGCTCCACGCGTGGGGTAAACCTGGACCTGAGACTGGAGGCCGCCATCCTGGCCGCCGGTGCGCCGGCCGCTCTCTTCCTCACACCCGTGGCCTCGTTCCTATCCTGCGAGTGCGTGGTGCCGCCATATATGGAAGTGGCCAACGCCGTGGGTGCGGTGGCCGGCGTGGTCAGCCACCGCGAGGAGGTCATCGTGCGGCGCCAGCATGACGAGACCTACCGCGCCTTCGCCTCCGACGGGCGCTACGATTTCCCCGACCTCGACTCGGCGACTAAGGCGGCGAGCAGCAGAGCATCCAGGCTGGCCGCGGAAGCCGCGCGCCTGGCAGGAGCGGGAGAGCTGGAGCTCGACGAGCATGTAGAGGATTTCACCATCGCCGATCCCGGAGGCGCCGCCCTGGTGTTGGAGCGCAAGGTCACCGTGCGCGCCTTCGGCCGCCCGAGGATGCGGGCCAGCGAGAACTAAGACTTTACGATGCTGGAGGCCATCATGCGGTCCAGGGCCGCAAAGATCTTGAGTCCTGTCGAACGCACATACTCGCTGGCCCGGGTGGGGTCGGGCCGGCGGAAGATGTCTTTACGGCGCGCGTGCGCCCTGGGCAGAAGGTCCGGTGTATAGTCTATCTCCCCTTTTGCCCTGTCCGCCCACTCCATGCGTAGGGCGTCCCCCACCCAGATGGGCACATACTGCTTACGGCAGGGATTCCCGAGGGTTATGTAGATCGTGCAGCGTGCCGGGTCCATGAGTATGGAGTTTAGTGTCCTGGCGACGTTGAACTCCACCAGGGCATCCTGGAACTCCAGCCTGCGCAGGTGGCGGAAGATGTTCCAGGGATGGCAGCAGATGGTGGCATCGTCTACCCGTTCATCGTAATAGCTGCGGTCCATCCCGTACTGGGCCAGGCTGGTGTAGTTCAAGCCATGGTCGGTGGTGATGATCCTGGCCGTGCGCGGGTCTATGCTCCCCCGGAAGGTCTCCAGCAGCTCCCACATGCGGTCCAGGCGCGCGAAGGAGCCGGCGATCAGCGGCTCTATGGTCGGATCGGCGCCACCCGAGAGGGAGCGGTCCAGGAACTGGTGATGATTGGCCGAGGCCAGCACCCCGCCGTGCTCGGAGGCTTTTTCCACCGCCATATATTCGTGTGAGTGCTCGATGACCGCGGCGTCCCCAGCCATGTCCGCAAAGATGCTATTGGAGTTCATGATGATGGCGATGGCCAGTCCGGGCACCACCTCCCGTGGGTTGTCCCGCCACACCCCCACCGCCCCGTCCACCGTGGACTGGGTCTCCATGGCCAGGTTGTTCAGCTCGAAGAAAGTCAAACCCTCCCCGCCGTCCATGGCTCCCACCGAGTTCACGCAGGCGGAGAGGCCGTCTCCGTTCATCACCCCTACCCCGAAGAGCACCGGGAGTCCCATGCAGACGTAGGGCTTTGAGCCAGCGACGTCCCGGATATAGAGGGGCATCTTCCCGATCAACAACCTGAAAAAGGGAGAGAGGTCGAGGTTCCAGGAGACATAGATATTGCCATCGGAGGTCGCCGGGGGTACGGCGGTGAAGTTGGTACAGCCCACCCCGAGCAGCGTGGACAAGGCCAGGCTGCCCGCTGCCACATCCTGGGTCTCGACACCCAGCACGCGGGAGAGCCCGGCCACCCGCTCCAGTTGGGCGGGATAGCGGTCGCCGAGAAGGGCCAGGTGCCGGCGTGCTTTTCCCGCCACCTCCCTCGGATCGGTCCCCGCCCTTCTACAGGCCGTTGCCGCGCCGCCGAGCGCCATCCGGAAGAGCCGTTCCCTGCTTTTACCCGCCGCATATCCATAGCCGTAATCATCCTTGGCTTCGATGGTCCAGATCATTCGTTCCCCCTTGCTGCACAAGCAACCAACCTGTGACGACTGCTGAATAGAAAGGCAAGCGGGGTGTCCCCCCTCGCTCTTGCCCTTGTTACGCCCGGGAGATCAGTCCTTCCTGATCATGGAGAGTGGCTTGGGCTTACCGTCCGGTTCCACTTTCTTCCAATCACTTGGAAGCAGTTCAAAAACCCTGTCCCGGATGTACTCGTTGTCCTCCTCCTCCGCCAGGCGGAAGAAGAGGTCGAAGGAGATGTCCTGACGGTTGACGAAGTCGGTTACTATCCTCACCATCTTGGTAATGAGCTTCATGCCCTTCTTGTCCTTTGGTATGGTGTCCGCCCACTGACGCAGGGTCTCCACCTGCTGGATGAAGAGGCCCTCCGCCTTCTCCTGGAGGTCCCCCAGGACTTCATACATCTTCTTCTTGGGAGGCAGGGTGAACAGTTTCCCTATGTTCGCCTGTATGCCGCCGTCCTCATCCCTGCGGTAAACGGCCACCGGGAGGATGGGGGCTGGCGCCGCCCGGGCCAGGTTGGCCACCCCGAACTGGAAGGGCTTCAATTCCTTGGGCTTGCTCCGCGTCCCCTCCGGGAAGACGAAGACCAGCTCTCCCCGTCGCAGGCATTTCAGGCTGAGGAGGATGGCCTCCGAGTGGTCCTTCTTCTCGCGGTCGATGGGGATGACCCCGAAGACCTTCCAGAGCGCCCAGCCCATGGGCCCTTCCTTGCCCCGTTCGATATCAGTCTTGGCCCAGGGCCACATGTGGCTGTGGGTGAGGGCCGGCTTCAGCGCCAGGGAGTTGGCGATGATGTCCAGGCTGCTCTGGTGGTTGGATACCACGATAAAGGGGCCGGAGTGAGGCACGTTCTCCTGACCCGACACCTTGAGGTTGTATTTGCTGGATCTCGCTGCCATCGCGAAGAACGGCCGGAAGATGACGTATCTCCACCACATCTCGTACAGCCTTTCTCTCTGGTTGATACTACCCCGCGTCCCTTAAGATTAAGGTAATCACCGCCTGCGCGTCTATATCCCTAAAAGTCGCCTTTAACTTGAGCCTGCGGATCTCCTTTGTCCTGCACCTTCTTTTTAGGTTAAACTTTAGGCGTTGTTTTTTACACGGCTAAAATGCAAGTCTGGGCGTAGTCGTAAGCGAAGCAGGCCCCCGGGTTCGACCGGCGGTTCCCCGGTACGGCTGTTCTACCACAACCGCACTAAATGAACCGCGGCCCGCTGCGCGAATGTTATGTCCGAACGGGTAGGCGCATTAGAGGCCCGAGCTAAGACAAGGGGGGTTGAGCTATGTCGGTAATGGTCATCGGCGGAACGGGTTTTCTGGGCTCGCGGATCCTCAAGAGACTTGTGGATAAGGGAGAGCAGGTCGTCGCCTTCGACCTCTTCCCGTCCTTGGAGCTGCTGGTCGGCTACGAGGATAAGGTAACCCTGGTGAAAGGAGACAAGACCTCTATTGAACAAGTGATCAAAGCCATCAAGGAACATGGCGTGGAGAAGATAATCGACCTCGCCTATATCCTGGAGATCGAGTCTATGCAAAATCCGCACCATGCCTTGAAAGTGAACATCGTCGGCACCAACAACGTATTCGAGGCGGCGAGGTTGATGGACGTGAAGCGGGTCATCTTCTCCAGCTCTATCACCGCTTACGGGCACCACAACAACTTCGGCGACAAGGTCCTGGACGAGGACGATCCCCTTTACCCCATGACGGTATATGGTTCCTGCAAAGCCCTGTCCGAGTTCATGGCCAAGGTCTACGCCATCGCCTACGGCATGGAGGTCATCGTGCTGCGCGTGGGGAGCGCATTCGGACCCGGAAGAACGGCGGGAGCCACGGCCTTCGTGAGCAACATCACCACCCTGCCCGCCCTCGGACAGCCTCTCTTCATCCCACTCAAGGAGAGCACTTACTTCGTATATTCCTCCGTGGACGACGTAGCGCGGGCTTTCATCACCGTTTGTAGTGCCGAACCGGGTGCCCTCAAGCACAACCTCTACAACATCGGGGGTTTCACCCATCGCGGGGACGAGGTCGCCGCCCGCATCAAAGAGCTCATACCTGATGCGGATATAACCTTCGGCGACCTGGACGTATACTACGTCTTCCGCCTGGACAACTCCAGGCTCGGCGAGGATACGGGATTCGCCCTCGAGTACAACATGCCCGAGGGCCTCAAGGCCAATATCAACGAGACGCGCGAGCGGGAGGGCTTGCCGCCGGTCGAATAGGCCGGCGCGGCCGTTATTGCCGCCCCACCTATATACGGACGATGAAGCAAAGCAGTCCTAGAACAGTACCTGTGATCGCATAGATGGGTATTGCCGGGAGGGAGGTCGCATCATGGCGCTGATGACCGCACAGGAATACAAGGACAGCCTCAGGGACGGCAGGGTGGTCTATCTCTGCGGGGAGAGGGTGACGGACGTCCTCGCCAACCCCATGCTGAGGACATGCATCGAGACGGCTGCCATCGACTACGAGATGACCGAGATGCCAGAGTACCGCGACCTGGCGGTGGTCACGCGTGAGGACGGCGATCCCATCAGCCGTTATTACCACGTGCCGCGCAGCGGGGAGGACCTGCTGAAGCGGCATGAGCTCATGGTGGAGGCCACACGGCTGGGGAGCGGGGCTATTCCCTTCACCCATGACATCGCCTCCGACGCCATGAACGCGGTGAACATCACCGCCACCCTTATGGGCAAGGAGGAATACAAGGAGCGCGCCGAGTCCTACCGCCGCTTCCTCCAGGACAAGGACCTTTCGGTAGCGGTGGCCATGAGCGACGTCAAGGGGGACCGCTCGCAGCGTCCCTCGTCCCCCGCGCAGGGACACCCCGACTATTACCTGCGCGTGGTGGAAAGGAATGCCGACGGCATCGTGGTGCGTGGCGCCAAGGCACACATCTCCGCCGCCGCCTACTTCAACGAGCTCTTCGTGGTCCCCTGCCGCAACATGAGCGAGGGCGACGCCGATTATGCCGTATCCTTCGCCATCCCCGTGGATACGGAGGGTATCATCCA
>Ga0315277_10012841_pt1 | contig 10476 bp, 5 predicted proteins | sample YL17G05_15_MG_FD_203695 | JGI IMG/M metagenome (GOLD analysis project Ga0315277, IMG submission 203695) | Sediment microbial communities from Yellowstone Lake, YNP, Wyoming, USA - YL17G05_15 | ecosystem: Environmental > Aquatic > Freshwater > Lake > Sediment | place: USA: Wyoming | collected... | reverse complement strand
TCCCGAACCCCTTGTAACACGAGATCAGCGCGATCGCCGCCCCGAAGAATGTGCTCTTCAGGACCCCCGAAAAAATGTCCCAGTTCTCGATCACGTCCGCCGAGTGCATCCAGTACTCGTGCGTGTCCACCCCGTAACTCCACGCCACCAGGTATCCCCCCAGGATGCCCACGAAGTCGCAGTAAATCGTCAGGAAGGGGATCATCAGGAACGTCGCGATGAACCGCGGCACCACGAGATGCCGGATCGGGTCCGCCCCCATCGCCCTGAGGGCGTCGATCTGCTCCGTGACCTTCATCGTCCCCAGTTCCGCCGCCAGCGAGCCCCCTACCATCCCCGCCAGCATGATCCCCGCCAGAACGGGGCCCAACTCCTTGACGACCGAGACGTTGATCACCGCCCCCGACCACGACGCCCGCCCGATCGCCTCGAACTGGTAATACGACTGCGCCGCCAGCACCATTCCCACGAACGCCCCCGTGATGACGACGACCGGCAAACTCCGCACGCCCACCTGGTAGAGTTGCGGCCGCAGCAGCCGCCAACGCGTCGCGTCCGTCGCGAGCCAACGGAACATCTGGGCCGTGAAGACGCTGAACCGCCCCAGACCCTCGATCTGGTCTCCGACGTACGCCCCGACCTTCGCGATGGATTTGCGGATGGGCACGCGACTCTCCGCCCGCCATGCGTCGGCGGATTGACCTTCCTCTCCCGAGCCTATCCTACGTCCGCGCCCCCCGCCTTGCAAGCCTTCCTCTTGCCTGCCACGGCGTAGTCCCGGCGCGCCGGGACGAAGCCGGGTTCCGCGCCCGCTCGCGGCTAACCGTGCCCCTGTGCCGCTCGCGTGCGTTTACCCGCCGCGCCTTGCGCGCACGGTGCCCCGGGAGGGTCTTGTTGCCTCAGGGCGCTGACGGTAATCCGATGGGCGGGACGCCGCGCCTGCCTTCGCTTGGTGGAGCGTCAACCTTGAAAATTCCGGCGGGGGTGCCATGCTTTCGCTTGCGAAAGCATGTTTCCAGCCCACGGACGAGCATGCTTTCGCAACAGCGCGAAAGCATGGCACCCGCAAGAACAACATTGACGCTCCACTAGTGCACCGCGGCTTCAGCCCCTGAGCGGCTGTCCCGCGGCGTGCTCGCATGGCTGATATACTTGAGGAATGCCTCGACGCATCGCGGATCGAACTGGACCCCCGAGCACCGGACAAGTTCTTCCGCCGCCTCCTCGTGCGAAAGGGGCCGCCGATACGGCCGCACGCTCGTCATCGCGTCGTACGCGTCCACCACCGCGATGATCCGCGCCTCCAGCGGAATGCCCTCCCCCCGCAGGCCCTCGGGATACCCCGACCCGTCCAGCCGCTCGTGATGGTGCAGAATGACCGGGTGCGTCGGCCGCAGAAACCCCAGGTGCCGGACCAGGCTCACCCCGCGCGTCGGGTGTTCCCGCACGATCGCCCACTCTTCCGTCGTCAACCGGCGCGGCGCGTGCAGGATACGGTCGGGTATCGCCAACTTCCCGATGTCGTGCAACTCCGCCCCGCGCGAGAGCGTCTGAAGCCGTTCGTCGGCCAGTCCCAGCCCCCGGCCGGTGGCCACCGCCCACGTCAGCACCCGTTCCGAGTGGCCATGCACATACGTGTCCTTCGCCTCCACCGTCGTCGCCAGCGCCTGAATCGTCTCGAAGTCCACACGCTCCAGTTCCAGCCGGTCCAACTGGTTTGACAGGCCGATCGCCGACGTCTCCGCAATGAACCCCAGGTCCGCCAGGTCCTGCTCCGAGAACCGGCCGCCCGGCTTGTCCGTCGCGTTCAGCACCCCCACCTGGCGCTGGGCCGTCGTCATCGGCGCCGACATGATCGGGTACGTGACGGAACTGCCCCGGCCTTTCAGCCCCAGGACCTGCCCCGGAGCCTCCCCCGCGCTTTCCTCCAGCACCACCGGGCCGCCCTGCTCGAACACCCGCCCGCAGATCCGTTCCCCGACCGGCACCGCCACTTGCCGCACCACCTCCGGCGCGATCCCGCGCGACGCCGCAATCCGCAGTTTGCCTCCCTCGGGCAACATCAGGCTGACGCGCCTCGCCCCCAGCAACGCCTGCACGAACCCCACGGAAATGTCGGCCGCCTCCTCCACGCTCTTCGCCAGCGCCAGACGCTTCACGAACTGGCACCGCTCCTCCGTGTGCCGGTGCAGTTCCTCCAGACGCCCGAGGTTCTGCACCAGGTCCTGCGTCTCGTCCGATATCGCCAACGCAATCCCCGCCACGCCCACCAGGCTGACCGCGATGATCGCTTTCGCCGCCATCGGATCCAGCCCCGACGTCAACAGGAACGTCACCGCCACCAGGAGCCCCAGCGCGAGACACGCCTGCACCGTGCAGTACGAGCGGATGCTCGACACGCCGCACCATCGGCACCACGGTAAAAAGGTCGGACCCAGGCACTGCGAAATGAGGCAGCGGCGGCCCTCAGGAAGCGCGGCCTCCGATTCGCCGGACGACCGGCGGAAGATTCCCAAGCCCGCCTTCAACGCCGCATACGGAACCAACAGCAACGAAAATCCCGCTGGCGCCGCCAGAAGCGCGATGATCCCCGCCGCGAGGACAGGCAGCCAGCCCAACGGCATCCCCGCCAGGAGCATCCCGCCCCCGGACCCTAAGAGGATGAGGCGCACCGCCTCTTCGAACTTGAGGAGCGTCGGTCCGGGGCTGGTCTGCCCCGGCGCGCCGAGGCTGCCGCGTCGGAGAAGACGCGCCGCCAACGCCCCGACCGTCAGGCGATCGGATACCAGGGCCCCGGCCGAAAGGGCCAGCGCCGCCCACACGGGCGTCAGCCACCCGAGCAGGTAGCCTACCACCGGCAACGCCCCGGCCGTGAAATAGTGCAACCGCTTCAAGGCTGTCGCCACCCATCCCCCCCTTGTCCTGCCCCGGGCGTGACAATCGTGGTGTCGGCCTATGCCGGCATACAGTCTTTTTCTGTGCCTGGACCCGCAATTGGCTATTCTTGCTTTTCGGCGGCTTCTCTGACCCTCCATTAGCCAAATCTCACGCCCCCCCGCACGCATGCCGTTAACGCCCGCAGATGAGCCCCAGTCTCACCGGGGCGAATCTGCGGGAACCCCGCGCTTGGTTCGCCGGCGGGCTTGCCCGCCGGGTGCCATGCTTTCGCTCGCGAAAGCATGCGCTGCGATTCCCCCGCGCGTCCTGCCGGCCTGCCCGCCATCTTGGGGGCCTGATTCCCGGAGAAACCGCTGGCACGACACGGCGGCAGCGATGATAATGCCGCAGGAGCGGCCGACGCCCGTGGCCGCGATCGACGCGAAACGAGAGGGGCCGGGGAGGTTCCCGTACATGGCGCGATGGCACATCGTCCCGGTGCTGTGCCTTGCGGTGTGGGCCTTTGCGGCGTCGGCCCGGGCGCAGGAACGTGCGGTGACCCTGGAATCGCTGCTCAGCGAGATGACCGACTACGGCGCGGTCGCCCGCTGGCCCGACCCGCCGTACACCTGTCGGCAGGCATCGAGTTACGACCGCCGCTCGAAGACGCCCGACGACCCCGGCGGCTGGTTCGCCAACACCGACAACATGGACGGCTCCGGCGACTCGCTGCGGTGGGAGACCATCGCCGGCCGCCGCGAGTGCGTCCTCATGGATGTCGACGGCCCGGGGTGCGTCGTGCGGTTCTGGACGGGCGGCCAGCCGCCCAAGGGCAAGGTGCGTTTCTACCTCGACGGGGCCGAAGCGCCCGCCATCGAGGCGCCGCTGTACGACCTCCTGGCCGGCAAATCCTTTGTGCCCAGGCCGCTGGCCATCGAGAACGCCGGCGCCGCTGGCAACCTGTACCTGCCCGTCCCGTACGCCCGTCACTGCAAGATCACGTACGACGAGGCGAACCCGCGCAACCCGAACGCCCCGCCTCCCGGCCGCTGGTACAACATTGAGTACCGCACGTACCCGGCGGGGACAAAGGTGAAGACGTTCTCGATGGCCGACTTCAAGGCGCTCGCGCCGCAGGTCGAGGAAGTCCTCAAGGCGCTCAAAGGTGCCTCTGATTTCCTCGACTTTCCCGACGTGGTCTATGTGCCTGAGGCCGTAATCGACCAGGTTATTGAGCCTGGCAAGGAGGCGTCGGTCGACTTGCCGGCCGGCCCGAAAGCGATTCGGAAACTCGAGATCACAGTTGCGCGGGACCAGGCCGAAGGCCTCGAAGAGATCCTCCGCTCGACGGTCCTCCGCATCGCCTTCGACGGCCGGGAAACGGTCTGGTGTCCGGTGGGCGATTTCTCCGGCAGCGGCGTCGGCCTCAATACGCTGGAGAGTTGGTGCCGGAACGTGTGGGACTGCGGCCGCATGGAATGTCGCTGGGTGATGCCCTATGAGAAGTCCGCCCGCATCACGCTCGTGAACCTCGGCAAGCGAAAGGTCCAGGCGTACGTGGCTAATGCGAGCATCACGCCGTGGAAGTGGGACGCCCGCTCCATGCACTTCCACGCCAACTGGCGGCAGGAACGCGACATCCCCACCCGGCCGTACAAGGACTGGAACTACATCACCATCACCGGCAAGGGCGTGTATCTCGGCGACACGCTCGCCCTCTTCAATCCCGCCAAGGCCTGGTGGGGCGAGGGCGACGAAAAAATATGGGTCGACGGCGAGCCGTTCCCTTCGCACTTCGGCACCGGCAGCGAAGACTACTACGGCTACGCCTGGGGCAACACGACGCTCTTCCAGGGGCCGTTCTCGAACCAGGTCCGCGTCGACGGCCCAGGCAACATGGGCCACACGACCGTCACCCGCACGCGCAGCCTCGACGCCATCCCGTTCACGAAATCCCTCCAGACGGACATCGAGATATGGAACTGGGCCGACTGCAAGGTCAACTACGCGGCCGCAACGTACTGGTACGCCTTGCCCGGCGCCACCTCGAACCGCGGCCCGGCCCCCGAGGAGGCCGCCGCCCCGGTTCCCGACCTGTCCGACCGCGCACGCCGCCGCAAGATACCCGGCGCGGTCGAGTGCGAGACGATGCAGGTCGTGGCGAAGTCGGCGGGCCTGGCCGTCGAGACCCAGGACGTCGGCGCGCTCGAGGTCGGCCCCTGGAGCGGCGGCAAACAGATGTTCGTCCGGGCCAACCAGCCGGGCGACTTCGTCGAACTCCGCATCCCCGTGGCCGAGGCCGGCCCGAAGCGCGTGACCCTGTACGCCACGAAGAGCCGGGACTACGGCATCCTTCGGTTCTCGATCAACGGCAACCCGGCCGCGAAGGACTTCGACGCTTACTCGAAGCAGAGCATGGCGTCCGGCCCGATCGACGTGGGCGTCTTCGAACCGAAGGACGGCGAGATGGTGCTGCGCGTCGAGGTGGTCGGCGCGAACCCGGACGCGACAGGCACGAAATCCTATTTCGGCCTGGACGGCGTGGTGCTCTCGAAGCCGTAGGCGCCGCGATTCCCCGCGCGCCCGCGCCCCCACACGCCATTCGAGCCGGCGGCGGAAGCCGCCGGTCACGTTCCCCATCGTGGCCTGTCACCCCGCCGCACGCTTGGTTCGCCTCCTCTACCGAAAGCCCCGACAGCCCCGAAGGGGTCCCTTCGGGAGGGCGCTTGTTATCTAGCCACGGGCGCGAGCCCGTGGAACGAAAACGCCGCGCCAACCCTCTTTCCTTTTTTCGTCCGAGCCCCGGCGGGGCGATTGAACGCCGTTCAGCCGACCCGCCGGGGCTTCAAGAAAAAAAGGAAGAGGAAACCGATAGATCCGCTGTCCCGCCGACCACGGGCTCGCGCCCGTGGCTAGAGATCAAACGTGCCTCCGGCACTCAAACGCCCAAGCCTTGGCGAAAGAGGGTCATCCCGAGCGCAGCCGAGGGATCTCGCCTGGAATCCGTTGCCGTTCGCCGTTCATTCCGCGTTCCGAGTTCTGCGTTGAAGTGGTGCCAGAATGTATTGACAAACCCCTAATTCGTCGGCTATACTTTCTGACGACCCATAGGGATTAGTGGCTGTTTTACAACCCCCTCTCCCTTGACGGCCCGTCGAGAGCCTCTGGGTCGAACGAGAGAGGGAAGGCCTGTCCGCCGTAGTCCCGGCGCGCCGGGACGAAGGTGGAGGTGAGGGTGAAAAAGGCCTTGGAAAGACCACTATGCCCCCTCACCCTAGCCCTCTCCCACTGGGGGAGAGAAAATTGAAACGCCTCTTGGTTCCACGCGGCTGAATTGTCGCCGTCGGGGGGCACATCCATTGCGACAAGCGCATGACACTCTGAGGTCGGCCGATCGCAGGGCTGATGTTGCGAAAGTTAGGCGTGAACCGCCCTCGCATTCGCGGGCGTCTTATACGGCACTCCAAACCGGGTTTGGGGTGTTAGGCGGATCGGACTAAACATTGTTCGGTGCAGTGAGGGTGAGTTATGCCAACTATAACGAAGGAACAAGCCGAGCAAATCCTCTTTGGGCGGCTGCCACTTGCCTTCAACCCATCGGGCCCTATCTCGCGGCGAGACATGTTCAAGGGGAGAGCTCGCCAGATTGAGGACGCCTTGGATGCGATATTCCAGAGAAGTCAGCATATCGTCATTCTAGGCGAGCGAGGCGTCGGGAAGTCGAGCATGGCAAACATTCTCTACGATCTCATCGCTGGTCTAGGAGCCAAAGCGCCAAACTACTGGTACGGTCGCGTGAACTGCGGTAGGCGCGAGACATTCACAACTCTCTGGAAGGAAGCATTCAGAAGCGTGAAGTTCACGCAGTCAAAACCGGCAATGGGATTCGGATCGGAGTCTTCGCCCAAGGATGAGAAGACCCTCACCCTCACGGATTTGATTAACGAAGAGGAATTGAGTCCCGCACGCATCGTCACAATCATCAGAAACAATCCCGGAATCTGGGTCTTTGACGAATATAACACCTTGCAGAGGCGCGACGCACAGCCGTTCGCCGATCTTCTCAAGGCCTTGAGCGACGCCGGCACACAGGCAAAACTGGTCCTTGTCGGAGTTGCTGATTCAATTGGAAATCTAATCGAGGACCATGCCTCTGTTGAACGATCCGTAAGGCAGATCTTGATGCCGAGAATGGACGCCGACGAGATGACGGCGATTATCCAAGGTGCGGAGTCTGAAACTGGACTGAGTTACTCTGATGATGCAAAGAAAGCGATTCTTGCGCTCTCCCAAGGACTGCCCTACTTCACTCACCAAATAGGTCTGTTCTCGGCAAAAGCGGCGCTGGGGCGGCTCTGCACAGATGTCGAGTTTCAAGATGTTCTCAATGGAATCGCAGAGGCGTTGCGCGCCTCGGAAGAGAGTATCAAGGAAGCATATCGTCTCGCAACGCATTCGCAGAAGAAAGGAGCCCTCTATAGACACGTGCTCCTTGCGTGCGCAATCGCCCAGAAGAATGAATTCGGGTTCTTTCGGCAGGGTGACGTCGGCGGTCCACTTTCAATGATTCGAAATCGCCGACAAGTGCCTGGAGTATTTGCCGCCCATTTGTCGGCATTTTGTGATCAAGCTCGGGGCCCCGTCCTTTCTCGCCGTGGACCGGCACACAACTACGTCTATCGTTTCTTAAATCCTCTTTTGCAGCCGTACGCCATTATGCAGGGGATGTCAGAAGGATTGCTTTCCCATGACTGGCTCACCCATTTTGCAAGCAGTGACACCGACACCGAACCATTGCCTACAGGCGACGCGGCCAACTCGCGCGCCTGAGCCGCATGTTGGGTCATGAGAACGGAGGGTCAACATGCCTGAGTCAAAGCCTACTGCTTTTGTGAGTCGCAGGTTCGTTCCGAACGACGTAGTGGATGCAATCTGCGGCATTCTGGCCCCTGACATCGTGTGCAAGCCCGCGACTGACCTGAAACTCAGACCGATACCACAGACAATCCTTGACCGGATCAGGAATGCCGATCTCCTCGTTGCCATCATAACGAAGGGCGGCGACTCGTGCTGGATTCAAAACGAACTCGGCATGGCATACGCCTTGGGTAAACCAATCCTGGTCTTCTACGAAGCCAGTGTTCCAACGGACGGCTTCGCGCCGATGGTCAGCGAGTATGTCACGTTTGATCCGAAGAGGCTCTCAGTCCTTATCAAGGACAAGGAACGTCTCATTCAGGGCATCCAGGGAGCGGTCGCGCAAGGCCGCGTCCACCAGCAAGAAATGAACGCATTCGCCGAGCAACGTAACCTCGGGGTCGTTGGTGTGTATCCGGATAGAAAGGACGCTTTTCTTCACTTCCGAGAGCATTGGGATGCTGAACGGGAATCCATTCACATCGTAGCCTCCACTCTCGAAGGATTCCTCAAATTCGCTGGTGACCCGGGACACGAACTGATAGAGGACAGGATCAGGAACGGCTGCGCCGTCCAGGTACTCTTGACCCATCCGGCGTTTCTGAAGTTCCGTGCAAGAAACGAGAACGTCAAGGAGTCCTGGATTCGCGATCAACTCAGCCAAACCCTGGACCAACTAAGAAGTCTGGCAGACAGCGGCCCCGGCCGACTTGAGGTGCGCTGCTTCAAGGCCGCACCAACATGTTTTGCCATTATCACGACGAGCCACATGCTCGTGAATCCTTATCCCTACATGCGGACCGCGTATTCATGCTTCGCGCTTGTGGCGAGAAAGACCAGCAGAGGTGACGACATCTACCACGTCTACCATGACTATCATTTCCAGAGACCGTGGGAGGAATCTGAGCCCTTGGCTGACCGGGCGCAGACTGGAACCGGAAAGACCAAACAGAGACCCAACAACGAGGTGCACCGTATTTCTCACCCGCGGCGGGTTCGCAAACGGTGATCTCTGAGACGAATTCGGGGAACACCATTCTGCTTTCGGTTTTCCGATTTCCGGCGACAGGCATTTCCGGCCATTTCCGGGGGCACCCGATCCGTCCGCCGCTTGGGGGCCTGATTCCCGGAAAAACCACTGGCACGACACGGCGGCAGCGAGGACAATGCCGCAGGAGCGGCCGACGCCCGTGGCCGCGACCGACGCGAAGCGAGATGGGCAGGGGAGGTTCCCGTACAGGGCGGGATGGCCCATCGTCCCGGTGCTGTGCCTTGCGGTGGGGGCCTTTGCGGCGTCGGCGCCGGAACGGCTCTCGAATGGATGGCGCGAAAGGAGAGAAGAGATGAGGTCCACGACGCTCAGTCTGCTCTGTGCGGCACTGGTCGCTGCGGCGGGGTGTGAGACGGCACGCCGGTCGGCGTCCGCGCCGACAGAGGCCGCGCACGTCCCCTCGAAGCCCTTGCGGTTCATCTTCATCGCGCCCGTCATCCATGAGGAGTTCTTCCTCCCCGTCAGGAAAGGCATGGCAGACGCGGCCAAGATGATGGGCGTGGAAGCCGTGTTCACCGGCACCGAAGGCGTGGACGCCAAGGCCCAGGCCACGATGGTAACCAAGGCGGTCGAAGACGGCTACGACGGCATCGCCGTGGACATCATCGACCCCGTGGCCTTCGACGAGGCCGTCAAGTCAGCCCTGGACAAGGGCATACCAGTGGTCGCCTTCAACACCGACGACAGCAACTCGCCCAACGCGCGGCTCAGCACGGTCAGCCAGAACCTCTACCAGGCGGGGCGGACCGTGGGTGCCGAGGCCCTCAAGTTCATCCCCCCGAACAGCAAGGTCCTCATCACGATGCACGACGCAGGGGTCTCCGCTCTCGAGGACCGCGCCAGGGGCATCCAGGATGAACTGAAACAGAAGGGCATCGCCTGGAAGATCCTCATCGCGTCGCCGGTCGTGAGCAAAGGCGAGGAGATCATCGCCCAGGCCCTGAAGGAGAATCCCGACATCAAGGTCGTGCTCTGCACCGGCCAGGCGGACACGGAGGCGGCCGGCCTGGTCCTGGAGAAGCACTACCAGGGCAAGGACTGCGCCACGGCGGGCTTTGACCTGTCGCCGAACATCCTGCGGCTGGTCAGTGCCGGCGTCATCCGGTTCACGATCGACCAGCAGCCATACGCGCAGGGCTTCTATCCCGTCATCCAGTTGACGCTGCTTTGCCGCTACGGCATCAAGCCCACCAATATCGACGCCGGCGCCTTCCTCATCACAAAGGAGCAGGCCGAAGGCGTGATGCGGTGGAAGAAACTGCACTACCGGTAGGCCACGGATGGTGCGGGTCGTGGGAGACCTAAAGGCGAGGGCGGAACAGGATGCGACGACGAGCGCGGGCGGCGACTCCCGGATGAAGGCAAACCAGCACTACCAAGTGACGGTCCGCGCCTGTTCGAATGAGATTCGGATTTCCGGGGGACACGGTTCCGCGATTTCCGGCCCCCATCCTGCTGCCTGTCCCGACCCCTCGGGATTCCCCCTGTCTGCCCCGGCGTAGTCGCACACGAAGTTTACCCGCCTCTGGCGGGCCGGGCCGCACCGCCTGCCGTTTCGCCCTTTCAATCGAAAATCGCAAATCGGCAATGCTACTCTGCGAAGTGGCGAAGCGCCGCTTCGCTACGAAGCA
>Ga0315277_10012840_pt1 | contig 10477 bp, 16 predicted proteins | sample YL17G05_15_MG_FD_203695 | JGI IMG/M metagenome (GOLD analysis project Ga0315277, IMG submission 203695) | Sediment microbial communities from Yellowstone Lake, YNP, Wyoming, USA - YL17G05_15 | ecosystem: Environmental > Aquatic > Freshwater > Lake > Sediment | place: USA: Wyoming | collected... | reverse complement strand
TATTCCTTGCCATTAACCGGCTTCGATGCTGAAGTATTCGTTAATGCGGCGGGAGCAGGGGACAGTCCGATCGCCAATCTTAAGAGGGCAAGCTTCTACATAAAGAACAACCTGACGAGGATCCCTGTTGTTAGGACGAGCAGTGCAACTCTTCTCAAGTACATCCTCAAGTCTAGGAGAGAATTGGGAGGAGAATTGACCGTCTACGTCGAGGACAAGACGCAGATAGACTACCTACTTAACGCTACGCCCTTGGACATTAGAATAGACCTTGAGAAGAGCGGCAATACACCCTACTTCGACTTTACCGGCGCCAAGATAGACATGGGCAACTTGACGACTAGACTGAACGAAATACCATGTGAGATATCCTTGCCATTCACGGCGACTGGAATCTCAGTGGGTTAGGTGGTGACATGAGAAAAGAAATAACCCTTAAGAAAGAGGACTTTGGTTCTGAATGGGAAGGCAAATACGTCTTTGAGACTATGAGCTGGGGAACAAGCAACGAGATAACGAGCGACTGTACCTCGATCAACCCGGCGACCAAGAAGAGCTCAGTAGACCTTAAGACGCTCCAAGCCAGAATGCTTGATGCAACCTTAGTCGAGAAACCTAAGGGCATAACTCTAGACGTCCTGATGCAGAAGGACGGCATACCGATGGTCCTAGGAGAATTCCTTATGTCGGTAGCAGACCACGTCAACGGCTTCGGTGAAGAGGACAGAGAAACACTAAAAAAATTAAAGCGGCGATGGGGTTTGGAGTAGGTCAGCCAGACCTAGCCCTTTATAGACTCATCAAAGGCGGGGACACAGGCCTCAATATCCGACTAGCAGACCTCTTAGACAGGGAGATGGAAGTACCTAATCTAAGGGACCTGATAAGGAGCTTCTTAACCGGTCAGAAGCTCAAGGTGAAGATTAAGGGTTTACCGGTCCCTCTAATAAAGAGGTTAGAAACGATCCAGAGAGAAATAGACGAGCAGATCCAGACCGAAATAAACAAGGCAAAGAGGAAGACAAACACATGAGTGAAGAATGCGATGTAGACTTTGACCTTAGGGTAGAGAATGTTCAGGAGGTCCTAAGGATCCTAGACGGCTTTCCCGCTTATGTACACGACGAACTCTATACCTCTATGGAAAGGATAGCATCGGAGAAGGAAAGGGAATTGAAACAGATGGCTGGCTGGACGGACAGGACAGGACACTTCAGGAGAAGTCTATACGTTGCACCGACCTTCGATCCGATAGGGATAGAATTCGGTTCTTTCGCCGCCTACGGTTTTTGGGTCGCTAATCCCCACGGCACTTGGAGTCCTACATGGTGGGAGGAGTGGATCGAGATTTGTGTCCGTCAGATGGAGGACAGGTTACTAGGGGCATTGGATAAGATAATCAAGAAATTCAACACGGAGTATGGTACCTAATGGGGATGTTAGAAGGAGGCGGAGGAGGAGGCGGTCCTACCCTATGGATGGCAATTGCCGCTAGGGACAGGACAGGGGACACGTTCGACAGGGTAAGCAACAAGGTCAATAAACTCCAGACGATGTCGGTCAGGGCGATGGGCAAGATTGGAAGTCTAGCCATGTCCTTCGCGACACTAGGCCGGGTGACTGGTCTTCTAAATGAAGAGCAGGCTAGGACCATAGGATTAATGGGTACAGTAATAAGGATCTTCACTACCGGTTACTACGTGGCCAAGACGATCGCGACGGCGGTCACATGGGCTCACAATGCCGCCTTGACTTGGGAAGTGGCCTTAATGACCCTCGGCATAGGAGTAGCAATTGCGGCGGCTGCGGCTATAGCGGTTCTAGCGATGCAGACTCAGAAGGCGGCAGACGCTCAAGGATCCTATAACGCCGAATTGGAGAAGGGGACTAAGATGGAACAGAGAAGAGCGGCTAATCAGAGACTAGTACGGAGAGGCGAATTTGAAGAGGTGGTAGACTAGGGATGCTAACAGAAAAACAGAAATTGGCATTACGTTTGAGATATAGAAAGGATCCAGCCTATTACCGGTTAAAGCAACAGGGTTATTATCATGAAACACGGAAAGAGATTATAGGCCTATTAGGAGGGAAGTGTGTGCAATGCGGTTTCAGCAAGGATTTTAGGGCTTTAACGATAGATCATGTTCACAATAACGGTTCGGAAGAAAGAAGAATATTCATTAAATTGAAAAGTTTTGGGGTCAAATACTATAAACTCATTCTAAAAAGGATCCAAGAAGGTTCAAAGGATTATCAGTGCCTCTGTGCAAATTGTAACCTCATTAAGAAAATTGAACAAGATGAATGTAGGAGAAAGAAAGATTGACAGTCAAGAATTTTACTGTCAAGAAACGTCGGGGTGTCTTAGGCGCTTACGATAATGCGAGTGGACAACTTATATACGGTGGGTCCACGAACGAGGGAGGAGTAAACAGTCTAAATTGGGACGACGTAATTCAAGCGGCGATCGATCACGTTGATACTTCTGGCACCGTCACCGTTGAGGGGATAGATTTCAAATTCTCTCTGGACAATGGGGTTAACATTCCCGAAGGGGTAACGGTCTACGAGAAATTTCTTGGGAGGAAAGTGACTTATACCCAAGGCAAGGGGGAAGGTCATTATCACGTCGCCGGGGACATAAGTTCAGGCACCCTCAATCTGGATAGAATTCCTTCTCATAGTTCTGCCAAGCATACCGAATCCTATGCTCCGTCAAGCCATTATCACTCATGCGCAGAACTGACAGACCACGGTAAGACCCTACATGATCTACTCGACATCGATGCTGGAAGCGTGGAAGGTTCAACGGTAAATCAGATTCGGGACCATGCCCCAAAATCTCACGCCAATGAAGCTCATAGTAAAACTTTCATTGAAGGTTCTGAGGTTCCAACTAATGAAACAGATCCAACTATTGATGCCACATTGAAGGGAGTAACCAAATCCCAAATTCAGGATCACAGTCCTAAGGCACATGAACATGTCGAATCTGAAATTACTGATCTAGTTCACGATGCCGTCAAGATTAAGGGGAAGGAAGTAGATGACTCTGGAATCGGGGACGGCAAGAAGCTTGGTTATAATGTCGCTTCTGGGAAGATAGAGTATCAGACTGGAGGAACGGGAGGAATGGAAGTTCATGGTAATGAGTACCATGAGCCGGACTTTCTGACGGGAGAAGTTGATCCTTCTGTCGATTCGACCCTGAAGGGTGTGACTAAGGCCCAAGTTCAGGATCATGATCCTAAAACTCATTCCCATCCAGAATCCGAAGTTACAAATCTGGTTACTGATCTGGCCTCTAAAGAAACACCTTCCGGTTCACAGGCGAAAGTGGATGCCCATAAGGATCTAAGCACCGGGATTCATGGTGTAGGAGCAGGCGTCGTTTCTAAAGTCGGGGATATAGCGGTTGATTCTAACTTATCAGTTGCTGCTCAAGACGCTGTATCAAAGAAGCATACTCATTCTAATCAGACTTTACTGGATTCTTATACCCAGACGGAAGTTAATTTGGCCGATGCAGTTTCTAAAAGACATAGTAATAGCCTAGATCATTCTCATTCTAACAAGACCCTTCTCGATTCCTACACCCAAACAGAGGTTAATCTTGCTGACGCCGTGACAAAGAAACATGTTCAGGTTCATGGAAGTGGAGATCATACCGGGACTATTGGAACCCCTACTCAGGTCGGTCTAGCAAACGTTACTAATGATTCTCAACTTAAACGGGCGGACGGGGATTTGAATTCATTTACCTTAAAGGGGACACCGGTTGCAGCAGATGTTCTTCTAGTAGAGGACAGCGCTGCTAGTTTTGCTAAGAAGAAGATAACGGTTGGAAGTCTACCCTCAGGAGGAGGAAGTGAACTTGAAACCGTGGTGGTTGCTACTGCTGATACTCCTAATACCACAACCACTTTGGCGGATGCAACTGGCTTAGTCTGTGCATTGTTGGCTAATTCAACTTACATTATCGAGGGGTTCATTGTTTGGAGTGCAAGTGTGGCAACCGTTGGAATCAAGTTGAGTGCGACTGGTCCAACAAGTCCAACATTATTAGCTGGTCACTTCATAACGGATGCGACTAATGGGACACCAGATAGTTCTTCATTCAACGCTAATGATGTAACGGTAACTACTTCAGCTTCGGCATTTACGGTTGGAAACGTAGCGGCATTGCATTGTATCGTTAAGACTGGAGCTAATGCCGGCAACTTCCAGATCAGATTCGCCGCTGAAACAACAGGTACAATCACGATAAAGATAGGTTCTACTCTAAGGTGCAGGAAAGTGGCCTAATGAGTCTGACAGTCCCTACTATCTCGGTGACCGTCGGCGGAGATACAATAGCGACAGCAGAAATACTCTCCTTAACCCTGCATTTGGGTTGCACGACTGAAGTGTCCTCTTTTGAAATGGTTATGGATAATGGCAATCCGGATTATAACATTGGCGACTATTACCCCGGAGGAAGCAAAGAATTCACTCTAGGCGACGCATTCGTCGTCAAGCTGAAAAGGGGTTCAATCACTGGAAGTACAAACCCGCTTCTAACCGGCAATGTCGAGGTGATAGACGTTCTGGATGAAGCCGAAGAATTTAATTACCGTAACGTCGTCATACTCAGGGGAAGATGCAAAGGCCTTCAACTCTTCGCTAGAAAGTTTAATGGTGACCTGATAGACCAAGTAGGAACGGGGTACAAGGCCTTCAAGAGAACGGCAGGAGAAGCTGAAAGCCTAATCGCCTTTCTAATCGACAACTATACCTCTCTGTCTCATACCAGAGTGAACAGCGCTATAACCGCTCAGGCCGCCTCTGCTCAGAAGGATGTCAGCGTAACGGATGGAACCAAATTCACGGCCGGCGACCTAGTCAAGATTAGGGATGGAACGACTTGGGAGTATAATAAGGTTGCAAGCATTGCGACCAACGTCTTAACCATGACCAGTAATTTAGTCAATACCTATGAAAACACCGGGTACGTGGATCTGGATCTGATTAAGGACACCAACACGAGTTATACGGAAATGCTGTTCAGCCATGAGACTATTTTTGACATTATCAAGTTCATAGCGGACACCGCATCTACTTCTGGCGGAGTGATAGGTTACGATTCCAGAGTAGAGTACGACGGTTGTTTCGCCTTCGTCTCCAAGGGCAGCATAGCAGAACCCTATAACCTGACGGGAGAATGTCAGATTGAAAGGTACATGGAAAGCATCGAGGCGGTGAAGAACAAGATCACGGTCTATGGGAAGGCTGAAGCGACTAAACCTTCAAGTATAGATGACTGGTGTGAGGGTCTAGAGAACGTAGTGATGACCGATGTCGTAGAAGATTCTACCTTGTCAACGGACTATGTTCTGGTCTCAACTAATACCTACTCACAGGCCGGCCGTATGCTGGGTCTCAAGCAGGTAAAGATATCTGTCATGGTTGACTTAATAACGGATGGCGGTTATTATAAGATCACTTACCAAATCGGTTCTGCCGCTCCGGTAACGATAGTCGAAGACCAAGTAATAGACTTTGATGCCTATGAAGAAAAGACCCACGATGTTTCACCTAGTGTCTGGACTGACATTGGTGAAGCCTTGACGGTCAGGTACTATATCAAAAAGATTGCTGCAACCGAGTATAAGGTCTATGGGAAAGACTATAAGGCGTACTGGGATGCTATCGAGACCGCTTTCTGGGGCTGTACCGGGACCGGCGTTAGCATGGGAGTCTCTCAGGCCACGAAATACGCCGGGGATGCCAGCATAGACCTGATTATGCCGTCGACTACCTATGGAAGCCTCTACATCAACTTCTTTGAATTCTTAGGGGAATACCTAAGCCTAAGTAAGCTTCAGAACGTCAGGTTTTTCGTCCTCATAGAAGACGTGGTCAATGTCCTTGGAACTATAAGGGTCACATTAACAGATTCGAATAATGTCGACGCTTACCAAGATGTCGCCATTACTAAAGGATCATGGTCCGAAGTGAACCTAGCGACGGACTATAAAAGTAGGGGCGACTGGACTGTAGGCGCCGGTTTCAAGTGGGAGTCGATCAAGAAGACTGACGTTAAAACGTCTGCATCCGCCGCCGCGACTTGGTACATGTGCGTTGACGAGTTCCATCTGGCCTATGAGAGGTGGGGAGGAGGAACGGATAATGCGGCGGTTGACGGCTTCGCCGAGGATGTTGCTGACAGCCAAGCCAAATATGGGGTAAAAGAACACGTGGTCATAAACGACATGCTCCTGAGCAATGAGGAATGTGAGGCTAAAGCCCAGTCCCTCCTAGCTTTCATGAAGGATAAAAGGATAACTTTAGAAGTTGAAACCGAAAGTCTAGACTGGGGCGACTACGCCTTCACGCCCGGAAATAAGACTACTTTAGTGACCGGGAAAATGGGTTTAAGCGATGCCTACCGAATAGACTCTATCGACGTGAGAATAGATTCTAAAGAGAATAAACCTCAATTCACCTTCATCCTAGAGAATACCCCGCTTAGGATGGCTGACTATCTCCATGGTCTAGCCAAGAAGGTTAGAGAATTGGAACGGAACTATGCTGAAATCAGGTAACCGGTTGGCAAGGTTTAAATATTCGCTTCCCCTTTAGGGTAATAGGGATAAAATGGATCCAATAGCAGAAACATTGTACGCCTTCTATCAGGCCATAATTGCTAACCCCATCGCTCGGGGCGCCTTATTTGGTCTGGTCAGATCGGGTACTGGCTACATACAGAAGAAATGGAAGGAAAAGACCGGATCCGAATTCGACCCGAAGGTATTGGGCACGACAATAGTGAAGTACGAAGTAGCGGTTAACGCCCTCGCTGTCCTGATACCAGCCGAATATGCCGGACCAGTCGTCGTTCTCGCAGACATTATCTTCTCGGCAGCCAAGAAATTGAAGAATGGGACTTTACCAATTTCTCCGTAGACCCATACACTTCAACCATCCCTCATTTTTTATTGTCTGTCTGTCATACACTTCTAGGAACAACCTTAAATACCGGTTTAGACTCCCTGTCCTTATAGAAGAGGTGTCTCAGATGGTTAACGAAATAAACATGGGAAGATGGTTGCTCCGTAGGATCATGCTTAGACAGGGATTCACCGAGATGGAAGTAGCCGAGGCATTGACGGAGGAAAAAGACTGATGGTTAAAGAAATCCGTGTAGTGGGGTTAGGTGTACCCTGTCCAAACTGTGGGATTAGAATGGACTTGGTGAAGGAGACTAAATGTTCATCCGATTATTCTTACGAGAAATGTCCAAAGTGTGGATATACTGATAAACTCCTGCCGATGAGCGAGAAGCAGTTCCTTGAACTGTTAGAGAAAATTGAGGAACAGATAGCAGGCACTCATCAGTTCACCGGAGGACAACTCGACGAAATAATGGAGCAGGTTCATGACAAGATTAAGGAGGCCCTTAAGAAAAATGAGCAGTAGAAGAGTGGGGACGCCGCCGGTTGTTCAATCCCTCCTTTCTCCCCATCTTAAGCACCTCTTTGTCGGCGACGTTCCCCTTCTATACCCACTGAAGAACGTGGGTAAACAGATGGAAATTGAATTGTGGTTGGGGACAATCACTTTAGAAACTAAGGACCTTAACCTTACCCCGATCATGAAGAATGTCATTCTACGATTACCGGATATTGCTCAGGGGTATATAGTCTAATGACTAGCCAAAGATGCCCGGTCTGTTCTAAGGATGGGAAGAAAGGCAGACTTAGACTTAAAGAGGATCAGGATTATAAACAGACTCAGTTTAGGGGTACGATGAACAAGATCTGGAAGTGCAAGAAGTGCGGAAAGGAATACATCAAGGTGAGTAGGTCATGGCGGAGAGCATAGATCAAAACTATATCGTTTCAGAGATGATTAAGCACCGTCTAAACGAGCTCCTATTCTCCTTCGATCCACTTCATCTGGAGTATAAACTCTTCAACATGGCGGTAGAGGATTTTCTTAACTACCTCCGTTACACATGGTCCGTAGAACTTCAGGAGTGGATGCCCGCCGAGGTTGAGGACAATGATCCTAGTCCTTCCGAGAAATTAAGATTCCTTATCTTCAACTGGTTAGAGAAGGATCCTAAGTCGGCCAAGGAGGAGTTGGATGCTTGGGTCAGTCTCTGGTTCGCCAAATGGAAAGAGAGGATTAAGGTCCTATTCGGTCCAGAAGAGACTAATAAGAATATCGAACATATTCAGAAGATGGTCCATAAGGGTAGCAGTATGATGGGCCACGAAGAACTTAAACAATTCAAAGAACCTGTCCTCTTCACCTTCATAAGCCAAGGGGAATTAGCCGGGACTGAGATTCTTACTGACACCATTATCAAGAGAGAAGCGGGGAAGCTTCGACACGCCCCTAGGGAGATAAAGGAGAAGGTACAATTTCTGAACACCTGCATGGTGGAAGCAAGGGCGCTAAGCCGGACTGCAGGGCATTTCATATTCGTCTCGGTAAAAGACTTTAAATGGAGGGTTGAAACGAATGGATAAGAAAATATTGAGAATGGTTTATACCAAAATCTCCAGTGCAAGAGAAGCGACAGCCGGATGTGAAGTCCTCGATATACCACAGGTCCTAGAAAGATTAGACGAGGCCATAGAAATATGTGGAACATTTAGAGACATGGGAAATTTGGGTGCCATTCAGATCACGCTTGGGGAAATAAGGAAGGAAATCAGGAAGGTTAAGGTCTATGGAGACCGGCTTAAACCGGATCGAGAATTGTGTGATATCCTAAACGAGATGCTGAAGGTGCTAGGTTGAATTTGAACAAGGTAACTTTTCCGCTCCTTTTCTGGTTAGAGTGGACCATCTTCCATCTTTTCCTAATCAGCATAGTAGAGGACTTGGTGACGAGAATTGCTCTAGTCATCCTCTACGTCTGGGTTATGTTAGGCATTATAGTCATGGGAAGAATCGAATATGAAGGAAAGAAAAACCTGTAGGTGCGGAAAAGTATACTGGGTCAGTCCGCCTAAGAAGGGAGAGGACGCCCTAAAATACGAACTGAAATACACCCTATGTCAAAGGTGCCGCAATAGACTTAACCAGCAAAGACAGGATCCTAGAAGGAGTTTAGTCCAAGAGGTCAAGGACGACAACTTGAAACAGGACATTCAAACCTTGGTCTGGTTGGAGAAGAATAGACCAGATCTAGTTGGGAAACTCAGGTTCAAGCCCAAGAAACGTTTAAATAGGAAGGACCCGCTTAATAAGGATAGGTGTCTGGTTACTTGAAGAGGATAAGACTATTCTTTGTTCCAACCCTTATTATCCTGTTCTTAATAGGCTGGTTTCTTTACTATGAAGGGGACAGATAAGGAATGAAGGCCGCAGTATTTTATGGGACGTACGGTCATTGGACTCAATCCCTTTTGAATGCTGGTATTCCATTGGCCTATCATTACCAACCTAGACTCGACATCGACCCGGATAATGAACAGGCCGGTTGGATTAGCGATCCCCTAGCGAAACAGATCCTATTCATGAATTTTCCAAATGTTGAATTTAGGCCTCCTTCCGCGAATGACGAACCCTATGACCTGATAGTCGGTTCGCCTCCTTGTGTAGGTTTTTCAAGGGCTAATCCCAAGGCCAGACCAGATCATCCCCTCAACAAACACACCTTCAACTTCTTCAAGTGGGTAGTCCTTAACGGACCCAAACATTTTCTGATGGAGATGGTTCCGGGCATACTCAAGTCAGGAGATCCTATCCTCGGCCCCGGCATATTCAGTCAGTGTCTCAATCTTATCAGGAATTATTATCAATGGGATTATGCCGTCATGAACGCTGCCGATTATGGAGCTGCCCAGACCAGAGAACGTCTTTACATCTGGGGACGGAGAAGGGGTCAAGAACACTTGGAATCCCCGTTGGCCACTCTTGAGAAAAGAGGATGTTCATCTATCCAAGAAGTCCTTAATCCAGACTTAATTAGGTATTGGGATGGAAGAAAACCTGATGGTAAACAACTTCTCAATCTAATCGGTAAGAATGGGAAGAGGATTGCTGGCGCCTGGGGAAGTCTTACAGAAAAGAAGATTGGAAATAGGACCCTTAAACCGGATGGTCTTATGTTTACCATTACAAGTACGAGTGTGAGGGACTGTCTTCATTACTCGACTCAACGCCTTCTATCAATACCCGAATTGAAAGTCCTCATGGGCTTTCCAGTTGGCTACTTTATCCCTCCAGTCAATGCGGGTTTAGCCTCTAAGATTGTGGCCTCGGGCGTGGACATCAGATTCGCCTCCTACTTACTGGAACATATCAAGATGGTGTTGGAAGCATGATCTATTCGGCGACAGTCAAGGAATTGAAGAAGGGACAAGTTCATCCTAATTGGTGTCGGGTCCTGATAACCAAGGGAAGAATACCTTTCGGGTGTAAGAAGAAGATTGACATAGACGCCAGAAGGTTATACCCGAATGAGGGTCTCATTGTCGAA
>Ga0315277_10012839_pt1 | contig 10477 bp, 7 predicted proteins | sample YL17G05_15_MG_FD_203695 | JGI IMG/M metagenome (GOLD analysis project Ga0315277, IMG submission 203695) | Sediment microbial communities from Yellowstone Lake, YNP, Wyoming, USA - YL17G05_15 | ecosystem: Environmental > Aquatic > Freshwater > Lake > Sediment | place: USA: Wyoming | collected... | reverse complement strand
TGAGGGTGACATCGTGGAATACGATGAAACAAACAATACAGCCACAGATGAAATTATAGTCACAGAACCGGGTACGGCAACACCGACGCCTACACCTACTGAAACGCCCACGCCAACGCCCACGCCAACGCCCACGCCAACGCCCACGCCCACACCCACACCAACGCCGACTCCAACTCTGACCCCGACACCCACACCTACGCCAACCCCAACACTGACGCCAACGCCGACGCCTACAACCACACCAACATCTACACCCACTGCCACCCCGACACCAACGCCAACATCAACAGCCACACCTACTGTCACACCAACGCCAACCGGAACGCCAACATCAACGCCTACTGGAACACCCACATCCACCCCGACAGTGACCCCCACCACAACTCCGACACCCACGCCCACGCCAACTCCAACAATAACGCCAACCGCAACTCCAACATCCACCCCAACTGGAACACCCACCTCAACCCCAACAGCAACCCCAACAGCAACCCCCACGGAAACCCCAACACCGACCTCAACACCGATTCCTGCACCCGATCTGGTTGTGAACAGCCTGACACACACACCTCCCGATCCCACAACCCTTGATTCTGTGACTGTGATCGCTGTTGTGAAGAATATCGGGGATAGCGCGGCTTCCACTTCCACTCTCGAAATCAAGGTGAATGATGATGCAACACAATATTCAATTCCTCCATTGGCTCCTTCTGAGACTTTTGAGGTTCAACGTTCATTGGGACTCCTGCCTGCTACGACCTATGATGTTGAGGCTGCAGCAGACGTTGACAACGATGTCCCAGAGTCTAATGAGGGCAATAATACTGCCAAGGATACAATTGAGGTCTCTGAACCGCTTCTACCTGATCTTGTGATCAGCGATCTTGGTTATACTCCGGATATGGCATTTACTTCTGAGACTGTAACCATTTCCGTTGAGGTTATGAACTCTGGCGCTGGAGCTTGCACCACATCAACTCTCACAATTCTCGTCGGCTCGGACATTGTTCCTTACAGCTTTGACATTCCGCCCCTGGATGTTGGAACAACCGCATCCGTGGAGCAGCAAGTCTTGTTCTCCGCCATTGGATCCTATCTTGTGACCGCAACTGCGGATGCTGAGGATGCGATCCTCGAATCCGATGAAACCAACAATTCCGACACCATGGAAATCCTCGTGTATTCCAATGATGAGATCAAATTGAAGGAATACCTGCTCGGGATGATCACCCTGACAAATGAGGAATTGGAGTTTTATGATATCAACCAGGACGGGATTGTGGATATTGCTGATCTTATCAGTTTGATCCTGCGTTAATCGAATCAATCAATATAAATTTGTTATTCAAAGGGCGGGTTTTAGAACCCGCCCTTTCTTTTTGCCCATCGGATGCGTTATTGAAAAATTATCCTTGATATATGTATTGACTCTTTGTATGGTTATATAAGTTTTTTGATTTCAGATGTAAAAAGTATATGTTGAGAAAACCGGGATTTTTGCACAAGGGTATTGTGCAAATTTTTATAAGGAGGAATTATCCCATGATCCCCAAAATGAGAAACTGTATGGTACCTGCTTTGGTCTTACTTGCATTATTTATGGGTCTTTTTTATGCCCAGGCACAGCCGGGACAGGAACCGGACTATTTCATCAATAGCATTTCTATTGATCCTACCACCCCAAACACTGCGGATACCATTACCATCACGGTAGTCGTGAGAAATAACAATGCCGACACATCCATCGAATCCTATCTTCAAATCGAACTGGATGAAGAAACCTCCCCTCCCTTGTATTCTGTTCCAGGATTGGCAAAACATACCAATTTTACTCAAACCCGCATAGTTGGTCCCCTGACTCTCGGCTCCCATTCAATCGAGGCAACTGCGGATGCAACCAATCTTCTCACCGAGAGGGATGAAACGAATAATGTTTCCTCTCTCCAATTCGACGTCCTTCAAGGACCCACGCCCACACCCACGCCAACGCCGATTCCCGGCCCCGATCTTGTTGTCAGCTCCCTGGATCATGATCCTGCTGATCCTCTTATTGATGAAACAATCACCATTACAGCTGTTGTGAAAAACATCGGGGATAGTGAGGCAAGCACTTCCACCCTTGCCCTTGATGTGAATCACGAAACATCCCCCACACTCTTCGAGATTCCAGCCCTGGCTCCAGCCGGATTCTTCCAGGTCCAGCGCCAGGTGCAATTCTTCGCTACCGGGGATTACCCTGTGGAGGCAACTGCGGATCTCTTCGATGATGTTTCCGAGTCATACGAGGATAATAATATCACAACGGACAATATTCATGTGTCCGCCCCGGATCTTGTTGTTTCAATCCTTACTCATGCCCCGCCGAGCCCCACCAATATTGAGACCATAACCATTACTGCCAAGGTGGCAAACCAGGGAGACGGCCCCGCCACAACCTCCACCCTTGAAATTGATATTGAGGGGGATATTCACACCTTCAAAATCCCGCCCCTTGGTCCCGGGGATGACCATCAGATTCAATTTGATATTGTCTTGAGTGTCCCCGGCTCCTATCAGGTGGATGCCACAGCAGACCTTGATAATGATGTGAACGAATCGGATGAAAACAATAATACAGCTACAGACACCATCAATGTTATCGAGGCTCCGGATCTTGTTATCAGCATCCTGGATCATTCCCCCTCTGATCCCTTTATCAATGACATTGTCACCATCACAGCAGAAGTCAAAAATATCGGCGATATGACAGCCACAACATCCACCCTTGAGCTGGATGTGGAAGGCGAAGCTGGTCCCACAACCTTTACTGTCCCGATCCTTGCTCCAGAGGAAACCTTCCAGAAGCAGATCCAGGTGCAGAAAGATACCCCGGGAACGTATCAGGTTACAGCCACAGCGGACCTGTATAATGATGTTGAAGAATCAAGCGAGACTAATAATATCGGCTTGGATGAGTTCACTGTGCGCGGACACGGTCCAGACCTTGTTGTGGACAGCCTCACTCATGATCCTTCAGATCCCACAACCCTGGATCCGATCACCATTACAGCTGTTGTGAAAAACATGGGCGATGTCCCGGCAGGGTCTTCAACACTCGAGATCAATGTGCAAGGGGAGGCGACCCCGGCAACTTATAGCGTGCCCGCCCTGGATCCCCAGGAGACCTATCAGGTCCAGCGCGAAGTCAACCTCTCCACGGCTGATACCTATCAAGTTGTGGCAACCGCAGATCTGAACAATGATGTCGCAGAGTCCATCGAGAACAATAATACCAAACAGGATGAAATTATTGTCTCAGAACCTCTCCTCCCGGATCTGATAATCACCAGTCTCGGTTATACCCCGGACATGGCTTTCACTTCTGAAACTGTGACCATTTCCGCCGAAGTCATGAACGCAGGCACTGAGGCATGCTCCACTTCCACCCTCACAATCCTGGTCGGATCTGATATTGTTCCTTACAGCTTCGAGATTCCAGCGCTGGATGTTGGAACAACAACATCTGTAGAGCAGCAAGTCATGTTCTCAGCCATTGGATCCTATCTTGTAACTGCGACTGCGGATGCGGAGGATGCTATCCTCGAATCCGATGAAACTAACAATTCCGACACCATTGAAATCCTTGTGTATTCCAACGATGAGATCAAACTGAAGGAATACCTTCTCGGGATGATCGTCCTGACAGAGGAGGAACTGGAGTTTTATGACATCAACCAGGATGGGATTGTGGATATTGCGGATCTTATCAGTTTGATCCTGCGATAATCGGAATTATTGGATTACTGTTAATCCGGAATTCTATGCATGGGGCGGGTTGCCAAAACCCGCCCTTTTATTTGTGTTCCTGATCAAAACAATCAAAACCAGAAAAGGCATCACATACATCCGCATTATCACAGTTCCCATGGTGAGCATGGAATCCATCCCGAGCAGCCCTTCCTTATAACGCTTGCACAGGATTGTGACAGATGCAGAAAGGAGAATTATCAATATCCCCAGGGCTTTGAAATCCCGTGTTCCTATTGTGATGGAAGAGAATCTGAACTGCGCGATCCTTTGAGAAATCCTTGAGGAGATCCACCCAATCGGTCTCCATACAAGCCCTGGAAAAAACGGTTCCAGGATCAGAAGAATCATAAATCCCATCGAGGGCATGAGGGGTCCCGTATAGGATTGGAAGAGTTTCGCCCTCAGGATGTTAAACACAAAATGCAGCCGATGGATTATTATATTGATACCTGCAACAGGCAGCCAGAGGATCGCTTCAGGATTTTTCACCAGCTGATCCGCAGTTCCCAAAATACTGCCCAGGGAAAAGGAGATAACCAGCAATAGAAAACCCATCAGGATTTTTAGAAAAACATCTTGCTGCTTTTTCTTCTCCATCCATAAACAATAAAGGCTTGTTGTCACTATCAGATACAAATATGTCAGAAAAAGGGAGATCCATTCCGGAAGAGAAGAAGATCTGAGAAATATATAACCTAGGAGGATCAGAAAACCCGGAATGCATGCAACGATTCTTATTCCTTTTAAAGGAATGACTTCAAGGAGCAGCAGAACGCTAAAAAATGAAATCCCCATACCCCAGAGGAATTCAAAATAAACTCTAAGCCCGCTTCGGCACACTGTATAATCAGGATCCAGCCCCACAGAACCCCTCAGCCAGTTCCGGATTTCCGGAATGAGACGCATGGAATATACCTCTGTTGAATGATCCCCATCCGGCATGATCAACAGCGCCCGATTCCCCATCTCCGTGAATCGTTCACCGTTAATCATCCTTCCCATATTTCCCATTTTTCCCATAGTTATAAATGACCCGGCTTCCGCGCCGCCGTCAATCTCTTGAAAAGCTTTCAGCATGGAAGGCGCGGTATGGTACTGATCATACAGGCAATATGCCTGGAGCATATTTCTGGGATAGTCTTTTGTCCCCGCTCCCTTTTGACCAAGACACACAACCGCCCGGACATTTTCATCCCTCATGCCTGCCAGGGAGGCGCTCACTGCGCCCATGGAATGCCCGATCAGCGCCACCCTCTCCGCATCCGCCTCCGGATGCCGGTGCAATTCTCCCAAAGCTGCGATGACGTCGGAAAGGCACTCCTCCTCAGACACCGGATGGCTCTCAGACTCCCCATGTCCGCCATAATCGAATGAAAATACAAGAAATCCATGACGCACAAGATCGAGTCCTATGGTATCCATCAATTCCTTGCTGCACGAGATGCCGTGGCATAGAATCGCTGCCGGCTTTTTTTCAGGATCGCCCAGACCGGGGCTTTGATATTTGACCCCAACCAATCTCTTCCCATTCGCGTTTTGAAATCGGATATTTTCCCTTCTGAGAGGGGGGTTGGGACATAAGATCATACCCGCCATCCCGATGACTGCGAGAAGGGCAAAGAAAATCAGGAGATGTCTTTCGATTTTATTTCGTTTCCTCATTATTCATTTTGAATTGTTCATTGCATGTTTTTCATTTTCCACGGTCATCTGTTTCCTGACCAGGGGGAAGGGGGAGTATCGGGCGCTGGTCAGCCAATATATGAGGGCATAAATGAAAAGGAACACCAATCCTGCGATCAGATTGATGGCTTTCGGATCATCCGCCAGCCTCAGGAAATAAAGGAGCGCCATGAACACTCCATAGATGGCGCAGATCCATCCTACAGTCCTGTAGGTCTTCAAATTCGGGATGAACAGCTTCGCATCCGCATCCTCGCTGATCGGCTTTTTCATGAGGGCGAAAAGATGATCCGCGTGTTTGTTCCTGGGATTGTTTTCATCATAAAAAAAGTGACAGATGTAAAACACCAGACAGTTCACAACAAACGCGCCAAAAATGTTGTATTGAAATATATGATCCTTGATGTGATTCAGCAAATCTGAAGGATAATGCGTTGCCAGGTAACCGGCAACAAGTTTATCCATGGAAATAGTATAGCCCAGACACACTGCAACAGACACCATCGCGCTCCACCAGGGTACCCTTCGAACGATAATGCCTGCTGCGATCGGAAAGCTGAACACCTGGCCGAAATAACTGGCAATCATAAACGTCGTTCTGAATGCATCCGCCTTCCCGAACTTAGCCAGGAGAAACGCCACAACAACCGTGAGCATTCCATAGAAAAACGTCGACACCCGCCCCGCAAACATCAATTCCTTTGTATCCGCCTTGGGAGCAACATAAACCTTGTATAAATCCCGGATGAAGATGGAGGAGGAGATATTGTAACTCAGGGACAGGGTGGACATGGTGGCTGCCAGAATCGCAGACACCATAAGCCCGATCATCCCGTTCGGAAGGAGCATGAGCGTGATCGTCACATACGTCGCTTCATGGGGATTTTTCAGCTGGGGCCAGAGCGTTTCCATGTTCGGAAGAAGGGGGCGCATGATGAAAACCGGCGCAACCCAGATGATCGGCCCCAGGAGAAAGAAAATACTCGCTCCCCAGACCGTCTTGCGCGCATCCTTTTCGTTCGGGACCGAATACATCCGCTGCGCCAGGCTGCTGTCTCCCGGAAGGGTAAAGAGGGACAGGCACATCCAAGCCAGTGTGAAAGAGAGAATCTGCGTGGGTTTTATAAGATGAAAATAATCCGGAGTGGGGGGATTGGTGACAAAATGCTGAACCCCCTGGAAGAGAGATCCCTTGCCGAGGGCGAGGAAGCTCAGGGGCACAATGATGGAGGATGCCACCATCACAATGATGAATTGTACCGTGTCTGTCAATAACACAGCCCAGATTCCCCCTGCGGTTGTGTACAGCACAATAATCACTCCGGTGATGATCATGCACAGCTGGAGTCCGTTCAGTGTGAACCACAGGATGTGATAGTCCCCCGTGATCCCCAATGCGGAGGAGATGAAGATGCTCAGGATATAAAGCGAATTCCCGATCCCGATGCACCCGATCGGGATGGGAATCAGGGTGAAAATCATGCGGGTCGTGTTGCCATAACGCATCTCAATATATTCCATGGGCGAGGTGATCCGCGTGCGACGCCAGCGGTGCGCAAAAAAGAAATACACAATGAAGCATGCCCAGAAGGGGCTGGTAAAAAGGAGAAGGCAGGCAAGACCAGTCTTGTACGCCTGGCCGCTCGCGGCAACAAACATGTAAGCCGTGAACGCCCCGATGAATATGGACATGCTCGCCATGAGCCAGGGAATCTTGTTCCCTCCCTTGAAATAATCCTGATCCCCCTTGCTGAGCCTGGTCACGACAAACCCGATGATAATCATGGTCACAAAATACAGCCCCACCACCGCGGCATCCACAGCATTAAAAGTATGTAGAGGCATGACCTTTTCCCTTTCCCATAGGTTATGACTCCTATGCTAAAGACCCCAGAAGAACTCAACAACAAAATGGATATATATTGATCAATAGACGATAAAATCTATAATTGACTTATCGCCTTCCCTGGATAATTTGATTCTTGACGTTTAACGTATTGCGTTATATGAGAACTGTCATATGATTAAATCTTTCAAATGTAAGGAAACTGAAAAAATATTTCATCGGAATTATTCAAGGAAATTTCCCAGAGTCATCAATGAATTGTCTTTCCGAAAGTTGAGAATGTTAAACAGGGCGATGGATATCAATGATTTAAAGGTTCCCCCTGGGAATAGATTGGAAAAACTCAAAGGAGAAAGAAAAGGACAATATAGCATCAGGATCAATGATCAATGGAGAATATGTTTTGTCTGGTCAGGCCATGACGCCATGAACGTTGAAATTGTCGATTATCATTAAGGAGCCATAAGAATATGAATAAGAAAATACCGCCGATTCATCCGGGAGAGATCCTTTTGGAGGAATTCCTTAAACCAATGGGGATCAGCCAGAATCGTCTGGCAATGGATATCAGAGTGCCCGCGCGAAGGATCAATGAAATTGTCTTGAAGAAAAGAAGTATTACTCCGGACACGGCATTGCGTCTGGCAAAATATTTCCACATGTCGCCTCAATTCTGGCTTGGATTACAAATGGATTATGATCTGGATGTGGCAAACGATCTTCTTTCTGAGAGGATCCGAAAGGAAGTTCTTGAATATCGGGCCGCAGTATAAAGCTTGGGGTCATTCTATCGAAAAGGTTGAAATAAGAATTTCATCGAATATCCTTTTGCAGCTGTTTCCTGACGAGCGGAAAAGGGGAAAACCGGGGGCTGGTCCACCACTGGATCATTCCGTATAATCCCATGAAGATGAGTCCCGCCACAAGGTTGATTCTCCGGGGATCTTCTGTAACACCGGTCGTAGAGAGCGCGATCATGAAAATGCCGTAAAAGGCCAGAATCCAGCCGACAATCCGGTACGTCTTGAGATTCGGCACAAAGAGCGCCGCATCCGCATCCTCCCGGATCGGTTTCTTGAGAAGCGAGAACAGTTTGTCCGCCTTCTGATTCCTGGGATCCTTGTCATTGTAAAAGCGGGAGCAAATAAGGAAAATAATGATATTAACTGCAATGGCGCCGAAGATCTTGCATTCATACAGGTGCGCTTTTATCTCCCCGAAAATGCCTTGCGGATACTCTCTTGCCAAATATCCCCCAAAGAGAAATTCCAGGGACATGGTTGTTGATATACACGCGGCAATCGAGACAAACGGCGTCCACCAAGGTATCCTCCGAAAAAGAAGCCCGGCAATAATGGGAGCAGAAAAGACAAATCCCGCATGAGTCGAGATGGTATAGGTGAGGGTAAAGGCGTCGATCTTTCCGAAATTGGCAAGCAGGAGTCCAATCCAGATCGTGATAATCCCAAAGACAAAAGTGAAAACCTTTCCCGCAGCCATGAGTTTTCTCGATTCCGCCTCAGGCGCGAAAAACGGTTTGTAAACATCCCGGATGAAAATGGAGGATATGACATTATAAACCGCGGATATTGTTGACATGGTGGCTGCAAGGATTCCGGATACCACAAGCCCGATCATCCCGTTCGGAAGGAGCATCAGAGTGATGGTCACATACGAGGCTTCGTTGGGATTGTTGAGCTGGGGCCATAACTCTTTCATATTGGTGAGGAGGGGTCGCATCACAAAAACAGGAAAAACCCAGATCACAGGCGCGATCGCATATAACAGCGCGGAAAGGATAATAGTTTTCCTCGCTGCTTTCTCGTCCGGAACCGAGTAAAGACGCTGGCCCACGCTGTCGCTTCCGGGAAATGACAAGAGGAAAAGGAAGATCCAGGCAAGGGTAAAGGAAAATCCCTGGGAAGGTTTGAATAATTGGTAATAATCCTGTGTCGGCGGACTTGTAACGAATTGCTTCACTCCCTCGATCAGCCCGCCCTGACCCAGCGCCATGAAACTCAACGGCACAAGTATGACAGACATCACCATCACAATGATCAGCTGCACCGTGTCAGTCAAAACAACCGCCCAGATCCCTCCTGCAGCGGTGTAGAGGACTGTGATGATTCCCGTGACCAGGATGCAGATCTCCAGGCCGTTCAGTGAAAATCCCAAAATACCGTATTCCCCTGTTAATTTCAAAGCCGAGGAAATAAAGATGGAGAGAACGAACAGGAGCTTTCCCACGCTCAAGAACGCAAGGGGAATCGAAACAAAGGTGAACAGATACCTGATGGGATTTCCATACCGCATCTCGATGTATTCCATGGGAGACGTGATCCTTGTGCGCCGCCACTTGTGGGCAAAGAAAAAATAAACCAGAATGCATCCGTAAACAGGACTGGTGAAGAGAAGAAGACAGGAAGGCCCCACATTATACGCCTGACCGCTCGCTCCCACAAACATGTATGCTGTGAAAGACCCGATGAAAAGCGACAGGCTCGACATTGCCCACGGAATCCGGTTCCCGCCCTTGAAATAATCCTGATCTGTCTTGCTGAACCGCGTCACGAGAAATCCGATCACCACCATGCTCGCGAGATATACAGCAACCACAGCATAATCTATGATATTCAAACTGTTCAGGTTCATAAGGCTTCCCGTTTCCCAGAAATCATGATTCTTTTTTTATACCGAAATTTAAAACTCAACGAAAAAATGAAACTCAACAAGAGATTGACATAAAAACATTAATCTGACAGAAGGGAAAATAATTATGGAAAATATGACATGGAAGCGGAGGATATATGAGGAAAAAAATACTTGGCGTGGTCGGAAGTCCGCGCTTGGATGGAAACACCCATATCCTGGTCTCAAAGATATTGGAAGGCGCTGAGTCTGAAGCCGCTGTTACGGACATTGTGTTTCTCAAAGATTTGAAGATCAAGGAATGCGACGGGTGTCATGTGTGCTGGAATGGCAAACCATGCAGTAAAAATGACGATATGATCGATCTGTATTCAAAGATCGGGGATTGTGATGCGATCGTCTTTGGAACCCCTGTTTACTGGTATGGACCCACTGCCTTGATGAAAGGTTTCATAGACCGTTTTGTTTTCTTCAATTGTCCTGAGAACAGAAAGATGATTGCGAATA
>Ga0315277_10012838_pt1 | contig 10477 bp, 9 predicted proteins | sample YL17G05_15_MG_FD_203695 | JGI IMG/M metagenome (GOLD analysis project Ga0315277, IMG submission 203695) | Sediment microbial communities from Yellowstone Lake, YNP, Wyoming, USA - YL17G05_15 | ecosystem: Environmental > Aquatic > Freshwater > Lake > Sediment | place: USA: Wyoming | collected... | reverse complement strand
GTCTTACCAGGTTTAGAGAGACGAAATCAATTATAAAATGGTCTTCCCTTCAACAAGTTCAGGATGGTGAGCGAAGTCGAACCACCAAGAAAGCGACCGAAGGAACGTAAAGTCAATTTTTCATAAGTGATTTCTGAAAATGTGGCAGAATTTGGCCCGCCTAAGGCGGGCCCTAAACGGTTAGGTACTAAATAACAATAACTTAGTCTCGCGTAGGCGGGGCTCCCAGCCCCGCAAAACGAGTTCTTCGGAGCTCTCAACAAACTTTTGTTTCCAAGAAGGGGCAAAATGCAAATAGACAAGAAGGACATAGAAGAGGTGGGGGAGGCGGTTGAGGCTTTGGGAGTGATGATGGAGCGAGAACTTCAAAAAATCAACCTGCAGTTGAATCAGCTTAGTAAGTCCATTTCTGAAGCCAGAAGCCAAGAAAAAAATTGGGAAGAGGAAATTCCCGAGTTGAAAAGTCAGATTCAAAAGACTAAAGAGCTTTTGGAAGGATTTGAAGTGGCATTTTCCCGAACCGAATCCAGGATCAGCGAACTGCAGACAGTCTTTCAGGACGAGGAGGATAACACCACTGAAATCAGAAATGATCTTCTGATAATAAAAAGAGATTTACAATTCGTAAGAAGCGACCTAAAGGAGATTTTGGAAGACCGAAAATACCTTGACAAAAAACTCAAGGATTTTGAAAATAGAATAGATGGATTGGAAAAAGAAAGATTTGTATAAATGCATGCGCATTGGTTTAAAATCACGCGTGGGCGGGGCTCCCAGCCCCGCTCTGTTCTAACTGACTTTAGTCAGGTTTTGTGGCTTTACGCTACTCAAGTGGTTCGCAGGGTTCATGGGACCGGGAACTTGCGCCATAATTACCTTCCCATTCGGACAGTGAGTTGCGCTCCTATCCGTCAAAGGAGCGCGCTCTAACCCCCGCAAAGAAAAATGAATTTTCGAAGCAACACTAAATGGAGTTTTCTCGTCCTACTCGTTTTTCTTTCCTTCGCCTGTGGAAAAACCTACTATAAACCACAGGTAGCAATACTTTTCGCCTTTGAAGATGAAGGAAGACTTTTGATAAGCAAAATGGAGTTGTCGGACAGCTTAAATTTTGCTGGTCGAATATTCTGGAAAGGAAAACTTCAAGGGAAAGATGTCGTGGTGGTAGAAAGTGGGGTGGGAATGACCAATGCCGCCATGACCACCCAACTCTTGATTGATAAATATTCACCTGAAAAGATAATCTTCACCGGAATCTGTGGAGCCATAGATTCCGCCAATCATATCGGGGATGTAGTGATCCCTCAAAAATGGGTCACCCATGATTATGGGATTTATAATAAAGACGGCTTTTCTCCTGAATCGCTCGTTGTAGTCTTCTCGGGTGAATCCAAGCCAAAATATGCCATGTTTTTCTCAGTCGATAAGAACTTATTAAAAATAGCTGAGGCTTCTGCTGAGAGAGTAAGGGATAAATTTAAATCAATAGGAGAAAGGATTCCTCAAGTTAGGATCGGCGGAATAGGAGCCAGTGGAAATTCCTTCATCGATCAAAAGGAAAAAAGAGGGTGGCTCCAAGAGAAATTTAATGCCCAGATTGTGGATATGGAATCAGCTGGGGTGGTTCAAGTGGCGAATATCAACGGAGTCCCTATATTGGTCATCAGAAGCTGTTCGGATTTGGCTGGCGGTTCCGGATCCTCAACCGCTCAAGAGGAATTGACCCAATTTTTCAAAGTAGCCGCCGACAACAGTGCCACCTTCGTCCTGCAGTTTCTTTCTTCAATGAACTAATACAAACGTACTAAATGTCTTTTAATCCCCCTTCTATAAAGGAGGATTATGATCCCCACTCCGTTCGGATGGGGGTTCCACTAAAGAAAGGCGGATATTAGGTCGATACCAAAACCAAACGTCCCTACCTATCTGTCCGGCCTAAAAAAGAGGAAATCGCTATGAACGATGACCCGATCAGAACCTGTCCCTTCTGCAACGACATACTAACATTAGATAAGCTGGTGAGCGACCCGTTGATCCGACCGATTGGCATGATTTTTGGCAAAGGGAGTTTTGAACATGCGTTCTACTGTTTTCAGCATGAGACTCAGGACTGTGGCACCTCCTTTCTGGTTAATGTACTTATTTTTTCACCTTACTTAAGCGAACCGATCCCAAAAGAACGGCTGACTTTGACTGAATCCTGCGAACGCCATTGTGTGAATATTAAGGATCTATCAGAGTGTAAACAGCCATGTCTGTTTGCGCCTTTCCGCCGCTTTTTGATTAAGATGCTAGAAACAAAAGGAAAAACCAAATCAGTAAATTCGGTTGTGTAAGTCTCTTTGTTGGTACCGAACGCCTCGTCCGTTACCATTCCCATTCTATTCGGACAGAGGACTTGCCACAAGGGACTTATCCGGAGGGTTACACCCCAGTTAAAAGGTCAGATCTGCCAATTCTGACCGGACAAGGTTTCACCTAAGCCAATCTCCTGGAGAAACTTCCTCACTGGTAATGATAGATATTTACGCTTTTTAAGAGCTACGCCGTATCCGAGTTTGCCGAAATGCTCGGTGACCGGGATATAGGATAATGACTGATCTTCTTTAACCTGCGTAACCAGTCCGGAAACAAAGGATATTCCCTGTTCAACTTTTACATACTCCTGAATTACGGCGGCTCCGTCGGTCTCGATGACGATATTGTAGCTCAAGTTATTTTCTTTAAAGATTTTTTCGATTCTTTTACGAATGGAATTCTCCTTTTCATACAATATCAAAGGCTCGCGAGCAATCTCTGTTAAGACGACTGTGCGTCGCCCCGCCAACCGATGATTAGCGGGCACGCACAAAAACATATCATATGTCCAGACTTCGAAGAAGGCGATATCTGCAAACTCGTTCCAGGAAGAGGTTATCCCGAAGTCTATGTTCCCTGAGGAGACCATATCTAAGACCTCGGAATCAAGGGTCCTTTGTAAAATCACCAAACGAATCTGCGGATTTTTCTTTTTGAAATTTTGCACGATCTGAGGCAGTTTGTATTTCATTATGCCTCGGTATGCCGCCACAGTAACTGTCCCTTCTGGGGAACCAGAAAGATCTGCAAAATGAGTCTCCATGTTATCCAAGGTTTGCAAGATTATGTCTACGTAAGCCATAAGGATTTTACCTTCAGGAGTCAGAGAGATACTGCGTCCTGCTCTTTGATACAGTTTGACGTGCAACTCCTCCTCCAAAGATTTCACCTGATGACTGATGGCGGATTGCCCTATATGGAGCGTTTTTGCCGCCTTCGAAAAACTACCATGCACCCCGGCCCAGTAAAATCCGCGTAAAGTTTGTAATTCCATCTTTTCCTCCCAAATTTTTACGATTTCAAAACATCAAGATACGGTGAAACTGCTCTAAAACAGAGGTCTCTGAAAAAGTACCAGAATTCGGCCCGCCTAAGGCGGGCCCTACGCGGTCGGGTGTTGAATAACAATAACTTTGTCCCGCGTAGGCGGGGCTCCCAGCCCCGCAAAAATGACTTTTTCAGAGCTCTAAAACAAGGCACTTGACATTGTTAAGTCCTCACCATGGGTATTTTACATAGGGCTTTCAAGCTATAAATCCTCGTCCAAACATTTACTAATATGAAAAACAAATATCAATTATGAATACCTATACGATGTCATTTAAAAATAACATTTTGATTCATGTTTGTCAACCGATATCTTTATATTGAAAGCAAAAATGTAGGCGCAGGCTTTAGCCTGCGATAATAGACATCCACTAAATCGAGCAACTGTTTAATAAACATAAGTTGAACTTAAACTTAAGCTTAAAGGAAGGAGAAGAAAATGAACCAGCCCATCCTTTTTTCTCTTAGAGCCTCTGTTGTACCATTCCAACTGCTTCGACCGCTCCCCACAATTTTTGCCTCGGTTCAGGGAGTCTCGGGCGAATGTGTGGGATTAGAGATGCCTCCTGCCGTAAGAGAGGAATTTACTTCGCATTTGAATTGTATGGCAGGAATGTTAAAGGCGCTCTCCGAGATGTCGCCCTCTTTAGTCTCTGAATGTGAGAGCCTTCTCGAAAGCATTAATAAGTTGAACCAGGAGAAATCTGTCACCCTTTGTGAGGAGACCAGCGCATTTAACTCAGACCTGGAGCGGATGTGTGAGAACCACAAGATACCTGTCCGGGAAGAATGCCGATCCCATGCCTTTATGTTTCGCGATATCTACCGTTCCAGTGTTCACGTCAAAAGGGTAACTTTGATTTTCCATGATGAAATCAACGAGAGGGTTTCCAGCCTGAAGGATCTGCTCTGTGACAAGTGTTATTATGATGTGGAGTTGAAATCGGAAGAATCTTTAAAATCAGAGCCGGTTCGTTCAGATTTTGCTCTTTATGCTCCTAGCTCTTTCCCGGGCCAGGTGTATTTGGACGGCATGCCCAATGCCAGAATTCCCATGTTGCTCATGATCGACTTTGGCAAAAAATTAGAGGAATGTTCCATAGCGGATCTCCGCAGAGTGTTCCGGCACCAACAGAGAAACATCGACATCTTATATTCTCCTTTTCCGCCCATCCGCCTGTTTCAGAAAGTAGACATCGGCTACATCGAGCATCTGTATCAGCACCGGTCGACAACTCCTGTCCATGTCTAAACATTGAATAACTTTGGGGACTAAGAAAATGGCGGGCTTTTAGCTCGCCATTTGGTTTTCACGAGAGAAAGAAATGGTTTAATCAGATAGCGCGTAGGTGGGGTTCACCCTGAAGGGCTCCCAGCCCCGCACCGAGATTATTGTAGGGACAGCCCTCGTGGCTGTCCTTTTTATATGTGCCCGCCAGGTCCCCTGACCTGGTCCCGCATTTTGCGGGATCGAGTCGGGGGACCCGATAGCGCGTAGGCGGGGCTCCCAGCCCCGCATTGATTTTCTATATCCGCACAGGACATTGAGGAAGAGATTATCGTAGGGACAACCCTTGTTGAGCTTTGCGAAATCCCGATTTATCGGGGTGGCTGTCCTTTTGTCTTAAACAAGGTAAAAAAAGCCCCAATTCATGAACTGGGGCTACTCATTCCATTCTGCTAATGCATGGCTATTTGAGTAATAACATCTTCTTTGCTTCCGTAAAATCCCCTGCCTGAAGCTTGTAGAAATAAATCCCGCTGGCAACTTCTTCTCCATTTTTATCTTTCCCATCCCAAATCACCTCGTATGTTCCCGGCTCCTTCGGCTCATTTACCAAAGTCTTCACCAACTGTCCCAGAACATTATAGATTTTAAGGGTGGTGTGGACGGGACTACGAACCATGAACTGCGAACCGTGAACCGCCTTTTGAGTGCCTACTGTATACTGAATTCTGGTCTCTGGATTGAAGGGATTGGGATAGTTAGGCGACAAAGAAAATTGCGCAGGTAACTCTTCCTCTGCTCCCTTTTCTTCAACATCCGTCCAAGCGATATTGTCAAAGTAGAGGTTCTCCAAACTGCGGCCGGCATATAGCATGCACTGTTCAGCTCCCGTAAAAGAACCCTGACACACTTTTCTACTATCTGGCAAATCAGCTGCCCGGTGATCACCTATCTGGGTGGGAGTGCTCCAATTGTCCGGGTCTGAGGAACCTACATATGCATAAAAAATGTATGAGTAAGGAATCATTTGCCATTTGTACTTGAGGTAACATATGTTTACGGTTGTGTTACTGGTGCTTCGCCTAACCCACAGGTGAGGTGCCATCTCGTCGTAATCGCTGAGGGTAGCCAGATTGTGATTCTTGGACCAGCTTGCCCCTCCATTGGTGCTGTAAGCATAACGTAAGTCGATGTTACCGCTGTTTAGGAAGTCATGATTATAAGCAACCCAAACATAGGGTGTGCTGTCAGGTGAGGTGTGAAGTGCGGCGATCTTGGGATAGGTATCATCCCATGAATCGCTGGTAAGAGCCTCGAAGTATTCCCAGGAACCGGAAGCGCAATAATTGTTGCTACGGGCAAACCAGATTTCCCGATCTCCTCCGCCGGTGCTTTCGTATACCAGATACACATTTCCATTTATTCCATAGGCAATGTCTGGATGCGCCCCGTCCTCGGTGATTTTTACGTTATTATGCCAGGTCTCCCCCTGATCGGTGGATACGATGGTATACAAATCAGGGGTAGCGTCCCCCTTCTCTTCTTTCTGATAAGCCACCATAAGATAGTTTCCCAGTCCGTAGTCAGAACAAGCTGAAAAGTAGGTGATGGTATCCCAGCCTTCTGAGGAAGGGGTGGTTTCGATAAAGGCCCAGTGCTCCCATGTCCCGCTTTGGGTATAGCGATCAACATAAAGATCACCATTACGATAGGAATATAAATCGAAAAAATAAAGCTTGTTACCCCAGCTTCCTGTCAGAATCACCGGGTAACTGCAGCTATTTCCCATGCTACTCCACCAGCTAGTCAGGTAAAACCAGTTGGCTCCGCCATCCGTGGATTTGTAAATCCCGACGAAGGCGTTATCCACCCCGTTGTATGTGCTACACCTCACCGCATACAAGTTACCGCTGGTGTCGTGGTCGATTGATATTCCATTCTGAACCGGTCCATCTGCTACGAGGACATCATCGTCCCACAGATGGGGCTTTTCAAATTGAGACTGGGCTTCAGAATCCGTTCCCCCGCCCATAATCGGGAAAACAGCCCCAAAGAAAACAAAAAGCCCCATCATAGGAATTAATCCTTTAATTACTCGCATAGTTCCTCCAAGATTAAATTTTATTAGTTTTATGTTTACATTACTAATATACCCCAAAACCCCAAAAAGTCAATTTTTTTTTAATAAATATTAGAGATTATTTGAGGATTGAAATATGATAAAAAAGATCGTATTGGCGGGCTTGAAAAAAGATCGAGCGGGGGCTTGCCCTGACTTCGTACCGAAGGACTCAGTCCGAGGGAAGACTCGCTCTGAAGGGTTCAACCCCCGCCCTTCCTCCGTAGGGACAGCCCTCGTGGCCGTCCTTTTCATTTCAAAATGCTTTGGCTGTCATTGCGAGGAGCGGAGCGACGAAGCAATCTCATCAAAATTCGCTACTTAGAGATTGCTTCGTTCCCCCGCATACTGCGGGGGGACTCGCAATGACAAATTAGATATTATTTAGGAGATGATGTGCTAAATTAAAGCGGAGGGCGCAGGACTCGAACCCGCATGTCCTTACGGACGCCTGATTTCAAGTCAGGTTCCTTACCAATTAGGATAGCCCTCCGAATCGGTTCATGGTATATAGTTAATAGTTTATGGTAAAATCTTCAAAAATCTGTCTTCCTGCTAACCTCAAACTTTATCTACGGTATCAATATCTGAAATTTTCAAAGAAAAGCAACAGAAAAATCTATCGGGGGAAGGTTTTTTCCCCTTAGTTATTTTTCTGGACATTCACAAAATTTTATAAATTGGAGGTCCAAAGATTTTTCATAAAGCAGGGGTGGTTGGTAGCCGTCCATATGGACGGGGCGGGGATAGAAAAAATGGAGAAACTCCTCCTATTTATAGATTGACATATCCGGGTTTTTGAGTATATTTATGTTTAGGAGATTCAAGGAAGCGGACAGGTCAACGGATTAAGCGGAGAGAACGAATAACGAAAAAATCAACTAACCATCATTCCCGGAGGTAGTTTATGAGTTTCAAAAGATCAGTCTTGTTTTCAGCACTACTTTTAGCCATGTTTTTATGGGGAACCGGTCAAGTCTTAGCCTCTCCGGTTTTGATCAAACTCCAACTAAAAGATCAATCCGATTATGAGAAAGCCAAAGCTTTGAACGTATTGGCTTTTCACCGGTTTGATAATCTATTCATCGCCGAATCTGAAAGATCGAATCTTAAGGCTTTGGAAGATAGGGGCTTAACTTATCAAATCATAGATGAAGAACCCTGGACCCAAAGCTATTATGTGATCTCCGAAAGCGAAAGGTATGAAAAGGTGGATTTATCCCAGTATGGCAAAATACTTGTGCAAACCGGAATTTTTTATTTTATGAAGATTTCAGATGAGAGTGCCCGAAACTTAGCCGAAAAGGGTTATCATATTGCCAAGGTTTTTCAGCGCGCTATCCCCTTGAAATACAAACCGGTGCCCAAAGAGAGGCCAAAAGCACTCCCCTACTATCCCAGCATCGACAGTCTTCTTTCCTTAATCTCGCAGGATTCCCTTTATGCCTGGAATTTGCGTCTGCAGAATTTTAAGACCAGATATTCTTATTCGGATTCAGTATACCGGGCACGCGATTGGCTTTTTAACAAGTTTCTAAGCTTTGGAATCGACTCGATCTGGTTGCATCATTATAATTATGATTCTGATCAATACAACGTAGTAGCAACGGTGGTAGGCACGGTCAAGCCGGATAAGCTCTTAGTGGTGGGAGGGCATTATGACTCCGTAGTATACGGAAGCGGAACAAATCCCTATACTTGGGCACCCGGCGCAGATGACAACGGCTCAGGCACCGTTGCTACCTTGGAGATGGCACGGATAATTGCGCAACATCCTTTGCCGGTCACGGTGATGTTTGTCCCCTTTGCCCAGGAAGAGCAAGGTTTAATCGGTAGTGACTATTTTGCCTCATATCTTAGTAGTCAAGGAGTCGACCTTCCTCTGATGATAAATGCTGATATGATCGCACATAACCTGGGCGCACACACGGCTGTCGAAATCTATGCGGCCTCCAGTGCTATGGAGTTTGTGAACATCATGATAGACATGGCAAACACCTATACCTATTTGACTGCTTCCTATTCGGGTCAATCCTCAGGGAGCGATCACTACTCTTTCTATCAATACGGATATGATGCGGTCTTCTCCAGTGAGGGGGATTTCTTCTCGAATGGTTGGCATAAAAACTATGATATAGTGGATAGCTTAAATTTTGGCTACATGAAAGAAGTGGTGAAGATGGATTTAGCCACCTTGATCACCGTGGCAAAGTCTATTGGATATAAGATTGGGGACGCCAATGCCGATGGCTTGATCGACATCCTCGATATTGTTTTCCTCATAAATTATCTTTTCATAAATGGTCCCAATCCTGATCCATTCTACACCGGAGATCTAAATTGTGATGGGCAAATACTTATAGATGATGTGGTCTTTTTGATCAACTATCTCTTTGTAAATGGTCCTCCACCCCCGGCTTCATGTTGAAGTTTGAGATTTATTTACCCTGAGTAAAACCGAAGGGTCGATCCCTCCCGCCGAAGATACGAACCGCATGGTTCATACCAAAGGCGTGGAGGGATTTTTTTGGGAAAAACCACTCTGGAGTGTCTGTCTTCAGGCAGACCGATTTTTTGTCTCCTTATAGGGTTCCACATAAGCTTGAGGTCTAGTTCTAAGCCACTTTAGTGGCGTTCAGAGGTGTCAGAACCCCTTTCTGATCTCAAGATCCAGAATTCGGACACCATATCGGTTATCCGCACGGGTGTTCCCAAAAGCATCTCTATCCTATACTTCTCGGGAAAAACAAAAATTTACAAAAACTCCTTTACAAAGTGAAAAACCGATGTTTTATTCTCTTAGTTTAGAAAAAATTGACCGGGAGCTTAAATGAAGAAGGTGGTTGTAATAAACAGCGACAAGATGGGGCAGGGAGATGAAAACCTGGGAGTCCGTCTTATGGGCAACTTCCTGAAAACTCTCCTTAACGCAGAAAAAAGACCACAGATGTTGGTGCTTTACAACTCCGGAGTGAAACTGATCGCTAAAGATTCACCGGTTCTGGAGACTTTGCAAAGCTTGGAGAATTTGGGAGTCGAGATCATCTCTTGTGGAACTTGTGTAAATTTCTATGGACTGGTCGATCTGATCCAGGCAGGAAGAGTAAGCAACATGCAGGAGATCGTCGGCGTTCTGACCGAAGCCGAAAATATCATCACCCTGTAAAAAATGTCCAAGAGGGAATTTTTCGACAGACATGCAGTCTCCTGGGATGGGCAGTATGACCAAGATGTCGCCTCTCAAATTGAAGAGCTGGTCCAAAGATTTGGTCTTCAGGAAGGCAAGACTGTTTTGGACGTAGGATGCGGCACGGGAATCCTCCTACCCCATCTTTTGAAGAAAGTAAAAGAAAAAGGCTCGGTCTTTGCCTTGGACTTCTCCTGGAACATGATCTTAAAAGCCAAGAAGAATAAGGCAAAAAAGGGTATCCATTTTATCAATGGTTCATTGGAAGCTCTTCCGCTGAAAGATCAAACCATTGATTATCTCACCTGCTTTGACACTTTTGCCCATGTTACCGACCAGAAAAAGGCATTATATGAGATGGGCAGAGCACTAAAAAAGGGAGGCAGACTTTTTATAGCGCACACCTTAGGGAAAAAGGAGTTGGCAGAATACCATAGAATGGCGGGAGCCGAGGTCGAACATGACACCCTTCCCGAAGATGAGAAGATGAGGGAAATGATGAAAGATGTCGGTCTAAAAGATATAGAAATCAAAGACC
>Ga0315277_10012837_pt1 | contig 10477 bp, 7 predicted proteins | sample YL17G05_15_MG_FD_203695 | JGI IMG/M metagenome (GOLD analysis project Ga0315277, IMG submission 203695) | Sediment microbial communities from Yellowstone Lake, YNP, Wyoming, USA - YL17G05_15 | ecosystem: Environmental > Aquatic > Freshwater > Lake > Sediment | place: USA: Wyoming | collected... | reverse complement strand
CCGGTCTGACACAACGGTCACTTCAGTCTTCAAGGCGATAGCCGACCCCACGGACCGTTTGAATGAGTCTGCCGCACGAGCCGAGCTTGCGCCTCAGGCCCACGATCTGAACGTCCACGGCCCGGTCTGTCACCGTGTAATCACTGCCATGGAGCTTGTCCACGATCTGGTATCGGGTGAACACTATGCCGGGACGTCTGGCCAGCATGTGCAGGATGTTGAATTCGGTCAGAGTCAATAAGACGGGTTTGCCGCCGGCCAGGACTTCATGGCGGGCCGGATCGATCGTCAGATCCGCAACCCGAAGGATACTCTTGTCTTCCATCATCTCCTCTTGCCGTCGCAGCAGCCGCCGGACACGAGCGGCCAGAACCTTGCCGCTGAAAGGCTTGGTCATGTAGTCGCTGGCCCCCAACTCCAGGCCGGTAACGACGTCCGCCTCTTCCCCCTTGGCCGTCAGCATCAGGACCGGGATCTGTCGCGTCTGGGGATTGGCTTTCAGCCGACGGCAAACCTCCATGCCATCGATCCCCGGCAGCATAAGATCAAGCATGACAAGATCGGGCCGCCTCGATTCGGCAATTTCCAGCGCCTTCTCGCCCGTGGTGCAAGCCAGGGTCTGGTAGCCCTCGCGGGTAAGATTCAACCGAACCAGTTCTATGATGTCTTCTTCATCGTCTACGATCAGGATCGTCGCTTTTTCCACGGCACATCCTCGTGCTCGCTAATGTCCTTTACCCACGACTTGATCCGCTGCTCTATCTGATCCCGCACCTGTCGGAACTTCTGAAGGCGTTCTTCTTCGCTGCCTTTCGCCGCAACAGGGTCCTCGAAAGGCCAGAACAGACGCTCTTGAATCTCCGATCCCGGCCACGAGTGCGGACATCGGCTGTTGGCGGTCTCGCATACGACGATCAGGTAACTCACCAGGAGTCTGCCCAGGTAAGTCTGTACGCCCTTGGCCTGCTGGTTGCCCAGATCAAGACCGACCTCGTGCATGACTTGGCGAGTCATCGGGTGAATCTCCGTGGGGTCCAGGCCGGCGCTGTACACGTTGAATTTGTCCCCGGCGTACTTTCTCAAGAATGCCTCTGCCATCTGGCTGCGGCTGCTGTTGTGCGTGCACAGGAATAACACGTTGCGTCTTCGCGCCATGGTGTGAACTCCTTATTCGTTCGAAGCATAGCCTTTTGGCCTGCTCACCAGACAGTTGGTTGCTCCTCATGAAGGATCTCATTCGCTACAACAAGATACTGGCAGTCAACTGACGCTGTTCAAGGGGAGCCGGCTGGATGCTGAAACGTGCCCCAGACCGCCCGGAACGCCGAAAAACTGCATCATCGTCCCATCCAATGTCATAGATGCATCAGGGGAATATTAGGATCTTGTTAGAATTTTGTTAATCCGGGGCGGTTGACAGGTGGCGGGCGGTGGCGTAAAGTCGCCTGCTATGGCCGCAGACCGACTCCGCACGGCACTCGGGATACCCTCGTGTCTCTGATAATAGAAAGGAAAAGTGCATGGCTTTCAGGTTCTTCCCGAAGACAGTCAACTTCTTTGAGTTGTTTGAGAAGCAGGCGAGTCATGCCGTGGATGCGGCGTGCTTCTTCAAGGAGGTCGTGTCCCGGGGCTACGTCAGTGAGGAGGCGCTCAGCAGGATGGCCGCCATCGAGCACCAGGGCGATGAAGTGGCGCACGTCATCATGGACCAGTTGAACAAGACGTTCATCACGCCGTTCGATCGCGAGGATATCTATGCTCTCGCCAAGCAACTGGACGACGTCACCGACATGATCGACAACATTTTGAGCCGGCTCAGAATCTATAACATCACCGCCGTGGACAAGAACCTGGTCGAATTCTCCGTGGTCATCGAGCAATCGGTGCGGGCCGTGGCGCGGGCCGTCGGTGGGCTGCGGAACATCAAGAACGTCCAGGTGGTCTTCGACGCCTGTGTCGAGATCAACCGCCTGGAAAACGTCGGCGACTCGATGCGCGACCGTGTGCTGTCCGAGCTGTTCGCCAATTCCCAGGACCCCATCGCCGTGATCAAGTGGAAGGATATCTATCAGGACGCCGAAACCGTACTGGATGTCTGTGAAGACGTGTCCCACGTTGTCGATGCCATTATGGTGAAGCAGGCCTGACCATGACGCTGAGCCTGAGCATTCTGTTCCTCGTTGCCCTGTCGCTGCTTTTCGATTTTCTCAACGGCTTTCACGATTCGGCCAATTCCATCGCGACCATCGTTTCGACGCGGGTCCTCACACCCCGCCGCGCCGTCGTCTGGGCCGCGTTCTTCAACTTCATCGCTTTCCTCTTCTTCGGCCTGCACGTCGCCAACACGATCGGCAAAGGCATCATCGACATCTCCATCGTGGACAAGGGCGTCATTTTCGCCACGCTCTTCGGCGCCTGCTCCTGGGACGTGATCACCTGGTACCTGGGGCTGCCCACCAGCTCCTCGCATGCCCTGATCGGCGGGATGATCGGCGCCGCGATGGTCAAGGTCGGCTCGCAGGCCCTGGTCTGGTCTGGAATCACCAAGACCGTCATCTTCATTTTCGTCTCCCCGATCCTCGGCTTCATCCTCGGCACCGTCCTGGGCACGGCCGTCTATTGGGCGTGCCGCCGTGCGACTCCGGGGAAAGTGGACCATCTCTTCCGAAAAGGCCAGCTCGTCTCCGCGGCCCTCTACAGCATGGGCCACGGCGCCAATGACGCCCAGAAGACGATGGGCATCATCGCCAGTCTGCTGTTCAGCGCCGGCCTGCTGGGCGAGAAATTCTACGTGCCATTCTATGTCGTGATCCTCTGCCAGACCGCCATTGCGCTGGGCACCATGTTCGGCGGGTGGCGCATCGTCAAGACCATGGGCCAGAAGGTCGCCAAGCTCAGGCCGGTGGACGGCTTTGCCGCCGAGTCCAGCGCCGCCGCCACGCTGGCGATCTCCTCTGCGTTCGGCATCCCCGTCAGCACCACGCACACGATCACCGGGGCAATCATGGGCGTCGGCTCGTTGCGTCGGTTCAGCGCCGTCCGCTGGGGTGTTGCCCGCAGCATCATATGGGCCTGGATTCTGACGATCCCCGCCGTTGCTGCCATCTCAGCCACCGCCTACTTCCTTGCCGGCCGGCTCATGACGAGCCTGCCGTAAGGGTTGTCACGGCCAGGGTTGCCAGACTGATGCTCGCGTAGACATTCGATCCGTGGCGAGATCTGCTATCGCGCCGTCAAGTGGATCGTGAAGGTGCTGCCTTTGCCCAAGGTGCTGTCGACGGTGACGTATCCGCCGTGGGCTTGGACAATGTGCTTGACGATGGCCAGGCCCAGCCCCGTGCCGCCCAACTTGCGGCTTCGACTCTTGTCCACGACGTAGAATCGCTCGAAGAGCCTCGCCAGGTGCTCGCGGGAGATGCCGCAGCCCGCGTCACGGACGGCGATCACGATTTCCTCGCCCTGCTTGTGCGCCTCCACGGCGATGCGCCCGCCCTCAGGACTGTACTTGATGGCATTGTCGATCAGGTTCAGCGCCGCCTGCTCCAGCAGCGGGGGATTGATCGTGGCCTCGACGTCCTGCTCGCAGGCCAGATCGATCGCGATTCGCTTCTCGCGGGCTTTGACACCTGCTAGATCGATGGCCTCCTCAAGCACTGGCCGCAGGGGCCCGCGAGCGAAACTCGGTGCACGCGGCTGGACGGGACTGCCCGACGCCCTGTCCTCCGCCTCCTCCAGACGCGACAGAGTCAGCAGGTCGTCGATAATGGAATTGAGCCGCGAGGCGTGCCGGGCGATAATGCCCAGGTACTTTTCAACCTGCTCCGGGTCCTTCACGCCGCCCTCGGTGAGCGCCTCGACAAACCCCTGGATCGAGGTGATCGGGGTCTTCAGCTCGTGCGAGACGTTGGCGACGAAATCCCGCCGGACTGTCTCCAGCTTTCGCACCCGCGTCATATCGTTGAGGACGATGACGGCTCCGCTGCGCCGGCCGCGAGCATCCATCAGAGAGGCCCCATGAACGCGGAAGTACCGCCCGCTGCTCGACGACGGCTGTTGAGGTCCGTCGTCCGGGAAAGAGATCTCCGCCTCGCTCGGCTGCTCGCCCGCCAGCGTTTCACGAACGAAGTGCTGGAGGTCCGGGTTGCGAATGACCTCCTCGATGCGGCGGTTCTGCGCCTGGGCACGCTCCGGGGAAGCGGCGCTGGGTCCGGACAGGGTCGCCTCGATGCCCAGCAGGTCCGCGGCGGCGGCATTCATGCTGACGATCCTGCCGCTGTCATCGACGGCAAAGACGCCCTCGGCCATGCTGGACAGGATGGCGTCCAGCTTGTTCCTCTGCTCCGTGATCGTCGTGATTCTCTCGCCGAGCTGCGCCGCCATCCGATTCAGGGAGTCGGCCAGTGTCGCCAGTTCCGCCGAGGCGGGCATCGGCACCCGCAGACTCAACTCGCCGGCGGCGAACCGCTCGGCGGTCTGCTGGATGCTGACGATGGGTTCGCTGATGCGGCGGGAGATCAGCAGGCTCAGCACCGCAGCGCCGGCGGCAATGACAACGCCGACCCACAGAATGTTCATGTAGATGGCGCGCAGCGCATGGTCAATCTCGGTGACCGCGATGGCGGTGCGGACCACGGCCATCGGCTTGCCGTCTTCCTTCATGGGAACGGCCACGTACATCATGGTCTCGCCAAGTGTGGGGCTGGGCCGGACGGAGGAGCCGAAATCCCGCTGCAGGGCCTCTATGATTTCGGGTCTGTCGGAATGGTTGGTCATCATAGCGGGGTCGTCGTGTGAATCCCCGACGACTTTGCCCGATGGGAGCACGACCGTCAGGCGAATCTCGCCGCGGCCGGTGTGGCCGATCTCCTTGCACACGCCGTCCAGCTTGTCCTCGCCCTGTGCGCGCAGGACCATGTGGATCTCTTCCGCCGCCACGAGGGCAAATCGGTTCAGCTCGCTGCGGACCTTGCTGTAATACACGTCCCGGAAGGCATGGGAGCAGTAAGCCGTGACCGCGATCACGGACACGAGCGTGACCGCCAGGTACGCCGGGTAAATCTGCCAGATCAGCTTTCTGCGACTCATGGTCAATCCTTGAAACGGTATCCGACGCCCCGCACCGTCTCGATGTATTTGCCGCAGGGGCCCAGCTTCTTTCGCAGCGACACGATCTGCACATCGACCGCTCTGTCGGTGACGAGGTAATCGTCGCCGTGGATGGAATCGACGATCTGGTAGCGGCTCAGCACGAGACCCGCGCGCCGGGCCAGCGTGCGCAGGATGTTGAACTCGGTCCTCGTCAGGTCCACCTTCGCATCTGCGGCCCGCACCTCGTGGCGGCCGGGGTCGATCGTCAGGTCATGGACCTTGATAATGGCCTGGTCGTCGGCAGGCTGAGCGGCCTTGCGCAGGAGCCGCCGCACCCGTGCCGCAAGGACCTTGCCGCTGAAGGGCTTGACCACGTAATCCTCGGCGCCGACCTCCAGGCCGGCCACGACATCGGCCTCTTCGCCCTTGGCCGTCAGGATGACCACAGGGATCGCGGCGGTCTTCGGATCGGCCTTAAGTCTCCTGCAGACCTCGATGCCGTCGATCCCCGGCAGCATCAAGTCGAGCACGACCAGGTCCGGCTGCTTCCCACGCGACAGGCTCAGCGCCTGCTCGCCGCTGTCGCAGTCGAGAATCTCGTAGCCTTCCTTCGTCAGATTCAATCGCACCAACTCGCGAATATCCTCTTCGTCGTCGACCACCAGTATTTTCGTTCGGGTCATCAGAACCTCTGTGCCTGCACCGCCGGCCCTTGCCAATCGTGAACTGTATGAGCCACTATACGCGGGATGCGGGCGATATGGCAAATCCGATTTTGTGATGATGAGCGGCCGGCGCGGAATGAGTGCGCTGCATCGGCCTGCTCGGCGAGCGTGCGTGGTCTTGATCCGTCGCCGACCCGGTCTTGTACAGGCCGTGAACCGGCGTGCCGCGGCTATCTCGGCGGGATAGGCGGCTTCGGGGGCACGTCGGGCGGAATCGATGGGATTTGCGAGATGATGAACGTCCGGCGGTCGCGGACGAACTGCTTGATTCCGTCGCGGCGGCCGTCGCCGAAGCCCTCGGCGATAAGAGCCGCGGAGGCCTCGTCGAGGAACTTGTCAAATGGCGTCGGCGGGTTCGTCGTCCCGTACGATGTGCGCCACGGGCCCTGGGCCAGGTCCTTGAAGGCATTGAGGTAGATCTTGCGATACTTGTAGTAGTTCAGGAACTGGGTCACCTCGCCGAACTGGCCGGCCACTGAGAACAGGTTGGAATTGGCGCCGTTGCCCGAGCCGAATGCAAAATCGATGTCCCAGGGCAGCAGGTACCATTTGCCTTGCGGCAGGGCGTAGTACAGCCCGTTGTTCTTGCCCCGGTTGTAGCCGTAGCTGTCCCAGTCGCCCACCGCGTGGCGGATCGCCAGGACCCGGGCGAAATGGTTCGGATCCATGATCGCCTCGATGCCCTTCTCGTAGAGCGAATTGCTCGACGACCTGTTCAGGGCCGCCGCCAGGGTATACAGGGCCTGCCAGTTGTCGTCCTCCGGGTGCGAGCGCTTCTCGAAGTGCCAGCGGTAGGTCTCCGGGATCGCCGGATGCCGCGAGTCGGACCGAAGACCCTCGTCCGCCTGCTCGCCGCTGTGGGACGTGCCGTCGGCGTTGTACTCGAAGTAGTCGTCGATCTTGTAGACGTAGCCCTCGTTGTCGCCCGGGAACCAGCGGTCGATGTAATCGCCGTCGATCTTCTGGACGTCCTCGTAGATGACGTTGCTTCGGCCGTTCATGATCAGTCGCACGTATTCCTGCGTGGAATACTGCAGGCCCATGTGGCGGTAGAACCAATAGGAGGCGCGTTCCTGGAGGGGACCCCGGCTGGCATCCTCCGTGCTGTCGAGGTTGACCTCCTCACGGCCGCAGAGCTTCTGATCCGGGTTGAATTCGATTCGGAAGCCCCGGCTCTGACCCGGGTACGGGTCGCGCCCCGAGCCGCTTCGCAGGAACGGACTGCCCCGGTGGCGCAGCCCGCAGTTGTAGAAGATCTCGCTGTCGCGGTAGATGAACGTGCAGTCCATCAGCTCGTTCGACAGCGTCGGCCTCGAGCGGAAGGCGTTGACGACGGCGTCCGACATCCAGACGCGATAGGTCGGGAAAGTCGTCGTCAGCGGGGTCTCGCCGACACGAATCATACACGTTCGCTCCGGCACTTCGGCCGAGGGCTCCAGCGGAGTCGGGAAGCGTGTCGTCGCTGAGCCGTCGGAGGCCATGATGTAGAAGGCCCGCATCGTGCCGGCAGCGGAGCCGGGGAGAGTCGCGGTGTAGATTCCGTCTCCGGCGACCGCGTCGCCGCCCGAGCCGGAGTCGGTCATGGGCATGCTCGTAAACGCGCTGGGCTCGATGCGATGATAACAGAGGACGGAGGCCACGCCGTCGTTGTCGATCACGCGGGCCGTCACAACAATGGGCTCGTTGGCCTTGGGCAGGACGGGATCGTGCCGGATCTCCAGGATGTCCGGGCCGCGGTTCGCGATAAAGGCGGTATTCTGCCGGCCCGGGGTGCCCAGGTTCAGCGGCATCTCGAGCTCGATGACGGCGGCGGGTCTCGGCGGCATCACGGGTGAGCGGTCCCGCGTCAGCCGCAGCAGCAGGAACCGGCTGCCCCGCAGCCATCGGGCCCAGCCGCTGAACGTCACGCTGCCGGTGCCGGGATTGGAGATCGACTGGTTGATGCGGTTGGCGCCCGGGTCGCCGTGGCCGGTGGCGATCAGGTGCAGCGAGCGCGAGCCGGAGCGGCTGTCCTCCGTGGTCACGAACGAGCGGGTGTGGTTGCCGAGAATTCGCCAGGGCGACTCGCCGCTCTCGAAGCCCGCGTTGGTCAGCGGACTGGAGCTGTCCACCGTCACCTTCAAGTCGTCGAGCAGGACTTCGCTCGCGTTGAGCATCATGAAATCGAACGTCGTGACACTGTCGTGGGTGTACTTGCCGTCGCTGCCGTAGATGCTGTAGTTGAAGAACCTCCACGGCACCTTGCCGCTCTCGTCGCTGTCGGCCCAGGCGTCGGGCGTGTTGTTGTTGCTGCGCGGGTCGCGCAGTTCGAGGCTGGCGCCCATGCCGTCGGCCCACTTGGGCCATCGGCCGCCGTCGCAGTAGGTGACCTCGTCGGCGGTCGCCATGTACGTCTTGAGCTTGCCGGTGGCCGGATTGACCGCCCGAATGGGGAACGACAGGCGAATCCGCTCGCTGTGGTCGTTCAGGGTCCCGGTCCAGGGCCCGACGAGATTGGAGCCGATCGTCAGGTCGGCGTACGCGGAGGCAAGGGAATTGGGGTCTGCGGCGATCACCAGGTACGAGCCCGGCGTCATCACGGCGTCACCGTCGAACTCGTACTCGATGCCGTCAGTGAAGGCCCAGCCGCTCAGCGAGACGGCCTTTGTGCCGCGGTTGTATAGCTCGATGTACTCGTACCGGTCGTCGCGCAGCGCGTGGCTATACATGATCTCGTTGATCACGATGTCCCGCACGAGGGGCTGGGCGTTCGGGGCTTCAAACGTGGATGCGGACAGACAGCCGAGGTAGTCCGACCCATCGGGGAATCGGCCAAAGGGGACGTCGGGCTCGGTCACCTCGCATCGCACGGCATCGAGGATGCGAGCCGGCTTGGGCTGTGGATCGCCCGTCGCCGCCGTCAGGTACACGCCCTCGCCCGAGAAGTCCGGGGCAAAGGGCAGGCCGTCGGGCGAGCCTTCGCGGACGGCGCGGAACTGGCCCGGCTTCAGGGTGACCGCTGGGAACCTGTACTTGAGCAGGTTGAGCCGGTCGTCGCTCAGATAGATATTGCCCAGGTCCACGGGGATCGGGCCGGGATTGTAGATCTCGATCCAGTCGGTGCCCGGCGGCGCGTCGCTATTGGTCAGCAGCTCGTTGATCACCAGCCGGGCGCGCGGGTCGGCCCCGATCTCAGGCGGCTGTGCGACGGCCCGCAGGACCAGGCTCGCGAAACAGTCGGAGCTGCCGGAAAGGGTGGCATTGTGGACCTGAATAGCCATGATATTCGTGCCGGCCACGAGCAGGCTCTTTTGGGCGGTCAGGTCGAGAGTGAGCATCGGCGGCTCGCCCGCGGGTCCGCCGCTCGCGTTGAATGCCGGCGGGTTTCCGACGATGTCTCCGGAATCGCCCACTCGCGTGCCGTTGAGGTAGAGGACGAACCCGTCGTCGTACGTGACTTCCGCCAGGAACTGGGAAAAGGAGGCAATCTGTGCAGCGGTGAGCGTGAACGGCAGTCCCACGTAGATGGAGATGTAGTTTCCGTTCATGTCGTTCAATTGGGTGCGGATGCTTTGCAGTTCGGCGCCCGCGCTGCTGTAGCCGTACCCGTTGGCGCCGTCGAGCCACTCGGTTTTCGTTGGATCGTCGCTGAAATCCCGCTGGGTCCACGCCGTGGTGGCCTGTCCGCCGGCGTTCGGCGAGGGCTCCTTGAGGCCCTTGAAATACCGGCCGGCCGAGCCGATATCCACGAGCGTGACCTGCGTCGCTTCCTGGGGCTTCGCCTGCATCGGCTCCGGCTCCCCCGGCGTGCCGCCGATCACCGCACCGGCCGACCAGCTTGACGCCTCTTCAGGATCGCCGCCGGATTTGGAATAGATCAGTGACGGCCCCGCACCGTCGGGCGCGATCGGCCAGGGGGCGGCCTTGTCGTAGCGGACGGAAAGGACGATCTCGCCGTTCGTGTTGGATAGCTCGACTCGCTCGCCGTCGTTGTTGAGCCGGCCGGTATAGGGGCCGACCACGTTGGCGATTCCGTACGCCGCTTTGACCGCGTTCGGATCCAGCGCCACGACCAGGTATTGCCTGGGTCCAATCGTCGTATTGGGCTCGAAGATGTAGTCCACGCCGTTCGTAAACGCCCATCCGCCAAGGTCCTCCGATACGGCCGTCGGGTTGTACAGCTCGATGAATTCCAGGGTCTCATCCTGTGTCGCCGCATCCTCCACCGGATGGTACATGAGTTCAGAGATCACGAGCGCCAATCCCGGCCGGGCCGTCCACAGCACTAAAAAGCAGACCGCTACCGAGAGACGATGCCAGTGACGTTGGTTTCCCATAAACACCCGATCCTTTCCGCTTGCCACTCCTCGTAACCCTCGTGAATTGCGATACTTACGCAGTGACGCGTGTCGGGCCGTCCCGTTGCGGCCGGACCGGGATCCTCTCATGAATCCCTTCGGCTCGTAGTGACGCCGCAAGGCGTTTCTCTCGATGCCCCTACGGGCACACTGCGAACATGCAGATTGCCCGGCCCGCAGGTCAGACGCTCCACACTCCTTTCTTATACCACATTACTGATCGCGGCATAAATACGATCAAGTTCTCCTCGACTATAATAGGGGATGGAATCATGGAACTCTATCTCCCGCAGCGCGCAAGAATGGCGGCGGTTGCGAGCAGTGGAT